>Ga0209382_10001339_pt1 | contig 38952 bp, 39 predicted proteins | sample SoiMetdeltSBSDD5_FD_187599 | JGI IMG/M metagenome (GOLD analysis project Ga0209382, IMG submission 187599) | Bulk soil microbial communities from a Populus tree surrounding site in Tennessee, USA - Soil MetaG P. deltoides SBSDD5 (SPAdes) (version 2) | ecosystem: Environmental > Terrestrial >... | reverse complement strand
CCTTCTGCTGCAGGGAGGAGCCAGGCTGGTCACGCTGACCGGCCCGGGCGGGGTGGGGAAGTCGCGGCTGGCGGTCGCGCTGGCCGAAGAGCGGACGGCTGATTTTCCCGGCGGCGTGTACTTCGTTCCTCTGGCCGATGTCTCGATGGCCGAGGACGTGTGGTCGGCGGTGCGAAAGACAGTCGGAGCGTCGGCGGGGCGGACCGGGTCGCCGCGGGAGCTTCTGAACCAGCTGGCGGATCGTGGCCTGCTGTTCGTGTTGGACAACCTCGAGCAGGTCACCGGCGCGGACCGCGTGGTGACCGAGCTGTTGACCGAGCTTCCCGAGCTGGTCGTGGTCGCCACCTCGCGTCGGCCGCTGCATCTGCGAATCGAGCATGAGCATCCGGTCCAGCCACTACCAGTGCCTGCGGACGATGACGTGGCGGAGGTCGAACAGTCCGCGGCGGTGCAGCTGTTCTGTCTGCACGCGCGGATGGTCCGGCCCGGGTTCGCCCTCACGGAGGAGAACGCGTCGGCGGTGGCGGCGATCTGCCGCCGCCTGGACGGGCTGCCGTTGGCGCTGGAGCTGGCGGCTGCCCGCAGCCGACTCCTGACACCAGCGGCGCTGCTGGCACGGACCGAGTCCACCGCCGAGCTGGCGGCGCCCGCGGCCGACCGGCCGGAGCGGCACCACGCGTTGCGCGACACCATCGCCTGGAGCTACGACCTGCTTCCGGTCGAATCACAGGCACGGTTTCGCCGGCTTGGGGTGTTCAGCGGCGGCGCCGACCTGGACGCGGTCGCGGCGGTGGCGCTGCCGGCGTCGGGCGGCGACCCCCTGGACACGATCGCGGAACTGGAGGACGCCAGCCTGGTCAGCGTCACCGACGACTCCGCCGGCGAGCTCCGGCTCGACATGTTGCACACCGTCGCCGACTTCGCCATCCACGAACTCACCGAGGCCGGTGAACTGGCCGACACGAGGGACCGCCACGCCAGCCACTACCTCGACCTCGCCCGCGGGTTGGCACCGCAAATCTGGACCGGACAAGCTCCCAGCGCGCGGCAACGGCTGCACGATGAGTCCGGCAACCTCCGGGCGGCTCTGACCTGGACCCTGCGCCCCGAATCGAGCACGGACCGCCGACCCGACGACGCACGGCTCGGCCTCCAGCTCTGCGCTGCGCTCGGCTGGTTCTGGCTCACGGAGGGTCAGTCCGCTCCGGAGGTGAACCGATGGTTCCAGCAGGCACTCGAGCTTGTCCCCGGTGTGGACTGCCCCGAACGGGTCACCGTGCTGTGCCACCTCGCGACGAACAAACAAGGTGGCCCCGCCTCGGATCCGTCGCGGATGGGCTTGCTCGAGGAGGCGCTGGCCATCACCCGCCGTATCGGCGACACCGGCGGAGAATGTGACGCACTGCGTGGAATGGCCGAGGAGCGTTACTACTCCGGCGATCCGGAGGCCGCCGAACCCCTGGCCGAGCAGGCCGCCGCATTGGCCGATCAGATAGACGATCCCGTACGCCGCGGCTGGTGCACCCATGCACAGGGCCTCGCCGCCCAACTGCGTGAACGATATGGCTCCGCGATCGAGCGCTTCACCGCCGCAAGCGACCTCGCTCGCGCGCGTGGTGACGAGGCGACCGCCGCCAACAACGAGGCGTGGCTGGCGCAGTCCCTGATCTTCGCCGGAGACCTCGACGAGGCGACCAAAACGCTGCGTCGCGTCGCGGCAGACGCGCTTCGTATCTCCCAATCGAATCTGACCATCAATGTCGCCGCCGCCGGCGCGCACCTCTGTGCCGCTCTGGGCGCAGCCGAGCCGGCCGCCATCCTCCTAGGCGCCAACTGGGCCTACTGGACCCGGGCGGGAACCGATTTCGACCCGGACCTGGAAGAGGATTGGATGCGCCGAATCGGGCTCACCGACGTGCGCGATGCCCTTGGACAGCAGAGGTGGGAGCAGGCGCTGCACATCGGCTCGACCCTGACCCTGGAGGACGCGGTCGCGCTGCTGCCCTAGCCGCTCAGAGTTGTGCACCTATCGTTCACGGCCGTCGGCCGCTTCAACGATCCGTGCACAACTCCCGAGCCCTTCCCACCAACGCCGTCAGGGCACGATCCGGATGATCTTCGCCTCGGACGGGACGCCGCCGGAGAGGATGAACAGCAGGTAGTAGCCCGGCGGAGTCTGGCCGAGCGAGGGCACGGTCGCCTGGAGCGTGCTCCCGGTCGGCCGGGTGAACTGCAGCGGGAGGAAGCGCTGGTCGAAGTTGAACGAGTGCGTCACCGAGCCGGTCTTGACGAGCACGACCCGCCCGATCGACGCCGAGTCGGACGTCCCGATGGTGAAGGTGGCGCCGGGCTTCAGTCCGCTCGGAGCGGACTGGATGACCGGCCGGGTCGCACGCTGTCCGTTGCTGTCGAACAGGTACGGCGGGTAGTAGATCTCGGCGTTGAGGTTGCGCTGCGGGCCGGGTGCGCCGCCGCCCATGGTCAGCACGGTCGCGTCGGGCAGCAGCAGGTTCGTCTGGTGGTACAGGCGCATCCGGACCGCGGTGGCGGCCAGCGTCCAGCTGTTGGAGCCAGGTGAGTACAACTCGCTCTGGTAGGCGACGCCGTTGCCGTCCGGGTCGGTCTTGGGGGTGTTGTTCATGGCGCTGCCCCCGGAGACGAACACTTGGCCGTTCGGCAGGACGGTGGCCGTGCCCCAGTGCCGTCGATAGTGCATCGACGCCAACTGGGTGACCTGCGGCGTCGGGTTCGTGATGTCGATCCGGCGGGCCTCGGTGCTGGCCGGCGCCTTGCGGTTCATGCCACCGCCCACCTGGATGATCTGGTTCGGGGCGTACATCACGGCGGTCGACGTGCCACCGGTGTTGGTGTTGGGAACCGTGCCGCGGAACTTGCGCGTACCGGTCCCCGCCGTGTCGATGGAGTACATCCGGGCGGCGGAGATGCCGAAGACGGTGCCGTCCGTGCGGACGAAGTTGCGGGGGTAGCCGTTGGCGATCTTGTCGGTAGGAGCGCCGGTCAGGAGCCGGGTGCCGGTGGCCGTACGCACCTCGGCGAAGTCGGCTCCGCCCTTGCCGCCTTGGATCAGCACGTCGCCGTTCAGCAGCATGGTGGCCGACGAGTACCAGCGCTCGCGGCGCATCTGTCCGACCATGGACAGGTTCCCGGTGGCCGGGTCGAACATCGTGATGTCGGGGTTGGGCATGTTGTTCTGTGGCCCATCGACCATGTCGCCGCCGTAGATCTCGATGGTGCCGTTGGGCAGCAGGATCTGCGAGCTGCAGAAGAGGTCGACCTGGGTGTGGTTCGGCAGGGTGGTGTGCGCGTCGGTGCCGAGGCCCTTGGTGGGGTCCCAGACGTCGTAGATGTAGTAGCCGGTCTGGACCCCGTTCGCGTCCGTCCCGTAGCTGAGCACCCTGCCGTCCGGCGTGAGGATGGCGTGGATGCCGATCAACGGCCAGGCGACCACCGGCGAGAACGATCCTTTGAGCGGGTCGCCGGTCTGCGGAATCGTGACGCCCTGCGGCGCGGCGCCGGATGCGGCACGGACCTTGCGCAGTGCGCCGTGCTCGCCGTACAGCGGCGGTCCGGCGTCGGGCACCGACTGGGCGACGGCGAACGACGGGTCCAGGCCGTTCGCGCGGAACGGCGCCATCCGGTGGCCGGACATCATGTTATGGCCGTGATGGTCGGCCAGGTTCGTCCCGGCCTCCGACACCGTCCGTACGGTCCCGGAGCACGCGGCCGCGAACGGCGCCACGCCGAGAGCCACGAGAACCTGTCGTCGCGTGAGATTGGTCATCCGCGTCACCCCAAACCCCGATACTTTTGTGCGCTGTCGAGCGGGAGGCGCAGGCGCACCTCCACCAGTTCCATCGGGGTCCGATGGCCGCTGTTTCAGAGACAGGACCAAAGTCCCGGATCGCCACGTCCGATTCCCGCGAGAAACTGTCGGCGGCATGGGTCAGGATGGCGTTATGACCGCAACAGAGCAGTCGGCGCCGATGCCGATCCATCGCGACCACGAGCGCTGCTATCGCGCCGTGTCGAGCCGCGATGCCCGCTTCGACGGCGTCTTCTTCATCGGCGTCCACACGACCGGCATCTACTGCCGGCCGTCGTGCCCGGCGCGCACTCCGAAACGGGAGAATGTCAGCTTCTACGCGACGGCAGCGGCCGCTCATGCCGAGGGCTTCCGAGCCTGCCGGCGGTGCCGGCCCGACGCCACGCCGGGTTCGCCGGAGTGGGACGCCCGTGCCGACGTCGTCGGACGCGCGATGCGACTGATCCGCGACGGCGTCGTCGAGCGCGAGGGAGTCGCCGGTCTCGCCGCGCGGCTCGGCTACAGCGACCGCCACATCAACCGGCTGCTCCACGACGAGCTCGGCGCCGGACCGCTGGCGTTGGCCCGCGCGCAGCGCGCCCACACGGCACGGATCCTGGCCGAGACGACCGGGCTGCCGCTCGCCGACGTCGCGTTCGCGTCCGGATTCTCGTCGGTGCGGCAGTTCAACGACACGATGCGCGAGATCTACGGCCTGCCGCCCCGGGAGTTGCGGCGGACGCATCGGTCGGCGCGACCGGAGCCGCTCGGCAAGGGCCGGATGCGGCTGAAGCTCGCCGTGCGGCGGCCCTACGACGCCGAGCAGGTGCTCGGATTCCTCGCAGTACGCGCGGTCCCCGGCATCGAGTCGTCCGACGCCGACTCCTACACGAGGATCCTCAGCCTGCCGGGCGGACCCGGCGTCGTACGACTCGAGCCGCACGGCGACCGGGTCGACGCCGACCTCTGGCTCACCGACATGCGCGATCTCGGCACGGCCGTACAACGCTGCCGCGCCCTGACCGACCTGGACGCCGATCCGCAGGCTGTCACCGAGGTGCTCGGCGCCGACGATCACCTGGGACCGCTGGTCGCGGCTCGGCCGGGCACTCGGGTCCCCGGACACGTCGACGGGTTCGAGATCGCCGTCCGGGCGGTCCTCGGGCAGCAGGTCACAGTCGCCCACGGCCGGGCCCTGGCCCAGGCCGTCGTCGAGAAGTACGGCTCGCAGGTCATTGATCTGGCCGGCTGGACCGGACCGGGATGGACCTTCCCGACCCCGGACGCACTGGCCGGCGCCGACCCCGCAAGCTTCGGAGTTCCGGCCGCCCGAGGAGGTGCTGTGGTCGCCTTGGCGGAAGCGATGGCGACCGGAGCCGTCCGGCTCGATCCGGGCGCCGACCGCGACGAGACCTCGCAGGCGTTGCGCGCATTGCCGGGCATCGGCCCGTGGACCGCTGGCTACATCGGGATGCGGGCGCTGTCCGATCCGGATGCCTTCCTCAGTGGCGACGTGATCGTCCGGCACGCGATGCGGTCACTCGATCTTCCGGCCACGACAGCGGATGCGGAGGCACACGCCGCGCGTTGGCGGCCTTGGCGGTCCTACGCCGTCGTCCACCTGTGGCGCCACTACCAGGACGCCAACTCACGACCCGAAGACCTGAACGCGAACAAGGAGAACCGATGACAACCAAGACAGCACTGAACTGGACGGTCGTGGACTCGCCGGTCGGCGAGTTGCTGCTGTGCGGCGACGGCGAGGCACTCACCGGCGTCTACTTCAGCCCGTTCGAGCGGCCCGACGGCGAGCCCGACGACCACGACCCCGTGCTGGCCGACACGCGCCAGCAGTTGAAGGAGTACTTCGCCGGCGAGCGCGAGGAGTTCGACCTGCCGATGGCACCGTCGGGCACCGGCTTCCAGCTGCGGGTGTGGGCGGCGTTGCTGGAGATCCCGTACGCGACCACGACCTCCTACGGAGAGATCGCCCGTCGGCTGGAGCTCGGATCCCGAGGCGCTCGGGCGGTCGGCCTCGCCAATGGCTCCAACCCGATCCCGATCATCGTGCCGTGCCATCGGGTCGTGGGCGCCGACGGCTCCCTGACCGGATACGGCGGCGGCCTAGATCGCAAGCGCACGCTGCTCGCGATCGAGTCACCCGGCCTGTTCTGACCCGATAGCGGGACGTTGGTCGTCTCGGCGATGCCGACGGCGACCGGCGTCCCGCTTTGCGTAGCGAGTCAGTCGCCGGAGCGGCGGAGGGCCTGGGTGAGTCGTTCGGCCGCGGCCATGACGGCGGGGGCGTGCATCCGGCCGGGCTGTCGGCTCAGCCGCTCCAACGGTCCGGACACCGAAACCGCCGCGATCACCTTGCCCGACGGGGATCGGACCGGCGCCGACACCGACGCCACACCGGGCTCCCGCTCGCCGACGCTCTGGGCCCAGCCGCGGCGGCGGATGCCGGCCAGCGCGGCCGCGGAGAACTCCGCATTCTGCAGACCGCGGTGCATCCGCTCAGGGTCCTCCCACGCGAGCAGGATCTGTGCCGCTGAGCCGGCGCCCATCGTGAGTTGGCTGCCGACCGGGACGGTGTCGCGAAGGCCGGTCGGACGCTCGGCCCCGGCCACGCAGACCCGATAGTCACCCTGGCGGCGGAACAACTGTGCGGACTCACCGGTGATGTCGCGCAGCCGAGCGAGCACCGGACCGGCCGCGGCCAGCAGGCGGTCCTCTCCGGCGGCAGCGGCGAGCTCACCGAGTCGGGGCCCGAGTACGAAGCGTCCTTGGGTGTCACGAGCGACCAAACGATGGTGTTCGAGCGCGACAGCGAGTCGATGTGCGGTGGGACGGGCGAGGCCCGTACTCGCCACCAAACCGGCCAGTGTGGCCGGACCGGACTCCAATGCCGACAGCACCAGGGCGGCTTTGTCGAGGACGCCGACTCCGCTACTGTTGTCCACGACGCAATACTGCCGTCTCGAATACTGGAACGCAAGTTATGGGTACGACACTCGCGGAAAAGCTGTGGGACAGCCATGTGGTGCGTCGCGCACCGGGCGAACCCGACCTGTTGTTCATCGACCTCCACCTCGTCCACGAAGTCACGAGCCCGCAGGCCTTTGATGGTCTCCGGATGGCGGGCCGAGGGGTGCGACGCACCGACCTCACTCTGGCGACCGAGGACCACAATATCCCCACACTCGACGTGGATCGGCCGATCGCGGACCCGGTGTCGCGCACCCAGGTCGAGACGCTGCGCCGCAACTGTGAGGAGTTCGGCGTTCGGCTGCACCCGCTCGGCGATCTCGACCAGGGCATCGTGCACGTCGTCGGTCCACAGCTCGGGCTGACCCAGCCTGGCATGACCGTGGTTTGCGGCGACTCGCACACCTCGACGCACGGTGCCTTCGGCGCACTGGCGTTCGGCATCGGCACCAGCGAGGTCGAGCACGTCCTCGCCACCCAGACGCTGCCGCAGCAGCGGCCCAAGACGATGGCGGTCACGGTCAGCGGCCGGCTGCCCGAGGGCGTGTCGGCCAAGGATCTCGTCCTGACGCTGATCGCCACCGTCGGGACCGGCGGCGGTCAGGGCTACGTCGTCGAGTACCGCGGCGAGGCGATCCGCGCGCTCTCGATGGAAGCCCGGATGACGATCTGCAACATGTCGATCGAGTGGGGCGCCAAGGCCGGTCTGATCGCACCCGACCAGACGACGCTCGACTACGTACGCGGTCGGCCGCATGCGCCGGAGGGTGCGGACTGGGAGGCCGCCGTCGACTACTGGCAGACACTGGTGAGCGACGACGATGCGGTGTTCGACCGCGAGGTCGTCCTCGACGCCGGTGCGATGGCGCCGTTCGTCACCTGGGGCACCAACCCCGGTCAGGGCGTTCCGCTGTCGGCCTCGGTGCCGGCGCCGGAGGACTACGACGACCCGCATCAGCAGGCGTCCGCGCGCCGGGCCCTGGACTACATGGACCTGCGGCCCGGGACGGCGATGCGCGACATCGCGATCGACACCGTGTTCCTGGGGTCGTGCACCAACGGCCGGATCGAGGACCTGCGGGCCGCTGCCAAGGTGATCGAGGGCCGCTCGGTCGCCTCCGACACCCGGATGCTCGTCGTGCCCGGGTCTGCGCGAGTGCGGCTGCAGGCCGAGTCCGAAGGCCTCGATCTCCTGTTCAAGAAGGCCGGTGCCGAGTGGCGGGGCGCCGGCTGCTCGATGTGTCTCGGCATGAATCCCGACCAGCTGACGCCCGGCGAGCGCAGTGCGTCGACGTCCAACCGCAACTTCGAAGGTCGGCAGGGCAAGGGCGGACGCACCCATCTGGTGTCGCCCGAGGTCGCCGCTGCCACGGCGGTCCTGGGTCATCTGAGCTCGACGGCTGACCTTCCGGCGACGGTCTGACGCCGTCGCGACGAACAGGGGCAGATCCACATGGAGAAGTTCACGACCCACACTGGGACGGCCGTTCCGTTGCGGCACAGCAACGTCGACACCGACCAGATCATCCCGGCGGTCTATCTGAAGCGGGTGACGCGCACCGGGTTCGACGACGGTCTGTTCGCCGCCTGGCGAGCCGATCGGAACTTCGTCCTCAACCGGCCGCAGCACGACGGTGCCACCGTGCTCGTCGCCGGACCCGACTTCGGCATCGGATCGTCTCGCGAGCATGCGGTGTGGGCCCTTCAGGACTACGGGTTCCGGGTCGTCCTGTCGCCCCGTTTCGGTGACATCTTCCTCGGCAACGCCGGCAAGTCCGGACTCCTCGCGGCCAAGGTCGACGAGAGCTTCGTCGCCGAGCTCTGGGACCTCGTCGAGGACGATCCGTCGACGCCGATCACCGTGGATCTCCGGCGCCGGATCGTACGCGCCGGTAGGGAAAACGCGGCCGTTTCGGCCCCCTTCGAGATCGACGACTACACCCGTTGGCGGCTCCTCGAGGGCCTCGACGACATCGCCATCACCCTCGGACACGAGGCCGATATCGCAAGTTACGAAGAAAAAAGATCGGCCTGGAAACCGGCGACTTTGCCGGCCCGTACGAGCTCCTGACGAGCCCTTCCAGATCGGAACGCGACGCCGACAATCCCCGTAAAATAAGGGATCTGAGCGTTCACGGTTGCTCCGACCGGTCGTCGCAGGCCCGAGATCCCAACGTCACAAGGCCAAACCCGGGGGGAGACGGATCACCCCGACTCGCCGTACGGTGATTGTCTCAAGCGTCGGGATTGCCTAACGTTCCAACGAAGTCGGGCGCGGGCTCGGCGCCGTTCACGGGAAGGGAAGCAAGTGAACAAGAGTCAGTTCATCGAAGCGCTCGCAGCACACTACGAGGGCAACAAGAAGGCTGCGGCAAAGGCAGTGGACTCTGTCGTGGAGACCATCACACGAGAGGTGGCGAAGGGCGAGAAGGTCGCGATCACGGGCTTTGGTGCCTTCGAGAAGGCCGTTCGTCCTTCCCGCATGGTGCGCAACCCGGCGACCGGCGAGCGGGTCCGCGCCAAGAAGACCGCGGTGCCCAAGTTCCGGGCCGGTGCTGAGCTGAAGGCCGTCGTGTCCGGCGCCAAGAAGCTGCCGAAGCTCACCGTTGCCAAGGCGACGACGGCGAAGAAGACCGCGGCGGCGAAGACGGCGGCGAAGAAGACGACCGCCAAGAAGACCGCCAAGAAGGCGACGAAGAAGGCGACGACGACGGCCAAGAAGGCGACCAAGAAGTCGCCGGCGCGCCGGACGACGCCGGCCAGGAAGGCCGCGGCGAAGAAGGCTCCGGCCAAGAAGACCGCGGCGAAGAAGTCGACGGCACGCAAGACCACCGCGAAGAAGGCCCCGGCGAAGAAGGCTCCGGCCAAGAAGGCTCCGGCCAAGAAGACCGCGGCGAAGAAGTCGACGGCACGCAAGACCACCGCCAAGAAGGCCCCGGCGAAGAAGGCTCCGGCCAAGAAGACCGCGAAGCGGTCGACCGCCAAGAAGGCCGCCAAGAAGAGTTGACGATCAGGGTGAGGCTGTTCCGCCCGGTGACCGGTTCGGGCGGAACAGCCACATCGCCCTGAGAGCGGGGATTGCTCCGTCGTCGTCGACCTCGACGAAGACGCGCTGTCCCGGCCGAAACATCCGGGCTCCGGAACCGGCGAAGATCGCCGCGTCGAAGCTCAGCCGAAGTCCGTCGTCCAGCAGCACCGTGCCGGTCTCGGTGTCGACGTCGAACGACGCCACGGTCGCCTGCATGACGTCACGGTAGTAGACGCGAAGGTGTGGCGGCGGCCATCTCGGTCAGCACCGAGCGGGTCCTTTCGCCGACACCGAGCTCGACCGCTGCCGCGAGCTGATCGGCGGTGTCGACGTCACGGCGCAGTCGCTCGATACCCGGTAGCTCGACAACGGCTGCGCCCGCGGCCTGGTGCCGCGCCAGCGACGCGTCGCCGAAGGCCGGTGTCATCTCGGTCTCCGGACCGAGCAGGAGTCCCGTGCTGCCGATCCCCTCCAGGTCTGGAATGACGTGGAGCGGTCCGGTCCGGATGGAGTCGAGCAGGCGGTTTATCACCGCATCAGTGGCGGCGGGCAGATCGGCGGCCAGCACCAGCGCTGCAGCCGTCGGCTCCTGTTGACGGGCCCAGTCGATGCCGTGCGACACCGCCGCGTTGAGGTCGCCGGGATCGGGCAACGTACGAAGCCGGCCGTGGTCGAGCAGGTCCGTCGGCAGCCGCCGGCCGCCCACGACGACGACGAGCTCGAAACGACTCGAGGCGAGCAGCGCGGTCAGCAGGTCGGTCGCGAACGCGGCTGCGAGATCGGTCCGCCACGGCTCGAGTTGCGGGCCGAGTCGCGACTTGGCCAGTTTCGGGTCCTTGACCGGAACGACGGCCACCCATCGCGAGTCGTACACATCGCCACGGTACGGGGCACTCGATTGGGGATAGGCTCGCCCTCACTGAATCAACTTGAGGAGTTGGCGTGGCCAGACGTAAGCGAGGCTGGGCCGTCGTCACGATCGCCACCGTGATCCGCCCGCTGCTCTTCCTGTTCACCAAACGCTCGTGGCGCGGCCAGGAGAACCTGCCCGATCGGGGCTTCGTGATGGTCGCGAATCACATCTCGCATGCCGATCCGTTGCTGTTCGCGCATTTCGCCTATGACAGCGGCGTCCCGCCGCGGTTCCTCGCCAAGCAGGGCGTGTTCAAGTACCCCGTCATCGGCAAGTTGCTGCTCGCCACCGGCCAGATCCCGGTACGTCGCGGGACGACCGACGTCACGTCGTCGTTCGCCGGTGCGCTCGAGGCGGTCGAGAACGGCGACGGCGTCATCGTCTATGCCGAGGGGACGATCACCCGCGATCCCGATCTGTGGCCGATGATCGGCAAGACCGGAGCCGCCCGGCTGGCCCTCCAGACCGACTCCCCGGTGATCCCGGTCGCCCAGTGGGGAGCGCAGGACGTGCTGTGGCCCTACACCAAGTGGCCGCGGCTGATCCCGCGCAAGACGATCCAGGTGCTGGTCGGCAAGCCGGTCGACCTGGACGATCTGCGCGGCCAGAAGGTCACCACGAAGCTGCTCCACGAGGCGACCGACCGGATCATGGCCGACGTCACTGCGCTGCTCGGCGAGATCCGCGGCGAGGAGCCGCCCAAGGAGCGTTTCGACCCGAGGAAGAAGGGCCTGCCGGAGACCGGCAATCCGAATCGTCCCTACAACCGGCCGGAGGACGCGTGAGCGATCCGGCGAAGCCGGCGACCGTGGCGGTCATGGGGGCCGGCTCCTGGGGTACGTCGTTCTCGCTCGTACTCGCCGACGCCGGCAACGAGGTACGGCTGTGGGCCCGTCGTACCGAGCTTTGTGCCAAGATCAACGACGCACGGGAGAACGCCGACTACCTGCCCGGCGTCGAGATCCCGGCCGCTGTCACGGCCAGCCACGACCATGCCGCGGTCCTCGCCGACGCCGATGCGGTGGTGTTCGCGGTGCCGGCGCAGACCTTGCGCGCCAACCTGTCGACCTGGGCGCCACTGCTGCCCTCGAAGGCGATCCTGGTCAGCCTGATGAAGGGCGTCGAGCTCGGCACGCACGAGCGGATGTCCGAGGTGATCGCCGAGGTGGCCGACGTCGGACCGGAGCGGATCGCGGTCGTGACCGGACCCAACCTGGCGCGCGAGATCGCCGAGCGACAGCCCGCCGCCAGTGTGGTCGCGAGCACCGATGCCGACGTCGCCGCCCGGCTGCAGAAGCTGTGCCACACGCCGGCCTTCCGGCCGTACACCAACACCGACGTGGTCGGGTGCGAGCTCGGGGGCACGGTGAAGAACGTGATCGCGCTGGCGGTCGGGATGGCCGTCGGCCTCGGCTTCGGCGACAACGCGAAGGCCTCGGTCATCACTCGTGGGCTGGCAGAGACCGCCCGGCTCGGCACCGCGATGGGCGCCGATCCCATGACGCTTGCCGGGCTCGCCGGGCTCGGTGACCTCGTCGCGACGTGTACGTCGCCGCTGTCTCGCAACCGGACCTTCGGCGAGAAGCTCGGCCAGGGCATGACCGTCGACGACATCGTCCACTCCACCCGGCAGGTCGCCGAAGGCGTCAAGTCGTGTCAGTCCATCTACGAGCTGGCGGCCGGGCACGGCGTCGACATGCCGATCGTGGAACACGTCGCCGAGGTCGTACGCGGCGAGCTGACGCCGAGGGAGATGCTGGTGGAGCTGGTGTCCCGTACCGCCAAGCCCGAGCGCGCCTGACGCGTCGAGCGAATCGACATCGGGGGGCTGGCGCCCCCGCAATGTCGATTCGCTGGGTCAGGTGGCGGGGAAGCCGTTGGCCACGGTCGGCGCCGGTCGGTTCGGTCGGAACAGCCAGACCCGGAAGAAGCGGGACAGGTCCTGGCCGCTGACCCGCTCCGCCAGCCGGATGAACTGCTGCGTCGTCGCCGTGCCGTAGCGATGCTCGCGGGCGAACGTCCGGAGGATCCGGCGGAAGTCGGGGAGCCCGATCCGGTTCCGCAGCCCCTGCAGTGTCATCGCGCCACGGCCGTAGACGCTGCGGAACAGTGATGGCCCCGGACCCGGATCGCCCGGCGGGATGGTCCACCAGTGTGCGTCCCTGGGATAGAGCCGGTACGTCGACAGCATCTGCTCGTTGGCCGACGGGCCGCCATGGGCCGCGGCGAACCACCACTCCAGGTAGGTGGCGAAGCCCTCCTGCAGCCACAGATAGCGCCAGCGCCGGATGGTCACGCTGGCGCCGAACCACTGGTGGGCCAGCTCGTGGACCGTGATCTGGCGGGCCTGCGCCGGGTAGCCGTAGCGGAAGACGTAGCGGCCGTAGACCGGCGCGGATTGCGACTCGATCGTGGGCACGTCCATCCCGCCGACGACGACGCCGCCGATGTGATGGAACGGGTACGGCCCGAGCCGCTTGCCGAGCCATCGCACGTACGACCGGCTGTTGCCGAGACCGATCCGGATGTGACGGATCATCCGATCCGAGAACCCACTGGACCAGGCGTACAGACTCGTCAGGCCGGCCCGGTCGTCGTGGCGGAAGTGATAGCGGCCGAGACCGAGGAACTGCTGGTAGCTCGCCATCGGCTCGTCGACGCGCCAGTGCCAGGCACTGTGCTTGCCGGCCCGATGATGCCCGACCAGGCGCCCGGCGCTGACCGCCTTCCAGGCCCGAGGCACGACCGCCGTCACGTCGTAGGTGGCCTTGTCGGACGGGTGGTCGTTGAGCGGGAACCAGATCGTCGACGAGTGCGGCTCGGCGTTGACGAACGCGGGCCGGCCGGGCGAACGCCACGGCCGACCGCCGTCGACCTCCGCGTGCTCCGGATGGCCGCGGTACCTCACCTCGATCCGCAGCCGCCGGTCGGCGCGAATCGGCCGCGCAGGTACGACGACGAGCTCATGCCGGCCGTGCATGCGGAACTCGGCCCGGTCGCCGTTGACCGTCACCCGGAGCGGCCGCAGGACGAAGTCGAGATTGAACCGGCTCATCGACTTGGCCGACCGGGCGGCGATGACCGCGTCGCCGAGCAGCCGCCCGCTGTCGGGCGCGTAGCGCACCTTGATGTCGTAGTGGCGCACTCGGTAACCGCCGTTGCCATCCTTGGGGAAGTACGGATCGCCGATCCCGGCGCCACCCGGCCGGGGCTCGGATCCGATGGCAGGCGGCATCGCCAGCGCCAGGACGATCCCACACCCCACCAACGCCACGAGAGATCGCCGCATGTCCGGTCACCACCCCACGATCGGCCCCGTCAGTCCATCATGATCCCAGGGAATCGAGTGCCTGACGCAGATCGGCCCACAGGTCGTGCATGTCCTCGACACCGACCGACAGGCGTACGAGATCGTCGGGGACCGTGCTCGGCTCGCTGCTCCAACGCCGCCGCCGCTCGAACGTCGACTCGACCCCGCCGAGGCTCGTCGCGTGAACCCAGATCGAGGTCGCGCCGGTCAGCTTGTCGGCAGCGGCCGAGCCGCCGGCGAACTGGATCGCGACCATCGTCCCGTAGCCGGGGAAGCGGACCGACCTGACCTCGGGATGACTCGCGAGCTGCTCGGCGAGGAACGCCGCACTGCGCTGGGCGTAGTCGACCCGCAGGTGCAGGGTGCGCATGCCCCGAGTCGCGAGCCAGGCCTCCATCGGACCGGCGATCGCGCCCTTCATCCGGCGCTGCTCGTCGACCGCCTGGTAGATCTCTGGGTCGCGGGTCACGATCGCGCCGAGCAGCACGTCGGCATGGCCGGACAGCAGCTTGGTCGCCGAGTGCACGACGACGTCGGCGCCGAGGTCGAGCGGCTGCTGCAGGATCGGCGTGGCGAACGTGTTGTCGACCACGACGCGGGCGCCGGCCGCATGGGCGCCCTCGATGATGGCCGGCAGGTCGGCCACTTCGAGCATCGGGTTGGTCGGCGACTCGAGCCAGACCAGCGCGGCGTCGTCGCAAGCGGCGACGGTCGCGGCCGTGTCGGTCAGGTCGACCTGGCGTACGGTGACCTCGCCGCGACGTTCCTTGGTGGCCAGCAGATGCAGCGTGCCGAGGTAGGCGTGCTGCGGCGCGACGACGGTGGCGCCTGGCGCGACCAGATCGAGCACGGTCGAGACGGCTGCCATGCCGGAGGCGTACGCCAGGGCCCGGCCGCCTTCGAGCTCGCCGAGCACGGTCTCGAACGCCTCCCAGGTCGGGTTGGCGTAGCGGCCGTACTCGCGTTCCCCACCCGCGACGAAGACACTGGCCAGGGTGACCGGTGCGTTCAGGGGTGCGTCCGGCTCTTGGGCGGGCCGTCCGGCGGCGACGGCGATGGTGGCGGGCGAGAGTCGTTCGGTCATGCGTCCATCCTGCCCGCCCGGCGCTGTATCGTCGCGGGATGGCCAGTCACGAAAACTCGACACCACCGAAGCGTGCCCGCGTCGCCGTCGTCTTCGGCGGGCGATCCAGTGAGCATGGTGTGTCGTGTCTGACCGCTGGCGAGGTGATCCGGGCGATCGATCCCGAGCGCTACGAGGTGGTGCCGATCGGGATCTCGACCGAGGGCCGGTGGGTCCTGGAGTCGACGACCCCCGAGCGCTACGCGTTGAGCGACGGCGGGTCGCTCCCGGCCGTGGACTCGATCGGCGCCCAGGTCGCACTGGCCAGTGGATCGGGATCGAGCGAGCTGGTCGTCCAGGAGCCCGGCGAGGTGCCGAAGACCATCGGCGAGGTCGACGTCGTGCTCCCGTTGCTGCACGGCCCGTGGGGCGAGGACGGCACGATCCAGGGTCTGTTCGAGATGGCCGGCGTCAGGTATGTCGGGGCCGGCGTGCTCGCCAGTGCGGTCGGCATGGACAAGCACTACATGAAGATCGTGTTCGCGGCGGCGGGCCTGCCGTTGCTGCCGCACGCGGTGGTGCAGTCGCGCGAGTGGGAGCACGATCGGGCGGCGGTCCGCGAGACGGTGGCGTCGATGGGCTATCCCGTGTTCGTCAAGCCGGCCCGCGGCGGATCGAGCATCGGCATCACGCGGGTCGAGGAGACCGGCGACCTCGACGCGGCGATCAAGGTGGCGCGAGAGCACGACCCGAAGTTCATCATCGAGGCGGCAGCGATCGGCGCCCGTGAGATCGAGTGCGGCGTGATCCAGTCGCTCGACGGCAAGGCGCCGCTCACCAGCATCCCGGGCGAGATCGTGCTCGAGCCGGAGTCGGGGCACACGTGGTACGACTTCGAGGCGAAGTACATCGACGGCGGCGGCCGCGCCGACGTACCCGCGCAGATCCCGGAGGACGTCGCCGAGCGGATCCGGGAGCATGCCGCCCGGGCGTTCGACTCGCTCGGCTGCGAGGGCCTGGCCCGGGTCGACTTCTTCTACTTCCCTGACGGCCGGGTCTATCTCAACGAGATCAACACGATGCCCGGCTTCACACCGACCTCCGGCTTCCCGATGATGTGGGCCGCGACCGGCATGGACTACGCGGCCCTGGTCGACCATCTGCTCCAGTTGGCGCTGCGCCGCGACACTGGCCTCCGCTGAGCCGCGGTTCGCCGCCAATGCCTCAGGCGCGCCTCCGTACCCGACGACTGGAGCTGGTTCCGCTCTCGGACGACCATCTGGAGTACGAGATCGAGCTCGACTCCGATAGCGAGGTGCTGCGCTACCTCAGTCCGAGGGCGGCCACTCCGGACGAGGTGCGGCGATCCCACGCCAGCCGGATGGAGCGAGCCGGTCAGGTCGACGGGCTCGGTGTCTGGTCCGGATTCGTCCACGACGACGGCACGGCTCGGTTCGTCGGCATCTGGATGCTCCAGCCGCCGCACGGTCCGAGTCAGCCCTTCGTCGCCGGCGAGGCCGATCTCGGCTACCGGCTGCTCCGTCGCTGGTGGCGGCAGCGGCTCGGGACCGAGGGAGCCCGGGCGCTGATGTGGCACGGCTTCGAGGACCTCGGTCTGACCCGGATCTTCGCCCAGACAATGGCGGTCAATCGGCCCTCGCGGGCCACGCTCGAGTCGTTGGGCCTGCACTTCGTACGCGGCTTCCACGAGGACTACGACGAGCCCGTACCCGGACACGAGCAGGGTGAGGTCGAGTACGAGCTGCGTCGTGCCGAGTGGGTGGCGCTCAGACGCAGGGATGGTGGAGCGGGATCGCGCGCTTGATCGCCTTCGCGACGTCGACCGCCGCATCGGACTCCGGCGCGTAGGCGTCCGGGACGGTCAGCTCGACCGGTGTCGCCCGGCCGATCGTCGTGAAGCGGTAGCCGTCGCCGATGTCCTCGGAGTACCAGCCGACGCCGCGCATCACATCGCACCGGACCGCGGGGCCCATGCCCTTCGCGTCGGTGACGCCGCAGCGCAGCACGATCGGCGGCGCGCCCCAGGCCGCGGCCACGCCTTCGGTGGTGACGTGTCGTTGCCACATGTCGGCCACCTCGGTCGGGAGATCGCGCTCCAAGCTGTCGCAATAGCGCGCCGAGGATCCGCCGAGTTGCGGCGCCGCGACATCGACCTGCGGCGACGCGCCCACCCCACAGCCGACCAGCGCCAAGAGCATGGCGGCGGCGGCCGCGACCGCCGCGCGGGTACAGAGGCTCAGATGTGCACCACCGGACATGTCAGGGTGCGGGTGATTCCGGGAATGTTCTGGACCTTGGCGACGACCAGCTGTCCGAGCTCGTCGACGTTCTGCGCCTCGGCGCGGACGATGACGTCGTAGGGTCCCGTCACGTCTTCGGCCAGGGTGACGCCACTGACGCCAGCGACCTCGCGTGCCACATCGGCTGCCTTGCCGACCTCGGTCTGGATCAGCACGTACGCCTGCACCACCATGGGCATCCTCCACTCGGTAGCTGCTCCTGCTACAGGTGCACCTACCGTACTGCCGGAGCGCTGTGGAGAGTATGGCGACGCCGACGAGGAGGGTGCACATGACGTCCGGTGGGTCCCAGACGCTGGCCGACATCGGTGAGTTCGGCCTGATCGACGCCGTGGCGTCGGCGTTCACGCCGACACCGGCGGTCCTCATCGGCTCCGGCGACGACGCGGCGAGCCTGGCGACGTCCGGGCCGGTCCTGGTCTCGACCGATCTGCTGATCGAGCGCCGCCACTTCCGGCGCGACTGGTCGGAGCCGGCCGACGTCGGGCATCGTTCGGCGGCCGCGAGTCTCGCCGACATCGCCGCGATGGGCGGCACCGCGACCGGACTCGTCGTCGGCTTCGGCGGGCCGCCCGACCTGCCGGTCGCCTGGGTACGCGAACTGGCCGAGGGGATGGCCGAGGAGGTCGCGAAGGTCGGCGCGACGGTGGTCGGCGGCGACGTCAGCTCGGCCGACCAGGTCATCCTGGCGATCACGGCCTTCGGCCACGCCGAGACCGAGCCGGTGATCCGGGGCGGTGCGCGACCCGGGCAGGTCGTCGCCATCGCGGGTCGGGTCGGCTGGGCCGCCGCGGGACTCGCCGTGCTCGGCCGCGGCTTCCGGTCACCGCGGGCGGTGGTGGAGGCCTATCGACGGCCGGGCGTCCCGTACGCCGCCGGTCCGCAGGCCGCCGCTGCCGGTGCCAGCGCGATGATCGACGTCAGCGACGGGCTGCTGGCCGATCTCGGGCACATCGCGGCGGCGAGCGGAGTTGCGATCGATGTGGAGTCCGGAGCGCTCGAGATCGCCGAGCCGCTCGAGGCGGTGGGGTCGGCGGTCGGGGTGGAGCCGGTGAGCTTCTGCCTGACCGGGGGAGAGGACCACGCGCTGGCGGCGACGTTCGACGTCGATGCGGCGTTGCCGGACGGCTGGCTGGCGATCGGCCGGGTCGCCGAGGGGAGTGGCGTGACGGTGGACGGCGAGGAGTACGAAGGCCCGGCCGGGCACACCCACTTCGGCTAGCCGCGGACGCGGCGGTGGCCGTGATGGAACGGCTCGACGCCATGCGAAGTGTCCACGCGCCAGGCTGGGCCGAGAGTTGGCGTGAGATTCAGGATTTCGTGCCTCGAAACCTGGATCTTGCGCCAACTTTTCGACCGGTCCGCGCGCGATGTGAGGTGGCGCGGGCGTGGACGTACGCGGGGAGCCGCGTCGGTCAGCGGGTGGGGACCTTGCCGGCCTTGAGGCAGGAGGTGCAGACATTCAGCCGCTTGGGCGTGGAGTTGACCACGGCGCGGACGCGCTGGATGTTCGGGTCGAAGCGGCGGCGGGTGCGCTTGCGCGACCAGGGCACGTTGTTGCCGAAGCGAGGCTTCTTGCCGCAGATGTCGCAGACCGCAGCCACGGCGCACACTCCCAAAGGTTGTCGAGAAGGTTCATCGGCCGCCCGATCGTCCCGGACAGCGCTCGCAGCAAGATGCGAGCAACCTGTGAAGGATATCCGATGGGCTGAAACGAGGCCAATCGACGGTAGATGCCAGGCTCCGACCCGTCGGCGGCCCGGACTAGTCTGACGCAGCATCGCCATTCGCGAGCGCAGAGAGGACGGCGATGGGCGCAGCACTCGACGTCGCGGGCTTCCTGCGGTGGGGCGACGCGTGCGTGTCGGCTCTCGGCACCGCCCGGGAGGAGATCGACGCGCTCAACGTCTATCCGGTGCCGGACGGCGACACGGGCACCAACCTGTTCCTGACCTTCGAGGCGGCCACGGCAGCCGCGCGCGCGGCCGAGGGGGATTTCGACGCGACGGTACGTGCCTTCGTCGACGGCGCACTGCGAGGCGCCAGGGGCAACTCCGGCGTGATCATGTCGCAACTGCTCCGGGCCGGTGTCGTACGTCTGGCGGAGGAGGGCCTCGACGGCGCGACTGCGGCGACGGCCCTGACCCAGGCGGCGAGCGCGGCCTATTCGGCGGTCGGTCAGCCCGTCGAGGGGACGATCCTGACCGTCGCGCGGGCCGCCGCCGAGGCAGCGGTCGCCGATGCGGATCGCCTCGCGGGAGTCAATGGCGACGGCGATCGGACCGCCCGTGCCACGGCCGCTCGTGCCAGTGCCGCCGGAGTCGCCCACGTCGTGACGGCGGCTGCCGACGCGGCCCGGATCGCCCTGGCCCACACGCCCGAGCAACTCGACGTGCTCCGGCGCGCCGGTGTCGTCGATGCCGGAGGACGTGGCCTGTGCGTGGTGCTCGACGCGACCGTACGTGTGCTCACGGGCCGATGGCAGCCCGGCACGGAGCCGGTGCTCGGTCGACCCGCGATCCCGACGCCGGTCGTCGAGGGCGACCTGACGGCTGACGGTCCGGCCTACGAGGTGATGTACCTTCTCGACGCCGACGACGATCGGGTTCCAGCCCTCCGGGAGCGGCTCGGTCCGCTCGGGGACTCACTCGTCGTCGTCGGCGGCGAGGGGCTCTGGAACGTCCATGTCCATGTCGACGACGTCGGTGCCGCGATCGAGGCGGGGATCGCCGCCGGTCGACCGCATCGGATCGCGGTGACCCACTTCGCCGAGCAGATCGACAGAGCCGGCCGGCAGCCGGTCCGCAAGGGTCGGGGTGTCGTGGCGATGGCTGCCGGCCCTGGCCTGCGGCAGTTGTTCGGCGAAGCCGGCGCCACCGTCGTCGCGGGCGGAGTCGGCCATCGTTGCTCGACGGGGGAGTTCCTCGACGCGATTCATGCGACTCGTGCAGCCGAGGTGATCGTGTTGCCCAACGACGGTGACTCGATCGCGGTCGCAGAGGCCGCCGCACAGCAGGCCCGTGACGACGCGATCAGGGTGTCGGTGATCCCGACCCGGGTGCAGGTCCAGGGCCTCGCGGCACTGGCGGTCCATGAGCCCGGTCGCAGTTTCGACGACGACGTCGTCGCGATGACCGCGGCCGCGGGCCACGCCCGGCACGGCGCCGTCACGATCGCGGCTCGGCAGGCGATGACATCGGCAGGCCCGTGTGAGCCGGGCGACGTGCTGGGTGTCGTCGAGGGCGACTTCGCGATGGTCGGCGACAGTCTGCACGCGATCGCCGAGGAGGTGGTGCTCCGGCTGCTCGGCGGTGGCGGTGAGCTGCTGACCCTGGTGACCGGCGACGGCGCCCCGTCCGACCTGGCGGATCGGCTGGAGCACGTCATTGGCCGCGACCGTCCCGAGGTCGATGTCGTCGTCTACTCCGGCGGCCAGCCGCGCTACCCACTCCTCGTGGCAGTCGAGTAAGGACGCCGCCGATGACCACGATCACGCTCGACACCCGGTTGGACGCGGTGCTCGGCGGCAAGTCCGCGAAGCCGTTGGCGACGCACCTCGACATCCGTACCGTCGGGGATCTGCTGCGGCACTACCCGCGGCGCTACGCCATGCGCGGCGAGCTCACCCCGATCGCGGAGCTGCAGGAGGACGAGCCGGTCACCGTGATGGCCAAGGTGGTCGAGGTCAACACCCGCGACTGGTTCGACCGCAAGCAGCGCCGGAAGCGGGTCCGGATCGAGGTCATTGTCGCCGACGACGAGGGTGACCGGCTGCTGCTGACCTTCTTCAACCAGCCGCGACTGACCTACGTGCTCAAGCCCGGCAAGGTCGGGCTGTTCGCCGGCAAGGTGGGCTGGTTCCGCCGGCAGCGACAGCTGCTGCACCCCGACTTCGACCTGCTCGACGAGGAGGACATCGGCGACGACGCCGACCGGATGCAGCGGTTCAACCGCCGGATGATCGCGGTCTACTCGGCGACGACGAAGCTGGTGTCGTGGCGGATCGCCCGCTGCGTCGACCACGTCCTCGACCAGCTCGACTCGCTCGACGACCCTCTATCGGAGGACCTGCGCGAAAAGCATGGCCTGATCGGACTGGCGCAGGCGTTCGAGTGGATCCACCGGCCGCGCGATCAGTCCGACGTCGACGCCGCGTTGCAACGGCTGCGCTTCGAGGAGGCCTACGTCCTGCAGACCATCCTGGCTCAGCATCGGCTCGCCACCGAGCACCTCGCCGCCACGCCACGCGAAGCCGTCGACAGCGGGATCCGGGAGCGGTTCGAGGAGCGGTTGCCGTTCGAGCTCACCGCCGGTCAGCGCGAGGTCGGCGAGGTGCTGACCGACGAGCTGGCCCGTAGCCATCCCATGCATCGGCTGCTGCAGGGTGACGTCGGCTCGGGCAAGACGGTCGTCGCGCTGCGCGCCATGCTCCAGGTCGTCGACGCCGACGGACAGGCCGCGCTGCTGGCGCCAACCGAGGTGCTGGCGGCGCAGCATCATCGCTCGATCCTGGCGTTGCTCGGCGACCTCGCCCAGGGCGGCATGCTCGGCGGCGCCGAGGACGGCACGCGGGTACGCCTGCTCACCGGATCGCTCGGTGCCGCCGCCCGGCGGGAGTCGCTCGCCGACGCGGCGTCCGGTGGTGCCGGCATCGTCGTCGGGACCCATGCCCTGCTCGAGGATCGGGTGCAGTTCGCCGACCTCGGCATGGTGGTCGTCGACGAGCAGCACCGTTTCGGTGTCGAGCAACGGGCGGCGCTGTCGGGCAAGGCGGGGGAGACCCGCCCACACGTGCTCGTCATGACCGCCACGCCGATCCCGCGCACGGTCGCGATGACCGTCTTCGGCGACCTCGAGACGTCGACCCTGACCGAGCTGCCCGCCGGCCGGCAGCCGATCCAGACCACCGTGGTGCCGACCCGGGACAAGCCGGCCTGGCTGGACCGGACGTGGGCCCGCATCACCGAGGAGGTACGCGACGGCCGCCAGGCCTACGTCGTATGCCCGCGCATCGGCGACAAGCCCGACGACCGCGACGCCGACGCGACCGACGGCAGCCGGCCCTCGTACGCGGCGGTCGAGCTGTGCGAGGAGCTTCGCAACGGGCCGCTGTCGGACGTCCGGGTTGAGTTGCTGCACGGCCGGATGCACCCCGACGCCAAGGACGACGTCATGACCCGGTTCGCCGCCGGAGAGGTCGATGTCCTGGTGTCGACGACGGTGATCGAGGTCGGCGTCGACGTCCCGAACGCCACCGTCATGGTCGTGATGGACGCCGAACGGTTCGGGTTGTCCCAGCTCCACCAGCTCCGCGGCCGAGTGGGTCGCGGCGACCATGCCGGGCTGTGCCTGCTGGTCACCGACTCCGAGGAGGGCACCCCGCCACGCGAGCGGCTCGATGCGGTGGCCAAGACCTCCGACGGCTTCGCCCTGTCCGAGCTGGATCTCCAGACCCGTCACGAGGGCGACGTGCTCGGCGTGAGTCAGTCCGGCCGGCGGTCCAGCCTGCAGCTGTTGTCGGTCCTCAAGCATCGCAAGGTCATCGAGGCGGCGCGCATCGACGCCGACGTCACCGTGCGAGCCGATCCCGAGCTGTCGCGCCAGCCGGCGCTGGCCGCGGCGGTACGCCGGGTCGAGGAGGCCGACCAGGCCGACTACCTGGACAAGGCATGACCCGGATCGTCGCCGGCACCGCAGGCGGTCGCCGGCTGCAGACCCCGCCCGGGTTGGACACCCGCCCGACCACCGAGCGGGTGCGCGAGGCGCTGTTCTCGTCGTTGGAGTCCGCGCTCGGGTTGGTCGAGGCTCGCCGGTTCCTGGACCTCTACGCGGGCTCCGGCGCGGTCGGGCTCGAGGCGCTGTCTCGCGGCGCCGAGGCGGCGACCCTGGTCGAGCGGGACCGCCGGGCGGCCCGGTTGATCCGGCACAATGCCCAGGCGCTCGGCCTGACCGGCTGGCGAGTGGTCGGCGAGCCGGTGCGGTCCTTCGTACGCGGCCGGGCGGACGCCGCCTACGACGTCGTGTTCGTCGATCCCCCGTACGCGACGTCGGGCCGCGAGCTCACCGCCGTACTGACCGACCTGCTGAGCGGCGGCTGGCTGACCGACGACGCGTACGTCGTGCTCGAACGGTCGCGGCGCGATCCGGCGCCCGAGTGGCCGGACGGGATCGAGCCGCTGCGCGAGCGGCGCTACGGGGAGACGCTGCTTTGGTACGGTCGCCGAGCCGGTGATCCGAACGAGAAGGAGAACCACGGTGCATAGCGCGGTCTGCCCCGGATCGTTCGACCCGGTCACCAACGGGCATCTCGACATCGTCGCGACGGCTTCCGGGCTGTTCGACGAGGTCACGGTCGCGGTCGTGGTCAACCCGTCGAAGCAGAGCCTGTTCAGCGTCGAGGAGCGGCTGGCGATGCTCGCGGAGGTGACCGCCGAGTTCCCCAACGTCCACTTGGACAGCTTCGACGGCCTTTTGGTCGACTTCTGCCGCGATCGCGGGATCGGCGCCATCGTGCGTGGTCTGCGGGCCGTCATGGACTTCGACTACGAGCTGCAGATGGCCCAGATGAACCGGCGGCTCGCGGGCGTCGAGACGGTCTTCATCCCCACCTCGCCGGAGCACTCGTTCGTGGCCGCCAGCCTGGTCAAGGAGGTCGCGTCGCTCGGCGGCGACGTCAAGGGCCTGCTGCCCCCGCCCGTACTCCATCGGCTGCTCGAACGACTCGGGCCCAAGGACGCCTCGGACGGCTGACACCCACCGTCGATCGAACCCGGCTTGAGCGCCAGGTACATTCAGGAAGCTGGACGGGACAGCCGATCCAGTGACTGTCGAGAGATCAAGAGGTAGCAGCGAGGTGGACGCACAGTCCAAGGTCGCCGAGATCCGGCACATGGTCGCGAGCGCGCGATCGATGCCGATGTCGGCGTCAGCGGTGATCAACCGGGAGGAGATGCTCGCGCATCTCGACGACCTGTCGCATCTGATCGTGGGAGCGTTTTCGGACCGTCAGGCCTGGGCGTCGGAGACCGACGTCTATCGGCTGGCGCAGGGCGAGGCCGACAAGGTGCTCAACGCCGCGCGGCAGGAGGCCGAGGCGTTGCGTCGGGAGACCGACGAGTACATCGACGAACGGCTGGCCAACTTCGAGCTCACCCTGCAGAAGACGATGGAGGCAGTCGCCCGCGGCCGGGATCGGCTGCGTGGGCGGAGCGACCTCGACGAGGCGTGGGACAACCAGGTCTCGGCAGCGCCGCTTCCCGACCCGTACGCCGAGTGAGTGGCGAGGTCGACGCACGACCTCGACATCGGCCCGGCAAGGGTTGTCAAGCGATTCCGGTCGTGGGACCGCGGTGAGCCGGATCGCGAGTGGCGTGGCCTGACCCTGCTGCAGACGTACGCCCCGGGGCTGGCTCCGGAGCCGATCGAGCGACGAACCGAGGACGGCCGGCCGGCGGTCGTCATGTCCCGGTTGACTGGCGAGCCGCTGGGAGGCGGCCGGTTGTCCGAGCGGCAGCTGGACGGCCTGGCCGGCGCGCTCGAGACCCTGCACACCCGGGTGCCCCGGCAGCAGCTCGACGAGCTCCCGCCGCGGATCTCGTCGGCGTCGGACGAGGTCGGCTGGCTCCGCGACTACGTCGGCGAGACGACACTGACCGTCAACGGGGTCGTCGCCATGGCGTTCGCGGCCGGCGCGGACTGGATCAGCTCCGACGAGGCGACCCGGCTGGCCGAGCCGACCGCGCCGAAGGTGTTCGCGCTGGCCGACGGCAACCTGGCCAACGTGCTGTGGGACGACGACGGCTGCGGCCTCGTCGACTTCGAGGACTCCGGCGTCAGCGACCACGCGTATGAGATCGCGGATCTGGTCGAGCACATCGAGTCGTGGCTCACCGGAGCCATGGACGCCGATGCGCTGCTCGGCCGGCTGGATCTCGACGCCGAGACGGGTCGCCGGATCCGTACCGCCCGCCGGATGTTCGCGCTGCACTGGCTGGTCATGTTGCTGCCCGGCAATCCGGGCCATCTTCGCAATCCGCCCGGCAGTGTCGACCGCCAGGCGCAGCGCCTGCTCGACCTGCTCGGGTGACGCCGATCGGTACGCCGCGGAGTCGGTGGACCAGCGCCTGAGGCAGTGCGGCCGTGGCGTGGCATCGGCGATCGGTGATCACCTCCCTCCAGTACGCGTGGTCCGCTGTCCGGGTTTGCCCTGTTCGGTCCACGCAGGCGGGAGGGTGGCGGCGTCAACAGTCGCTTTCGCCACTCCCGTCACGCCGGTTGCCGCGCTGCGGAGTATGGACGTGGCCACGAGAACGTGGTGGTCGACCGATGCGATACATAGCAGGATCGCGACCACGACGACCTGCGACGACGGGACCAAGGGACCGATTGTGATCTTGGGGGTGTAACGCGCTAGCCTGTCCCCGGCCCTCCTAGAGGGCCAACCGTTCAGCCGTGCCCGACAACGAGAGGGTCCCCTGTCTAGTCTCGATCCCAGAGCGCCGCTCGTGCTCGACACTCGCGAGCTCGGTCGCCGCCCTGGGTCCGAACGCTGGGTGTCGCTCACCGCGCCGGCGCCGGCTGAGCTGGGTATCGACGTGATAGGCGTGCCCGAAGGTAGCGACATCGAGGCGAGTGTTCGGCTCGAAGCCGTGATCGAGGGCGTGCTGGCCACCGGTACGGCTCGGGTGGTCGCCGTCGGCGAATGCGTGCGGTGCCTGGAAGCGGTCGAGGTTCCCCTCGAGGTCGATTTCCAGGAGTTGTACGTCTACGACGACGGGGACGATCCGGTCGCGGCGGAGGCCGAAAGCGACGAGACCCGGCGGCTCGAGGGCGACCTGCTCGATCTCGAGCCGGTGTTGCGGGACGAGGTGGTGCTTGCACTGCCGATGAAACCGCTGTGCGCACCAGACTGCGCCGGTCTGTGCCCCGTCTGCGGGGTGCGGCTGGCCGACGCACCTGGCCACGCGCACGAGGCGGAGATAGATCCGCGCTGGGCGGCTCTGAGCCAACTGGCCGGGACGAACGAACGACCGGATGACTCCGGTCCCGACGAGGAGTGAGACGTGGCGGTTCCGAAGCGCAGGGTGTCGCGGAGCAACACCCGGCACCGTCGGTCGCAGTGGAAGGCCAGCGCCCCGGCCCTGGTCACCTGCACCAACCCGGCGTGTGGCGCCAAGCACCTGCAGCACCGGGCCTGTCCCGAGTGCGGGCAGTACGGCCCACGAGGCGACCGGCGTCAGGTGCTCTAGTCGGTCATGGCCGAGCCGGGCACACGAACCAGTAGCGACGGACCCGTCGAGGCCGTCGAAGGTGCCCTGAGCAATGACTACGACGACCTGCGTACGGCGCTGGGGACGGCCGAGCTCGAGGACGGGCTGCTGATCCACGCGCTGACCCACCGGTCCTACGCCTATGAGAACGGCGGACTGCCGACCAACGAGCGGCTGGAGTTCCTTGGCGACTCGGTGCTCGGCCTGGTGGTCACCGACCGGCTCTACAACCTCTATCCCGACCTGTCCGAGGGCCGGCTCGCCAAGCTGCGGGCCGCGGTCGTCAACGCCCGCGCGCTGGCCGACGTGGCCCGGACGCTCGGGCTCGGCCCCTATGTCCGGCTCGGCCGCGGCGAGGAGACCACCGGGGGACGCGAGAAGGCGTCGATCCTGTCCGACACGGTCGAGGCCGTCATCGGCGCGATCTACCTCCAGTCCGGCTTCGGTCGGGCAGCCGAGGTCGTGCGGTCGCTGTTCGATCCGCTGATCGCGGCCGCCTTCCAGCTCGGGGCCGGGCTGGACTGGAAGACCAGCCTCCAGGAGCTCAGCGCCGATCTGGCGCTGGGCGTGCCGGAATACCTCGTCGGCGCCAGCGGGCCCGACCACGCCAAGACGTTCACCGCGCAGGTACGGGTGGGCGACCAGGTCTACGGCCACGGGGTCGGCCGGTCCAAGAAGGAGGCCGAGCAGCAGGCGGCCGAGACCGCCTGGCGGGAGATCCGCAGCTCCTACGGGTTCAACGACGACGATGCGCAAGCCGGCTCCGGTGCGAAGTCGTCCGATCCGTCAGCATGACCCGTGCCCGAACTCCCCGAGGTTGAGGTCGTCCGGCAGGGCCTCGAGCGCCACATCCTGCAGTCCAAGGTCGTCGACGTCGATGTCCTCAACCCACGTTCGATCCGGCGCCACATCCCCGGCGCCACCGACTTCGCCGGTCGGTTGCGCGGCCGCACCCTGACCGCGATCCGGCGACGCGGGAAGTTTCTGTGGCTGGTGCTCGACGACGAGGACGCATTGCTTGCGCACTTGGGCATGTCCGGCCAGTTGCTGGTGCAGCCGGGCGACGCGCCGGACGAGCTCCATCTGCGGGTCCGGTTCCGTCTCGCCGACGGCCGCGAGCTGCGATTCGTCGACCAGCGGACCTTCGGCGCCATGGCGATCAGTGAGGGCGGCGCGATCCTGCCCGACGAGCTGAGTCATGTCGCGCCGGATCCGTTCGAGGCCGCGTACGACGCCGACGCCGTCGTCGAGGACCTGCGGAGCCGCCGTACCAACGTGAAGCGTGCCCTTCTCGACCAGTCACTGGTCTCCGGCGTCGGCAACATCTACGCCGACGAGGCGCTGTGGGAGGCCAAGCTGCACTACGCCCGGCCGACCGAGACGCTGCGGCGCGCGGAGGCGCATCGCGTACTCGACGCGGTCCGCGGGGTGATGACCGCCGCGCTCGTCGCCGGCGGCACGTCGTTCGATGCGTTGTACGTCGACGTCGACGGCGCCAGTGGCTACTTCGCCCGCTCGCTCCAGGCGTACGGCCGTGAGGGCGAGCCCTGCACGCGATGCGGCACCCCGATCCGGCGCGATCGGTTCATGAACCGGTCGTCGTTCACCTGTCCTCGGTGCCAGCCGCGTCCGCGCCGGCCGCACTGGTAGGAATACGCCATGACCGTTCGCCTCGAGCCGATGACGCAGGAGCAGTACGAGTCGTGGCTGCCCGACGCCATCGAGGGTTATGCGCACCAGACGTCGGACTCCGGTCTCATGAGTCTCGACACCGCCCGCGAGAGCGCGGTCGACCAGTTCGAGGCGCTGCTGCCCGACGACCTCGCGACGCACGGACACCACCTGCTCGTGGCCTACGACGAGGGTCAGGTCGTCGGGAACTTCTGGGTCCGGATCCGCGACGAGTGGGGGACCCGACGGGCGTTCATCTTCGACATCGAGGTGGTCGAGTCGCAGCGTGGACACGGCTACGGCCGCGCCATCATGAATGCCGGTGAGGATTATGTCCGCGGCCAGGGCGCGAGCACGATGGCGCTGAACGTCTTCTCGCAGAACGACGTCGCCCGCTCGCTCTACGACAAGCTCGGCTATCTCGTGACCAATGTGAACATGCAGAAGGAGCTCGTCTAAGCGTGTCGAGGGGTCCGAAGTTGACCATCCTCACTGACAGTGGGACTCTTGAAGACGGACCATCACTGGGCCATGCGCCTACCAGCGCGCGGACGGTCCACCTCATCGCCTAACGGGCGCATCGCGACCTCATCGTGGAGGACACATTCATGGCCAAGGCACTTCTGGGCCATCTCGCTGGGACCGACCCCCGCGCAACCCGAGAAACCTGGCTACTTCGGCAACGCGTCGCTGACCTGGAGGCGGAAGTCGCGCGCCTCAAGGAACAGAATGACGAGCTCGTCGCCAACTATCCAGACGCGGAGACTTTGACTCCGGACCGGCTCGTCGATTTCGAGCCTGCACTCGGCTGATCCGTCGCTTTACCGAACCGACCGTCGCCCGGTCGGTCGGTCAGCACGCCCGCAACCGCGAGCGCGCAGAGCGCCAGACCCGCCCAGGCGGCCCATCCCACGGACTCGCCGAACATCGCGAACGCCCAGAGCATCGTCGTGGGCGGCGTGAGGTAGAGCAGTGCACTCGTACGGGTAGGCCCGAGCCGGCGTAGCACGCCGAGATAGCAGCCGTACCCGCCGAGCCAGCTCAGCACGACCATCCAGACCACCGCCCAGGCGAAGCGGGCGTCATGCGGTGGCTCGAGGCTGTCCGTCAGGCCGGCGATCGACACGAAGGCGGCCGCGGCGATCGTCGTGTGGATCGCGAGCGCATCGAGCACCGACGACGGCGCCGGCACGCGGCGGTCGCCGACCGTGCCCACGCTGAGGGCGAGCATGCCCAGCACCGGGAGCAGGTAGGCCCACGGTGCGGCCTGGCTGCCGCTGAGGGTGTCGGCGACCACCAGACCGACGCCGGCGAGCCCGAGGATCAGCCCCCACCACTGCCGGAGTCCGGCCGGCTGCGCGAGCACGGCGCTGGCGAGCACGGCGACCACGATCGGCTGCAGGGCTGCGATCAGTGCGGTCGTCCCCGCGGGCACGCCGGCGCCGATTCCCCCGACGACGCCGCTCAGATAGGCCACCTGGGTCAGCAGGCCCAGCCCGAGATGGGCGGCGACGACCCGGCGGGTCAGCCGGTGCCGCCGCCAGGCCAGCCAGCCGAGGGCCAGCGTGCCGGCGACGATGAACCGCCAGGCGAGCAGCGTCGTCGCGGAAGCGTCCTCGGTCCCCAGCCGGGCGCCGATGAAACCGGAGCTCCAGCACAGGACCAGGCCGATGGACAGCAGCACACTCACCGGTTGCCAGCGGGAAGGCGTCATGCAGACAGGTAACCATACCGGTCTGTATACTCGCAGTGTATGGACGACATCCACTGGACTCCGACGGCCGAGCGCATCCTGCGGGTGGCGAGCGAGCTGTTCTACACGCGAGGCATCCGCGCGGTCGGCGTCGACACGATCGCCGACGAAGCCGGCACCACCAAGAAGACTCTGTACGACCGGTTCGGCTCCAAGGACCGCCTGGTCGCGGCGTACCTCCAGGCCCGCGACGCCCGCTGGCGAGCGTTCCTCGAAGAGCATCTCGAGCAACAGGGGCCCGATCCCGAGGCACGGCTGCTGGCGGTCTTCGACGCCACCGAGATCTGGCAGGACCGGTATGCCCATCGCGGCTGCTCGGCGATCAACGCCGGGGCCGAGCTGGTCGATCCGAGTCATCCGGCCCGTCAGTTGCTCGCACCGCAGAAGCTCTGGCTGCGCGACCTGCTCCACGACCTGGCCGGCGAGGCGGGCCTCGGGGAGCCCGAACACCTCGCTGACCAGCTACTCCTCGTCCACGAAGGCGCGCTGGTGGCCCTGTCCGTCGCCGAGCTCGACACGACGATGGATGCCGCCCGCGCGGCGGTGCGTACCTTGATCTCCGCCCACCGCCGCTAGGCTGTCCAGGATCACCTCCCGATCCCGGGTCGCTGCAGTGGGGAGACCGCGTTGTACCTGAAGAGCCTTACGCTCCGCGGGTTCAAATCCTTCGCCTCGTCCACGACGCTGCGGTTTGAGCCGGGGATCACCTGCGTCGTCGGGCCCAACGGCTCCGGCAAGTCCAACGTCGTCGACGCGCTCGCCTGGGTGATGGGCGAGCAGGGCGCCAAGTCGCTGCGCGGCGGCAAGATGGAGGACGTCATCTTTGCCGGCACCGCCGGTCGCCCCGCATTGGGCCGAGCCGAGGTCCTCCTCACCATCGACAACAGCGACGGCGCGCTGCCGATCGACTACACCGAGGTCACGATCTCCCGGACGATGTTCCAGGGCGGCGGCTCGGAGTATGCGATCAACGGCCAGACCTGCCGGCTGCTCGACGTCCAGGAGCTGCTGTCCGACTCGGGCATCGGCCGCGAGATGCACGTCGTCGTCGGCCAGGGCCAGCTCGACTCGATCCTGCACGCGACTCCCGAGGACCGGCGCGGCTTCATCGAGGAGGCCGCCGGCGTACTCAAGCACCGCAAGCGCAAGGAGAAGGCGCTCCGCAAGCTGGACGCTACCGAGGGCAACCTGACCCGGCTGCAGGACCTGCTCGGCGAGATCCGGCGCCAGCTGAAGCCGCTGGGCCGCCAGGCCGAGGTGGCGCGCAAGGCGGCGGTGATCCAGGCCGACGTACGGGACGCGCGAGCTCGCCTGCTGGCCGACGACGTCGTCACCGCGCGTACCTCCCTCGACCGGGAGCTCGCCGACGAGCGGGCCCTGCGCGAGCGACGCGGCACCGCCGAGCAGGCACTCGGTCAGGCCCGGGAGTCGGAGTCGCAGCTGGAGCAGCAGCTGGCCGCCGACGCGCCGCTGCTGGCCCGGTCGCAGGAGACCTGGTACCACCTGTCCGGGCTCCGGGAGCGGGTGCGTGGCACGGCCGGTCTCGCCGCCGAGCGGATCCGGCTGGCGACCAGCGAGACCGACGACGTCGCCCCCGGACGCGATCCGGAGGCGCTGGAGGCCGAGGCCGCCGAGGTCCGGGCGGCCGAGCAGGAGATCGAGGCCGAGGTCGCCGAGCGGCGCGAGGGCCTCGAAGCGGCCGTCGGCGCCCGCCGAGATGCCGAGCGCCGGCATGCCGACGAGGATCGCCGGGTGGCCGGCCTGGTGCGGGCCGCCGCCGACCGGCGGGAGGGACTGGCCCGGATGGGCGGCCAGGTCGGCGCGATGCGCAGCCGCATTCACGGCGTCGACGAAGAGATCGGCCGGCTGCAAGGCGCCCGCACCGAGGCGGATCGCCGCGCCGAGCGGGCCGAGCACGACTTCACCGCCCTTGAGACCCAGGTAGCCAGCCTGGACGCGGGCGAGAGCGGGCTGGATGCGGAGTACGAAGGCGCTCAGTCCGAGCTGGACGACGTGACCGATCGGCTGGCCAAGCTGCGTGACGAGGCACAGACCGCCGAGCGGGAGCGAGCCGCCCTGGCGGCCCGGGTCGAGGCCTTGGAGCTCGGCCTGACCCGCAAGGACGGCGCCGGGGCGCTGCTGGCAGCCACCGACCGCGTGTCGGGTCTGCTCGGCTCGGTCGCGGCGCTGCTCTCGGTCCGCGACGGCCACGAGGCCGCGATCGCCGCCGCCCTTGGAAGCGCTGCCGACGCGGTGGCCGTGACCGGGGTCGACTCGGCGATCGATGCCATCGAGCACCTCCGGGCCGAGGACCTGGGCCGAGCCGGCCTCGTTCTCGGTGTGGACGCCATCGACGACCAGAACTGGCCCGGGCTTCCGATCGGCGCGACCTACGCGCTCGACGTCGTCGACGCCCCGGACTCGCTGCGTGCGACCCTGCGCCGGCTGCTCTACAAGGTGGCCGTCGTCGACGACCTCGATGCGGCGCGCATGCTCGTACGCGAGTTTCCCGACGTCATCGCCGTGACCCGCGGTGGCGATCTGATCGGAACCCACTTCGCGTCCGGCGGATCGTCGTCGGCGCCCAGCCTGATCGAGGTGCAGGCCGCCCTGGACTCGGCGGCCGCCAACCTCGACTCCGCATCCCACGAGGGGGAGCGGCTGCGCTTCGAGGTCTCGCGCCTCGAGGAGGAGGCCCAGGCCGCTCAGCAGCGGGTCGACGTCGCACTCGCCAAGCTGCACGAGTCGGATGCGACGCTCGCGGCCGTCGCCGAGGAGCTCGGCCAGCTGGGCTCGGCCGCCCGGTCGGCACGGGCCGAGGCCGATCGGCTGGCCAAGGCGATCGCCGAGGCCGAGCGGAGCCGCGAGGAGCACCTCGCCACCCTGTCCGACCTGGAGCGCCGCCTGGACGACGCCGAGTCGGACCACTCCGACGAGCAGTCCGAGGACTCCGCCGTCGACGACCTGGCCGAGCGGGCTCGATCCGCCCGGGCGACCGAGATGGAGGCCCGGTTGGCCCTGCGGACCGCCGAGGAGCGGGCCCGGGCGATGGCCGGCCGCGCCGAGGACCTGCTGTCGGCCGCCGCAGCCGAGCGCCAAGCGGCGGCCCGCGCCACCGCCCATCGCGAGCAGCGTCGCCGGGAGGCCCAGGTGGCCCGTGCGGTTGTGACCGCGGCCGAGGTGACCCTGATCCGGATCGAGAACTCGCTTCGGGCGTCGCGCGAGGAGCGGTCGGCGATCGAGGAGCAGCGGGCGGCCCACGAGAAGCAGCTCGGCGAGGTGCGCAGCCGGCTGCGTGAGCTGGCCACCGAGCTCGAGCAGCTGACGGACTCGGTGCACCGCGACGAGATGGCCCGCACCGAGCAGCGGCTTCGCGTTCAGCAGCTCGAGGAGCGGGCCGCCGACGAGCTCGGCCTCGACGCCGAGACGCTGGTGGCCGACTACGGTCCCGACGTCCCCGTGCCGCAGCCAGAAGCCGCGCCTCAGCCCGAGTCCGAGCTCACCGACGCGCCAATCGATGCCGACGAGCCCGAGACGCCGACGGTTCCATACGTACGCGAGGAGCAGGCCAAGCGGCTGCGGTCCGCCGAGCGGCAGCTCGCCCTGCTGGGCAAGGTCAATCCGCTCGCGCTCGAGGAGTTCACCGCCCTCGAAGAGCGGCACAAGTTCCTGTCCGAGCAGCTCGAGGACGTCAAGAAGACCCGTCGCGACCTGCTCGAGATCGTCCGCGACGTCGACGAGCGGGTCGAGCAGATCCTCATCGGTGCCTGGGAGGACACCGAGCGCGAGTTCCGCGACGTCTTCGCCCGGCTGTTCCCCGGTGGTGAGGGCCGCCTGGTGCTCACCGAGCCGGACGACTTCCTCAACACCGGCATCGACGTCGAGGCCCGGCCGCCGGGCAAGAAGGTCAAGCGGCTGTCGCTGCTGTCCGGTGGCGAGCGGTCCCTGGTGGCCGTCGCCTTCCTGATCGCCCTGTTCAAGGCGCGGCCGAGCCCGTTCTACATCCTCGACGAGGTCGAGGCCGCCCTGGACGACGCCAATCTCGGCCGGCTCCTCGAGATCTACGACGAGCTTCGGGCCAACAGCCAGCTCATCGTCATCACCCACCAGAAGGTCACGATGGAGGTCGCCGACGCGCTGTATGGCGTGTCCATGCGTGGCGACGGGGTGTCCGCGGTGATCAGCCAGCGGCTCCGGGAGGCGGAGCCCGCCTAGCCCTACCGACGCTGTCATCGTCGGCCGCCGTTGCCGCGAAGTGGTTAACTGACCGCAGTGATGAAGCACCCGACTCGACTGGGGTGGGCCGAAGGATGTTTCACCGGGGAGCAAGCGTTGGCGCGCGCCGGAAACCGTTCGTCGCCGGTGCGTTGTGGTGTGCGCTGCCGCTGCTGTCGGCGGTCTTGCTGCTCGGCATGACACCTGGGCCGGCCGGTGACGCCGACCGCCCCGCGCAGCTGCCCGACGCGACTCGGAGTGATCCCGAGACGACCTCGCCGGGCGTGCCGACCAACACCGAGGAAGCCCGGCCCAACATCGTCGTGATCATGCTCGACGACATGCGGGCCGACGATCTCGACGGTCCGTGGATGCAGAAGACCCGCCGGCTCCTCGGGGCACAAGGCGTCCGCTTCGCCAACACCTTCGTACCGCTGCCGTTGTGTTGTCCGGCCCGGTCGTCGTTCCTGACCGGGCAGTACCCCCACAACCACGCGTCTGGGCGCACAGCGAGCCCTGGGGCTATCCGGCGCTCGACGACGGTGAGACGTTGCCGGTCTGGCTGCAGCGCGCCGGCTACAACACCGCCTTCCTCGGCAAGTACCTCAACGACTATCGCGGGCAGGATCCGGACACCGAGGCAATCAACGGCACCTTCTACGTCCCGCCGGGGTCGTCGGACTGGAAGGCGTCGCTGGGCGTCCACGGCACGTACAACTACCGGCACACCACGCTCAACGACAACGGGCGACTGCGCCGAATCAACGGGGAGTACCAGACCCGCGCGTACGGCCGGATCGGCGAGCACATGATCGGCCGGTGGGCGGCGTCGCCCAACCCGTTCTTCTTCTGGCTCAACTTCACCGCGCCGCACACCGGACTGCCATGCGAGCGGGAGGATCCGGGCTGCGTGTTCGGCGGCCGCAATCCCAGTCTCGACCGCGAGGATCCCAGGGTCGGCGGCTCACCCGCGGTAGCGCCCGATCGACGCGGTCGCTACGACGACATCGTCACGCACTCGCCCGGCGTCGACTTCGCCGGTGACAAGGACAGCGCCGGCAAGCTCGGGTACGTCCGGCACCGCCAGCCGCTGACCGAGGGACAGCGCAAGGGCATCCTCGAGCTGACTCGACAGCGCTACGAAGCCGAGTCGGTCGTCGACGACCAGGTGGCCCGGTTGATCACCGCGCTGCGACGCACCGGCGAGCTGGACAACACCGTCGTCATGTTCACCTCCGACAACGGCTTCTTCCTCGGCGAGCACCGGATCCGGATCGGCAAGACCCTGCCGTACGAGCCAGCGCTGCGCGTCCCACTGCTGATGCGAGGCCCGGGCATCCCGGCCGGGCAGGTCCGCACCGATCCGTTCTCGATGCTCGATTTCGCGCCGACGATCCTCGAGCTCGCCGGCGGCCGGGCCAAGCTGCCCGTCGATGGCGTCTCGATGCTCTCGACCGCCCGCAACGGCGACGGGGGCTGGCGGCGCCCGATCCTCACCGAGACCGGACCGATCCGCAACGGCACCGGACTCCTGCCGGACGGCTCACCGTTGCCGTACGACGACCGGCATCCGAACGCGCTGAGCCCGGTCCAGGGCGTCCGGGTCCAGGGACTCATGTACATCGAGAGCGTCGGCGGCAACCGCGAACTCTACGACCTGCGCCTCGACCCGCACGAGCTGCGCAACGTGGTCGACGATCCGAGGTACCGCGGGCGGGTCCACGCCCTCACGGGGGTCCTGGATCTGCTCCGCGGCTGTGTCGGCATCGAGTGCAGGATCGGGCTGCCGCCGGTGCTGCGTCCCGATGCCGCCTGGCGTCAGACGCCGACCTTGGACCCGACGGCGTCGCCAACCCGCTTGTCGACGCTCCGCCAGTAGTCGATGGCTCTGACCTGCGCAGAACCCTCAGCAACTGTTTAGGGAACCGGCGTGTGACTGGTGGGAACGACGTGACATCATGGGGCTAACACCTGGTTCGTAACGTCTTGCGGGGAAGAGGGGGTCGAAAATGGCCGTCATAAGCCTGACGATGCTGATAATCGTGGTTGCTGCCGTACTTGTCGTGACATATTTCGCGTATCCCCAACGCGGACGATCCGTTCCCAGGTTCCCCCGGCTCGGCACCGCGATGGAGCGCGCCGCCAACCGGATCGGGATGGACGAGGCCGACTCCGAGCGGCCCAAGTCCCGGCTCTAGCCGGTCTCGCCAGCGGCTATCGCCGGCGTCGACGCCCGGTTGACGCCGTCGGCGATCAGCCATTGCCCGCCGGCGTAGGTCGCCATCACGGCCGCGTCGATCACCGACCGGACTCCGCGCCGGGTTTCGGACGGCAGGGCGAACTTCCGCAGCCCGATCAGTCCGTCGGACACGACGAACAGTCCTGCTCCGGCCGCGATCCGTCGGGCCGCCGACGGCCCGATCCGGGCCGGGTCCAGGCCGAGCGCGGCCACCGTCATCGACGTGATCAGGGCGCTGTAGCCCGCGACCGGTGCGCCGAGCCGGCCGGCCCGGCGGGACAGTGCGGCTCCGAGCAGAGCGCCGCCGATGCCCACGGGTACGGCTGACGCCGGGCGGGTCGATCGCCGGGCCGATGCGAAGGCGGTGGCATAGCAGCCGTGCGCACCGGCGAAGCAGCCGAGGCCGGTCATGAAGGCCGCGTCGGACCTGCCGAGCAGCGCCACGTCACCAGCCCAGGACAGCGCGAGAGCCGCCTGGGTCCGGGTTCGGAGGCCGGACCAGACCGGGTCGCCGTCGTCGCGCTTGCCGAGCTTGGCGATCAGCAGGGGCATCAGCGCCGACTTGGTCGCCCAGCGCAGCCGGGAGGTCCGGTCACCGCCGTGCGCAGCCAGTGCGACATCCGACAGGGCCAGCCCGGCGTACGCCCGGTCGAGCCCAGAGGACGTCACGGCAGGGCGGTCCACATCTCGGTCAGCATCGGGATGCCGGCGAGCATCGTGGGCACCACCAGGATCGCGACTGCCGCAGCGTAGGCGCAGGCCGCCTCGCGCCACCGCTCACCGCGCGGAGTCGCCAGCCGCTCGAGCCGCAGCCGGGTCGTCGAGGCGTCGGCACCGGCGGCCAGCGCGGCGGCGGGCGGCCGCTGTCCGGCCAGGGCGACCAGCGCCCGGGCGAGCGGCATCGCGCCGGTCCGCGCTCGTGCCGAGTCGTCGGCGAGCAACTCGACCAGGATCTGCGACTGCCGCAGCGGCACCTCGCTTCGAGTGCCACGGGGGAAGGCCGCATGCAGCGCGGCGAACGACTCGAGCACGAGATCGTGGCGGGCCCGCGCGTGGGCGCGCTCGTGGGCGAGTACGGCGGCGACCTCGGTCGGGTCGAGTTGGCTCATGGCGCCCTTGCTGAGCACGACGCGGGTCTTGCGTACGCCGGGAAGGCAGTAGGCCATCGGAGTCGGCGCGGCCAGGATGCGGAGCGCCGGCTCGGCGCCGGACCGGTCGCCGAGCATGTCGACCAGTTCGCGATGGCGCCGCCGGCGGGCTCGGGTGGCCCGGGCGACCCGCGCCGTCGACCAGGCCAGCCGGACGATCACGACGACCGCCAGGGTCATGAGCAGGGTGTGGGCGAGCACCCGCCACAGTCGCGGGTCCTCGACTCGGACCAGCCAGAGCGCGGTCGACACTCCGGTGCCGACGATCGCGAGGACCGCGGCGAGGGCCAGGGACTGCCAGAGCACGATGCCGGCCCGGGGCGCCCGAGTCGGCCAGGTGGCGCGACCGAGCAGTGCCGGGGCGGGGCCGGCGAGAACCAGACCCAGCAGCGCCAGCAGCGCCGGTGTCACGATCGCTCCTCGCGTTGGACGCGCGCGAGCGCCTCTTGCAGGGCAGCCGCCTCCTCCGGCGTCACCCGGTCCGCGAAGTGCACAAGTGCCGCGGTCCGGTCCAGCCGCTCCACCGACAGCGCCTCGTGCATCAGCTCGGCGGTCAGCTCGGCCCGGCTGTGGGTCGGGCTGTAGCGGTAGGCCCGGCCGTCCCGGGTTCGGGTCACCATCTTCTTGCGGGCCAGCCGGTCGAGCACCGTCATGACCGTGGTGTACGCCAGGTCTCGCTCCGTGACGAGCTCGTCGTAGACCTCCCGGACGGTTCTCGGACCCGGGGCATCCCACAGTCGGTCCATCACGTCACGCTCGAGATCGCCGAGCCTCGGCATCGGTCGGTTGGCCACGACTCCCATCGTAACTACACGCAGTAGTACACCGGTGTTCGTGGCCGACTGCATCGCCCGGGTAGCGGCCCGCCGTAGGACGCTCTGGAAAGATGGCGTCTCGTGTCCGATCTCGTGATCTACATCGTCATCGCGGTGGCCGTGGTGGTTCTGGCCGTGGCCGGCTGGTTCGGTCTGGTCGTCTCTCGACGGGGCCGTCAGGTGGCCGCGCCGACCGAGCCGGCGACAGTCGAAGCGCCGGAGGCGCCGGTCGAGGAGGCGGCTCCCGAGGCGCCGCCGCTGGAGCGTCCGGAGCCGCCGGCCGGCCGACTGGAGCGGTTGCGGGCCCGGTTGGCCCGATCGCAGTCGTCGTTGGGTCGAGGGCTGCTGACCGTCCTGTCCCGCGATCGGCTCGACGAGTCGACCTGGGAGGAGATC
>Ga0209382_10001338_pt1 | contig 38972 bp, 36 predicted proteins | sample SoiMetdeltSBSDD5_FD_187599 | JGI IMG/M metagenome (GOLD analysis project Ga0209382, IMG submission 187599) | Bulk soil microbial communities from a Populus tree surrounding site in Tennessee, USA - Soil MetaG P. deltoides SBSDD5 (SPAdes) (version 2) | ecosystem: Environmental > Terrestrial >... | reverse complement strand
CCCGTTCCCCAATGCCGCTGCCCTGAGAGCGCACCTACTGTCATCGGCGCTCGTTCCACTTCCACGTTCACCGCCGTGGGTACGGAGAACACCAAGATCAGCTGCGAGGGCCGCCATCGTGAATGCCCGGACCTCGTCAGCTGCATCTTGTTGTTCGGCGGCGCCTCATTCTCTCAGCGCTGCCACCGTCTGCTGAGCCCAATTGGGTGGGGCATCAGGGCAGGGCCCGGGCTCAGACGATCTTCCCGTATGCGCACCCGTCAGAGTATCCCCGGTGAAGGTCAGGGTAAGGTAGCAGCCCTCGAATAAAGAGTAATGCACGTACACCGACGTTTCTCCGGTGTCGAGACGCTGCGGCTGGAACCACGAGCGTGCGGCTTTGGCGAGTGACGCCTCAACCTCGGACCGCCGCATCCCCGGGCGGAGCATGCTCTTGAACGAGTAGAGGTGCGAGAGCCGCGGTCGCATTGGGATTGACCACGCCCAGTCGGCAGCACCCTCGAGCGCGGCAAGGCTCACGAGCGCAACGAGACCAAGAACGATGACGCGTACGACGCGTCGAAACGACCACGAGGGTTTGGTCATCGGTCGCTGCACCACAGACGTCCGCCGAACACTGAGATCAGCGGCGAAGCACCAATCAAGCAGTGCTTCGTCCGCTGCATCTCATTGTTCTACGGCTGCTGCTTACGTGCTTCGCCGTAATTCCCTAGTACATAGTCGTTGCCGGCGGCGCTCCGATGACACGCGGCGCAGGCCTCATGGGTCTGGCGCACGTCTCCAACGCTAGGAAAATAGAGAAACTCCCAGCCCCCGGTATCGCCGAACGCCCTTCCGTCTCGTTTCACCATGAACGCGACACCGCTCGCGGCAGCGTCGCCCGCCTGCGCGATCTTTTCCTTTGCAATGACTGCACCGGTCGGAAAGGTGCGCGCAAAGGTGCTTCGAAGGGGTTGTAGTGCCGAGGGGTTGGCGTACACCCTGATGTAGCGCTCAGCATGGGGTCCGTGTTCCTTGTAGGCGGCGGCCCTCTGGTCGCGCGTTGCCGCCGCGCACTGCAGCCAAAGGGCCAAGGGCACAGCCTGCGGCTCTTTCGTCAGCGGCGCCCAAGTCCTGTAATCAGCCAAACCAGCCGGTAGGCCCAGTGCGGTCGACGCCATAGCCGGCAGCAGACCGAGAACCGGCAATCCGAAGACCACAGGAACAACCCAGAAGACTCGCTTCATGCTCGCTCCATCACGGTCCGTAGAACACACAGATCAGCGGCGAGGCTCCATTCGAGCCGCGCCTCGTCCGCTGCATCTGTTTGTTCGGCGGCCCGCCCGTACCCGCTGATGCGCTCATGCTAGTCGGCCAGCACAACCTGGAAGAGCTGCCCGAGTATGACGAGGAACGCAATGGCTGGCTTCACCAAGCCTAGCAGCGTCGGAACCCCGACGAGAAGGGCCGCGAGCCTCTGATCCCGTCTTACTGCATTGATCGCGAGCCAAGCAGCTACGACGATCCCGGTTAACGCCAGCAATAGGGTGAGCTCCTGGACCAGCGCGCTCCATGAGTCTTCCACTAGAGCCGTCGACTGACTTAGCCAGGCGAAGACGCTTGCTATGAGACTGCAGACGCCGACGGTGAAGTGCCACCAAAGGCCGAGATGCGCGTCCGAGCCGCCGGTCACCACTGGGCGCTCGATCATGCCTGAGGTCCGCCGAACACCAAGATCAGCAGCGAAGCTCCATGGCTTGCCCCAGCTTCGTCTGCTGCATCTTGTTGTTGGGCGGCGTCTTCGCTCACGGGAAGCCCCCAAATGTCTGGCCCGTCAGTTTTGTGGTCCGTCGCATTAGGCGATGGTGTCCATATGCGGCGACCCCGACGGCGGCAACCATGAGAACCAGCTGGATTGCGGCGATTCGTCGCCGCGTGCGCCGGCTAGATGCTGCTCGCGTCAACAGTGCGCACGCGATACCAACGACTGAGAGCGTACAAACCTCGATGAGAGTCCAGGCTGACGGCTCGTACGTATCAACAAGGCTTTGCCGAATCTCCTCGTCCGAATATGAGACGAGGTTGAGGTAGGCGCCAAAGGCCACCATCCCGATGATGACCGCGTTAGCGACCTCTGGCAGCCACCGCGCCCAACCCCAAATGCCCCAGCCACGAGGTGGGTCTGCGTGCGACGCCGCGTTTGATCCGGACATCCGTCCTCGTTCAGAGCTCACGTCCGCCCAACACTGAGATCAGCGGCGAAGCTCCATCCAAGCCTAGCTTCGTCCGCTGCATCTCATTGTTCTGCGTCACGCTTCTTCGATGGATGCCAGTCACCCTTCCAGTCCGCGGTGAGTGTGGTGCCACAACTCCCGCACCGCCCAGTTGGTGTCTGGATGTTGGTGAGCTGCAAGACTCCCGCGGCGAGCATTGTGATGACTCCGAGCTCAGTATGTCCAGTGGCGATAATCGCGAGTCCCACGACTTGTCCCGCGAGTGCCGCCCATCGCACCCTAGGATCCCGCTCGAATGAGCGCCGCTCTTGAAGCGGAGCCATCTGACCGCAGCCAGTGCACGCAACGTCATCCTCCGACATCACCATGCGGACTCGGTCCTCTTCCTGGGCGCGTAGTCGGTCACGCAATGGTAGAGCGCGGCCGGCTCCACTGGTGTACGCAGAACACTGCGTTAAGCTGCGAGCCGAGCCCACCTCGCGATGCGAGGCTCGTCAGCTTCAACGCATTGTTGGCCGGCCCGCTATTCAATGGACTTCGGCCGCTGCTTTCCGAGACGGTACCCGAGAATACTGGCCGCAAGCACGAGCGCGAGTGAGCCATATGAGGCGATCGCATATCCGACGCCAGCCTCTCGCATGATCGCGGGGCCGACCAAACGATCCTGAAGGGTCGCAGCGCCCTCGGCGGCAAAGAGCAGACCGAGCGGCAATGCGAGCCAGATCAACCCAGGCCTGTAGCGGCAGGCAAGGAACGTGGCGGTGGCCGCGAGCACTCCGCATAACAGGATGCCTGGGATTGGGATGACCTTGCCTGATACTTCGGCGTAAGCTGGCGAGGCAACGCTCGCGACGAGCACGCCCGCGGTCGTCAGCCTTCCGAATCGCACCTAGCTAGGTCCGGCCAACACTGCGTTAAGCTGCGAGCCGAGCCCATCTGGCGATGCGAGGCTCGTCAGCTTCAACGCTTTGTTCGGCGGCACATGCGAAGTCGCCCGCACTACAGCGCTCCGTGAGTGGGGCGTGGCCACACCAAGTGCTCGATTATCGCCGCCAGCGGGCCCGCGATCTCTAGGCAGCGGGATTCCAAGGCTGCATCGAAGCCTGTGAGCGCGAAGGTAGCACCTCTGTCGTCCTCCGGGTACATCGCGCCCACCTCGAGTCGACCTATGCGCCAGAGGAACACAAAGGCCACGCCGGACGTATGACCGGTCCAGCGTGCGCTGTGAGGCCATTGTTGGGGTCGAACGCGCCGAGCGCGAGGATCGAAGCCAGGCACCTGGTCAATGGACTCCAGGTCAGGTGCGCTTAGGACAAGCTTGCGCCACCTCGTCAAGTCAAGCCAGGTGTCTCTTCGGCTCTTCCGCCACCCGGGACGAAGAATGCTGACAAGGTGCTCGGCCCCGGCTGAGCGGATACCAGTCGGCCGAGTCTTCACGTCACCCCTTCGGAAATGCGTCGGTGCCCGCCGAACACCGCGTTCAGCTGCGAGGGCCCATAAATGATGACCGCGCGGTGCGGCACGTAGCGACAGCGGAGTGACGCGCCGCGCGCACCTGCTGAGCGGAGCAGGCCCTCGTCAGCTGCAACGCGTTGTTCTGCGGCCCTGCTTGACCGTGGCGCACTTCAGTTGAGCTGCGCGCGGTCGCCGAGTGCCGCGCGAACAATCGCTCGGAGCTCCTGTAGCTGCTCCGCCGCCAGGGCCCGCTTGGGCACCAAGTGCGCCACGAGTTCGGACACGTACAGGTACAGGAAACGCTCATCTTCGCGCGCGCGCAGAAACACAGACCATTCAACGGTACTCGATGTGCCGGGAAACGACATCACGATCCCGGACCCGGAAATCTGCCAGGTCTGCCGCGCCACCGCCAGACGATTGTTCTTCAGCAGCTGCTGCGCCGACATCCGCGGGTGCCACCATATGAACCCAAGAACCAGTGCACCGCAAAGGATGCCAGCCAGGTTACCGGGCGTGAACGCTGGTCCGCGCCCGGACCCGAGCAAGGCAACCCCTGCAATGAAGATGATGGCCAGGGTGAAGCAACCATACGCCGCCCACGTGGAGCGCCGCTGGTGGAGCACGCCACGGAAGGCGTGAATGTAGTCATCTGGCGTCAGCGCGAAGGAGACCAGCAGTTCGCTCACGCCCCTACTCCATGCCTATGGGTCCGCAGAACACCGAGATAAGCAGCGAAGACCGCACCATTCTAGCCATCGCGGGCTTCGTCTGCTTCATCTCGTTGTTATCCGGCGCGTTCGCTCACTGTCCCACAACTCGATAGGATCCGACGAACTTCGCGCACAGTCGGGCGTCTTCGCTATCATCGTCCCGGCACCATACGTGAAGAAGTTGTGGCGTGTAGTAGCCAACGAATCGATAGCGGCGACCGCCCCACGTATAGCGGATCGAAGCTGGGACCGGAAAGGTACTTGTCGTCCAGGATCTAAGCCTCTGGCTGCCGAGCTCGGACTGCACTTCGTCGCGCGTGGGGATCCGGTCCTCGCGAGTGATGTCAAAACCGCGGATGTACCATGGCGGATTCTTAGGATTCGGCTCGTTACACGAATACGAGCGGTGATTGACGTGTGTCCACTGCCAATGTGGTGCCGGTGCGTCAATGAGCACGAGATGATCGCCCACAGCCAGCTTGAGCGACACGCCTGCTAGCATCTCCGCCGGAACAGGCTCAGGCTGCGGCGGAGGCGTCGCTTGAGCATGCATTCGGCTAAGAAGAACGAGCGCGAATGCCCCGCCGGCAATTGGTCTCACCTGCCGCCCTAGTTCAATCGTCCGGATAACACTGCGTTAAGCTGCGGCGCTCCCGCACCGATCGGGCCGCAGCCGTGCGCCGTCAGCTTCAACGCATTGTTCGGCGGCGTCTCCACTTCACAGCCTAGCGATTGAGATCAGTACGGCTATGACCACTCCAAGGCCCACGAGGTTCCATGCGCGTGCGAAGTCTGACAGCGGCTCCTTTCCGATGAAGTGCCAGCCCCCGTATGGCGAATCAGCAACAAGGTAGGCCCTCACCAAAAAGAGCGGGAACCAGACGAACGTGATGGCCAGCGTCTTCACGTATGTCCCAGTCCGTTCGTCTACGCCTCTGCGGCCGACCACGGTCACACCAATACCATTGACTCTGACTAGAGTAGGTGCGTCCGTGATCGGTTCAAGGCCCGGGAATACGCTGCCGGAGATCCATCAGCAACTCCTGGTACGCAGGATTCTGGACCGGGTCAGATGTCACGGCCGGCGAACCGAGTCTTTGGCCATCCTGTGTCCGCGGTTCTATCGTCCGCCGAACACCAAGATCAGCGGCGAAGCTCCATCCAGGCCAGGCTTCGTCCGCTGCATCTTGTTGTTCGACGGCGTCTCACGCGCACTCGTTTCAAGGAGCGATAGACCCTTCATCCAGCCGGCCAAGGTACAGGCGCCTGCAGCAGAGCTAGGCAGTCTTGAGCGAGCGCGTACGTTCACGGTTGTGGCCCTCCCCCCGCATTGTCGTGTGGCGGGTCGTGAGGCGGCAACCGGTGCCACAGCCACTGCACCAGATAAAGAACCGCCGCAATGACCGCTACCCAGACCGCGAACCAGTCCCAGCGAGTCAACTCACGCATCACAGTCGTCCGATTCCATCGTGTGACGTGCGGTCGTCACGCACGCTGGCGGCCGGCAATGCCATTCGCATACGTCCGTCGAACACCAAGATCAGCTGCGAGGGCCGCCATCGGGGTGACCGGACCTCGTCAGCTGCATCTTGTTGTTCTCCGTCTGCTCGTTGATCCATTTACGGGGATCTCTACCGTTGGCTTCAAGCGCTCGCGGTGTTGCCACAGGGCGGCTGATTGCTCGCTCCACAAGCATGCTACCGCAGCCTTCCATGCCCGTTCCCCAATGCCGCTGCCCTGAGAGCGCACCTACTGTCATCGGCGCTCGTTCCACTTCCACGTTCACCGCCGTGGGTACGGAGAACACCAAGATCAGCTGCGAGGGCCGCCATCGGAATGCCCGGACCTCGTCAGCTGCATCTTGTTGTTCGCCTGCTAGCCGATTCCATCTCTCTAGTCCCCTCTGGACATCGTCAATACGAGCATCAGAAGCGCCGCATTGACCGCTGCGATTATTGCACCGCCCAAGATCAAGCCACTTGCGAAGGAAGTGTCCTTCTTTCGCCGCGTCCAGCGGTATAGCGGCACCAGGTACGCGAGTTGAATCAGGCCCGGGAGTATTATGAGTCCGCGATATAGCAGATGGCCGGGGACATGCCGGCGGCGGTCATCAAAGTCGGCGATGGCCCAGCCGGTTCCGACCAGAAGCAGCCCAAGGCCGACGGCGATGATCGTGGCGCAGGCCCCGCGAAGTAGGCGAGGGCCGAATCGGCCGGACTCGGTGCCCGCGAGGGCGGAAGGCAAAGGCGTCACGTCCGGTCCACTGAAGTCAGGCGAACACCAAGATCAGCGGCGAGCCTCCATTCTAACCACGGCTCGTCCGCTGCATCTTGTTGTTCTGCGGCCCTTTATTCTGAATGCACGGCGCGCTCCTGAGCGCTCCGCCGAGTCTTGAGCGAGACGTTCCTTTTCCTCCTTCATCAAGCTGGACCGATGGTGGGGCCATCTCCGGAGTCGCCGGCGTCGTGAGACGAGTGACGGTCAGACTCGCCCTCTTCGCCTGGACTATCTGAGGTCGAGGTGATGTTGCCCAGCCAGTAGATGCCTGCGAAGAGAGCAACGATGAGCCCGATGAGCAAGCCGAGTGCCTGAAGGGGTGTCATCTCACCGACGGTTCCACAGCGGTCCGCAGAACACCAAGATCAGCTGCGAGGGCCGCCATCGTGATGCCCGGACCTCGTCTGCTGCATCTTGTTGTTCTGCGGCCCTCAGCCGCAATAGGGGCACATGCTCCTAGAGTCTGGCGCCTCGTGTGAGGTCAGCGAGCGCGCCAGGGCCAATAGCCTGGCATCGACTTCGTGCCCAGGTGTGTGCGTGGTGCAGAATTGGTGCTGAAGCCGCGGTCCAGTCGTGGCGAGCACGAGTATCGCGCAGCGTTCGCCCTTTGGCGTGGTGCCCCAGTACAACATCCTCTCCGACCCTCCCTCGTGCCCTTCCACTCGCGGGTCATTAGGCGAGAGCGCGAGTTGAAGTGTCGCCTCGAAGGCCGCCGTGTAGTCGACAGTGAGACTGCCGCACATGATCGTCGCCTCGACGGTGTCGATCCCGGTCTCACAACGCGCGCTGCATGTAGAGGGCAGCGTGAATGACCCCCCGTAGGTCGGGATGGCACCGCGGATCTCCGGAGGACAACTGGCGCGAGGCGTGGCCGGCGTTTGCTTAGCAACCGCCTCCGGTTGTCGTGGAGAGCCACAGGCCGCGAGGCATGATGCCAGCGCGAGGAGGAACCGGCCGCTCGACGTTTTCATGGTCCGCAGAACACTTAGTATCCCGAACTGGGATATCTGATATCCCTGACCAAGGATAACTGAGTATCCCAGGTCGGGATAACGGGATAAAGACGGCGGCGGCGCTCTGCGATTCGCGCGAAAGCGGAGGGTCTACTCTGTCGAGAGGGCCCCGAGCGACTCGGTCTCGCCTACTCGTATGCCTCGACGGCCGGGCACGCGCAAATCAGGTTCCGGTCCCCGTACGTGTTGTCGATGCGTCCCACGAACGGCCAGAACTTGTGCCCGCGCACCCAGGGCGCGGGGAAGGCCGCTTGCTCCCGGCTGTAGGCGTGCGTCCACTCGTCCGCGGTCAGCTCGCGCGCGGTGTGGGGCGCGTTCTTGAGCACGTTGTCGCGGCGGTCGGCCCGGCCCTCCTCGATCGCGCGGATCTCTTCGCGGATCGCGATCATGGCGTCGCAGAAGCGGTCCAGCTCCGCCTTGGGCTCGCTCTCCGTGGGCTCGATCATGAGCGTGCCCGCCACCGGGAACGACATCGTGGGCGCGTGGAAGCCGTAGTCCATCAGCCGCTTCGCGATGTCGTCCACCTCGATGTCGGCCGTCTTCTTGAAGGGCCGCAGGTCCACGATGAACTCGTGGGCGACACGGCCATTCCGCCCGGTGAACACGACCGGGTAGTGCCCTTCCAGGCGGCGCATCATGTAGTTCGCGCTCAGGATGGCGACCTCGCTCGCGCGCCGCAGGCCCTCCGCCCCCATGAGCGCGATGTAGACCCACGGGATCACGAGGATGGCCGGGCTCCCGTACGGAGCCGCGGACACCGCGCCCACGGACTGCGCCCCGCCCATCTTCGTCACGGGATGGCCGGGCAGGAACGGCACGAGGTGAGACGCGACGCCGATCGGCCCCATGCCCGGCCCGCCCCCTCCGTGCGGGATGCAGAACGTCTTGTGCAGGTTCAGGTGGCACACGTCGGCCCCGATGTCCCGGGGCCGCGTGAGGCCGACCTGCGCGTTCATGTTAGCCCCGTCCATGTAGACCTGCCCGCCGTGCTCGTGCACGACCGCGCAGACCTCGCGGATCGTCTCCTCGAACACGCCGTAGGTGGACGGATACGTCACCATCAGCGCGCCCAGGCGATCGCGATGCTCCTCCGCTTTGCGGCGCAGGTCGGCCACGTCGATGTTGCCCTTCTCGTCGCAGGCCACCACGACCACCTTGAACCCCGCCGTCACCGCGGACGCGGGGTTGGTGCCGTGCGCGCTCACCGGGATCAGGCACACGTCGCGCCCGGTGTCCCCGCGTGAATGGTGGTAGGCGCGGATGACGAGCAGCCCCGCGTATTCGCCCTGCGAGCCGGCATTGGGCTGGAGGGACATGGCCGCGAAGCCCGTGATCTCGGCCAGCCAGGCTCCGAGCTGGGTGAACAGCTCCGAGTAGCCCTTGGCCTGGTCCGGGGGCGCGAACGGGTGCAGCTCCGCGAACTCGCGCCAGGTGACGGGCAGCATCTCCGAGGTCGCGTTGAGCTTCATCGTGCACGAGCCGAGCGGGATCATCGAGGTCGTGAGCGAGAGGTCTCGCGCCTGCAGGCGATGGATGTAGCGGAGCATCTCGTGCTCGGAGTGGTGGCGGTTGAAGACCTCGTGCTGGAGATACGGGCTCGTGCGCGCGAGGGGTGCGGGATAGGCCGCGTCCACGCCCTCGCCGAGGTCCTCGACCGTGAAGTCGACGGCCCGGCCGAGGGCAAAGGCGTCCCACAGCCCCCACAGGTCCTTCTCCAGCGTGGTCTCGTCGAGGCTGACGCCCACCGACCCATCACCGTAGTCGCGGAGGTTGATCCGTCGTGCCCTCGCCTCGCGCAGGATGTCGGCCGCGCGCGCGCCGGCGCGGACGCGCAGGGTGTCGAAGAACGGAGCGGACCCCGGGTCGAGGCCGAGACGCCGCAGCCCCGCGGCCAGGAGCGCGGTCAGCCGATGGATCCGCCGCGCGATCGCGGAGAGGCCCTCGGGCCCGTGGTAGACCGCGTACATGCTGGCCATCACCGCGAGCAGGACCTGCGCCGTGCAGATGTTGCTGGTCGCCTTGTCGCGCCGGATGTGCTGCTCGCGCGTCTGCAGGGCCAGGCGCAGCGCGGGATGTCCGTGGCGGTCCTTGGAGACGCCGACCAGCCGGCCCGGGATCTGGCGCTTGTGCTCGTCGCGCGTGGAGAGGAACGCCGCGTGCGGCCCGCCGAAGCCGAGGGGCACGCCGAAGCGCTGGCTGGACCCCACGCAGATGTCCGCGCCGAACTCGCCCGGCGGCCGCAGCAGGGTCAGGGCCAGGAGGTCGGCCGCCACCACGAACAGCGCGCCGCCGTCGTGGACGTGCTGGGCCAGGGCCCCGTAGTCCTCGACGCGGCCGTCCGTCGTCGGGTACTGGACGAGCACCCCGAAGAGATCCTGACCCTTGACGTCGACGGAGTCCGCGGGGCCGACGTGAACCTCGATGCCGAGCGGCTGCGCGCGCGTCTTCACCACCGCGATCGTCTGCGGATGACAGTCCTCGGCCACGAAGAACCCCCGCCGCGCGTGATCGCGGGCGAGGTTATGGCACATGCCCATGGCCTCGGCGGCCGCGGTGGCCTCGTCGAGCAGCGACGCGTTCGCGAGGGGCAGGCCGGTGAGATCCGCCACCACGGTCTGGAAGTTCAGGAGCGCTTCCAGCCGGCCCTGCGCGATCTCCGCCTGGTACGGCGTGTACTGGGTGTACCAGCCCGGGTTCTCCAGCACGTTCCTCTGGATGACGGGCGGGGTGATGCAGTCGTAGTACCCCATGCCGAGGAACGAGCGGAAGACCTCGTTCTTGGCCGCCATCTCGTGCAGGTCGTCGATCAGCTCGTGCTCGCCCCGGGGCTCGGGCAGGCGCAGGTCGCGGCGCAGGCGGATCGCGTCGGGCACGGTGGCGGCGATGAGCTCCTCGATCGAGCCGTAGCCGAGCACGCGCAGCATCTCCCCCACCTCGGGCTCGTCGGGGCCGATGTGGCGGCGCGGGAACGTGTCGGTGGGGCTGAGCGCCTCGCGGGCGGGGACGGGCACGGACCTCGTGGTCATCGGCGGACTATTTCGCCTCGCTCTCCACGTACTTCTTGTAGGCGCCGGCGTCCATGAGGCCGGCGACGGCCTTGGCATCGGCGAGGCGCACCTTGATCATCCAGGCCTTGCCGTAGGGATCGGCGTTGAGCGCCTCCGGCGACTGGACGAGCGCCGTGTTGGCCTCCACCACCTCGCCCGCGACGGGCGAGAACAGCTCGGAGACGGCCTTCACGGACTCCACCGTCCCGAAGGTCTCGTGCTCCTTCAGCTTCCGGCCCACCTCGGGCAGCTCGACGTAGACGACGTCGCCGAGCTGCTTCTGCGCGTAGTCGGTGATGCCGACGATCCCGTGGTCGCCCTCCACGCGGACCCACTCGTGGTCCTTCGTGTACTTGAGCTGCGCTGGGTCCATGCTGCTCCTCAGGTGGTGGTGACGGTCGCGGCGGCGGCGGGCGCCGCCTTGTCCGGCCGCTTGTAGAACGGCGTCGGCACCACGCGGGCCGGGACCTTGCGCTCGCGGATGTCGATGGCGAGCTCGGTGCCGACGGCCGCGCGCGCGGCCGGCACGTAGCAGAGCCCGATGTTCTTCTGCAGGAAAGGCGCGTAGGTGCCGGAGGTGACCTCGCCCACCCGCTCGTCGTGCACGAGCACGGGGTAGCCGTGGCGGGCGATGCCGCGCCCCGTCACCTCGAAGCCGACGAGCTTGCGCGGCGCGCCGTTCTTCTTCTGATCCGCGAGCAGCTCGCGGCCCGGGAACTCGCCCTTGGCCTCGTCGAGGGAGACGATCCAGCCCAGGCCGGCCTCGATGAGCGAGGTCGTCTCGTCCATGTCCTGGCCGTAGAGGCACATCCTCGCCTCCAGACGCAGGGTGTCGCGCGCGCCGAGCCCGGCGGGCACGAGGCCCTTCTCCTGCCCGGCGTCGAGCAGGCGCTTCCAGAAGGCCTCGACCAGCTGCGGCGGCACGAAGATCTCGAACCCGTCTTCGCCCGTATAGCCCGTGCGCGAGACGGTGACGGCGTAGCTGTCCACTTCCGTCTCCGCGAAGTGGTAGTACTTCAGCGCGCCGAGGTCGAGCGTGGTCAAGGGCCGCAGGATCTCCACCGCCCGCGGCCCCTGCAGGGCGAGGAGCGCGTAGGAATCGCTCTTGTTCTCGAGCCTCGCGTCCTGCGGTCCCTGCTCCTGCAGCCAGCGGAAGTCCTTCTCGATGTTGCCGGCATTGACGACGAGGAGGTACCGGTCCGCGGCCCGCCGGTAGACGATGACGTCGTCCACGGGCGCGCCGTTGGGCATGGGGAAGGCCGAGTACTGCGCCTGACCGTCCACGAGCTTGGCCACATTGTTCGCGGTCACGCGCTGGAGGAAGGCGAGCGCGCCCGGACCCTCCACTTCGAACTCGCCCATGTGGGAGACGTCGAAGAGGCCGGCCGCCTTGCGCACGGCCATGTGCTCGCTGATGAGCCCCGAGTACTCGACCGGCATGTCCCAGCCGCCGAACGGAACCATCTTCGCCCCGCTCGCCCGGTGGACGGCGTTGAGGGGCGTCTTGCGCACGCCGGTGGCGCTCTCCAAATGCAGTCTTTGCCTCCCACGGAACGGACGTCCACGCTACCACACGGCAGCGGGGCCGGGCAATGATACGGTTGAAGCCAAAGGATTTATGGCATAGGAATGAACGCGTGAACCCGCGCCGGGGCGGCCACGTCGACCCCTACGACGTCATGTGCTGGAACTGTCTCGGGGACTTCGACGCCATGGCCGCCGTCTGGTGCTCGGACGACCCCAAGAACCCCACCAAGCTGTGCCCGTTCTGCTTCCGCTGCTTCTGCGCGGCCAGCGACACCTACAAGCAGGAGTTCTGGGCCCACGCCCCCGATCGGCTCAAAGAAGAGCTGGACACCCTCGCGCGCAGCCGCGATCGTCTGGGCGACATCCTCATCCGGATGAAGAAGATCACCACCAGCCAGCTCCTCGACGCGCTGGAGGAGCAGAAGGCCACCGGTCACCGGCTGGGCGAAGTACTCGTGGAAAGCGGCATGGTGACGCGCGAGGACGTGGCCGCCGCCCTCAAGACCCAGGGCACGAACCCGCTCATGGACACCATGGGCATCGCCTACGCGGCCACCCCGGTGTGGGAGCAGGGCGAGCCCGACACCATCCTCCAATACGTACTCGCCCTGGCCGCGCGCAAGGGCGCGTCCGACGTCCGCATCGAGCCCAAGGAGGACGCGGTCAACGTCCGCTATCGCATCGACGACTTCTTCTTCCGCGTCGATCCCATCCCGAAAGAGTTCCAGGAGGCGGTCACCCGCAAGCTCCTCGACTTCTTCGGGGTCACGGTCACGGACGCACAGAAGGCGCGGACCAGCCGGGCCGGCGCCACCCTGGACGGCATCGAATACGAGCTCATCGCGCAGACGCTGCCCACGCCCTTCGGCATCAGCGCCTCCATCAAGCTCGTCAACCGCGCCAGCTTCCTGAAGGACCTGCCCAGCCTGGGCATGGATCTGGAGGACCGCGTCCGCCTGCTGGGCCAGATGCAGGCCCTCTCCGGCCTCGTGATCGTGAGCGCTCCCCACTTCAACGGGGCGCACACCACGACCTACTCGCTGATGAGCTTCCTGGTGCGCGGCGGGCGCGACGTGCTCTCGCTGGAATCGCCCCGGCAATGGCCCATCGAAGGGGCGAGGCAGGTGGAGGTGGCCAGCACCGACGAGATGCAGGAGACGCTGCGCGGGATGGTCGCGGTCAAGCCGGAAGCGCTGGTGCTCTTCTCGCTGCCGGATCCGGCCACCGCCGGCCTGGCCTGCCAGCTCGCGACCAGCGTGCTCGTGATCGGGCTGGTGACGGCGCAGCGGGCCAGCCAGGCGGTGGTGAACCTGCTCCAGCTCGGCCTGCCCCGCTCCCTCCTGGCCAGCTCGCTCTCCGCCGTGACCTCGCAGCGGCTGGTGCGGCAGATCTGCAAGGTGTGCCGCGAAGCGGCCGAGCCTCCGCCGGACCAGACGCTGGCCCTGCACGGCATCGGGCCCGAGCAGGCCAAGGCCCTGCGCTTCTTCCGCGGCCGCGGCTGCCCGAGCTGCAACAAGGTCGGCTACCGCGGACGGCGGGCCATCTTCGAGGTGATGACCGCCTCTCCCGAGCTCAGCGACGCCATCGAGGGAGAGCTGGACGCGGAGGAGCTGGAGGGAGTGGCCATGGGCACGGGCATGCACACCCTGCGCGAGATGTGCCTGGACCTGGTCGCGGACGGCACCACCACGTTCGACGAGTTCGTCCGGCTCAAGCTGTAGGGCGGTCGGGCAGGACGAAGATCCGGCGCGCCCGTTCCGACCACAGGGTCTCCTCCCGGTAGTAGCGCGCCTCCAGCACGGACGGCTTCCAGGCCAGGAGGTCGGGATTGCGGGCGGCGAAGGCCGTCCAGTCCTCGGCGCCGGGGGCGGCCCGCCGCTCGTGGACGAGCAGTACGTAGGCCCAGGTGATCGTCTCGTGGTAGAGGCCGGGCTTGCCCGCCGCCTCGGCCAGGCGGCGCAGGCCGGCGGTGAAGCGGACGAGCACGTCGAGCACCGGACAGCGCTCGAGGAGGATCCAGGCCGTGCGGACGTGATGGCGGTGGTGGAAGGCGCCGGGAGCGAAGTTGGCGCGCTCGAAGGCGTGGAGGAGGACGTCGTCGGTGACGTCGTCGAGGGAGTCGATCATCGCTTCCGCTTGCCCTTCTCGCCGCCGACGGGCCGCTCGACCAGCCGATGGCTGTCCGCGGCCACGAGGTCGAGGCCGTAGATCTTCCGGAGATCGCGGATGCGCTGGCGCGACTGCTCGCCGAAGGGCGCCTTACCCTCGAAGGCGTGGAGGACGATGCCCTCCAGCAGGTCGCCCAGCGAGAGGTCGTGCAGCTCGGCCAGGGCCTTGAGCACCTTGAGCAGGCGCTTCTCCAGGCGGACGCCGGTCTGGACGCGCTCCACGACGCGGGGCGGGGTGTTTGCTACCATGGTACATACGTACCACAAAGACCTGATCGGCGCAACAGACGGAGACGGGCACGGGCACGGAGACGGGAACGGTCCCGTCCGTTAGGCCGACCTAGCCTCGACGACGGACAACATCCTTTTCACCACCTCGTCCAGCCCCAGCTCGGTGGTGTCGAGGTGGATGGCGTCGGGGGCGCGCGTGAGGGGCGACTCCGCGCGCGTCGAGTCGGCGTGGTCCCGCTGCCGGATCTCGCGCTCGATGGTGTCGAGGTCGGAGGCCTGGCCGCGCTGGGCCAGCTCCTCGTGCCGCCGCGTCGCGCGCTGGCGGGGGTGGGCGTCCACGTAGAACTTCACGTCCGCGTCCGGGAAGACCGCGGTGCCGATGTCGCGGCCGTCCATGACCACCCCGCCCGCCTGCCCCATCTCGCGCTGGCGCGCGACCATGTGCCGGCGCACGGGCGGATGCACGGAGACGCGGGAGGCGGCCGCGCCGACCTCCTGGGTCCGCAGCGCGGACGTCACGTCCTCGCCATCGAGGATCACGGCGCCCCCCGGCCGGAGGTCGAGGCGCAGGCGCGCGGCCAGGCTCGCCACCGCCGCCGCGTCGTCGAGAGGGACGCTCGCGCGCAGGGCGGCCAGGGCGAGCGCCCGGTACATGGCTCCGGTGTCGAGGAAGACGTAGCCCAGGCGCTCCGCCACCGCCCGGCCGGCGGTGGACTTGCCCGCTCCCGAAGGTCCGTCGATCGCGATGACGAGGCCGCGCGGCCTCACGTCCGGCCCCGCGGCGGGCGGCCTCGCGGCGGCCGTCCCCGGGGCGGCCGAGCACGGTCGCGGCTCCGCGCCCCCTCGCGGCCGGGCCGCGGGCCCTCGCGCGAGGGGCGACGATCGGCGGCGGGCGGCCGGCGCGGCGGATGAGGCCGGCGCGCGGCCGTGGGCGGGATCGTCTTGACGTGACCGCCGGGCGGGTCGATCAGCCCGCGGATCTCGGCGGGCGTGAGCGAGCGGAACTCGCCGGGCTTGAGGCCCCGCACGCTGAGGGGGCCGATGCCCACGCGCCGCAGCTTGGACACCGGGTGCCCGACCGCCTCCAGCAGCCGCCGCACCTCGTGCTTCTTCCCCTCGTGGAGCGTGAGCTCCAGCCAGGCGTTGTTCTCCGCTTCCAGCACGCGCACGCGGTCCACCGTGAGGAGGTCGCCCTCGACGCGCACGCCCCGGCGCAGCCGGGCCAGCGTCTCCGCGTCCGGCACCCGGTGCACCTTGGCGTGGTACACGCGAGGCACCTCGTAGCGCGGATGGGTGACGCGCTCGGCGAAGGCGCCGTCGTTGGTGAGGAGGAGGAGGCCCTCCGTGGTGATGTCCAGGCGGCCGACGGGAAAGAGCCCGGCCACCGGGGGCACCAGGTCCATCACGGTGGGCCGCCGCCCCGGATCCTGGCGCGTGCTCACGTACCCCTTCGGCTTGTTGAGGAGGAGGTACACGGGCGCGGCCGGCGCCTGCAGCCGTGCCCCGTCCACGCGGATGTCGTCCCGGGCGACGTCGGCCTTGGTGCCCAGCTCCGTCACCGTGTGGCCGTTGACGCTCACCCGGCCCTGGGTGATCGCGATCTCGGCGGCGCGCCGCGAGGCGACGCCGGCACGGGCGAGGATCTTCTGGAGGCGCTCTTCCATTCAATGGCGATGATACCGCGCGCCCAGGGTGCGCACGGGCCGGGTCGCCGCGGCCGGCGGACGGCCGCGCCTAGTAGTGCCGGAGGGTGAAGGCGATGAGGACGGTGTTGTCTTCGACGATCTCGATCGTGACCGCGCTGTCGAGGACGAGGTCGGTGACGAGCACGGTCGTCTTGTCGTTGCGCGCGATCCCGCCTTCCGTCGGCTCGAGCACGTCGCTGCTCGTGACGCTCCGGCGCCAGCGCAGGCGCGAGCGCGCGGTGTGGGCGGTGACGTCGAACGTGAGCGAGCGTGGTGTGGCGAATCCCACCGGGCAGCTCTGGTTCACGGTCACCGCGTTGACCTCGATGCACTCGCCGGTCGCCATCGCCGTCGGACGCACGATCGTCACGCTGCAGTTGCCGGCCGACGTCGCCGGCGCGCCGCAGGTCACGGGCGTCGGCGTCGGGCTGGGCACGGGAGTGGGCGTCGGGGACGGAGTCGGAGTCGGAGACGGCGTCGGGGTCGGAGACGGCGTGGGCGTCGGCGACGGAGACGGCGTGGGAGACGCGCTCGGAGACGGAGAGGGGCTTGGGCTCGCAGACGGGGACGGAGACGGGGACGGCGACGGGGAGCCGACTGGCACCACCCTCACCTGGACCGTCGCCGTCGCCTGCGACGAGCCCGAGCGCGCCACCAGGTTGAAGCTGGTCGTCCAGGCGGGCGTCACCTGGCGCGTGCCCTTGGCCGTGACGGTGCCGATCCCGTTGTCGATCTCGATCGTGTCCGCGCCTTCCACTTCCCAGGTCAGGGTCGCCGCGGCACCGGAGTTGATGTCCGCGGGCGCGGCCACGAACTTCTGGATGGCCAGCGTCGACGGCTCGGTGAACTCCTTGACCAGCCCGCAACGAAGCGCGGCCATCCCCAGAAGAATCAGCAGGATGGGGCGGAGGGGCGGGCGTCCGGGAACGCGATCGGGCATAAAGAACCCTTTCAAAATAGGGGGTTAGGCCCGATATGTCAAGTAGTACTTTAGGTGTTGTCGTCCAGGGGCAGCTCGCCCTGCGCGGGGTCGCCATCGCCCTCGGAGAGAGGGACTTCGACCGGCCGCGGAGCTTCGATCGCCTTCTTGAGGCCGGCCACGTCGACCTCCTCGCCGAGCACTTCCGCGAACTCCTCGATCTTCGGCAGCTCGCCCAGGTCCTTCAGCCCGAAGTGGAGCAGGAACTCCTTGGTCGTCCCGTAGAGCATGGGCCGGCCCACGACTTCCTTGCGCCCGGTGATGCGGATGAGGCGCTTCTCGAGCAACGTCTTGAGCACGCCGCCCGACTTCACCCCACGGAGGTCGATGATCTCGGGAAGCGTCACCGGCTGCTTGTAGGCGATGACGGCGAGGGTCTCCAGGGCCTGGATGGACAGGCGGGTGGGCGCACGGGGATCGAGCAGCTCACGGACCCAGTCGTTGTATTCCGGGCGGGTCGTGATCTGGTATCCGCCCGCGACCTCGACGAGCTGCAGCCCGCGGCCGTCGCGCGCGTAGTCGGCGCGGATCTCCGAGAGCGCGGCCTGCCACGCCTCCTTGGGCACGCCGCCGAGCACCTTGCCGATCTCGCGGGGGGTGAGCGGCTGCGGCGAGGCGAAGATCAGGGCCTCGAGCACGGCGCGGATCTCGTCGGGAGGAAGGACGGGCGCATCTTCGGCCCGCGCGTTGGCGATTTCGTGTTCTTCGTTGTGGTCTGTCATCTCTCTCAGGTCGTGGAAGCGCCGGCCGGCTCCGGCCCCACCGGCCGGAACACGCGAATGGCTCCGAAGATCCCGCGCTGGTAGACCTTCACGCGCTTGAGCCGGATGAGCTCGAGCAGGGCCAGGAAGGTCACGATCATGTCCGCCTTGGTCTCCTGGGCCGCGAACAGCTCCAGGAAGTCCAGCGACTCGCCTTCGCGCAGGAGGGCCAGGAGCTCTTCGATGCGCTGCTCGATGCTCTTGCCCTGGGAAGCGACCTCGTGCGCGAGCAGAGTGCGCCGCCGGTCCAGGAGCTCCTTGAAGGCGCTGATGAGGTCGAAGAGCCCGGCCTCCAGCATCTCCTCTCCGGTGTCGTCGAAGGCGGGCAGCACGGTGTCCGGCCGCGTCCAGGTGGCGGCGCGGATCTGGGCCTGCTGGTGCAGGATCCCCGCCGCCTCCTTGAAGCGCTGGAACTCGAGCAGCCGCTGTACGAGCGCCTCCCGCGGGTCCTCCTGGTCCTCGTCGCCCTGCGCTTCGGTGGGATCGACGGGCACGAGCATCTTCGACTTGATGTGGATGAGGGTCGCCGCCATCACCATGAAGTCCCCCGCCACGTCGAGGTTGAGCTCCTGCATCAGCTCCAGGTATTCCATGTAGGAGCGCGTGATGGGCGCGATGGGGATGTCGTGGATGTCGATCTTGTCGCGCTTGATGAGGTAGAGGAGGAGATCCAGAGGCCCGTCGAACTCGGCGACGTGGATGCGCGGCACGTCCTCGGGCAGCGTCGATTCCATGCCCAGGGGCAGCTCGAGCTGGACGGCCTTGTCCTCCGCGGGAGCGCCCGGAGGCGCGGGCGGCAGGTCCGGCTCGGCGGAGGGATCCGTGGCGGACAGGGTCGGGTCGGGCTCGTCGCTCATCGAATGGGGTACGCGATCTTCATGGCCGAACGCACCTCGTCCATCGTCGCACGCGTCACCTCGCGCGCGCGCTGCGACCCCGCGCGAAGGATGTCCCACACCGTGTCCGGCCGGGACGCGAACTCGGGCCTCCGGGCGTGGATCCCCTCCAGCCGCTGCAGCAGGTGGTCGATCAGCTTGCCCTTGCAGTCCAGGCAGCCGATGCCCGCCGTGCGACAGCCCTGGGCCGCCCAGTCCTGCGTCTCCCGCGACGAGAACGCCTTGTGGAGGTCGAAGACGGGGCAGATGTCCGGATTGCCGGGATCGGTACGGCGCTTGCGCGCGGGATCGGTGACCATGGGCTTGATCTTCTGGCGCACGACGTCCGGGGGGTCCTTGAGGAAGACGGCGTTGCCGTAGGACTTGGACATCTTGCGGCCGTCCGTGCCCGGCACCCGCGGGACCTCGGTGAGCAGGGTCTTCGGCTCCGGGAACACGGGCCCGTAGAAGTGATTGAAGCGGCGCACCACCTCGCGCGTCAGCTCGACGTGGGGCGCCTGGTCCTCGCCCACCGGGACCGCGTTCGCCTTGTAGATCATGATGTCCGCGCTCTGCAGCAGCGGATAGCCGAGGAAGCCGTAGGTGGAGAGGTCCTTCTCCGAGAGCTGGCTCTGCTGCTCCTTGTAGCTCGGCACGCGCTCCAGCCAGGGCACGGGCACGATCATGGACAGCAGCAGGTGCAGCTCCGCGTGCTCGGGCACGAGGCTCTGGACGAAGAGAGTCGAGCGCGCGGGGTCGAGGCCGGCGGCCAGCCAGTCCGTGGCCACCTCGAGGACGTTGTCGCGGACGTCTTTGGGGTCGGCGTAGTCCGTCGTGAGCGCGTGCCAATCCACGATGGCCCAGAAGCACTCGTACGTGTCCATGAGCCGGACCCAGTTGTCGAGGGCGCCGGTCAGGTGGCCGATGTGCAGGGGCCCCGTGGGCCGCATGCCGGAGAGGATGCGCGGGCGGGTCATTGCCAGAGGCTGCGGATGACGTTGAAGACGAAGCGCTGGATCGGCGACGCGACGTAGCCGAACGCTCCCGTTATCAGGAGCAGCATGAGGATCAGGAAGCCGTAAGGCCCGACGACCCGGTCGTACCGGTCACCGAGGTCTCCGGGCAGCCCGAAAGAGGCGACCTTGGAGCCGTCGAGCGGAGGGATGGGAATGAAGTTGAACACGGCCAGCATCACGTTGAGCCCGACTCCTTGAACGAGGATGTTGAAGAGGAGGTCCTGGTCGGATCCGATCACGCGCTGGCGGACGGCGACGATCAGAGCCACCGCGAAGAACAGACCCAGCAGCAGGTTCGAGACGGGTCCGGCCGCGGCCACGAGCATGTGTCCCTTGCGCATGGTGACGTCGCGGCGGAAGTTGGCGGGGTTGTAGGGCGTCGGTTTGGCCCAGCCGAGGATCAATGCGCCCGCGAAGATCTGGAGAAGGGGGAAGAGCACCGTCCCGATTGGGTCGATATGAGGAATCGGATTCAGCGTCACGCGACCGAGATTCTTGGCCGTATCGTCGCCGAGTTTCCAGGCGATCCACGCGTGCGCCGACTCGTGAAAGGACAGGCTGAACAGAAGGACGACGTAGTAGATCAGGCCCTGCGCGATGCCTTCGGCCGTCAGGTCGAACAAACCACCTCCGGAGGAACCCCGGATGGTAGCACAGCGCCCGCGCCGGCGTGGTCCGCGTCACGCCGAGCGCGCTCTCCTAAAAGTTTAGTTGACAACCGGCTCCGCGTTCCTTAGATTCTCCTAAGAGTTTAGGAGACCTCGCGGCATGGGACGACGGAAGGGAACCACGGGACTCACCCCGCTCGAGCTCGAGATCATGAACGTGCTCTGGGACACAGGAGCGGCCAACGTCCAGACCGTCCGCCAGCGCCTGGGCCGCCGGCGGGAGCTGGCCTACACGACCGTGCAGACCATGCTCAACCTGCTGCACCGCAAGGGCAAGGTGAAGCGGCAGCTGCAGGACCGTACCTATCACTACCGTCCCGCGGTGACCCGGGGGCGTGAGGTCTCGCACATGATCCGCGACGTCGTGGATCGTCTATTCGGAGGATCGGCGGAGGAGCTGGTGCAGAGCCTCGTGGATACGCGCCAGCTCACCCCGGAGACGCTGGAGCGCCTGGCGGCGGCGGTGGAGAAGGGGAAGGGCGATGACGGCAAGTGAGGGCCTGGTGCTCGCGTTCGTCGTGAACGCGGCCCTCCAGGCCACGGTGGTGGCCCTGGCGGCGATGGCCGCGGCCGTCGCCGCGCGCCAGGCACCGGCGGCGGTGCGGCAGGCGATCTGGATGCTCGCGCTGGCGCTCGCCCTCGCGATCCCGCTGAGGAGCACGCTGGTGATGGTGCGGACGCCGCCCCCGCCGCCATCCATCGCCTTGCCCGTGTCGGAGGCCGGACCGATCGCGGCGACGAAGCCGGCCCCACTGGGCCACGCCGTCTCCGCGCCGGTCCGCCGCCTGGTCCTTTCGCGCGGCGTCGCGCGTGCGCTCGTCGGCGCGTATCTCCTGGTGCTGGTGCTGCGCGTGGTCTCGCTGCTGCGCGGCTGGGCGCGCGCGCGCCGGCTGCGTGAGGAGGAGGCCACCGCGCTCCCGCCGGCGTGGGCGCGCCGGGCCCAGCGGTGCGCGCACGCGCTCGGGGTCTCCACCGCGCCGATCGTGGTCTCGTGGCGCGTGGAGGGCCCGGCGACGGTCGGCGCGCTGCGTCCCGTGATCGTGCTGCCGCGGCGCCTGCTCGACGCCGCCTCGCCGGCCATGGCGGTGGCGATGCTCTGTCACGAGATGGCGCACGTCCGCCGGCGCGACTACGCCTGGAACCTCGCCTGTGAGGTGCTCGCGCTGCCGCTGGCCTTCCATCCCGCGGCCGCGCTGATCCGCCGAAAGATCCGCGAGACCCGCGAGCAGGCCTGTGACGAGCTGGCGGCGGCGGTGCTGGGAGCGAAAGGCTACGCGCGTGCGCTGGTGGCGCTGGGGCGGTCGGTCGAGAGCGGCGCGCCGGCGGCGTATGCCGTCGGTATGGTCGACCATTCTTTCGAGGAGCGTGTCATGAGGTTGTTGGCTTCACGGTCGTCCCTGGGCGCGGTGCCGAGCGGCGCCCTCCTGGCCGCGAGCGGCCTGGTCCTGGCCCTTGGCGCGGGCATGGCTTCGGCGGCCACGGCGACGGTCGCCGTCGCCGAGCCGGCTGCGTCCGCGCGCTCTTCCGCCGCCGCCGGCGCGCTGGCGCGATACGGCGACGCCGAGCCGCGTCCGGGCGAATACGTCTATGCCGCCGGCGCCAATCGCGATCCCTTCATGGACCTGCGCGTCCACCCCGACAAGCCGACAAACGTCCATGACCCGCGCGCCTTCCTCATCCAGGAGGTCGCGCTGCGCGGCGTGGTGCGCGGCCCGAAGGGGTGGACGGCATTGGTGCTCGGTCCGGACGGCCGCACCTACTTCGTCTCCGCGGGCCAGGCGTTCTACGACGCGACCCTCACCGCCGTCGACGTCGGAGGCATGACCGTGCGGCAGCAGGTGCGCGACCCGCTTGCGCCGCCGCGCGTGCGCGACCTGCGCATCGCGCTGCACCCCGACCGCGACTAGCTTCCTGGATGGTGCCGGAGGCGGGACTCGAACCCGCATGGGTTTCCCCACACGCCCCTCAAACGTGCGTGTCTGCCAATTCCACCACTCCGGCAACGGGGGTGGGTCGAACTTTCGATTCTAGAGAGGGGCCCCGGGTGTGTCAAACGAATCGCGCGCATCGCACGTCGCCGCGATCGCGAGCAACGCGACGGGCCCGAGTACGTCGTTGGGAGAGGCGCTCGGAGCGAGCCAGAGCGCGGCCATGAGGAAGGCCGCCGCCCCACCCAAAACGCGCGACGCCTCCAGAGTCACGCGTCGCGCCCAGACGAGAGCGATCACCGCTCCCGCGACTGCGAGCGCCGGACCGGCGAGGTCGCCCCTGCCCGGCTCCGCTCCCGCGTAGAGGCGCAGGTTCCCGAGGCCGAGCCCGGGCCCGAGAGACGACGACCTGACGACAATGGCCCCGCCAGCGGCGAGCACGGCCGCCCCGGCGATGGCGGAGGCGGGCGTGATCCGCGCGAAGCGGGCAGCGACGAGGGCAGCAACCAGGATCATGGCCAGCATCACGAGGCTTCCCGAGCCGAACACGACGCCGAGGATCGCCGGCGGCAAGGCGACCGACGAGGCCAGGCGCGCGAGCGCGGTCTCGTGCGGTCCGGCCCGCGCGATGAGGATCGCGACCACGGCCAGGGCGAGGAGCGCGAGCACACGGGGATCACGGAGGCCCAGCGCGCCGATCGCACGGGCGAGCGCGCGGGTGCCCGCCGCGGGCGTGGGCGGCGGCGCGAGGCCCGGCGGGTCCTTGCGGAAGCTGACGCTCCACGCTTCGTGAAGGGCCGGTCGTGCGCCGTCGGTTTCGGGCCAGACCGCGGCCGCCCAGCCGTCCTGGACGCGCGGCGTCCCGCTGACCCGGCCGACCGTCGAGACGATCCAGGTCGGCACCACCGCGAGCAGGACGACGGCGAGCGCGAGCACGGCGGCACGGGCGCGATGCCCCATGCGGAGGGCTCCCCCGACGAGCCACACGATCCCCAGCCCGCACGCGATCGCGCTGAAGACGAGCCCGAAGGGATCGTGCGTGAGGGCCGGGCCGGCGCGCGGGGCCAGCGTGTGCAGGAGGCCCGTCGCCGGAGGCCAGCGCGCGGTCACCGCGTCCGCCCACGTGGTCGCGAACACCTCGCCTTCCGCGATCTCCACTCCGAGGGCGAGCAGGGCCAGGCCCCCGATCAGCGCGTCGGTGGCCAGCGCCGCCCCGCCGGCCACGGCCGCGGGCACGAGCACCGCGGCCAGGATCAGGTAGTTCGGATGCACCACGCGCGAGACGTAGAGGGACAGCAGGAGGGCGGCGCTGCCCGTGAGGAGCGCGTCCGCGGCCGTGCCACGCCGGAGCTGCTCGCGCAGCAGCCACACCCCGATCGGAACGAGCAGGAGGTACAGGCCGCTGAGGGGGACGTAGTCGCGCAGGCTGCTCACCGCGCCGAAGTAGACGAGGAAGTTCGCGAGGCCCAGGCCCGGCGTACCGCCCAGCGGGTAGTTGTCGCCGCCGGGCAGCCCCGCGTTGTAGCGGACGACGTCGCCCCAGAACGCGCGGAAATCGAGGGCGGCCACCGGCGCCACCACGACCAGGAACACGCCCGTGGTGATCGCGAGGGCACGCAGGAGCCGTCCGCGCGCGGGAGCCGCGACCAGCGTGCCCAGCGTCCGCGCACCCGACAGATGCGCGAGCAGGAACGGCGCGAAGGGCCAGGCGAGCTGCTTGGTCGCGCAGGCCAGGCCAAGCAGGGCCGCGGCCGCATCGGCGCGTGAGGCGCGCGCGCAAAGCACCGCGCCGAGCAGGAGCGCGGCCACGAGGATGTCGTTGGCCCCGAAGATCTGTTGCCAGTAGACGAGCGGGCTCACCCATACCGCGGCCGCGGCGCACAGGGCGAGCGAGGGCGACGACCCCAGACGGTAGGCCAGGATCCCCGCCACCGCGAACGCGAGCAGCGTCACCACCCGGGGGTCGAACACGCCGAAGGCGGCGCGCGCGACGGGCACGAACGGCATCATCAAGAGGTGCGTGCCGGGCAGGTACGCGTGGTGGTGGAGGATGGGGTTGCCGCCGTGCTCGGTCCAGAAGTCGGAGACACGGGCCTGGCGGCCGAGCATGCTGTCCGAATAGTCCGCCCCATACGGGCTCTCGCCGGAGAGGATTCGGTCCATCGCGAGCGGGAGCTGCACGACGCCGCCGTCCTGCCCGTACGGCCGCCCCGTGACCGCTCCCATCGTGATGAATGCCGCCGTGGGCACGGCCACGAGCAGGAGCGCGGCCAGGGCGAGCACGGCCAGCCGCACGCGCGGGCGCGCGCCGGCCAGGGCGAGGGCCAGATACGCGATGGCGAAGCCGGCGGCGAGCGCGGCCAGGACGAGGGCCACCGGATCCCGGTCGAGCTCTCCCGAGGGACGCGGGAGCAGGAATCCGAACGTGGCCGCGCGCGCGGCCAGCACGTCGTCGTGCAGGAGCCGCCAGCCCAGGACGCGCGACGGATCGTAGGCGGCCAGGTGCCGCGCGGTCAGGAGGAGGAGGGCGGGAACGACGGCGCCGTCGGCGGGAAAGCGCGGCGGCTGGCCGTCCAGCTACTTCCCGCCCGCGGTCGGCGGCGTGATGCGGGCGCCACACGCACAGACGATGCTGCGCGTCCGCCACTCGATGCGGAGCAGCCGCCCGCAGGCGGTGCAGCCGAGGTACGTGCCGGAGGGACGCGCCGGCGACGCGACGCGGGGCGACGCGGCACGAGGAGATGCGGCCCGGGCCGGCAGCTTCATGGTCACCCCCCGACGAGCGATCAGCTTACGCCGCGCCGCCGGAAAGGGTCAAGGGCGCCGATCACAGGTCGCGGACGCGCGGGTTCCAGGCCAGGTTGCCGAGGGCGAGCAGCGCGAGCAGGACGGAGAAGGCGCCGAGGACGCGTGGCGCGCCCAGCGAGCGCACGAGCACGCCCGCCAGCAGCGCGCCCAGCGGAGTGCCGCTGCGGAAGGCGAGACCCCAGATGCTCAGGATGCGGCCCTTGAGGTCCCCGGGCGCGTTCTCCTGCACCAGCGAGTTGAGGGTCGAGAACGCGGTGACGAGGCTGGCTCCGGCCACGAACAGGAGGGCCATGGAGAGGACCTGGATGCGCGAGGCCATGGCCGCGGCGACGGTGCCGCCGTAGACGAGCAGGGCGAGGAGCATCGTCCGCCCGCGGCCGGGCACGTGCCCGCGGTGCGCCGTGGTGAGCGCGCCCCCGATCGCGCCCGCGCCGAAGCTGGAGAGGAGCGCGCTGAATCCCCCCACGCCGGTCTTGAGCACGTCCCCCGCGATCACGGGCAGGTACGTGATGAGCGGGAAGGCGAGCAGGGCGCCCGCCGCTCCCAGCAGGGTGAGGCTGGAGAGCAGAGGATCGTGCGCCACGTGGCGGAGGCCGGCGAGAAGGCTCTCCCCGAGCGTGCCCTTGGAGGGGGCCGCGGGCGGCAGATCGATGCGGATCAAGGCCACGATGACGGCGAGGAAGCTGATCGCGTTGACGGCGAAGCAGGCGCCGGTTCCGGCGCGGGCCAGGAGCAGGCCGGCGATGGCGGGGCCGATCGCGCGCGAGAGGTTGAACTGCAGCGAGTTCAGCGCCACCGCGTTCGGGATCTGGCGGGGCGGGACGAGGCTGGTGATGACGGCCTGGTAGGTCGGCGCGGACTGCGATTGGGTGAGGCCGGTGAGGGCGGCGATGACGAGGATGGGGACGATGCCGAGATGTCCCGTCACGTAGAGGAGGCCCAGGGCGGCGGCCAGCGCCATCTGCAGCGTGTTCGAGACGAGCAGGATGCGCCGGCGGTCCACGCGGTCGGCCACCGCTCCCCCCACCAGCATGAACGTGAGCAGCGGCGCGTCCGAGGCGAAGGCGCGCAGGCCCAGGTAGAAGGGATCGTGCATCCGGGTGTGGATGAGCCAGGCGAGGGCGACGTCCTGGGTCCAGGTCCCGATGCTGCTGAGGAACGCGCCCGTCCAGATGAGGCGGAAGTTGCGGTAGGCGAAGGCGGAGAGGAAGGCGGGCAGGGCGAAGCCGGCGAGGCGCGGCGCGGGCTCGGACGTGACCGGAGGGGCGTTCTCGCTCAAGGCCTCACTTCAGGTTCCAGCCCTCCAGCTCCTTCTGCGCGGCCGCGTCGTTGACGTCGATGCGGATGGGCGTCACCGCGATGTAGCCGTGCCGGACCGCCCCCGCGTCGTTGTCGAGCGTCTCCGAGAAAGGCTCCGCCCACGAGTTCCAGAAGTAGGTCTCCTTGCGCGGGTTCACGCCTCGCTCGTAGGTGTTGACGCCTTCCGTGAGCGCGTGCGGCACGACCTTCACGCCCTTGATCTCGCCTTCCGGGATGTTCACGCTCAGCAGCGTCCCCTTGGGTACGCCGCGGCGGAGCACGTCGGCGGCCAGGCGGCCCACGAAGGCGGCGCCCGGCTTGAAGTCCATGGCCGGGCCGATGACCTGGCTGGCCGCGATGCTGGGAATGCCGTCGAAGGCCGCCTCCCGCGCCGCGCCCAGGGTGCCCGACATGTAGACGACGTAGCCGGTGTTCTCGCCGCGGTTGATGCCGGACACCACGAGGTCGGGCTTCTCCGTGAGCAGGCTGGTCAAGGCCAGGCGCACGCAGCTCGCGGGGCGGGCCGCGATGCGGTACCACTTCCCCGCCGGCGCGTCCGTCTTCACCAGGGGCTCGATCTCGCGCACCATGAGCGGCTCGGCGTAGGTGACCCCGTGCCCCACTCCGCTCTGGTTCTCCGCGGGCGCCGCCACCGTCACGTCGCCCAGCTTCACGAGCTCGGCGTAGACGGCGAGCAGGCCGGCGGCGGCGATGCCGTCGTCGTCGGACAGGAGGATGCGCGGCCGGCGCTCCTGCGCGCCCGCCGGCGCGGCCAGGGCCAGGATCAGCACGACGGACCAGGCATGCACGCGCCACCGTCGTCTCATTGCAGTCGCTCCCCTCTATACTTTCTCGTGCCCTTCCCCTGCCCCGGCTGCCGCGCGGCCATCGACCGCAGCCCCGAGGCCTGGGCCCTGCGCTGCCCGTCCTGCGGGCGCGTGATCCGGGCGCGCGCGCTCGACGCCGTCTCCGGCGACGTGCGCGCGTACGAGGTCGAGATCACGGGACGGCCGGAGACGCGCCGCCGCATCGAAGTCCCCTGGACCGAGGGGGAGACGGCACGCCTGCGGCAATGGCTGGTGTGGTCGACGGTGCTCACGCTGGCCCTCGTGGGCGTCCTGTTCGCGGCGGCACGATGGGCCGCTCGCTAGCGCATCAGCGCTTCGGCGCCGGCTTCTTGGCCGCGGCGATGGCGGCCTTCTTGCGGGCCTTCCTGGCCTTCTCCTTGCGCTTCCGGCGGCGCCGGATCTCCTTCTGACGCTCGATCATGCTTGGCTCATCTCTCCTTGTGACGGACCGGCCATTCTAGTCCGGCCGCGTGCTTTGGGCTATCATCGCCTTACCGCCGCGAGAACCGCCCCGTAACTGCCCCGCGGACGGTCCTTCCGAGGCGGTCCCTGACAATGGTCCTCCGGCTCCGCAGCCTCAAGACCCGCACGGCGCTGGCCCTCTCCTCGGTGATCGTGGCCATCCTCGTGTTCAACGGCGTCTACATGATCCTCTCCAAGCAGCAGGAGCTGCGGAAGGGGATCGAGCAGGACGCCGTCTCCTTCGCGCGCCTCACCCGCGTCCCCATCGCGTCCGCGTTCCTGAGCTTCTACCGGTACGACTTCGCGAAGTTCCGCGAGATCGTGCACGACCTGCTGGCCATGAACCGGGACGTCGACAAGATCCTGATCGTGAACCCGCACGGGCAGGTCCTCTTCGACTCCGCGGAGCTCCAGGAGGTCGGCCGCGTCCTCCCGCCGGCGACGCCGCCTCTCCTGCAGGAGCCGGAGCGGCGGGCCGCCGCCTCCCGGCGCGAGGACACGGTCATCCACGGGCGGCGCCCGAACGGAGACTCCACCCTGGAGGTCTTCGCGCCCTACAACCAGGACGGGGCGGGGCCGCCCTTGTCCGTCGTCTACGAGGTCTCGTACGGACGGCTCAAGTCCGACACTCGCCACCTCGTCTGGGCCACGGGCGGGCTGACCCTGGTCTCCATCGGGATCTCCCTCATCGTGGCCGTGGCCCTGGCCACCCGCATCACCAAGCCGCTCAAGGAGCTGACGGCGGGGGCGCGGGAGATCGCCCAGGGGCACTTCGACCGCCGGCTCGACATCCGCTCCAACGACGAGCTGCAGATCCTGGCCGAGAGCTTCAACGACATGACCGAGCAGCTCAAGCACAACGTGGAGCAGCTCGAGGAGTCGAACAAGAAGCTGGGCTCCGTCAACGAGGAGCTCAAGGAGCTGGACCGGATGAAGTCGGATCTCCTGGCCAACGTGAGCCACGAGCTGCGCACGCCCCTCACCGCGATCAAGGGCTATACCGACTACATCCTGGAGCGGAAGCTCGGCTCCATCACGGAAAAGCAGGAGAAGGGACTCGTGGTCGTGCAGCGGAACCTGGAGCGGCTCTCCAAGTCGATCAACGCCCTCCTCGACTTCTCGCGCATGGACGTGGGCCGGATCGTCCTGAACATCCAGCCGTTCCCGTTCGGCCCGCTGGTGGACCAGATCCATACCACCGTGAAGTCCGAGCTCGACAAGAAGGGCCTCGTCCTGCAGACGCAGATCGAGCCCACGCTGCCCAGCGTGATCGCCGACCGCGAGAAGCTCTCCGCCGTCCTGGAGAACCTCGTCATCAACGCGATCAAGTTCACGCCCGAGGGCGGGCGCATCACCGTCTCCGCCGCCCGCGCCGCCGGTCCCCGCCCGGGGGCGGAGATCACGGTGGCGGACACCGGCATCGGGATCCCTCCCCACGAGCTGGCCCGCATCTTCAACCGCTTCCACCAGGTGGACACCTCCAGCACCCGCCGCTTCGGCGGCGTCGGCCTCGGACTGGCCATCGTGAAGAGCATCCTGGAGGCGCACGACTCGACGATCGAGGTCGAGAGCCAGGAGGGCAAGGGCACCGTCTTCCGCTTCCGCCTGCCCGTGGTGGACCGCACGGAGGCCGTTCCCCCGCCCGCGCGCGTCGACGACCGTCCGGAAGAGGGGCTCGTCCTGGTGGTGGACGACGACCCCGAGGTCGTGCGCAGCGTGCGCTCCTACCTGGAGGACGAAGGGCTGGCCGTGCTCTCTGCGGGCACGGGCGCGGAGGGCGCCGCCCTGGCCGCCGACCGCCATCCCGACGTGATCCTGCTCGACCTGCTGCTGCCGGACCAGAGCGGGCTGGAGCTGCTGCAGGTGCTCAAGCGCGATCCGGCCACCGCGCGCATCCCCGTCCTGGTCATCTCGATCATGAACGACGCGGTGAAGGGGCTGACCATGGGGGCGGCCGACTACCTGGTGAAGCCGGTCGACCGCGCGGCGGTGGTCTCGACGGTGAAGCGGCTGCTCGACGGCCAGGGCGAGCACGAGCCGACGGTGCTGGTGGTGGACGACGAGCGCGACACGGCCGAGCTGATCCGCGATACGCTGCGCAACGAAGGGCTGCGCACCCAGGTCGCCCATCACGGGCGCCAGGCCCTGGAGCTGATCGCGCGGAAAAGGCCCGATCTCGTGATCCTGGACATCATGATGCCGGAGATGAGCGGGTTCGAGGTGCTGGAGGCCCTGAGCCGCGACAAAACGACGTCCGCCATCCCGGTCGTGGTCCTGACCGCGCGCGGGGACGAGAGCGACGCGCGACGCGGCCTGGCCCTGGGGGCGAAGCGCTACATGAGCAAACCGTTCGACCTCCGCGCCCTCATCACGGAGGTGCGGCGTCACCTGGACGCCCAAGCGCCGGAGAGCCGGCGAGCGAGCCTATGAAGAGAAAGATCCTGGTGGTGGACGACGAGGACGACATCCTGCACTTCCTGGAGCTGGTGCTGAAGGAGAAGGGCTACGACGTTGCGACCGCTTCCAACGGGCACGACGCGCTGACCACCGCCCAGATCGAGAAGCCCGACCTCGTCCTGCTCGACATCATGATGCCGCAGATGGACGGGTGGGAAGTGCTGAAGCTCCTGCGCGTGGACGACGAGACGGCGCACATCCCGGTGGCCATGCTCTCCGCGCGCACGGAGGCCAAGGACCGCGTCCAGGGCCTGCAGGAGGGGGCGATCGACTACATCTGCAAGCCGTTCGCCCTGCAGGAGCTGCTGGGCAAGATCGAGACCATCTTCAGCCAGCTGGGCGAGCGGGGACAGGCGACGCGTTGACGGCGCGCGCGCACCATCCCTCGCGATGACGGCACCCCCTTCGGCGAACGAGGAGTACTTCCGCCTCCGCGCGGAATGGCTCCGCTTCAAGAACCACGTCATCGACTCCAATACCGGCCTCCCCACCCTGGTGGCGGTGCTCGACGACGTGCGCCGCCTGATGGAGGAGCGCGGGGCCCTGGGTCTCGTCTACCTCGACCTGGGAGCGGACGGGCACGTCGAGCCCGTCCACGGCTGGCAGTCCTTCGACGAGCTCCTGCGCGGCTTCGCGCGCACGCTCTCCTCGCTGCGCGAGAACGGCCACCTCGGCCCGCGCGACATCGTGGCCGTCATGAGCGTGCGCAGCGACAAGTTCCTCGTCTTCCTGCGCGGCGGCGACGGGGCTCCCCTCGACGCGGACTCCATCGAGGGCCGGGCCCGGCGCCTGCGCGAGCGGATCGTGGAGGCCCTCCCCGCCCACCTCGGCCCGGGGGTGGAGCAGCCCGTGACCTTCGACATGGGCCACGCCCTGATGTACCGCGATCCCATGCTGCGGGCGGAGCGGTCGATCCATCGCGCGCTGGACGAGGCCATGTTCATGGCCCTGCGCCAGCGCACGCGCGACGAGGACCGCCGCGCCCACGGGCTCGACGAGATCATCGCCGCCGGCCAGATCCACACCCTGTACCAGCCGATCCTGGACCTGCGCACGCAGGAGGTGGTCGGACACGAGATCTTCACGCACGGGCCGGCGGGGACGCCCTTCGAGGAGGCGGAGCGCCTCTTCGCGGTGGCGGAGCGGACGGGGCGGCTGCTGGACCTGGAGCGGCTCTCGCGGGCGCGTGCCCTGGAATCGGCACGCCGCCACCTCGCCCCCGGGGCCAAGCTGTTCCTGAATACTTCGGCGCGCGCGCTCGCCGACCCGGACGTGGCGGGGGCGGGGTTCGTGCGGCTGGTGGACGCGAGCGGACTGCGCCACGAGGAGGTCGTCCTGGAGATCACGGAGCGCGTTCCCCGGGAGGAGCGCCAGCCCTACGAGCAGGCCCTGCACGACCTCAAGCAGCAGGGCTTCGGCATCGCCATCGACGACATGGGCGCGGGCTACTCGAGCCTCTCCGCCCTGGTGACGATCGAGCCGAACTACCTGAAGTTCGACATCGCGCTCGTGCGCGGGATCGACCGCTCGTCGATCAAGCGCAGCCTGCTGGAGACGGTGGTCGACCTCTCCGGCCGCATCGGGGCCAAGGTGGTGGCGGAAGGGATCGAGGTGGAGGGCGAGCTGACGACGCTGCGCGACATGGGCGTGCCCCTGGGACAAGGGCGTTTCCTGGCCGCCCCCGTCGAGGTGGCCGCCTCCTCCACGGTGGCTCCATGAACGAGCCCATCCCGCCCTACCACGAGCGTGTCCCCGAGCTGGCCGCGGAGCTGGCCGAGCGCGGGTGTCTCGGCGTCATCGTGCTCGACGCCAGTGCCTTGACCTCGATCGAAGACGCGTACGGCTCGGATGCCTACGACGAGGTCCGCCGCCGCACCTTCAAGATCCTGGCCGAGCAACGGGGCAAGGACTACCGCAACGAGGACGTCCTCTGCCTGGACCAGCCCCGCGGCCATCACTTCATCCTCTTCCTCGAGCGCAAGCGCCGGCGGAACCATCCGCCGTCCGTGGCCGATCTCAAGGCCGTGCGCACCCGGCTCGTCTCCTCGCTGGGGGCGAACCTCGGGCGCGCCGCCTTCCCCTACATCAAGACCCCGCCCCTCATCGAGGTCGGCTACGGGATGGCCGTCTACAACCCGCTCCTGCACGCGGAGCGCATCCTGCGGCGGGCGGTGGCGGAGGCGCTGGAGATCGCGGCCCACGCGCGGCGCGCCGACGAGCTCGTGGTGCGCGAGAAGCTGCAGGACCTCATCATGCGCGAGCGCGTGGTCACCGCCTACCAGGCCATCATGGAGCTGAAGGACCGCACCGTGCTCGGCTTCGAGGCCCTCTCGCGCGGCGCGAAGGGGACGGGGCTCGAGTCCGCCTACGCCCTCTTCGGCGCCGCGGAGGAGCACGGCCTGCTCGTGGAGCTGGACCGGCTCTGCCGCCGCCGCGCGCTCCTCTCCTCCGGCCGCATCCCGTCCAACGCGAAGATCTTCGTCAACACCCTGCCCGCCACCATCCGGGATCCGCAGTTCCGAGGCAAGGCCCTCATCGACTTCCTCGACCGCGCCCAGGTCTCCCCCGACCGCATCGTCATCGAGATCACGGAGAAGCTCGTCATCGACAACTACAACCTGTTCCGCGAGGCCATGGCCTACTTCACCGATCTCGGCATGTCGTTCGCGGTCGACGACGTGGGCGCGGGCTACTCGGGCCTGGAAGCCATCGCCCGCCTCAAGCCGCACTACCTGAAGATCGACATCTCGCTCGTGCGCGACGTGCACGTCTCCCTGGTGAACCGCGAGATGGTCAAGGCCATCATCGCGATGGGACACGGCATCGGGGCCGCCGTGATCGCGGAGGGAATCCACACCGAGGACGAGGCGCTGGCCTTGCAGACCATGGGGATCGACTGGGGGCAGGGGTATCTTCTCGCCCGGCCCGACCCGGGTCCGGAGCCCGTCCAGATGGGGTGACGGTCGCGGACTTCCGGCGCCTGGCCCTCGCGCTTCCGGAGGCGGTCGAGCAGGCGCACATGGGCCACCCCGACTTCCGCGTGGACGGAAAGGTATTCGCCACCCTCGGCTATCCCGACGGGCAATGGGCGATGGTCAAGCTCACGCCGGAGCAGCAGGAGGCCTTCGTCGAAGGCGCGCCCGCCATCTTCCGGCCGGTCAAGGGCGGGTGGGGCCTCAAGGGCGCGACCAACGTACGCCTCTCCGCCGCGAACCAGCGCGCGCTCCTGCCCGCCCTCGCCACCGCCGGGCGCAACGTGGCGCCGCGCGCGCTGGTGGAGGCGGAGTCGGAACGCCCTTCACGCCGGCGACGCCGGCGCGCGACCTAGCCTAGGCGAACGCCCGCCGCAGGACGTCCAGGCTCTTCGCCACCGCGGTGTCCGGCGCTTCCTTGCCCTCCATCTCGAGGGAGACGTACCCGTGGAAGCCGGCCTTGCGCAGGATGCCGGCGATGCGCGGGTAGTCGAGGTCGAGCGTGTACCACTCTCCGCCGCCGTAATACGTCTTGGCCTGCACGATGACGGCGTGCGGGGCCAAGAGCTCCAGGCCGGCGTAGGGATCGGTCGCGAAGTTGCCGGTGTCGAGGTTGATGCCGAGCCAAGGCGACTTCACCGCCTTGTAGATCCGGAGCAGGTTCTCCGGACGCGTAGTCAGCCCCCAATGGTTCTCCAGGGCCAGGATCACGCCCGCCTTCTCCGCCGCGGGCAGGCAGGCCTCGATGGACTCGATGCACCACTTGAAAGCGTCCTCGTCCGTGTAGCCGGCGAGGGCGGGCTCATCGCCCTTCACCTTCATGAGGTCGTCGAAGGACTTGATCGTGTTCCAGCGGCCGGAGTTCAGGCGGATGGCGGGGATGCCGAGGTCGCTCGCGAGCTGGATGCAGTGGATCGTGTGGTCGACATCCTTCTTGCGTGCCGCCGGGTCGGGGTCCACGAAGTCCTGGTGGATGGAGAGCATCACGAGGTCCAGGCCGTTGCGGAAGGCGGCCTGCTTGAGAGAGCTCAGGTAGGCGGGCGTCTCGTTGTCCATCTGGCGGTGCAGGATCTCGACGCCGTCGAAGCCAAGTGCGGCCGCGGAGTCGATGACCTTGTCGATCGGGTACTTCTCGGTCTTGAAGTGCCAATACGAGTAGGTCGACACGGCCAGCCGGATGCGCGGCCGCGCGGCGGTGGCCGCCACGGACGTCTGGGCCGCAAGCGGGGACGCGATGGGAGCGAGGGCGGCGGCGCCGCCGATCTGAAGCGCCTCTCGTCGGGTAAAGGTCATGGATCGCACCGTATGCCAGCGCTCCCCGGCTTGCAAGGGCCGCCTCTTGACGCGCAGTGATACCGTCGGGGTGTCGGCGCCGGAGAAAGGAGCGCTCCGTTGAAGTTCGAGACCCTGGCCGTGCACGCGGGGGCCGCCCCCGATCCCGTGACGGGCGCGGTCATGCCCGCCCTCCACCTGTCCACCACGTTCGTGCGCGCCCCGGACGGCTCCTTCCCATCCGGTTACGCCTACATCCGCGACGCCAACCCCAACCGCCGCGCGCTGGAGGCCGCCATGGCCCAACTCGAGGAGGGCGCCGCCGCCGTCGCCTTCGCCTCGGGGATGGCGGCCACGATGGCCGTCTTCCAGACGCTCGCCCCTGGCGACCACGTGATCGCGCCCCTCGACGCCTATTTCGGGACGGCCAAGCTTCTGCGCGAGCACTTCGCGCCCTGGGGCCTCGAGGCCTCGTTCGTGGACATGACGGACCTGGGCGCGGTGCGCGCCGCCCTCCGGCCGAGGACCCGCCTCGTCTGGACGGAGACGCCGTCGAATCCGACCATCGCCGTCACCGATCTCGCGGGCGTGGCCGCCATCGCCAAGGAGGCGGGCGCGCTCAGCGCCTGCGACAACACCTGGGCGACGCCGTTCCTGCAGCGGCCCCTGCGCCTGGGGATGGACCTCGCCATGCACTCCACGACCAAGTACCTCTCCGGCCACTCCGATGTCATGGGTGGGATGGTCGTCGCCCGCGAACAGGGGCGCGTGGCGGAGAGGCTGCGGGCGTTCCAGTCGGCGGGCGGAGCCGTGCCCGCGCCCTTCGACGCCTGGCTCACCCTGCGCGGCATCCGCACCCTGCCCTGGCGCATGCGCGCTCACTGCGCGAACGCGCGGGCCGTGGCCACCTTCCTGGCCGAGCATCCGGGCGTGGAGCGCGTCCACTACCCGGGCCTGCCCCGCGATCCCGGCCACGCCCTGGCCGCGAAACAGATGGCGGACGCGGGCGGCATGCTGTCCTTCGTGGTGCCGGGTGGACGCACGCGCGCGTTCGAGGTGGCGGCGCGCCTCCGGCTCTTCACGCGGGCCACCAGCCTGGGCGGCCCGGAGAGCCTCGTCGAGCATCGCGCCTCCATCGAGGGCGAGCGGACGCGCGCGCCCGAGGGGCTGCTGCGCGTCTCCGTCGGCCTCGAGCACGCCGACGATCTCGTGGCCGACCTGGCCCAGGCCCTCGGGACATGAGCGCCTCGGAGAGCCGCGAGGCGCTCTGGCCGAGCCTTCCCCTGGAGGCCTGGAGCGACACCTGCGCCACCCTGCACCTCTGGACGCAGATCGTGGGCAAGATCCGCCTGGCCCAGACGGCGTGGACGAACCACTCCTGGCACGTCACGCTCTACGTCACCACCACCGGCCTCACCACCTCCCCCACTCCCCACGGACCGCGGACGTTCGAGATCGCCTTCGATTTCGTGGCCCACGAGCTCACCGTCGCCGCCAGCGACGGCGGACGCGCGCGGGTTCCGCTGGAGCCGCAGTCGGTGGCCACGTTCTACCGGCGGCTGATGGAAGCGATGGACGGGCTGGGCCTGCACGTGGACATCTACGCCACGCCGAACGAGCTCCCCGATCCCATTCCCTTCGCGAAGGACGAGGTGCACCGCGCCTACGATCCCGTCTACGCGAATCGCTTCTGGCGGGTCCTCGTGCAGGCGGACCGCGTGTTCAAACGGTTCCGGGCCCGCTTCATCGGAAAATGCAGCCCCGTGCATTTCTTCTGGGGCGCCCCCGACCTGGCCGTCACCCGGTTCTCGGGGCGGCCGGCCCCGACCCATCCCGGCGGCGTTCCCCACCTGCCCGACCGCGTGGTGCGCGAGGCCTACTCGCACGAGGTGAGCAGCCTCGGGTTCTGGCCGGGCGGCGGCGCGATCACCTATCCGGCCTTCTACGCCTACGCCTATCCGGAGCCGAGCGGCTTCGCCGCCGCCCCCGTCGCACCCGCGGGCGCGTTCTACAGCACGGACCTCAAGGAGTTCATCCTGCCCTACGACGTGGTGCGGAACGCGGAGTCGCCGGACGAGGCGCTACTCGCTTTCGCGCAGTCGACTTACGAGGCGGCCGCGAACCTCGCAAAATGGGATCGGAAGGCGCTGGAGAGACCCGAAGGGGCGCCCTAGCGGGCGGTCAGGGCTCGAGCTGGCGCGACACGAAGAAGAGGAGGCCGGCTCCGAAGAGCATCAAGAACGTGCCCAGGCCGGCGACGAAGGTGTCGCTCGTGGGAAACATGACGGACTCGCGGGGATCGGACGGGTCGTACCAGCATCCATAGCCCGCCCCGACCTCGATCTGGTCGTGGAGACGACCCACCGCATTGAAGTCGGGCGTCCACGACGACTTGTCGCGTCCCGTGTAGGAGCGGCCGTCCACGGTATAGCGGTACTGCACCTGGACCGCGCCCTGGGCCCGGCTGGAGCGGGAGGACGAGGCGTCCGCTTGTACCCGCTCCTTGCCGGTCACGGTGCAGGTCGTCTTCTTGAAACGGCTGGTCAAGGTCTCCTTCGCGTACCAATGCCGCGCGAAGCATCCAGATCCGGCGAGGAGAACGAGGGACACGGCCACGGCCAGCACTCTCACGGGCGGAGGCCGGTCGTCAGGCCGCCGAAGGTCAGACGCCGGCCGCGACCGGATCGACGCCCGGAGCCACGAAGCGGCAGCGCGCGCGCGCGAAATGGAGCTCGTCGCCGTCACGCAGCTCCCTCTCGCGCACGGGCTGGCCGTTCACTTTCGTGAGGTTCGTGGAGCCGAGGTCGAGCACGAAGTAGGCGCCGCCGCGCTTCTCGATGCGGGCATGGGCGCGGGACACCAGGGGCTCGTCCACGCGGATGTCCGCGTCCTCGTCGCGACCGATGAGCATCACGCTGCCCGCGAGCGGAAACGAGAGCTCCTGGCCGTCCGGCCGCATCCAGACGAGGCTCGCGGGAGGCGCGCTCAACTGCCGCCCCGCCGCGCGGCCAGGGGTGCCACCGACGGCCCGTCGTTGTTGAAGAGGGTCGCGTCCTTGAAGCCGGCGGCGGCGCGATAGGCGTCCGTCGCCTCCTTCTTGTAGCCGAGCCGCTCCAGGGCCAGGCCCAGGTAGTAGAGGGCCGTGCCCTGGGAGAGGCCGGGCCGCGCCGGCAGCTCCGTCCGCGCCTTCAGGAGGTGCTCGTGCGCGGCCGCGAAGTCGCCGAAGTGCATGGCGCAGATGGCGAGGTTGAGCCGGGCGAAAGCCGCCGTCTCCGTGCCCGGGTAGCCTTCCACCTGCTGGCGGAGATCCATCATCACCTTGTTGTAGAGGAGCGAGGGATCGTTGAGCGGGATCTCCTGGGGCGTGTCCGCGAGGGTGACGTCCAGGGCCCGCGCCGCCCCGCCCGCGCCCTTGAACTGCAGCGCCAGCTTGTCTTTCGCCTTCTTGCCTTCCACCGCGGCGAGCAGGTCGGAGGTCTGCTTGACGGACTTGCCGTCCACCGCGGCCAGCACCTCCGCCGGCTGCACGCCCGCCTGGGCGGCGGGGCTGCCCGGGACCACGCGCAGCACGGGCACGCCCTCGAACATCGAGCTGTCCACCGTGATCAGCCCCGTCCAGGGGCGGTACAGCGTGGCCTTGCGGTCCACCGCGGAGAGGAAGCGCATGTAGGACGCCGACTCGCCGAAGCTCACGTCCCAGGTATCCGGCACCGTGTTGCCCGCGGCCAGCAGGTGCAGCACGGCCGTTCGCTGCAGCTTCTCGCCCGGGAGGAGCGCGATCAGGAACCCCTGGACCTCGAGCGCCGCCGCCAGCTTCTCCGTGACCTTCTTCACGAGGTCGGGCTCGGCGCTTCCGCCGGGCAGCAGGGCCTTGCGGGTCAGCTTCTCGGAATCGAGCAGGCGGTCCACCGTCTCCCGCGGCGCGGGCACGAAGTTCAGGGTCGCCACCTTCTGCAGGTTCTCGATCAGCTTCTCCTCGACGTCGGGGGCGATGCGCTCCCCGGCCGCGCTCTCCGCCACCACGCCCAGGTAGGCGAGGCTGGGCCGGATCGGGCAATCCAGGGTGAGGCTCTCGTCCTTGGCCACCACGATGTCCTGGATGAACTTGCCCGAGGTGTGCTTGACCTCGATGCGGTGCTTCCCCGAGCAGACGCCGTCGAGGTCCTTGGGCGTGATGCCCATGGCCTCGCCGTCCAGGAAGATGCGCGCCCCCGGAGGGTCGGAGCGGAGCTGCAGCGAGGCCAGCGAGTCCTGGAGCTTGATGCCTTCGGTCTCGTAGTCGCGCGCCTCCGGCACTT
>Ga0209382_10001337_pt1 | contig 38984 bp, 30 predicted proteins | sample SoiMetdeltSBSDD5_FD_187599 | JGI IMG/M metagenome (GOLD analysis project Ga0209382, IMG submission 187599) | Bulk soil microbial communities from a Populus tree surrounding site in Tennessee, USA - Soil MetaG P. deltoides SBSDD5 (SPAdes) (version 2) | ecosystem: Environmental > Terrestrial >... | reverse complement strand
CCGTGCAGCTTGGCGATGTTGTTGATCAATTCCATGATGACGACGGTCTTGCCCACTCCGGCGCCCCCGAACGCCCCGATCTTGCCCCCCTTGAGGAACGGACAAATCAAGTCGATGACCTTGATGCCGGTCGAGAGCACGTCGGGGGACGTGGATTGATCGACCAGTGATGGCGCGGGCCTGTGGATTGGGTAGTACTTCTCCGCGACCACCGGTCCGCGTTCGTCGACCGGAGCGCCCGTGACGTTGAGCACCCGGCCCATGACGCCCGGCCCGACCGGCATGTGGATCGGCCCGCCGCTGTCGGTGACTTTGAAGCCGCGCTTCAGTCCCTCGGTCCCCGACATCGAGATGGTGCGGACCCACCGGTCGCCCAGGTGCTGCTGCACTTCGAGGGTCAGCGTCACTGGGTGATCCAGGACGGTATACTCGACGGTCAAGGCGTTCGTGATCGCGGGGAGGGCGCCGGGAAACGCGACGTCCACCACCGGACCATCGACTTGCACGATCGTGCCTGTGCTCATACGGGTACCTTCCAGCTCAATTCGCCTGGCCGCCAGCGATTTCCAGCAGCTCCTGTGTGATGGCCCCCTGACGCAACTTGTTGTAGTGCAGCGTCAGGTCCTTGATCATGGTGTTGGCGTTGTCGGTCGCGCTCTTCATCGACACCATGCGCGCGCTCTGCTCGCTGGCCTTGGCGTTGAGCAGCACGGTGTAGAGGAGCACGTTCAGGTAGTGACCGAACAGGTAGCTGAGAATGTGCTCGGCACTCGGTTCGAAGCGAAACTCGGTCGCGTCGCCGGCCAGCTCGTCCTCGGGTTGCGCGCCTGGAATTCTCAGACCCTTTATTTCGCCGATCGGCAGATACTCGATGGCGACCGCCTCCTGCGTCAGCGTGTTAATGAAACGGGTGGCGACGATTAGTACCTCGTCGACCTCGCCCTTCAAGAAGAGATCTCGCGCCATGGCGACGATCGCCCGCGCTTCGGCGAATCGCGGCGTATCCCCGTACGGAAAATCGGCGACCAGTTGCCGGCGTGTGCGGGCGACGAACTGAGCCGCCTTACGACCGGCAGTGATGAAGACCGTCGAACGATGGTCGTACCGCCCGACGAGCCGAAACAGATTGCTGTTGAGCGCCCCGCACAAGCCCTTGTCCGACGACACGAGGATGACCAGGCGCTTCTTGACCGGTCGCACCTCGAGTAAGGGATGCGTGAAGTCGGCCACGCGCGTCACGGCCCGGCGTTGGATGCGGTACACCAAGCGGACGAAGGGTCGCACGTTGATAGCCGCTTCCTGTGCTTTGCGCATCTTCGACGCGGCGACCATCTGCATGGCCTTGGTGATCTGCGCCGTGCTGCGGATCGACTTGATGCGCCGCCGTATCTCGCGGGTGCTGGCCATGGGTCAGCTCCAGAGAGGCTTGAACTCGGTGGCCGCGGCCTTCAACGCGTTCACGAGGTCGTCGCTCAGGGCCTTCTCGCGGCCGATTCGCTCGAGCAGGCTGGCTTTGGACGTCGTCAGAAATTCGGTCAGTCTGGTCTGAAAGTCCTTGATGCGTTCGACCGGCACGGTGTCCATGTGGCCGTTCTGCACCATCCAGAGCATGGCGACCTGCGTTTCCACCGGGATGGGGTTGTATTGCGGCTGGTTGAACAGCTCGATGATTCGTTTGCCGCGGTCGATCTTGGCCTGCGTCGCCGCGTCCAGGTCTGAACCAAACTGCGCGAAGGCGGCCAGCTCGCGGAACTGCGCCAGGTCGCCCTTGAGCCTTCCGGCCACTTGCTTCACGGCTTTTACCTGCGCGGCCGATCCGACTCGCGATACCGACAGACCGACCGAGATCGCCGGCCGGATGCCCTGATAGAACAGGTCCGTCTCCAAGTAGATCTGGCCGTCGGTAATCGAGATGACGTTGGTTGGAATGTACGCCGAGACGTCGCCCGCCTGCGTCTCGATGATCGGGAGCGCCGTCAGCGAACCGTTGCCAAACTGTTCTCCGACACGCGCGGCACGTTCGAGCAGACGACTGTGCAGGTAAAAGACATCCCCCGGGTACGCTTCGCGGCCTGACGGTCGCTTGAGCACGAGTGAGACCTGTCGATAGGCCACCGCGTGCTTGGAGAGATCGTCGTAGACGATGAGCGCGTCCATGCCGTTGTCCATGAACCACTCGCCCATCGCCGCCCCCGCAAACGGCGCCAGGTACTGATTGGTGGCGGAATCGGCGGCCGGGGACGCAACGATGATCGTGTACGGCATGGCGCCGGCCTCTTCGAGGACGGCGATGAGGCGCGCAATCGTCGACTGCTTCTGGCCAATCGCGACGTAGATGCTGTAGAGCGGGCGATAGTCCTTGTTGCCGGCGGCTTCCGCCTCACGGTTGAGGCGCGCCTGGCTGATGATGGTGTCGACACAGATCGTCGTCTTGCCCGTGGACCTGTCGCCGATGATCAACTCGCGCTGACCGCGGCCGATCGGGATCATCGCGTCGATCGCCATAATGCCGGTCTGCACGGGCTGACTGACCGGCTTACGTCGCATGATGCCTGGCGCGATCTTCTCGACGGGATAGGCCACGTCGCTCGCAATCGGCCCCTTGCCATCGACCGGCTCGCCGAGCGTATTCACGACGCGGCCGAGCAGCGCTTTGCCGACCGGGACCTGAAGCAGTTTTCCGGTGGCACGGACCTCGTTGCCTTCCTCGAGGCTCGTGTAGTCGCCCAGGATGATGACACCGACTTCCGTCTCCTGGAGACTGAGGGCCAGCCCCGTGATGCCATTGCCCAGATCGAGCATCTCGTTGAGCATGACATCGCCGAGTCCTTCGACCTTGGCCACGCCGTCGCCAATCTCGCGGATGACACCGATGTTCCGTTTGACCGCGGCGGTCTTTGCGCCGGCGATCTGCGCCTCGATGTCCTGAATCAGGTTGGCCATCTTTACCTCAAAACTTTTCTTCCAGTTCCGCCAGCCGTGCCTGGACGCTGCCGTCGTAGACATCGCTGCCCACCGTGATGCGCACACCTCCGAGCAGCGTGGGGTTCTCCCCGTACGACGTGAGCAGGCCCCGTCCATAGAGACGCGTCAGATCCGACTCGATACTCGCTCGCACGTCGCCAGCGAGCGGGCTGGGGCTTTCGATCTTCGCGCTTCGCCCGGCCCGCTCGATTCGGACCAGACGATGGAATCGAGAAAGAACTTTCAGGCCTCCCGGCCGGCCGGAGTCGATCACCCCTTGCACCACCTGGCGAACGCGGTTCTCGTCGAGCGTCCCGTCCACCATACACAAGCGGAAGAGGCGTTTGGCTTCGCGCAGCGTCTGCCTCGTGGTCTTCATGCCGCGATGTCTCCGTTCCTCCGTGTCAAGCCTTTCCTCCGGACACCCCGTTCCCTCAGAACGCTAATGAGCAGCGAGATGCCTGGCGGTCTCTTCCGCCAGCCGCCGCTCGTCCTCAGGAGTCAACACCTTGCCGACGACGGCCGTCGTGGTCTGGACGACCAGGCGTCCGACCTCGCGCTTCAGCTCGGCGAGCATCCGCGCGTGCTCCTGCTCCGACGCCTCGCGCGCCTTCTGCAGAATTTGTTCGGCAGCGGCGATCGATCGCTGGCCCTCCTGTTCCTGTAGACGCTTGGCAATCTCGCGCGCGTCGGCGAGGAGCTTGGCCGACTGTGCCTGGGCTTCCGCCATCACGCTCTGGCGCTGCGACTCGATGTTGGCGAGCGCGGCGTTGATCTTCTCGGCGTTGGCCTGGCCCAGAGCGATCTGCTGGCGCCGAGCCTCGAGCATGCGCAGCACCGGTTGATAGGCCAGCCAGTACAGCGCAGCGCAGACGATGGCGAAGCTGATGAACTGCGCCGTCAAGTGAGGCCAGTCCACGCCGAAGGTCGTGGCAATCTTTTCGACCGGCCCGCCACCGGTCTCCTGTTGCAGCATCAATGCAAGCACGCTCATGTGGCACCCTCGTCAGTTGCGGGCGCACGGGCACCCGGCGCTCGCGGCTCGAATCCTGTCATCACTGCACGAGGAACAGGGCGTAGAAGACGATCGCTTCCGCGAAGGCGATGGCGAGAATCGATTGCACGAGAATCGGCGTGGCTGCGCCGGGATTTCGTCCGACCGCCTCGGAGGCTTTCATTCCGATTAAACCGACGGCCAGGGCGGCGCCCAGAACCGCAAGAGCGACGTGAAAGTTGCCAGTCAACATTGTTCTCTGTTCCTTCCTCGATGGCTCGCCACGCATCCCAGACAATCGAGCCTTGATGTGTCAGTGGTGCGCGGCGGCGGATCCTTCCTCGTGATGCTGATGCTGGCAAATCAGCAGCGTGAACACCGCCGTCAGCAACATGAACACCAGCGCTTGAACCAACCCGACGAGCAATTCCAGAAAGTAGAAGGGGATTTGCACCAACCAGGCGATGTAGGGCACTTGCGCCATGGTTTCGAGCATCGTTTCACCGGCGAAGATGTTGCCGTAGAGTCGAAAGCTCAGGGAGACCGGACGAAACAGAATCGAGATGACCTCGAGGAGGCCGGCAGCAAAGAACACGACCACCATGAGCACCTTCAGTGCTCCCGTCGTCGTTCCCTTGGGCGCAAACATCTCCTTGAAGAAGCCCATGGGCCCGAGGGCTTGCAGCCCCCAGACGATCCAGCAGGCGAAGAACACGAGGGCCATGGCGAGCGTCAGATTGACGTCGGCGTTGGCGCCTCGAAAGAACGGTTCCTCGAGCTGAAACCCTTCGGCCGTGTAGTGCCCCCATCCCATCGAGCCGACACCCGGGACGAGGCCGAGCCAGTTGGACGCCAGGATGAAGATGAACACCGTGCTGAAGAACCAGAAGGTCTTTTTCGCCAGCTGCGCCCCCAGCAACCCTTCGAGGAACCCATACAGGCTTTCAACGAGCCACTCGAGGAAATTCTGCGCGCCCTCCGGCACCTGCTTCATGTTTCGCGTGGCCAGTTGGGCGAAGACGATCAGGCCGAGCGTCACGATCCACGTGACAACCATGGAGTTGGTGACCGGAAAGCCGAACGGATGGGCGATTTCGACCGCCTTCTGAGAGAGTTGATGGTGTTCCTGGGCGGTGACGATGTCGGTCGCGCACAGGACCACCACAATCGACGTGACGAAGGTAGGCAGTGTCAGGAAGGTGCGTCTCATATCCTCATCCGCCGAGCGCGATCGTGACGGCGACCAGGACGAGTCCAAACATCACCATCACGACGCCGGGCCGCCAGCCGGGCCGTCCGGCGTGGGTTCCGAGCGTCCATCCCATGCCGAACAACATCAGGATCGCGATGCCGTTCGAGGCGCGCATCGCCACTGCCGGATTCGAGATCACGATGAACGGGATCACAATGGGGAGAGTGGAGAGAAATACCAGGAGAAATACGCCGAACGCGCCGGCAAGATCCCTGCGCTCCAGCAGCCCTGATGGCGGCTCCGGAATCTGACGGAGGCGCTGATGTAAGGATTCGACCTCCGAGGTCGTCAACACCGCCGAGACGGGGGAGGGGAGCGCGTCCAGGATGACGCCATGGGCGCGGGCCGGATCGTGAGCCCCACGAACGGTCCGAAGCATCATCAGCTTTCGGGCACGATCGACGTAGGTCGCCATCAGATAGAACGCCGCGTCGACGATGCCCCAGGCCAGGTTGCAGCCGAGCGCGGCGACGAGGACCTCGCGTGTCTCGGCGCGACCGCTCTCGACGACGCTGATCGAGCTCGTGAAGCTCAGGACCATGATGACGCCAAAGAGAATCTCCGACGTCCGCTCGAGCGGATCGAGGATGGGACCGGGCGAACTTGCTGACCATGTACTCAAGACCGGTGCACGACTGAGCACGTCTTGTGCCAGCAGAACCGGTTAGCGAGGTTGTTCCGCGTGAGAGGCTGACCAAGGGGCAAGAGGGGTGACAGTCCAACGCGCTATCAGGTGATCCCTCTCAGAGCCCAATGACTGGACGAATCGCAGGTCGCGGCAGGCCGCGAGAATGCGCGGCCGCGCCGTTCCAAACGGCCTCCGTCAATCCGGAGCACCTCCACTCCATTGGAGCACCGGCTGGCCGCTCGCCATCACGCGTGGCCGTGGCTCGTGAAAACCACCAGCATCGGTGATCACCAAACCCGAGGCGCCCCGGTGACTCACTGGCACACGATGTGCTCAAACGCGCGGTCATGACAACGACGGAGACGTTCACGCAGCTCGATTCGACGGCGTCTCGCATCGATCGCTTGACGGGCCAGGTCGCGGTGTCTGCGGTCGGTGTCGGGCCGGACATGGTTGACGCTCTCATCACGGACGCCCTGCGCCGCGTCTGTGAGCTGCTGGGAGCGGATGTCGGCACGCTCGAAAGTTTGTCTGAAGACGCCATAAACCCGGTGTCCCGTCAATCGTGGGTTCGGCATGCCGCGGCGGTGGGCTTGGAGCCCGCGCTGGCGATCCGGGTGCCGGTCCAGGGCGGGGGAGACTTCGCGCTGTCAATCGGCATGACGGGGGGCGGCTCGCCCTGGTCTGGAGCGGTTGCCGACAGCTTGCGGGCGCTCGCTCACGTCATGGTGCTGATCGTCCTGCGCGCGCAGCAAGCACAAGAAGTCGAGCGTATCAGATTGAACGCGGCATCGTCCGCATCGTCACCAGCTCGAGCGTTCGATCAGGGCTGGGACGCGGATGAATTCCAAAACATCATTGGCGACAGCCCCGCGTTACGCATTGCGCTTGCGCGCGTGCAGGAAGTGGCGCCGACGGATGCGTCCGTGATGCTGCTCGGTGAAACCGGCACCGGCAAGGAACTGTTTGCGCGGGCCGTGCACAATCGCAGCACGCGTCGCCATCGGCCGTTTGTCAACGTCAACTGCGCGGCCCTGCCGTCCACGCTGATCGAGACCGAGCTGTTCGGCCATGTGCGGGGGGCTTTTACCGGCGCCGTCGCGATGCGTCAGGGGCGCTTCGAACTGGCCGACGGCGGAACGCTTTTCCTCGACGAGATTGGCGACCTTCCAGCGGATGTGCAGGCCAAACTCCTGCGCGTCCTGCAGGAAGGCCAGTTCGAACGGGTAGGGTCCTCGCAGTCGCGCAAGGTGGACGTCCGCATTGTCGCCGCCACGCATCACGATCTCGAGGCAGCAATGAAGGAAGGGCGCTTCCGCGCGGACTTGTACTACCGGCTCAACGTGTTTCCCATCGCGCTGCCGTCGCTGCGCGAGCGGCTCGAAGATCTGCCGCGGCTCGTGTGGTACTTCGTCAATCGCCGTCAGCGCGCGCTCAACCGCAAGTTCACGAACATTCCCGACACCGTTTTTGCGTCTCTGCAGGAGCGGTCGTGGCCGGGGAACGTACGGGAGCTCGCGAACGTCATCGAGCGCGCCATGATTCACTCCACCGGCAACACGTTGGTGCTCGACGATGTCGCCGGTGCGGAGCGATCCGGTCCCGCGCGCGAAGCCGGCACGCTCGAAGAGATGGAGCGCCAGTACGTCGAGGATGCATTGCGACGATGCCGCTGGCGTATCAACGGGCGTGGCAACGCTGCGGAAGTGTTGGGGCTGCATCCCAACACGCTTCGCAATCGCATGAAGAAGTTTGGGATCCAACGTCCGAAGGGTCCGGTGCCCTTCAATCCCGGGCGCCTTTCGGCGTGAGGCTTGGGACGGGTTTATCACGAGGCGCGGGTACGCTCACCATCTGCGGTGACTGCGAGGTGTCATTCTTGCGGATCTTCCCGACAATGATGCGGCATACCACTTGCTGAGGTGCATGACGTGTGGTGCCGGATTCAAGTCAGACGTGAGGGTGGGCGTTTTGCGGTGCATCTGGCCGGACACCTCAGCGAGGCGCAGGTCCCCGAACTTCTCGCCGCCTGCGCGGAGGTGGCGCATCCGATCGTCGAACTCGACGAACTCGTCTCGGCGGATGCGGTTGGCCTCGACGCATTGGTCCGGATCGAGCAGCACGGTGCGGAACTGGTTGGACTCCTCGAGTATCTGCGGTTTGAGCTCGACGCGTTGAAACGCAAGCAGCGCACGTGACGCAAGTCACGGACAGAAAGAGAAGGACGAGAGCATGGAATCGGACCTCAGAAGGATACGGCTCGCAGCCGGTGCCGTTGCTGCCGCGTTGAGCCTGGCGTGTGAAAAGCCCGCACCGCCGCCGCCTCCACCCCCGGAGGTGTACACCACCGCCGTCATCCAGCGCGACGTACCCGTGTATCTCGAGCTGGTCGGACAGACGGAGGGTTATCAGGACGTCGACATCCGCGCCCGCGTCGAGGGCTTCCTGGAGACGGTGAACTTCCAGGAAGGTTCCTTTGTCAAACGAGGGGACCTGCTCTACACCATCGATCGAAAACCGCTCGAAGCGGTCGTCGCTCAAGGCACGGCCGACCAGGCCACCGCGGAGGCGCGCCTGGCCAAGGCCAGCAACGACGTCAATCGCTATACGCCGCTCGTGGCCAAACAGGCGGTGAGCAGACAGGAGCTGGATAACGCAGTCGCCGAGAAGGACGCGTCGACGTCGCAGGTGGCGGCGGCGAAAGCTGCCGTCGAAAAGGCGACGCTCGACCTGGGCTACACGCGGGTCACCGCGCCTATCAGCGGGCTGGTCGGAACGACCCAGGTGAAATCGGGCAATCTCGTCGGCCGTGGCGAGAGCACCTTGCTCACCACGATCTCGCAGATCGACCCGATTATGTTCCGCGTGGGCGTCACCGAGGCTGACTATCTTCGCGTGGCGCGGCGGATACAGGCCTCGGGCAGGAACGACCCGACCATCAAGGCAGGGATCGAGTTGAGACTGGCCGACGGCACTCGCTATCCGCAGCCGGGGAAAATCAACACCGTCGAGCGTGCCGTGGATCCGACGACGGGTACCCTTGGGCTCGAGCTGGTATTTCCCAATCCCGATCAACTTCTGCGGCCCGGCCAGTACGGCCGCGCGCGGATTCTCCTCGAGACGAAAGCGGGCGCACTGCTCGTACCGCAACGCGCCGTACAGGAACTGCAGAACCTGTACAGCGTTGCCGTTGTGGACAGCGGCAATAAGGTTGGGTTTCGCAACGTGAAAGTGGGTCAGAAAGTGGACTCGCTCTGGGTCGTCGAAGACGGGCTCAAAGCCGGAGAGCAAATCGTCGTCGAAGGACTCCAGCGAATTCAAGACGGCATGACGGTTTCGGCAAAACCGGCGCCCGCAGCACCAGCAGGAAGTGCGGCCCCGGCGGCCGTCGAGGCGAAATAGACCATGGCTCGATTTTTCGTCAACCGTCCCATCGTCGCGATCGTGATCTCCATTATCACGGTCCTGCTGGGCGTCGTCGCCATGAGCGGCCTGCCCATCTCACAGTACCCCGAGATCGTGCCGCCGATGATCCAGGTCACGACCACCTTCATCGGCGCCAGCGCGACCGACGTCGAGGCGTCGGTCGCGACGCCGCTCGAGCAGAAGATCAACGGCGTCGAGAACATGATCTACATGAAGTCCACCAACGCCAACGACGGCACGTTGACGTTGAAAGTGTCATTCGAGGTCGGATCGAACCTCGACATGAACAACGTCCTCACGCAGAACCGCGTGTCAGAAGGCATGCCTCAGATGCCGCAGTCGGTCAAGAACTACGGCGTCTCGGTGAAGAAGGCGCTCGCGTTTCCCCTGCTCGTCATCTCGATCAAGTCGCCCAAAGGGACGTACGACAGCGCCTTTCTCTCGAATTACACGACGATCAACATCAATGACGCCATCGCGCGCATCCAGGGCGTCGGGCAGATCAATCTGTTCGGCGGCAGCGACTACGCCATGCGGGTGTGGCTGCGACCGGACGTGATCGGGCGGCTCGGCGTCACGATTCCCGATATTGCGAACGCCATCTCCCAGCAGAACCAGTTGACGCCAGCCGGTCAGATCGGCGGGCCGCCTGCAGCCACCGGTACCGAGTACACCTATACCGTCCGTACCCAGGGGCGTCTGCTCAACGAGGAAGAGTTCGCCAACATCATCGTGCGAACCAACCCGGATGGCTCCGAGGTCCGCCTCAAGGACGTCGCACGCCTCGAGCTCGGGACGATGCTCTATAACTCCATCGGGCGCCACGACGGCACACCGTCGGCCGTCATTGCCGTGTTCCAGATTCCCGGCACCAATGCGCTCGATGTGGCCAACCGGATCAAGGCGACCATGGAGGACTTGAAGACGCGCTTCCCGCGCGACATGGACTACCTGGTTTCACTCGACACAACGCTTCCTGTGACCGAGGGCATCGTCGAGATCGAGCACACGCTGTTCGAGGCCGTCGGGCTCGTCATCATCGTCGTGTTCATCTTCCTGCAAAACTGGCGCGCCACGCTCATCCCGTTGATGACCGTGCCGGTGTCGCTGGTCGGCGCCTTCATCTTCTTCCCGCTGCTCGGATTCTCGATCAACGTGCTCTCGCTCCTTGGCCTCGTGCTCGCCATCGGGATCGTCGTCGACGATGCGATCGTGGTGGTCGAAGCGGTGATGCACCACATCGAGCACGGGATGGCGCCCAAGGAGGCGACCATCAAGGCGATGGAGGAAGTGTCGGGCCCGGTCATCGCCATTGGTCTCATCCTGGCGGCGGTGTTCGTGCCGGTGGGCTTCATGGGCGGCATAACCGGACGGCTGTATCAGCAGTTCGCCATCACGATTGCGATCTCGGTGCTGCTGTCGGTCATCAACGCACTGACGCTCAGCCCGGCGCTCGCAGCAATGCTGCTCAAACCAGCTACGGGCAAGAAATCGCTGCTCACCCCCTTCTACAACGGCTTCAACCGGGTGTTCGGCTGGTCGACGGATCGCTACGTCAGCTTCGCGGGCATCCTCGCTCGAAAGATGTTCCGGAGCCTGGCCTTCATCGGGATTCTGGTCTATGCGACGGTCATGCTGGTTCAGCGGATCCCCGGCGGGTTCGTGCCGGAAGAGGATCAAGGGTACCTGCTCATCAACGCGTTGTTACCGGATGCGGCCTCGCTCGAGCGGACCGATGCCGTCATGAAAAAGGTCGAGGGGATCCTGGAGAAGAACGAGGCCATCGAGGGCTTCAACACGATCAGCGGCTTCTCGCTGCTCACCGGCGCTTACTCGTCGAACATGGGCTTCTTCTTCGTGCAGCTCAAGCCCTGGGAGGAGCGCACGACCGAGGAGGCGCACGCCAACGGCGTGGTCGCCGCGCTGAACCGCGCATTCGCGCAGTCGATTCCGGAAGCCGGCGTCGTCGCGTTCGGACCGCCAGCCATTCCGGGCCTTGGAACTGGTGCGGGTTTCACGATGCAGCTGCAGGATCGCAGCGGCGGCGATCCCGACTATCTCTCGCAGCAGGCCGCGCGCTTCATGGAGGCCGCGCGGAAGCGGCCGGAGATCGCGCGCATCAACTCGCTCTATCGGGCCCAGGTGCCGCAGATCTACGCCGACATCGATCGCAGCAAGGTGCTCAAGGCGGGCGTGCCTCTCAGCGACGTGAACACGACGCTCGGCGCGCTGCTCGGCAGCTCCTACATCAACGACTTCAACCGGTTCGGGCGCGTCTACAAGGTGTACGTCCAGGCCGAGCCGGAGTTCCGCCAGGATCCAAAGCAACTCGGGTTGTTCTTCGTGAAGAACCAGAAGGGCGGCATGGTTCCCCTCGACACGCTGCTGTCGACCGGGCCGGGTAACGGCCCAGAGTTCACCAACCGCTTCAACCTGTTTCGCGCGGCCGAGCTCACTGGCGTCCCGGCGGAGGGTTTCTCGTCGGCGGAGGCGCTCGACGCGCTTGAACAAACGGCGCGCGAGGTGCTGCCCCCGGATGTCACCTATGACTGGGCGGACATGTCGTTTCAGGAGCGCCGCGCCCCCAGTGTGGTCACGGTGTTTGCTCTGGCGATCTTCCTTGTGTTCCTCATCCTGGCGGCGCAATACGAGAGCTGGGGTCTTCCCTTCAGCGTCTTGCTCGGGACACCGTTTGCCGCGTTCGGCGCGTATCTCGGCCTCTACCTCGCGCGGCTGTTCATGGGGCCGAGCTATGTGAACAACGTGTTCGCGCAGATCGGACTGATCATGCTGATCGGTCTGGCTGCGAAGAACGCGATTCTGATCGTCGAGTTCGCGAAGATGGAGCTCGAGTCCGGCAAGCCGCTGATGGAGGCCACGCTCAACGCGGCGAAGCTGCGCTTCCGCCCGATTCTGATGACGGCTTTTGCGTTCATTCTCGGCGTCGTGCCACTGCTGACCGCAACGGGCGCGGGCGCCGAAGGGCGCAAGGTCATGGGGATGACCGTCTTCGCGGGCATGCTCGTCGCGACCATCCTGGGCGTCTGTCTGATTCCGATGTTGTTCGTGGCCGTTGAGAAAGTGACAGGCGGGTCAAAGCATGCCGCGCCGGTCACGCCATCACCCACCACCGGGCCCCCTGCACTGGCAGGACATGGGGGCCACTGAGATGCTGACGCCTGGCGATATATGGAGGGTGAAGGCCGTGGTCGTCGGTTCCGTGCGGGCGTTCGGCGCGATCGCGCTGTCGTTTCTGTCGACGGGGTGTCTGGTCGGTCCCAACTACCAGCGGCCGCAGATGCCGAGCCCGCAGCAGTTCCGGTTCGTCGAAGGCGCGCAGGCCGAGTCGCTGGCCGATGCACCCTGGTTCAAGGTTTTCGACGATCCCGCGCTTCAGACACTGATTAAAGACGCGATTGCCAGCAACCTCGATTTGCGTGCCGCTGTGGCTCGTGTCGAAGAGATGCGCGCCCGCGCCGGCGTCGCGAAGTCGTACCTGTATCCGCAGATCGATGCTGGCGCGGACTATCGTGCTCGGGGGGCTACGCGCGCGCAGGCGGATGAGAACGGCGACGAGGAAGACACGTTCCACCAGAATACGTCGTACGGCTTTCAGCTCGGGTGGGAACTCGATCTGTTCGGCAAGCTTCGGCGTCAGAACGAAGCCGCACTGGCGTTGGCGCTCGCCAGCGAGCAGGCGCGCCGGGGCGTCATGGTCACGCTCGTCGGCGATGTGGCGTCAAGCTATTTCCTGCTGCGTGAGCTCGATCTTCAGCTCATAATCGCGCGACAGACACTGGACATCAACGATCAAACAGTCACCTACTTCCAGAATCGGCTCGACGGAGGCGTCTCGAACCGACTGGAAGTCGATCGCATCCGTGCGCTGCGCGCTCGGACTGCAGCCACGATTCCAAACATCGAGCAGCGGATCGCGACTGTCGAGAACGAGATTTCGCTGCTCCTCGGGCGACCGCCGGGTGGGATCGCGCGCGAGCCGCTGGCTCCGGATGTGCCGCTGCCGCCACAGGTTCCCCCTGGTCTTCCAACCTCATTACTGGAGCGCCGGCCTGATGTGACCGAAGCCGAGCAGTTCCTGGTCGCTGCGAATGCGGATATCGGTGCGGCCAAGGCGCTGTTCTATCCAACGATCAGCCTGACCGGCTTTTTCGGTGGAGTCAGCGGCGATCTCACGACGTTTCTCGGGGGCAGTGGCGGGATCTGGTCTGTTGGCGCCGGACTGCTGCAACCGATCTACAACGGCGGCCGGCTCCGACGAAATAGCGAGGCTGCGCAGGCACGATACGACCAGGCGCTGGCGATGTATCAGAAGGCTGCGCTCAACGGATATCGAGAGGTTGCCGATTCGCTGATCTCGATCCAGAAGCTGGCGGAGGAGCGCGTGCAGCACGAGGCTGGCGTCGTGGTCCTCGTCGATGCGGCCGATCTGGCGCGAGCCCGATACGATTCCGGCCTCGCCAGCTACATCGAGATTCTTACCGCCGATCAGGATTTGTTCGAGCAGCAGCTGCGGCTGGCGCAGACGCGTGGAGAGGAGTTCCGGGCCCGTTCGGAGCTCTATCGGGCGCTTGGTGGGGGCTGGCAGCCCTGAGACGAGGACAGGACAGCGATGGGAAAAGACAAAAACGGCGAGAACGGCAAAAACGGCAAGAACGGTAAGGAGAAGCTCTCGGGTAAGGACTACGCGAAAGAGCTGCTCAAACTGCAAGCTGAGCTGTGTGTGCTGCAGGAGTGGGTCAAAGCGAAAGGGCTGCGCGTCATTGTCCTCTTCGAGGGGCGGGACGCAGCGGGGAAGGGCGGCACCATCAAGGCGATCACCGAACGCGTGAGCCCGCGCATCTTCCGGCTGGTTGCGTTGCCCGCGCCCTCCGATCGCGAGAAGAGCCAGATGTACTTCCAGCGCTACATGCAGCACTTTCCTGCGGCCGGCGAGATAGTGATCTTCGATCGCAGCTGGTACAACCGCGCCGGCGTCGAACACGTGATGGGCTTCTGCACGCAGAATCAATACGAGCGCTTCCTCGAGTTGTGCCCGGAAATAGAGAAGTACATCACCGAGGGAGGTGTGTTGCTCATCAAGTTCTGGCTCGAGGTCGGCAACAAGGAACAGGAGCGCCGGTTTAAGGCGCGCATGACCGACCCGTTGCGGCAGTGGAAGTTGAGCAACATGGACCTGCCGTCACGCGAGAAGTGGTACGAGTACTCGCTGGCGCGTGATGCGATGCTCAAGGCGACAGATACCAAGCATGCACCGTGGTACATCGTCAAATCCGACGACAAGAAACGGGCGCGCCTCAACGCGATCTCGCACCTGTTAAAGCTGATTCCGTACAAGAAGGTCGATAAGCCAAAGGTCAAGTTGCCGGACCGATCGAAAAAACACGCCTACGACGATGAGGCGACACTGGCCAAGCGCAAGTTCGTGCCGGAGGTCTATTGACGAAGGAGGGGGACGCGAGGCCGGCGTCGACGCTGCTGACGCGCTCGGCCGCGCCGTTGGCGGCCGCCATCGTTCTCGCGTTGGCTGTCGGTACCGGTACGGTTGTCGCACAACCACAGAAAACGCCCGTGCCACCGGCTTTGCAGGCAGCAGCCCAGGCTGCTCTCCTCTCCGCCGAACGCTCGGGTGAGTCGTTTACCCTCACCTACTTCAACCGCCCCATCGTAGTCCTCCGTGCGCGTGTCCTCGGTCGTCCGCCGTCCCAGCGCGCGGCGATTGCGGTTCAAGTGCTCGACGATTTGGTGGCCGCCAACGCAACCGACCCGGTCGAATCGCGCCAGCTGGAAGGCGTCTCGCTCATCTTCGTGGGATCGCGATTGGTGACTGGGTTGGGGACACCCGACATCGACGAGTTGGCAGGCGAGACTCTCGAGGGAGTGACCGCGCTGACTGTTTCGCGATTGCAGCAGGCATTCGCCGAAGCGACAGAAGCCCATACTCCAGCCGAACTCTTCCGGGCGAGCATCTTTGCAGCCATTGGTCTAATAATCGGCGGACTGGTGCTGTGGGTCATCGGTCGCGCGCGTCGCGGCGTTGCCGCCAAACTCGTTGCTGTCTCCGAATCGACCATGACCAAGACCGGACTGGCGGATCTCGATTCGCTCCGCTCGTCGCGTCTGCTCGACTTCCAACGTGGGCTCGTGACCGCCATCACGGTCGGACTGCAGCTCGTGGTGCTTTACGGCATCGTCAGCTTCGTCCTCGAGCAGTTCCCGTACACGCGGCCGTGGGGCGAATCGCTGAGCGGATTCCTCGTGACGACACTCGAGAATCTCGCGCTCGGCGCGATGCAAGCCGTTCCCGGCCTGTTCACCGTGCTCGTCATTCTGGTCGTCGCGCGTCTGGCGTCCAAGCTGGTCGGAATGTGGTTCAACTCGATCGAGCGGGGGCGAATCAAGAGCCGTTGGATCTATCCGGAGACGGCGCAGCCCACCCGGCGGATTCTCACAACACTCGTGTGGGTATTCGCGGTCATCGTCGCGTACCCCTACATGCCGGGAAGCGACACCGATGCCTTCAAGGGCGTAAGTGTTTTTCTCGGCTTGATGTTGACCCTCGGTTCGAGCGGGCTCATCAACCAGATCGTAAGCGGCTTCACGGTCACTTACTCGCGTGCCGTGCGGCTCGGTGACTTCGTGCGAATCGGTGATGTCGAGGGCACGGTCATACACCTCGGCGTGCTCTCCACCAAGGTCAAGACGCTTCAGCTCGAGGAAGTCACGATTCCCAATGCCGTCGTCGCCGCGCAGACAGCGACGGACTACTCACGGTTCGCGGACACCGAGGGTGTCTTCACATCGACGTCCGTGACGATCGGCTATGACGCGCCGTGGCGACAGGTGCAGTCGCTCCTGTTACTCGCGGCCGAGCGGACGACGGGCCTTCGGCGCGAACCAAGGCCACGCGTGTACCAGACCGCGCTCGAAGACTTCTATGTGAGGTACACGCTCTGGGTATCACTGGAGCGTCAGGAGTCGCGACTCGTCACGCTCAACACGCTCCACGCGAACATCCAGGATCTGTTCAACGAGTACGGCGTGCAGATCATGTCACCGAACTACTTCGCCGATCCCGCCGCGCCCAAGGTCGTTGCGAAGAACGACTGGTACGCGTCGCCGGCACGGGTCGATGGGAGCGCCGGAGCAGCCGGCTAATAGGCGCGCTACTTTAGATGAGACCGAACGCCTCGTGGAGCTTCCGCTCTTGTTCCGGGGACAAGTTCGTCGCGATGATCTCGAACTTCAGTCCACGCATTTCCTGCACGACCCGATCGATGACCGCATCACTGGTCATGAGAACAGGGCAGAGGTTCCTTCTTTCACCTGGCTGCGGATCGCGCCGATGAAGTCATCGCTGATGCCGTAGTCGCGAAACGTCCCGCCTACGGCGCCGAGGGCCGCACCAATCGTCAACCCGAAAAACGGCGTGAGGAAGATCAGGCCTAACAGGGTGCCCCAGAACATCCCGCTCGCGGCGCCGAGGCCGACGAGATTCACGAGCTGTTTGGTCGACGGCGCTGTCTGTCCGGCGGGCCAGGACACGATCGCCGCATCGTGAAGCGTGATCAGGTTGCGTTGCTGAAGTTCCTTGATGCGGTCAAGGCCATCCTGCGCTCCGTTCATCGTTGGAAACGCGAGCGTGGTGACAGTTCCCATATCGAGCCTCCGCCCGCAGGTCTTGCCGACGTTGTCAGAACTGGCGAACCTCTTCCGCGTAGTCGAGACCGCGCCGCCCGCTCGGCAGCGTGAACTCGACGACGGGATTTTCCGTGGCGCGCTCGATCAATTCCGCGAGCGCCGAAAAACGGTGTGATCGCAACTGGCGGCGCAGGTCGGTCTCGCTCGTCCAGTTCTCGACGTACTCGATCACCACGACCGCGCCCATTTCGGTCGACAGTGAACAGCCGGCGCAGCCTGGGGCCGCGCGCGTCTGCAGCATCAACGCCTGCAGGGTAGCCGTGATCGATGGCGCTTCACCCGCGGGTACGCGCCACTGCACTGTCATCCGGACCGAATCGGATCCCATCCTCGCTTCCCTGGCATCTCGGCGAAATTCAGGAGTCCGGTCGTGGTGGACTGCAGAGCGCGTGCCATGAACTGAAAGATCAGCCCGGGCAGGCTCGCACGGGCGGTGCGCACCCATACTGGGTGCAGGTATGGCTCCGCCACGTTGGAGGCTCTCCATTATCTCGGAGCAGGACGCCACGATCGCGCGCAGCGCCGCCCGCCTGGTGGCCCGGTTCACACCTCGCCGTGGTCCTCTGCCTGCGGGTTTTCTGCTGGTGATCTGCCTTGAAGTGACGTGGCACGACCCGTGCTGAAGCCGTCGATATATGACCGCACCCACGAATGCGTCGAGCGAACGCGGACGCATGCGCCCCGCGGTGCGCTTGTGCATCGTCGTGACGCTCGCGGCAGGGTGTCTGGGATCGAGCCATCTGGCCGCGCAACAGGGGGCCTCTGACGCATTCGACCACTCGCACGTTCAGCTGACAAACGATGCGCCGCAGGGCATCGACGTCGACTCGTTCACCGACGCCGCCATCGCATCGTTGAGCGTGCTGCAAGACGTCCACACGTCGGAATCCGATGCCAACCAACGCAATGAGGTAATCGACGGTTTGTATGACGACTCTGGCCAGTGGCTCTATCACACGGGACTGCCCGCCAAGCGCGGCGTAGGCGGCGGCCTCATCGCGGTGTCACCCGGCAAGTTCGGTATCGCCGTCGTGTCTCCGCCGCTCGATGACGCGGGCAACAGCGTGCGCGCGCAGCGGGCAATCGCCGCTATCTCAAACGCCCTCGGGGGCAATCCGTTTGCCCCGACGGCTCGTTAGTGGAGGTTTTCATGTTGAAGAGAGGCATCGTTACAGCTGGGTTGTTCCTCATCACCGGAGTCGTTCCGGCGTTTGCACAACGTGTGGAAGTCAGCGGGTTCGTGGGCTGGTCCATCACCGACGGCGTGGATAGCGACCCGCTTGTCACCGCCCAGGGGGTCTTCGACACCGTTGAACCGGATGATGCGGCCATATATGGATTCACTGTCGGCGCGCTCGTCGGCGAGGCCGCCGAAGTTGGCTTCAGGTGGGCACAGCAGCCGACGACCCTCCTGGTCAGTGGAACGTCGGAGCGGGAAATCGGTGATATGAGCATCACTTCCTACCACGGCTACTTCGCCTACAACTTTGGCGAACGCGACGCTCCGGTGCGACCCTTCGTGCTGATTGGCCTCGGCGCGACGAACTACGGTAGCGTCGACGTGACTATCGCCGGAGTGGATCGAAGCCTTGGCGGCGAGACGCAGTTCTCGACCACGTGGGCCGCCGGCGTGAAGGTGCACGCTCGGGCCGTCGGTCTGCGCCTCGCTATGGAGTGGACGCCGACCTACATCAAGACGGATGAGGCCGGTTGGTGGTGCGATCCGTATTGGGGATGCTACGTGGTGGGGAACTCCCAGTATTCCAATCAGCTCCAGTTCAACGGTGGCGTGACGTTCCGCTTCTGATCGACCACCGGAGACGACGTGCTTTGGGGGGCCGGCGGCTGGAGGGTCACGCTTCCGGCCGCCGTCATCATTGTGGTGGTACTCGACGTACCGGCTATCGCCCAAAAGACTGATATCGTCACTCTCGCCAATGGGGATCGCATCACAGGAGAGGTGTCGACGCTCAATCGGGGGCGGCTCGAGTACAAGACCGACGATCAAGGCACCATCTACATCGAGTGGGACAAGATCGCGACCGTTACGTCAACCGCGCAGTTCGAAGTCGGCACGAGCGACGGCCGGCGCTTCGTGGGCAGTCTCCGGCCGGAGGGCGACCGCGTTCTCGTGGTCGTCGAAGTCACAGGACCGGTGCCGCTACCGATGGCGGACGTGACGGTGATCACGCAGATCGGGCGCAGCTTCTGGAAGAAACTGGACGGCGCCATCGACGTGGGTTTCAGCTACACCAAGTCGAGTGAAATCGCGCAGTTGAACATCAACTCGAACACGCTGTACCGCAGTCCGTCGTTCGAGGCACGATTGTCGGGATCGGGCACCGCCACGCAGACCAGCGACGAGGAAGGGCGAGACGACCGCGGCGCGGTGACGATCTCGTATCTGCGCTATCGCGGATCGCGATGGTTCGTCGGCGGCGCGGCCGGATTTGAATCCAACGAGAGCCTGGGCATCTCGCTTCGCTCTCAGGTCAGCCTCGCTGTCGGGCAGCGACTCGTCAACACCAACAAAGCACAGCTCGCAATCGGTGGCGGGTTGTCGTTCAACGACGAGCACGGCGTTGATACCGAGCCGACCCAGAACATCGAAGGGATCATGACGTTCCGGACGTCCTATTACGCCTACGACTATCCCAAGACCAATCTCGACGTCGGGTTTCAGTATTTTCCAAGCCTCAGCGATTTTGGCCGCCAGCGCATTCAGTTCGATGCCACCGTCAGGCGTGAGGTGTGGAAGGATGTAACGCTCGCAGTCAACGTCTTCGACACCTTCGACAGCGACCCGCCGACTGTCGACGCCGACCGCAATGACGTCGGGGTCGTCTTGTCCTTCGGATGGAGCTATTAGAGGTCAGTGATCTGAGTGCCAAGAAAGCGGTGAACAGATGACAGCCAGGACCCCGTTCCAGACGGCTCGGCACGCAGTGGCCCTGATCACTGCCGTCAGCCTGTTGCTTCCGTCAGTTCGCGCCGTGCGGGCGGAGCAGACTCCAAACCCCCCTGTGGCGCCGCCCCCTACGACAAAAAAACCTCCCACGCCGCAGCCATCTACGGCCAAGCCACCAGCGACACAGCCATCCACGGCGAAGCCTCCGGCGGCGCAAACGCCTGCGCCAAAGCCCGCGGCGACGCCGCCGTCCACCGCGAAACCTCCGATCGTGCTACCGACCGGGCCGGCGCCCTCCGTGAGCGATGCCGACGTCGACGGTGGCTGGCCACGTGCGTATACGACGAATGCCGGCGCCCGCGTGTTGATCTATCAGCCGCAAGTCGCGAGTTGGGAGTCGCAGAAGGACTTGATCGCGTACGCAGCCGTCGCGTACCAGGCCAAGGGCGCGGCGATGCCGACGCTGGGCACCGTCACGCTCGAGGCGGACACGAATGTGTCGCTCGACACCCGCCTGGTGAGGTTCACGAGAATACGGGTCACGGAGTCGAACTTCCCGACGCTCAACCGCGATCAGGTACGCGAGCTGGTCGACACGCTGGTGGATGGGATTCCCGAACCGGATCGCATCATCGCGCTCGATCGCGTACTTGAAAGTGTCGATCGCAGCCAGATTCGCTCGTCGAACGTCGAAGGCGTGAAATCCGACCCGCCGGTGATCTTCTACAGCACCACGCCGTCCATACTCGTCAACCTCGACGGCGACCCGGTCTGGAGTCCGATCCCCCAGAACGACCTGAAGTACGCCGTGAACACGAATTGGGATCTTTTTCAGCACGAGCCATCAAAGACCTACTACCTGCGGAACGAGCGCGTGTGGATGAAATCGACAGGCCTGTACGGCCCATGGGTCGCGGCGGGCTCGCTCCCGCCAAGCTTTTCCAAGCTGCCGAACGATGAAAACTGGAAAGAGGTGAAGTCGTCGTTGTCGGGTGCCGGATCAAACGCGGCGATCCCACGGGTCTTCTTGATCACCCTCCCGGCCGAGTTGATATCGGTCCAGGGGAATCCGATCTACACGAGCGTCCGCGGCGCCAGCCCGCTCGTGTGGCTGCAGAACACCGAGTCCGACGTGTTTCGGATGGGCCCGAATGGCCCTATGTACTACTTGGTGGCCGGACGCTGGTTCACGGCGCCGGGCCCGGCAGGGCCATGGACCTTCGCGACCCCCAGGCTTCCCGAGGTCTTCAAGAAGATTCCCCTCGACCACCAGCGTTCCCGCGTGCTGGCGTCAGTGCCCGGCACGCCTCAAGCGGCTGAAGCGATCCTGTTGTCGCAGGTGCCGCAGACCGCTCGCGTGAACATCAGGGAGACCAAGGCTCCCGAGGTGGAGTTCCAGGGCGATCCGATGTTCGAAGCGATCCCGATGACGAAGGTGTCGCGCGCGGTCAACACCGACAAGGACATCATCAAAGTTGGCGATCTCTATTACATGTGTTTCCAGGGTGTCTGGTTCATGTCGCGCAGCGCGACTGGGCCGTGGGCAGTCGCGCAGACAGTGCCAAAAGAGATCTATGAGATTCCAGCGAGCTCACCAGCCCACAACGTGACTTACGTCACCGTCGTGGAAGATGACGACGATGAATGGGTCACCTACGCGGCGGTGGCCGGCTACACGGGCGTGATGGTGGCGTACGGCTGTGTAGTCTGGGGCAGCGGCTGGTATTACCCGCCTTACGTCTGGTACGGCGGCTTCTATCCGGTCTATTACCCGTTCTATCCGACTTACGGATTCTCTGCGTGGTACAACCCCTGGACCGGCGCGTACGGCCGCGGTGCAGCGTGGTACGGACCGTACGGCGGGATGGGTGCGAGCGCACGCTACAACCCGCGCACTGGCACGTACTCACGTAGCGCGGTCGCGTGGGGTCCCTATGGTGCGCGCGGAGTTGGTGAAGCGTACAACCCGCGCACCGGCACATATGCTCGCACATCTCAAGGCGCAGGTGTCTACGGCAGTTGGGGAAGTACCTCGGTGCAGCGAGGCGACCAGTGGGCGCAGACGGCTCGCGTGACCAATCGCGTTACCGGGAACACGACGCGAGTGACTCAGGGCAGCGGCGGCGGTGAAGCCATCACCAGGCGAGGCCCGGGAGGGACGTCCGGGGTCGCGCGGACCGGCAGCGGTGACGTTTACGCCGGTCGCGACGGGAGCGTCTATCGACGGCAGGAGGGCGGCGGTTGGGAGAAATACGATAATGGATCCTGGAATCCCACCGAACGTCCTACGCCATCGGGTGATCGAGCGGCCACAGCCGGGGATCGTGCTGCCCAAGGGGGGGATCGTGGCGCCGCTGCGCGCGGCGGTGATACGGTTGGACAGTTGGATCGTGATCGAACCGCGCGGTCCAATGGGACGACGCGGACACGCGACTACGGCAATGTGGAGCGATCTGGCGGGAGCAGCAGGAGCGGTAGCGGCGGAACCTATCGTCCACGCGGCGGTGGCGGCGGTGGTGGATTCAGAGGGGGCGGACGGCGTCGATGAGGATGAGGACTTGGCAGGTGCTCGCAGTGCTCGGCCTGGGCATCGCGATACGCGTGACGCCGGTCGCGGCGCAGGACCAGCAGCCGGAACCAACAACGCGCACCGGAGAAATCGAACAGCAGCAGAAGGCCAAGGTCGTACGTCCGTACCAGCCGGGCACGGCCGAGAAGTGGTTGGACTGGGCGGAAGGGACTCTCCAGAGTGGAAGCGGCTTTCATCCGTTCTTCGAGAGTGCCTATGGAGGCGGTGGCTTCACACTCGGTGCCGGCTACAACAAATTCATCAGCCCCTACAACACTGTAGACGTCCGCGGCAGCCTCACCTTCAAGGGGTACAAACGAATCGAAGCCGAGTTCCTCGCGCCGCGGCTCATGGGAAGGCGGGCGCGGCTCTCCGTCCTGGGCGGATGGCGCGATGCGACGCAGGTCGGCTTCTACGGAATAGGCACGGCGACGTCGAAGGACGATCGCGTCAACTACAGCTTCGAGCAGCCGTACGCGTCGACGCTGCTGACGATCAAAGCGCGGCGCGCGCCGGTGTTCGCAGCTGCCGGCGTCGAAGTGTCGCAGTGGCAGAGCGGACCGGCGGGTGGGAGTTATCCCTCGGTCGAGACCGTCTACACTCCTGCCACGCTTCCCGGGCTTGGCGCTCAGCCCGTTTACGTCCACACACAGGGAACGCTGGGGATCGACACGCGACTCGCCCCGGATTACGCACGCCGGGGCGGCGTGTACAGCGTGACCTTCCACGACTATGCCGACACGGATTCGGCCTTTGGGTTCGAGCTGATCAACTACGAAGCCGTCCAGCACTTTCCCATACTCCGTGAGTCGTGGGTCATCTCGTTGCGCGGCCGTGTCCAGACGACGTCACTCAAAGAGGATCAGCAGATTCCGTACTTCATGCTCCCCTCGCTCGGCAGCGGCTCGACGCTTCGTGCGTTCCCCAGCTGGCGCTATCGCGATCGCAACAGCGTCCTCCTTCAAGGGGAGTGGCGGGTGATGGTGAACCGCGCCGTGGATCTCGGCTTCTTTTACGACACCGGCAAGGTCACCGCGCACACCAGCGATCTGTCGCTCGACGGCCTCAAGAGCAACTTTGGTGTCGGCCTTCGATTTCATAGTTCAGTTGCGACGCCGCTTCGTGTCGAGATCGCGCACGGCAGCGACGGCTTCAACATCGTGTTTGGCTCGTCCGCAGCGTTCTGAAGCCGCCATTCATGTCACGCGTCATCGCCTGGTCCGTTCGCTGGCTCGCACTGATCGTCGCAATCGCGGTCGTGCCGGTCTTCACCGCCGCTCCGAAGTTCTATCCGGATGATCCGCTTCAGCGCGAGCCGGAAAGCCGCGACGCCTCAGGCGTCAAAGAGTGGGATGTCGGGCTCCTCTACGAGCTCTCGATGAACCTGTTCGTGACGGCGAATCGTGAGCCGTCGAACACGCGAGCGCAGAACGTCAACACGATCGACGAGGTCCCGGATTCGAGCTGGTTCACCAACCGAATCGCCCGGATGCCGATTCGCGCCGAGGATGTCGCGAAAGGACCGAACGCCGATCGTCCGCCAGCAAACGAGAGATGGACGATCGTCGGAGAGAAGGCCAGCGGCGCAAAGCCCGGTTTCACGGCGCGTGACGCGAACGGCGTAACCTGGTTCGTTCAGTTCGACGATCGCGATCGGTATCAGGCGTCAACGGGCGCCGTTGGAGTGGCGACGAAGATCTTCTGGACACTTGGTTACAACCAGGTGGAGACGTTCCTCAGTTCACTCGATCCGGCGCGCGTTGACTTCGATCCCAAGGCGACCGTCAGGCGGCCGTCTGGTGTTCGTACGCCATATACCAGGAAGGATCTGCAGGACGTGCTCGAGCGCGCTCAAGCGGGTCCCAATGGTATCTACCGGATTGCGGCCGGCCGCCGGCTCGAGGGCGAGATCCTCGGCGGGTTCCGCTATGCCGGCACGCGTCCCGACGACCCGAACGATCTCGTGCCGCACGAACACCGGCGTGAGCTTCGCGCGCTGCGCGTCTTCGGCGCGTGGACTAATCTCACGGACCTCAAGGCAGGCAACACGCTCGACACGCTGGTGAAGGAGAGCGGCCGCGGGGTTGTCAAGCACTACCTGCAGGACGTGGGATCGACGTTCGGTACGGCCAACGGCATTTACGACTGGGACATCGGCTACGAATATTTCTACCAGGGCAGCACGACGAAGAAGCGTTTCTTCTCGCTGGGATTTGCATTGAGCCCATGGCAGACCGTGCCGTACAGCGAGTATGAGTCGATAGGGAAATTCGAAGGCGACCGCTTCGACCCCAGGGCCTGGAAGCCGCAGACGCCGACGTCGGCGTATATCGAAATGCGCGCCGACGACGCGTTCTGGGCGGCGCGGCGCGTGATGGCCTTCTCGGATGATCTGATCCGCGCAGCCGTTCACGCCGGCGAGTACAGTGATCCCGCTGCCGAAGCGCACCTTGTTTCCGTGTTGATCAAACGCCGAGACAAGATCGGCCGCGCTTATCTCCCGGCGATCACGCCAATCGTGGATCCGCGAATCGACGGTGGAACGCTGGTATTCGGGAACGCGGCCGTCAGCGCCGGTTTCGCGCAGGCGCCAACGCAGTACCGCGCCGTGTGGTCGCGTTTCGACAACGCGACCGGGGGAACGCAGCGGATCACGGAGACGCAGAGCGCCACGCCATCGATGCCCGTGCCTGGCAATCTGCCCACAGCCGCTGGCAGCTACATCGAGGTCGACATCTCCGCGGAGAGCGCCGAACACGTGAATTGGCGCGAGCCGGTTCGCGTTCACTTCCGTCGAACCGCCAGCGGCTGGACGCTCGTAGGGCTGGACCGGTTGCCGAATGCAGACAACGCTTCCGCGGCCCCAGCGATCCCGTCCGGGGACTTGACGCCAAAGGGCTTACGTTAACGCGCCAGCCCGTGACGGTCGCCTTGGAGCGCCAGCGCGTGATGGTTCGCACTGGCGGGGAATAGTTCGCACGTCTGACGCGCTCACCACTTTTGGTTTCTTCTTTTTGCCTGCAAACATGCAGATCTCTCTCCCCATGTTTGTGGTCGTCTGTTTGCACAACGTCGCAGCCAGGAGGTGAGCGCGATGGCGACCACTGCGCTTGTGGTGCTGCAGCCGGTATGGGATTGCCGCTGGAGCCGGAACGGGTATCACCTGACTGGTGTTGCAGACGCCCAGCAACCGGAAGGTGCCTGGGTATGCGTCCGCGAAGGCACTCGCCGGAATGTCAGCGATGTGGAGTGCCGAACGTGTCCGCATTGGGAACTGGCGCCAGGGATGCACGCGCACGCGCATGTCTCGTCCCGGGTGGGCGCGTGGGAAGTCGCGGTCGAACGGCTCCTCGCGCTGTCCACACAGGCGGTGCTCGCGCTGACGGCCGTCTTTTTTGTCGCGATTGGGTTCGTGACGTTGACGCAGCCGATGTCGGTGCCGCTCACGGTCACGATGTGGCTATGTGCCGCGGCGTTTGCAGGATTGGCGGCCTTCTGGCGGCCAGGGGAAGGGTAGCTACGACTTTCGTAGGCCGGGTCTTGTTCTGTAGACCCGGCTTCGTGGCGGGTCCACAAAGCAGGACCCTTCCTACGGGAGGGAGCGCCCGCGAGCTCTGCGGTTAGACTCGGCGGATGGTTGCGCGCGCCAAAGCCCGGTTCCTTCCGCCCATGCTGCTCTTGCCGACCGACCGGCTGCCTGACGATCCGGCGAAGTGGGAATACCAACTGAAACTCGACGGCTACCGCGCGATCGCGTTCAAGTCCGCGAACACGCTGCGGCTTCGGTCGCGCAACGACAACGACTTCAGCGGGCGGTATGCAGCGGTGCTGCGCGGGCTGGCCAAACTTCCCGACGAGACAGTGATTGATGGCGAGATCGTCGCGCTGGACGCAGAAGGACGGCCTTCGTTCAATACGCTCCAGAACTCCGTGGGGTCACCGGCGAGGATCGTCTATTACGTCTTCGACGTGATGGTTCTTGCCGGTCGCGATGTTTCGCGGGAGACGCTCACGACACGCCGCGAGCTGCTCGAGCGGAAGGTATTGCCAACGCTCGCGGAGCCGGTTCGCTACGTCGGCGTTCTCGATGCGAGCCTGCGGGACTTGATTCATGCGGTGAAGACACAAGGATTCGAGGGCCTCGTCGCGAAACGGCGCGACAGCCGCTACGAGCCTGGTCTGCGCTCCGGCGCCTGGATGAAGATGCGGATCAATCGGGGCCAGGAGTTCGTGATCGGCGGGTACACCATCGGGACCCGGACCTTCGACGCCCTGGTCATCGGCTACTACCAGAATGGTCGGCTGAGGTACGCCTCACGGACGCGCAACGGTTTCACGCCCGCGCTTCGCCAGCAACTGTTCAAGAAATTCCGTTCGCTCGAAATCGCGGACTGCCCGTTCGCGAACCTTCCGGAAGCGCGGAGCGGTCGATGGGGACAAGGGTTGACCAAGGCGAAGATGGCGGACTGTCGCTGGCTGAAGCCAGAGCTGGTCGGACAGTTCGAGTTCGTGGAGTGGACGGCGGACAACCATCTTCGCCACACGAAATTCGTCGCCTTACGAGACGACAAACGCGCCCAGGACGTGAGACGCGAGTAGCTAGAACATCTGTCCGATCGAAAAGTGCACGCGCACGCCGTTAAGTCCATACTCGTTGCTGATCGGGTACGCCACATCGAAGCGCAGCGGTGCCAATGGCGTGCGAACGCGTATGCCGAGGCCGGCGCCCAACGCCAGGCGGTCGAGCGTGACATCGGCGAGAGCGGCAAATGTATTCCCGGCGTCGACGAATGCGGCGAGGCCCACTCGCTTCGTCATCGGAAACCGCAGTTCGCCGTTGAGAACGAGCAGGTCAGTACCGCCCAGCGCGAAGCCGGCGATGTTGATGGCCGAGAGCGAGTCCTCCGGGTATCCACGCACGGAGTTCGTTCCCCCAGCGTTGAAGAACAGATCGATGATGCCGATCGGCGTGCTGCCCGAATAGCGGTGCATTGTGCCGTAGCGGATGCTGCCGGCCGCCGTGATCTTGCCGAGCGGCTGATAGTACGACTGGCGGAGGAGATAGCGAACGTAAGTCAAGTCGGAGCCCAGTGACTCAGCGCCAAACTGAAAGCTGGAGCTGTGGAAGAGCCCTCGGGTGGCGTCGAATGGACTGTCGCGTCTATCGAGGATGATGGACACCACCGGGCCGGCGAGCAACCCGCCGCCATCACTGCGTTGGTTGACTTGATCCAGGAGAAACCGACGCGATGAAAGGTTGTAACCCCAGACGAGTTCGAACGCAGACACCGGCCGCCAGCGCTGCTCGAGGGTCAGTTCACGACGCCGGTCATCCAGCGTTGCGCCGTCGAGCGGCGAGGTGCTGTCGATGACGTCCTGCTCGCGCCGATCGCGCGCGTACACGTTCGTGCGCACGCGCTTGCCGAACAGGCGCGGCGAGGAAAGAAGCAGCCCGATGGTCTGCAGGTCGGGGTCCCAATGCGCGCCGAAACTCGCCTGCACGGCGCGGCCGATGAAGTTGCGATCCCGCAGCTCCACCGAGCCGCCCAACGCGTTCCCGCCGCCTCTATCCGTCGATCGATCGAAGCTGAACTGCACGCCGTATTTCAACTGAAACCGCTGCTGCTCCTCCGCCTGAATCGTCAACGTCAGCGGCAGCTCGTCGGCGTTCTCCGTCTGAATCGCCGAGTCTCCGAAGTCGAAATCGACGCGCCGGAAGGATCCGATGTCGTACAGATTGCGGCGCGTGGTATCGATGGCGCTCTGGCTCATGATGTCGCCAGGCCCCACAGAGATAGCTTTACGCACCAGCCCACTGCTTGTCGTCTCCGCTCCGACCACGTTCACGTCTTTGACGACATACCGCGGACCTTCCTTCACGACCCACGCGATCGAAACCGATCCATCTTTCGCGGTTGTGAGTGTGTGCGTGACGTCGGCACTTCGATATCCCAGCCCGGCATAGAACGCCTTCAGCCGGCGAGCCGCCTCGACCGGCGCCGTTGCCGCCAAGGGCTCGCCAATTGATAGTTCGAGCGCGGCCTCGGCTCCGGCCGTCCGTTCCGGATCGACGCCTTCGAGCTTCATGGCAGCGAGGCGCGACAGCATTCCCTCAGCGATGGCAATTGGCAATGTGGCATCGCTCGAGTGAAACGCAGGATCGCCGACGGTCACCACGGCCTGGAGATGTCCACGGCTCGCGTACAGCCGCCGGACTTGCCAGGCGAGCGCCTGCGAATCCAGCCAGGCCGCCGATTCAGCGAGATGCGGCACGACCAGTGCGTCGAGCTCGGTATTCGACACCTCGTGATTGCCGCTCCACGCGATCATGAGCCGCCTGGTTTGCGGTCCACGCGAGACGTGCATCGTGACGCGCGCCAGGTCGGAAGTCTCAGCGGAGAACTCCAGTTGCACCGCCGGCCTGTAATAGCCGCGGCGTGCGAGTCCCTGACGCGCGATCCGTTCGAATTCCGTGCGCACCACGTCGGCGATCGGCAAGCCGCGCCAGGCGTCGTACATCGCATCGAGAACCTCGTCAGGAAGCTGATCTCCCTTGACCTCGATAAGCGTTCTGGGCCCACGCTCGATGTCGTAAGTCAGCGAGACGCGAGAACGATCCGCGGTCAGGCTGCGAGTCGACGCGATGCGGACGCGCTGGTAGCCGCGTTCCCGGTAGAAGTCCTCGAGCCGATGGCGATCCTCGATCCATTGACGGACGTTGAAGCGATCACCGGCCTCGAGCGTGAGCTTCTGTGAGAGCTCCTCCTCGGTGAATCCCGGTGATCCGGTGACTCGTACCGCGTCCACAATCGTCCGTGACTGCGCCGCCACTTCCCGTCGTGCGGTGGTCGTCCGCGCGGGTGAGCCGGGCCCGAAGACAACCGTGCGGCGAAATTCCAGCGCCCGCGTGCCGTCCTCGACGGAGGAGGCGCGGATTTCATTGACAGGAGTCGGTTTCCACACCAGGACCCACGTCACCGAACCATCTTCGAGGTTGTCGGAAAAGATCAGGTCGAACGAAGACCCGAGCGACTTCAACACGGTTAAGTGCTGGGCCGTGCTGACGTCCTTCGACACGAGCTCGAGATCCGCGGCGCCTATGCGAACTGAATCGAGGCCCACGAACTTGCCGGCGAAGCCCAGGATGTCGGTGGCCGCGGCTGCGGCGGCGAATGTGTCGTCGGACTCCCGGCTCGCCGTCGACCGCTCACTTGCCTGGCCGGTGACGATGAGAGACTGGAGATCTCGCTCGCCAAGCGGTGGCACCGAACTGAAGGAAGTCTCGATGCGATCCGGCGTGCCGCTGATGCGGACGGTGACGTCGTAATTGCCAATCCGCGTGTCTCCAATCGCGTCAAGTGTCGGGACCAGCCCGTTGTCGGGAGCGAAGCGCAATTGGCTGTCGCGGAGGCGATACAACCGGCCGCCTATCGTGATGCGGCCCTCGTCTACGACATCGACGCGCCCGGACAGCGCCGGTGAGTCGATCGTTCCGCCGAGCCGAAGATCCGGCAGCAGTTCCACCGTGCTAACGCTGTTGTCGATCAAGATCGGATCGGTGACGTCAAAACTGATATCGAGAGCCGTGCGCGCCAGCCAGGGCGGCAGCGTCGCCTCGCTCGTGCCGCCGGTTGCCACCGACAGTGAGTTCACCAGTTCCAGGATGCGCGTCACCGGCTCGGTGTACTGATTGGATGTAACCTCGACGCTACCCTGCAGCTGTGTGCGACGATCCGCCAGCCGCCAGATCAGATCGGCGCTGAGCTGACTGTGCAGGCCGCGCGGCACGTCGATGAGGACGTCACTTGCCACGATCGTCAGAGCACCCTCGGTCGCGTCAGCCTCGAAGGGAAGACGGCCGTCCACTCGGATGCTGCCGCCGTTGACCATGCCTCCCATGTTCTTTACCCAGAGCGCCTGATCCTCTAGTCGAATCTGGCCCGACCAGCCGGCAAAGAGGATGCGCTGCCCGGGGATCAGCCAGGAGCCATCGCTCAGTGTCGCGTCGGACGTGACCTGCAAGGCGCCGGTTTGACCTCGAAGCGCGATGTCGCCCTTGAGTCGACCGGCCGCGCGACCCGACAGGAGCGTTCCGACGAAGCCGAGATCCGTATCGACATCCAGCCGGAGGTCGGTCTCGACGCCCTTCAAGAGGCCGACGCTCCCGCTCCCGATCACCGTGGAGCCTGGACCGTTCCAGTCGAGTTTCTCGACACGGAGAGCACCGTTGGCGAGATGGAACCGCGTGATGTCAGATTGCGCGTAGCGCAGCTCCTTCGAGTTCACCTCGGCGCGCTCGAGCCTGAGGTCACCGACAACGGTCGCCGGATCCGGTTTTGATGCGACCAGGTTCCCGGAGAGTTCGAAGCTGCCGCCAACTCCCTCGATTGGCGCACGTCCAAGGAGCTGGAACAGCGCGGGCACATCGAAAGAAGCCGTGCCCTCGAGTGTGGCTGGTCGATCACTCGCCGGTTGCGCGATCTGGAATCCAGAAGGGAGCCACTGATTCAACCAGATCAGCGGTGCGTCTGCCGCGATCTCGATCTGACCTCCAAGCACCGATCCTCGTGCGTCCCGCACTTCCGCGCGTTGACCGGTCATGACGAGCGAGGCGCGCACGTCCTGTGCAAGGACGCCACCCGCGTGCGACACCGATGACAAGGTCATGTTGACCGTGCCCGTCGTCGCGAGTCCGGCCGATGATGCCTCGGTTTCGAGGTGACCCGTAATGCGACCCACAGCAACGACATCGCCGCTCCCGCTCAGATGCGTCAACCACGGCGTGAGCGGGCCGAGGTCCCCGTCCATGTCGAGCACGAGTCGTCCGCCTGCCAGGTTGGTGTCCAGCGTGCCGCCGAGGCGAACCGCGACGTCACCGATCGCCACCGCGACGTCCTCGAATTCCACGCGACTGCCGGTCAGACTGGCACGCAGTCCGCGACTCATCGCGAGTGGCACATCGAGCACTGTTGCGTTGATTGGCGCGACGTCCAGCGTGACAGCCGTCGACGACCAGTTCTCCATGTCTCCTTTGAAAGAGATCGAGCTCGAGACGCGCCCGCGAACCGCGCCAGGATCCGCTCCCGCGAGCCCCGCGATCTCGAGCAAAGCGGCGATGTCGGAATCGGCGAGTGTTCCGTGACCCTCGAACGACTGTGGGTTCTCGAGGCCGATTGAGACGTCGAGCGTCGTATTGACATTCGGCACGCGTGCCGCGACGCGGATGGTTCCCTCGGAAAGCGTGAGATCGGCGCTGACCGTGCCGGCGCTGCGGCCACCGATCGCCACTGATCCGATCGTCAGCTTTCCCCCGCCGGCAAGATTCATGATCGGACCTTTGAAGACACCGTCGAAAGCTCCGTGAGTCGCGGCGATCGAGGGCGAGCCATCGCGGCCGACGGCCAGGTTTCTTCCCGTGACAACGGCGTCGACAGCCGGGTCGCTGACTGGCCCGGACCAGGTTGCGAGGGCAATGAGCGATCCGCCCAGCGTGAGATCGTTCTCCGTTGCCAACGTCGCCGACTCGAGACGCGGCGCGTGCAGGCGTAACGTTCCAGTCGATGTCTTCGTGGTGGAATCGACGCCGAACGTCGCGTCGAGATCCAAATGTGGCAGGCCGGCCACGGTCACGGCCCGGCCGATCATCCGGCCGGTGGAACGCACGGCACCGAGCGTGCCCTCGATCGTCGCATCGATATCGATCGCGCCGGCTGCAGTCGCAGAATCGAAATCGCCGGGTATGCCGAATCCCTGCGCCTGACGGAGTGCGGCCGGAAGGTCGGTGGTTCGAAGCACGACGCGTCCGGCGATGGTCGAGGCCTGCCAACGTTGCGCGTCGACCTCGATGTCGGCGGTCGCGTTGAGGTCGACTGTGTTCGCGTCGCGCGCGGACGCCTTCACGCGCCAGCGATTACCGCGCCCTGATCCCTGCACGACCAGCGGGATCGTCCGCTCGGGCGCGACGAAGCCAGTGGTGGCGGTGATGTCGAAGCGGGGGGACGCCGAGTGGTCATCAGCTCGCCATTCGACCACGGCGGTCCCGCTGTTCGCGATGATTCCAGTGAGCCTGGCGGCGCCTTCGATCTGCCGTGCGTCGACTTGTGTCCACCGCGCCTCAATGCGGCTCGCGCGGCGAGCGTCGTCGAGAACGATCTCGCCACGTGCTTCGACGGTTCCACCGGCGAAGTCGAGCGAGGCCGTACTCAACGAAAGCTGGCCACGCCTGTATACGCCCCGCGCCTTGATATCGCTGACCCGCGTGTCCGACCATGCCAGCGAGCCGCTGTTGGTCTGGACCGTAACGGTCGGATCGGAGAGCAAACCCATGATTCGGGCTGTGGCATCCACGCGTCCGACGGGTCGCGTCCCGGCACTACCCTCGGGCCACCACTGTGCCAGCTCGGACGACGCATTCACCGTGATGTCGACGGTACTCGCATCACCGCGAAGACCAACCGCGCCGCTGGCGTGCAGCACCGCATCGCGTCGCGACGCCGTCAGCTCGCGCAGGTCCAGCCGGTTGTCGTCGAGATTCACAGTCGCTGCGACAGCATCGAAGTCGATCGTTTGATCACCGGCGGTCATCGTCATGCCGTGCTGCGACTTGATTGTGGCCGCAAGACGTCCTGCCTCCACAGTCGTGAGCTGCACTGCTGCGCCACGCATCGCCGCGGAGATTGCTGGCTGTTGAAACGAGACGTCGAGATCATCGACCCGGATCGGCGGCAGCGTGAAACCTACGCTGTTCGATGCGTCGTTGCTTAGACGAGGCAGGTTGTCACTACCGTCAGCTTCGCGCCGTATCAGGATGCGAGGCGAGGCGATCGAAATCCTCGTGACGCTTATGCCGCCAATCAGTGTTCGCGCGCCGAACGAGATGGCCAGCGTATCGGCAGTCGCAAATGGGACAGCCGGCGAGTCGAGGGCCGCGAATTGAATACCCCGAAGCTCTGTCGAGAGTGTCAGCAGATTGTACGAAAGTGACTCGGCGTGCAGCTCGATTCCAAGTGAACTACGGGCCGCTTCAACGACACGGCGAAGCACCAGCGCGCGGACCGGCTGCGTATGCGCTGCGAGAAGCGCAAGCAGGATCGCTCCTGCAGCGCCGATCAGGACGTGGCGGGCTTTGCGAAACATCTGCACCCGCTGATGAGATTGGGCTCCATCTTGCATTATAGGAATTTGCCTTGATGCCCGTTTCAGTCGTCCGCACCTCAGCGTTACGAGGCGACGGCCGACAGGCAAGAGTGTTCGGGCTCGTTGACGATGCGATGGACTCGGACGAGGCGACGAGTCCCGCGGTATTTCGCGATCGAGGTTTCAGACATTGGTGATGCGACCGTGCTGTTCGGCTCTCCTCTCTTGAGTCGCACCATCTCGCGACCGCGCCATCGTCTTGCGGATCTTTGCCGCGCAGTGATGCCGATGCTCGTCGCGTTCGCGGGAGTCGGCCACGACTGCGCTTATGCGCAGGACAAAGACGCTGGTAAAGACAAGGAGGAACGAAAGCTCGGTTGGTCCAACACCGCCGATCTGAGCCTGGTCGTCACGGGGGGGAACTCGGACTCCGTGAACCTGGGATTCTCGGATCAGCTGAATCGCGTGTGGAAAGATAGCCGATTCGAGTTCGAGGTCAGTGCCATCCGGACTTACAAATCCGATGATCGTTTCTTCCTCGTCGAGCCAGGGCTCGAATTTCCAGTCGGAGGTGGCCCGCAGACTCCGGCGTCGTCCCTCGTCAAGCCCGAACCGACTCTCGATGTCTCCAACTACCTCGTTCGTGGAGAGTACGAAAACGACCTCTCACTCCGATGGTTCTGGAACGCAGGTGGGAGCTGGTACAGCAACGATGACGCGGGCATTCTGAACCGTTACGTCGCATTTGCGGGCGTCGGAAACAAGTGGGTGGACAATCAGCGCCGGCGATTTGCCACTTCGTATGGCGTCAGCCACACCGACCGTGAAGAAGAGGAATCAGACCCGGAGAAGGATCGCCACTTCGCTGGCGTGCGCGTCGCGTGGGATTACACGGAGCACTTCAACGCGGGAACGACGTTCGACAGCGATCTGGCGACGAACGTCAATCTCTCCGATTCGTCTGACCACTCCATCAGCACCCTCAACGCCGTGACCGTATCGGTCACGAACCATGTCGCGATCAAAGCCAGCGTTCAGTGGCTCTTCGAGAACAAGCCGGCGCTCAAAACTGACCTGGACGTCATTGCGTATGTCGAGTTGGTCAATCCCGACGGCATGCCCGGAACGGGCGACGAGCGTTTCCGCACCACCGCGTCTGGTGGGACCAAGCTCGTACTCGGCGCTGCAGACGCGCGAAAGGAAAAGCTGGACACCATCATCAGGACGGCCCTGGTGATCAAGTTCTAGAATGACGGGTTTTCCTCAGCCAGGATATGTCGTGACCCCAGGAGTCGCATTCGATTTCTGAAGAGGTGTAGCCGTGTCTCGATGGATTCCCGCGCTCCTCGCGTTACTTGTATGCGGCGGCATTCATACGACCCAGGCGCAAACGGCGCAGGAACAAAAAAATACGTTCGGGGTTTCTTATGTCGATTGAGTGACGAACAGCGAGCGGTCATCGACGATTTCTTCGGACGCGCTGGCGCAATTCTCGGCGTCACCCTGGATCCGCGTGAGCGTTACGACAATGCGCCGCTTTCGTCGCGCACGACGTTCGACGCAGTAACCCACGCGCTTCTTGCCTCCATCCTGACCGATGTCGACTCCGCACAACCACTCGGCCGGACGTTCGATCTCATCGACTACATCGAGACCGTTCACGGTCAGATCGATGGCACGAATCCGGACAAGCAGTTTCGGCTGTACGTGACGCTGAAACCAGGTGCTCGCGAGAGACTGGAGATGGCGAAAGAGTTCAATCGCGTCATCGACAAAGCCTTCTTCCATGAAGGGTATCCGCTCTCATACCGGCAGGATGGCTGGCCCTCGATTCAGGTCTCGATGTCCCGTGACGCCGCTCGGGGCGACATCGACGTCGATTACCGCCCGGGCCGCTTCCCGTCGAGTCTGGTCAACGGGCATTTCACGGCTGCCAACTCCGACGTTCGCGCAGGTAACCTCGAGCGGCACAATGGCCGATGGTCGGCACTGGTCAACTGGTGGGACGGCTTCCTCCGATCGATGTTCGAGGCCGACCTGGACGTGCCGCCTGATACTCCACGCGCCTTTCCGCCGATTCCGCGCGCTGGCTCGAAGACGATCGATGTCGCCGTCGAGGATTTTCTGACATCGTGGCTCGGCGTTGGTGCATGAATCCTGCGACCAGGAGTCGAGAGACCCGCTCGATCCGATTGGGGAGTGGCGCCGACGAGCAGACTGGGGGGATGAGATCACGCATCCATCCCACATACAAGACGAAGTACGGCGTCGCTAACTGGCCCTCCTATGATCGAGCACTGGTCCGCCGGGGCGACGTAACCTTGTGGTTGTCACGGGAGGCCATCGCCACCTGGGAACCCGCGCACGTTGGCACGCGTGGCGGGCAGCCGAAGTACTCCAACCTTGCGATCGAAACCGCATTGACGCTCCGTCTGCTCTTCCACCTGCCACTCCGGCAAACCGAAGGGTTTCTCACGTCGGTCTTCGGGATCATGGGCCTGGACCTGTCCGTACCGGATCACACGACGCTCTCACGACGCAGTCAGTCCTTGGATCTCGCGCTGCGGCGAGTTCGCACATGCAACTGTCTCCATCTCGTCGTGGACAGCACAGGGCTCTCGATCGTGGGTGAAGGGGAGTGGGCCGCTGCGAAACACGGAGGACGGGGCAAGCGGGGCTGTAAGAAGCTCCATCTCGGCGTCGATCGGTCAGGCCACATCATTGCCCGTGCCTTGACCGACGCGACGGTTGATGACGCCCTCACGGGCGTCGATCTGATCGAGGGGATCACTGGTGCCGTGGCCAGCCTTACCGCGGACGCGGCCTACGACACGATCGCGTTCTACGCCGTCGCCGCCGCACGTGGTGCGCGGGTGGTGTGCCGCCGGCCAAGACCGCCACGGTGTCGGGACGGGGACCGCGCTCGAGGGCTCGCGATCGGACGATTCGGATGGTGAGGACATCGGACGACGACAGTGGAAGAAGGCATCGGGCTACCATCGGCAGGCTCGCGCGGAGAACGCCTTCTTCCGGTACAAGCCAATCTTCGGGGGTGCTCTTCGAGCTCGCAGTCCAGGAGGGCAGGGGCCGAGACATTCGTCGCATGCAACGTCTTGAATCAGATGACTGACCTGGGAAGGCCGGACTCGTATGCCATCGGTCGCTGAAGGGTCCAGGGGTGGAGGATTGATGCGAGCCAAAATCTATTCATGCACCAACGCCGCTCTTCGTCATCACGACATGTCGTGACTCCAGGCAATGAGGCTTCGCGGGACCTTGCAGAGCATCGCCCGAGGATCCGGCTATCACGAACAAATCCGATTTTGCTACCGTGATGCCGAGCGGCACAGTTCCTGAAGGGCTCTTTTTCCTTATGCATGGGGTACAGCCCGTCGCCTATCCGACGCGCACTCGCGATCGCGGTGAAAGAGATATTTGCGGCATCGCGCGCGATGGCGCGAAGTCCCCCACAGCCGTTCCAGCCCACTCCCCTCCGCCGGACAAGTTCGACTGGATTCAGCTGACGTCCGACGAATGGCTGAAGGGCGAGTTCATCGCCCTCTACGACGACGCGCTGCAATTCGATAGTGAAGAGGTCGAGGAGCTGACGCTCGACTGGGATGATGTCCGGGTACTCAGAACCGCACGGGTTGTCCAGGTGCGCTTCAAGGATCAAACACAAGTGACCGGCAGGGTCGTGATCGACGCCAGCACGGTTCGAGTGCTAGGCGACACTGAGCAGCAGTTCCCGCGAGCGGAGCTCGTGTCGATTGCGCCGGGAGAACCGCGGGAGTTGAGTTACTGGTCCGGCAACATCACCTTCGGATTCAACCTGAGAACCGGCAACTCCGACCAGGTGGAGGCGAATACTGTCGCGAGTGCCCGTCGCCGCACCGTGACCACTCGTGTCGTCCTCGACTACGTCGCCAACTACAACCTGACCGACGACATCGCTGTGACGAACAACCAGCGTGCCAATGGCGCAATGGACTGGTTCGTCACCGCGCGATTCTTCGTACGACCGATCGTGGCAGAGTACTTCCGCGATCCGTTTCAGAACTTTGCACACCGGTGGACCGCTGGCGTGGCCCTGGGCTATCAGATGGTGGACACGCCGCGAGTCAGTTGGGAATTCAACGCAGGCCCGGCATATCAGCACACGACGTTCGAGAGCGTGGCGGCCGGCGAGTCCGCCACGGAGAGTACGGCTGCGGTGTGGGCCGGCACGACGTATACGAACGAACTCACCAACGACATCGATTACACGGCGGACTACCGCTTTCTCGTGGTCAAACCCGAGGCCGGACGCTATACGCACCACTTCCTCACCGGCCTGTCGATCGATTCTCTGGGGCCGCTCGACGTCGATTTGTCATTCGTCTGGGATCGCGTGCAGGAGCCGCGTCCGGAGTCGTCTGGTGTCGTCCCGGAAAAGGACGACTACCGGTTGATCGTGGGAGTCGGGTTCGACTTTTGAAGGTAGGTGGACGCCGTGTCTCGATGTATTCCTGTATTCGTCGCGTTCCTCGTATCCGGCGTCATCAACACGGCCACGGCCGCGGCCGCGGCGCAAACGGCACAAGAAGAAAAGAAAACGTTCGGTGCTTCGTACGCCGACCTGAGCGTCGAACAGCGAGCGCTCGTCGACGATCTCTTCCGGCGCGCGAGTGCGATCCTCGGGGTCACCCTCGATCCAGACGAGAGCTACGACAAGGCGCCGCTCTCGTCACGGACGACGTTCGACGCAGTGACCCACGCACTTCTTGCCTCCACACTGACCGACCGTGACTCCGGGCGATCGCTCGGCCAGACGTTCGATCTCATCGGTTACGTCGAGACGATTCGCGGTCAGGTTGATGGCTCAACTCCGGACAAGCAGTTTCGGCTTTACGTGGAGCTGAAGCCAGGTGCTCGCGAGCGGCTGGAGAGGGCGAAGGAATTCAATCGTGTCGTGGACAATGCGTTCTTCCATGAGGGGTATCCGCTCTCATACCGGCAGGAAGGCTGGCCCTCGATTCAGATATCGATGGCCCGCGACGCCAGTCGGGCGGACATCGATGTCGATTACCGCGCGGGCCGCTTCCCGTCGAGTCTTTACAACGGCCACTTCACCGCGGCCAACTCCGACGTCCGCGCCGGCAACCTCGAGCGACACAATGGCCGATGGACTGGGCTGGTCAACTGGTGGGACGGCTTGCTCCGACCGATGTTCGTGCCGGATGTGAACGTACCCGCCGATGCCCCACAGGCCTTCCCACCGATTCCCCGCGCGGGCTCAAAGACCATCGACGTCGCCGTGGAGGACTTTCTGACGTCGTGGCTGGTGGAACGCCGCCCGAACCTGTCGGTCGCGTACTTCGATCGCCCGGCCTATGACTGTCTCGCCGC
>Ga0209382_10001334_pt1 | contig 39035 bp, 37 predicted proteins | sample SoiMetdeltSBSDD5_FD_187599 | JGI IMG/M metagenome (GOLD analysis project Ga0209382, IMG submission 187599) | Bulk soil microbial communities from a Populus tree surrounding site in Tennessee, USA - Soil MetaG P. deltoides SBSDD5 (SPAdes) (version 2) | ecosystem: Environmental > Terrestrial >... | reverse complement strand
ACCGTCACGCGCAGCGTCGCCGAGACGGTGTCGGTGAAGGCCGACCCGTCACCGCCGCCGCGCACGGCATTGCCTGAGCAGCTCGTGCTCGGCAAAGACCGCTACGGCCGCTGAGGGCAGTTCCGCCCCCGTCCGCCTGAGCCCGTGCGGCGGTTCGCCGCCGTGGTGATGGGTTGGTATCGCAGGAGAGCACCAACCCATCAAGGTGAGGTGGGTCCCGGCGCAGATCAGTCACGTTTCGCACGAGACACGGCGTGTGCCCTGCCCACCGTGATGGAATTGTGTCGCGCTGCGATACCTACCCATCACGACGGCCAGGCCGGCCGACTCCGTCGTGGTGGTCTCCGCTAGGCCGGCTGCTTGATCGAGTCGAGCGCCTCGGCGAGGCGCTTGGTGCCCTCGGTCGCCTGCTCCGGCGTGACCGCGGAGTACGCCAGCCGCAGCGCGTTCGTGCCGCCTTCGAGCATGAAGTCGCTGCCGGCCACGAACGTCACCGCGCGCTCGGCCGCGGCGGCCAGCAGCACGGTCGTGTCTACCTCCTCGTCCAGCTCCACCCACAGGAAGTAGCCGCCCTCCGGGCGCACGAACTTCGCCTCGTCGCCGATGTGCTCCGCGAGGCCGTCCGCGACCGCGTCGCGGCGTTCGCGCAGCGCGCGCTTGACGCCCTCGATCGACTCGCCGATCGCGCCGGAGCGGCAGAACTCGCCCACGATCGCCTGCGCCAGCATGTTCGGCGAGATGTACGTGTTCACCGCCTGCTTGGTGAGCGCGCCCATCAGGTCCTCCGGGCCGATCAGGTAGCCGACGCGCACGCCGGGGGCGATCGTCTTCGAGAACGAGCTCGCGTAGACGACGCGTTCGTCCGTGTCCCGCGACAGCATCGTCGGCAGGTCCTCGCCCTCGAATCGCACGTCGCGGTACGGGTCGTCCTCGAAGATGATGAAGTCGTATTCGGAGGCGAGCTCGAGCAGCCGGTCGCGCTTCTCCTGGGAGAGCGTGCAGCCCGCCGGGTTGTGGAAGTTGGGGATGATGTGGGCGAAGATCGGCTCCAGGCCGGCTGCCAGCGCGACCTCGAGCCCGCCGACGTCGATCCCGTCGCTCTGCAGCGGCACGGCGAACCGCTCTGCGCCCCGCGCTTCGAGCGCCAGCAGCGTGCGGTCGTAGGACGGCGCCTCGACGATCACGGGATCACCGGGCTCGACCAGGTGGTCGAACAGCATCAGCCCGGCCTCGAGCGACCCGTTGAAGAGCACGACCCGCGTGGGGTCGACGCCGTGCCGCTCCGCGATCCACTCGCGCAGCGGCCCGTACCCGTATCCCGGGCCGTAGGACAGCGCGCCCGCCGGGTCCTCCTCGAGCACGCGCATCGCGGCGTCGCGGACGGCCGCCGCCGGCATGATGTCGAGGCTCGGGGCGCCCCGGGCAAAGCTGATGGGAGCGAGGGACTCCATCGCAGTGAGGATAGAGGGCGGCTAGGTCTTAGCTCCGACCTTCTCGGCGGCCATCTTGGCCACCTCGGTCGGGTTGCGGCCGACGGGCACGCCCTTCGACTCGAGCGCCTCGGCCTTCGCCTGCGCCGTCCCGGAGGAGCCCGAGATGATGGCGCCCGCGTGGCCCATGCGCTTGCCCGGCGGTGCGGTGAACCCTGCGATGTAGGCGACCACGGGCTTCGTCACGTGCTCGGCGATGTACTCGGCCGTGCGCTCCTCCTCGTCCCCGCCGATCTCGCCCACCATCACGATCAGCTCGGTCTCCGGGTCCTGCTCGAACTGCGCGATCACGTCGATGAACGACGAGCCGATGATCGGGTCGCCGCCGATGCCCACGATGGTGGAGTTCCCGACGCCGAGCTGGGCCAGCTCGTTGCCGATCTGGTAGGTCAGCGTGCCGGACCGCGACAGCAGGCCCACACCCCCGGGCTGGAAGAAGTGCGCGGGGATGATCCCGACGTTCGCCTTGCCCGGGGACAGGACGCCCGGGCAGTTGGGCCCGATCAGACGGGAGTTCTTGTCCTGCAGGTAGTTGTAGGTCCGCAGCATGTCGTGGGCCGGGATGCCCTCGGTGATGCAGATGATCGTCGCGACTCCCGCATCCGCGGACTCGGTGATCGCTGCGGCCGCGAACCGGGGCGGCACGAACACCATCGCCGTGTTGGCGCCCGTCTCGGCGACGGCGTCGGCGACCGTGTCGAAGATGGGCACGCCCTCGACGTCCTGCCCGGCCTTGCCCGGCGTCACGCCGGCCACCAGGTCGGTGCCGTACTCGCGGTTGCGCAGCCCGTGGAAGGAGCCCTCGCGCCCGGTCAGCCCCTGGACCAGGAGCTTCGTGTCGGTGTCGACGAAGATCGCCATCGCGCTACGCGGCCGCTCCTTCCTTCGCCAGCGACACGACCATCTGCGCGGCTTCGATCATCGTCTTGGCCGGATGCAGTTGCGGCGCGTCCGCCTGCGCGAGGATCCGCCGTCCCTCCTCGTCGTTCGTGCCGTCGAGCCGCACGACGATCGGGACCGAGACGTCGATCTGGTCGAGCGCCTGGAGGATGCCGTTCGCGACCTCGTCGCAGCGGGTGATCCCGCCGAAGATGTTGAACAGGACGGCGCGCACCTTCTTGTCCGACAGCAGCACCTCGAGGGCCTGGACGATCTCCTCGGCCTTCGCGCCGCCGCCCACGTCGAGGAAGTTGGCCGGCCTGCCGCCCTCCTGCGCGACGACGTCGAGCGTCGACATCACGAGCCCCGCGCCGTTGCCGAGGATCCCGACCTCGCCGTCCAGCTTCACGTAGGTGACGCCGCGCTCCTTCGCCATCTGCTCCTGCGGGTCCTCAGCGGAGGGGTTGCGCATCTCCGCGACCTCGGGCTGGCGGAAGAGCGCGTTGTCGTCCACGGACACCTTCGCGTCCAGCGCCATCACCCGGCGGTCGCCCGTCACCACCAGCGGGTTGACCTCCACCAGCATCGCGTCGAGCGCGATGAACGCGTCGTAGAGCTTGCCCATCATCTCGCCGACCTGATCCGCGATGTCCGCGTCGATGCCGGCGTCGGCCACGAGCTTGCGGCCGTCCTCGGGGCTGAACCCGTCCAGGGGGCTCACGTGCGCGCGCGCGATCTGCTCCTCGGGGACGGACTCGATGTCCATGCCGCCGGCGGCGGAGAGCATCAGGAGCACCTTCTTCGCGCTGCGGTCGAAGACGACCGCGGCGTAGTACTCGGCGGCGATGTCGGAGGCCGGCTCGACCCACACCTCGTGCACTGTCAGGCCCCGGATGTCCATGCCGAGGATCGCGTCGGCGTGCGTCTCGGCCTCCTCGGCGTCCTGGGCGACCTTGATCCCGCCCGCCTTACCGCGGCCGCCGATCTGCACCTGAGCCTTGACCACGACCGGGAATCCGAGCTCCTCGGCGGCCTGGCGGGCCTCCTGGGGGGTCACGGCCACGCGCCCCTCGGGCACGGGCACGCCGTGCTTGGCGAAGAGCTGTTTGCCTTGGTACTCGAGCAGATCCATATATGGTTCCGGCCGCCCGCTTCCCGGCGCCGAGCGCGGGGAAGCTATCAACAAACCCTTTGGCCGCTGCCTGTGCCCCTTCCCAAAACCATCGATTTCGTCAGCCTGGAGGTCTACGGGACCCTGATCGACTGGGAGGGCGGCATCTACGACGCCTTCCAGAAGGAGGCCGAGCGCGACGGCTTCACGATCGACCGGAACACCCTGATCCCGCTGTTCCTCGAAAAACAGCGCGAGATCATGTCGGGGTCCTACGAGCTGTACGCCGAGGTCCTGCGGCGCACGGCGATCGCCGTCGCGGAGGAGCTGGGCTGGGAGCTCGAGCCGGTGCGGTCCAGCTTCCTGCCCAACAGCGTGCCTGCCTGGAAGCCGTTCCGGGACTCCAACGCGCTGCTCGACCGGCTGCGCAAGAAGTACCACAAGCCGGATGCGAGCAACGTGACCGGCATCGGGCTGATCTCCAACATCGACGACAAGCTGCTGGGAGCCACCCGCCGCCACCTGCGCACCGACTTCGACCTGGTCGTGACCGCGCAGCAGGTCCGCTCCTACAAGCCGGACCCGGCCCACTTCAAGGAGGCCAAGCGGCGCCTCGGCACCAAGACGAAGTCGATCCACCTCGCGACGGGGCTCGAGACGGACGTGCTGCCCTGCGTGAAGCTGAAGATCCCGGTGATCTGGATCGACCGCAAGAAGGAGGGCTGGCCGCAGGGCGTGAAGGGCAAGCCGGCCGAGATCGTGAAGGACCTCAGGTCGGCCGTGAAGCTCTTGGGCGCCGCCTAGAGCCCGCCACGCCGGGGGCCACCGCGCGGTGCCCGGTTTGGAGCACCTATGCGGTAGTCGATGTGTCGCACCGCGCGGGGTCGACCGCCCGCCGGTCCGCTCGGACCGCCCTAACCGATCTTCGCCAGGCGGTCGCCGGCGCTGACCGAGGCGCCTTCCGCCACGCTCAGCTCCTCGACCTTCCCCGCCACGGGAGCCGTGATCTCGTTTTCCATCTTCATCGCCTCGATCACGCACACGACCGCGCCGGCCTCGACTTCCTCGCCTTGCTTGACGTTCACGCGCAAGACCGTGCCCTGGAGCGGCGAGACGATCGCGCCGTCCGCACCGCCTGACGCCGCCCCGCCCGCGCGCTCGCGGCGCGGCGCGGGACGCGCGCCGGTCGAGTTCGCACCGGCCGCGGCGACAACCCCGCCGGCCGGCGGCGGGCCGATCACCTTCACGTTGAACCGGCGGCTGTCCACCTCGACCGTGTAGTCGCGCTCGACCTTCTCCTCGTCCTCCTCCGCGGCAGCCGGGGCGGGGGCCGCCTCCGGCGCCAGCGACTTGAGCCACTTCGCGTCCTCCACGAGGTCGCGGCAGGTCTCGGCGTTTCGCCACTGCTTCGAGGACAGCAGCGCCTGGTGGAACGGGATCAGGGTCGTGAGGCCGCCGATCTCGTACTCGTCGAGCGCCCGCAGCATGCGCGCGGTGGCCGCTTCGCGGTCGGTGTCCCAGACGATCAGCTTGGCCACCATCGGGTCGTACATCGGGGAGATCTCCGAGCCGGGCCGGACCCCGGAGTCGATGCGCACACCGGGCCCCCCGGGCTCCTTGTAGGAGGTGATGCGCCCGGGAGCGGGGGCGAATTTCTTGTGCGCCGCCTCCGCGTTGATGCGGCACTCGATCGAGCAGCCCCGCAGCTGCACCTCCTCCTGGGCGAACGAGAGCGGCTCGCCGGCGGCGATCCGGACCTGCTCCCGCACGATGTCGATGCCCGTCGCCATCTCGGTGACGGTGTGCTCCACCTGGACGCGGGTGTTCATCTCGAGGAAGAAGTACTCGAGCTTCCCATCGGCGTCGTGCGCCAGCAGCCCCTCGATCGTCCCGGCCGAGCGGTAGCCGATCGCCTCGGCGGCATCGGTCGCGATCTTGCCGATCCGCGCCCGGAACTCCTCGTCGACCTCCGGCGCGGGCGTCTCCTCGATCAGCTTCTGGTGGCGCCGCTGGACCGAGCAATCCCGCTCGCCCAGGTGCACCACGTTGCCCTTCGAGTCGGCCAAGACTTGGACCTCTACGTGACGGGGGTCCTCGAGGTAGCGCTCCAGGTAGACGGTCGGGTCGGAGAAGAACTTCTCGCCCTCGCGCGCGGCGCCCTCGAGGGCCGCCTCGAGCTCGTCCTCGGACATGGCGACGCGGAATCCCTTGCCGCCTCCGCCGCCCGCGGCCTTGACGGCGACGGGATACCCGATCTCCTTGGCAATCTTCTTCGCAGCGGCGAGGCCCTCGACCGGGTCGGTCGTGCCGGGGACGATCGGCACACCGGCGGCCTTCATCAGCTCGCGGGCCTTCGTCTTGGAGCCCATGGCCTCGATCGCCTCGTGCGGCGGTCCGATGAACACGATCTTGGCCTTCTTGCAGGCTTTCGCGAAGGCGGCGTTCTCGGCCAGGAACCCGTAGCCAGGGTGGATCGCCTCCGCGCCGGCCTGAGACGCGACCTCGAGGATCTTGTCGACCTTCAGGTAGCTCTCGGTGGCCGGGCCGGGGCCGAGCAGGAACGCCTCGTCCGCCATCTCCACGTGTGGCGCCTCGCGGTCGACCTCCGAATAGACGGCGACCGACGCGATGCCCATTTCCTTGAGCGTGCGGATCACGCGCACGGCGATCTCGCCCCGGTTTGCCACGAGCACCTTGGAGAACATCGGCGCCGGACTATACCGGCGCCCTCCCTGCGCTCAGGAGGCCTGGACAGGCCGATGCCCGCCCCGACGGGGGCGGGCATCTGCGCCGTCGGAGGCGCGCTCTCTGGGTGAAGGCGCCTCCTATTCCTGCGCGCCGGGCCGGCGAACCGCATTCGTGCATCCGCACGGCCCCGCGCTTCGTCCCTTAGCCGATAGACATCACCGCCCTCGGCTTTCTTCCCTCGAATCGGCCATTGGTCATCGGTCGGCCCCTAGCAGTTCTTCCGAACGCACTTGACCTCGCCCTTGACCTTGGCGCGCTTCTTGGCCTTCTTGCTCTTCTTGGACTTCTTGCTCTTCTTGGCGCACTTGCACTTCTTCGCCTTCGGAGCGGTCGCGGAGGACTTCGCGGCCGGTGCGGGCGTCGTGACGTAGTGGTGCACCACGATCGTCGTCACCGTCGGGGGCTGCGGGCCACCGTTGCCGTTGCCACCCTCGTGGCCGTTCTCCTCCTCGGCCTCGCCGGCCGACTGGTCCTGGTCGTTGCCCTGCTTGGTCTTGTTCTTGTTGCTCGACTTCGCGGACGTCGACCCCTCGTTGCTCTGGCTGACGTTCCCGTTGAAGCACCGGGTGCACACGATGGTGACGCCGGCCGGGACGTAGCTGTTGCTCTGCGTCGTCGTCGCCGTCGACGTGGAGCCCTGGCTGGTGCTGTTGCTGTTCGTCCCTGACTGAGTCTGGGTCACGTCGTCGCCCGCACCCGCGCCCTCGGTGTCGCCACCGCCGGCCGACTGGGACTGGTCGTTCCCCTGCTCCGTTCCGTTCTGGTTCTCGGCCTCAGCCGAGGTGTCGGCCTCGTTCGACTGCGCGACGTCGCCGTTGAAGCAACGCGTGCAGGTGATCGTGCCGCCCTGGCCGCCACCGTAGGTGTTGCTCTGGGTGGTCGTGCCGGTCGCCGTGGAGCCCTGCGACGTGCTGTTGCTGTTCGTGCCCGACTGGTCCTGGGTCACGTTGTCGCCTGCTCCGTTGCCCTCGGTGTCGCCACCGCCGGCCGACTGGGACTGCTCGTTGCCCTGCTCCGTCTCGTTGCCGTTCTCGGCCTCAGCCGAGGTGTCGGCCTCGTTCGACTGCTCGACGTCGCCGTTGAAGCAGCGCGTGCAGTCGATGGTGCCGCCGCCCGGACCACCGTTGGTGTTGCTCTGGGTGGTCGTCGCGGTGGCCGTGGAGCCCTGGCTGGTCTCGTTGCTGTTCGTCCCTGACTGGTCCTGGGTCACGTCGTCGCCCGCACCCGCGCCCTCGGTGTCGCCACCGCCGGCCGACTGGGACTGCTCGTTCCCCTGCTCGGTCTCGTTGCCGTTCTCGGCAGAGGCCTCGGTCTCGGCCTCGTTGCCCTGCTCGACGTCGCCGTTGTTCGAACGGTCGCCGCTCGAGCCGGTGCCCGACCCGTTCTCGTTGCTCTGGGTCGTGGTGCCGGTGGCCGTCGAGCCCTGGCTGGTCGAGTTGGAGTTGTCGCCCGTCTGGCTCTGGTCGGCTGTGTCGCCCGCTCCATTGCCCTCGGTGTCGCCACCGCCGGCCGACTGCTCCTGCTCGTTCGACTGCTCGGTCTCGTTGCCGTTCTCGGCCTCAGCCGAGGTCTCGGCCTCGTTGCCCTGCTCGACGTCGCCGTTGTTCGAACGGTCGCCGCTCGAGCCGGTGCCCGACCCGTTTTCGTTGCTCTGGGTCGTGGTGCCGGTGGCCGTCGAGCCCTGGCTGGTCGAGTTGGAGTTCGAGCCCGACTGGTCCTGGGTCACGTCGTCGCCCGCACCCGCGCCCTCGGTGTCGCCACCGCCGGCCGACTGGGACTGCTCGTTCCCCTGCTCGGTCTCGTTGCCGTTCTCGGCCTCAGCCGAGGTCTCGGCCTCGTTGCCCTGCTCGACGTCGCCGTTGTTCGAACGGTCGCCCGAGCTGCCCTCACCGCCACCGTTGGTGTTGCTCTGGGTGGTGGTGCCGGTGCTCGAGGAGTCCTGGCTCGTCGAGTTGGAGTTGTCGCCCGTCTGGGTCTGGTCGGCTGTGTCGCCCGCTCCAGCGCCCTCGGTGTCGCCACCGCCGGCCGACTGCTCCTGCTCGTTCGACTGCTCGGTCTCGTTGCCGTTCTCGGCAGAGGCCTCGGTCTCGGCCTCGTTGCCCTGCTCGGCGTCGCCGTTGCCCGAGCGGTCACCAGTGCTGCCCGACCCGGTGTTCTCGTTGCTCTGGGTCGTGGTGCCGGTGCTGGACGAGTCCTGCGACGTCTCGTTGCTGTTCGACCCGCTCTGGTCCTGGGTCACGTCGTCGCCGGCACCCGCGCCCTCGGTGTCGCCACCGCCGGCGGACTGCTCCTGCTCGTTGCTCTGCTCCGTCTCGTTGCCGTTCTCGGCCTCAGCCGAGGTGTCGGCCTCGTTGGACTGCTCGGCGTCGCCGTTGTTCGAGCGGTCGCCGCTCGAGCCGGTGCCCGACCCGTTGGTGTTGCTCTGGGTCGTGGTGCCGGTGCTCGAGGAGTCCTGGGTGGTGCTGTTGGTGTTCGACCCGGTCTGGTCCTGGGTCACGTTGTCGCCAGCCCCGGCGCCCTCGGTGTCGCCACCGCCGGCCTCCTGGGACTGCTCGTTGCCCTGCTCGGTCTCGTTGCCGTTCTCGGCCTCAGCCGAGGTGTCGGCCTCGTTGGACTGCTCGGCGTCGCCGTTGTTCGAGCGGTCGCCGCCCTCGGTGCCGGTGGCACCGGAGTTGTCGTTCGTCTGCGTGGTCGTGGCCGTGCTGGACGCGTCCTGGGTCGTCGAGTTGCTGTTCGTCCCGGACTGGTCCTGGGTCACGTCGTCACCGGAGCCTGCGCCCTCGGTGTCGCCACTGCCTGCGGACTGCTCCTGCTCGTTGCCCTGCTCGGTCTCGTTGCCGTTCTCGGCCTCAGCCGAGGTGTCGGCCTCGTTCGCCTGCTCGGACTCGCCGTTGTTGGAGCGGTCTCCGCTGCCGGAGCCCTCGGCCCCGTTGGTGTTGCTCTGTGTGGTTGTCGCCGTGTCCGTCGCGCCCTGCGTGGTGCTGTTGGTGTCGGTGCCCGTCTGCGTCTGAGTGGCGGTGTCACCGGCCCCTGCATCCTGGCCGTACGAGACGGCCGGGCTGCCAGCAATTGCAAGGGCGAGGATGCTCACGACGAGCGCTAGCTTGCGTCTCAACGTGTTCCTCCAATCGATTAACTGATCGCCGGGGAACCAGATCCCCGGTGTGGCCCTTGTGTGCGCGCCGGGCGGCTTAGCCCGGGTGCTCGATTGGGGGCACGTATGCCGACGGCCACCAGAAGACCGCCGAATTGCGAAAAGCTCGTGTCCAGTCCGGCGGCAGCATGCGGAAGACGGCCAAGAGGCCGAGCGCGGTCAGCATGACCAGCGCGGCTCCTCCACCGCCGCCACCGCCGAACAGGTTGAAGAAAAGCATCGTGTTGCCGGAGCTGTCCACGAGGACCAGCCCGGCGCCGCCCGAGCCGGCCTGCGCCTGGCGCGCCGCACGCTCGCGTGCGTCCAGCGCCGGGATGCTCGCGGCGGCCGCGGCGATGGAGCCGAAGCGCGTGAAGCTGCCGAGCACCGCGGTCTCGCCGTCCCCGCCGCTCGATCCGCCGGTGCCGAGGATGAAGGCGTCGCCCTTCTCGGTCCAGGCCCAGTCCTCGCCGGTCGATGCCGGCGGCAGCGGGGCCGTCGGTGCGAAGGACTCGGCCGGACCGGCCTCTGCCGGCGCGGCAATCTGCGTCGTCGACGACGCCGCTGGCGTGCGCGCCGGCTCCGGGCGCTGCTGCGGCTCGACGCGCGCAGCCGGCTCCGGCGGCGGCTGGACTTCGTTACCGGCTTCTGGCGGGGGTGGGGAAGCGTCAACCGGGTCCGGCGGCGGCGGCGGAGGCTCGGGTGCCGGCTCCGGCGGAGGCGGCGGAGGCTCGGGTGCCGGCTCCGGCGGAGGAGGCGGAGGCTCGGTCGCCGACGGGCCGCCGTCCGGTGGCGCGTCCAGCACCTGCGCAAACGACGCAGGTGCCCACACGGCGAACGCCGCGGCGCAAACTGCCGCGACGAGAATCGCGCGAATCAGGTTAGGCGCAGTCGACATTCTCTGCGACAAGAACCAGCTCTGGGTCGTGACATGAACCAAACACGTTGAGGACCTCCACCTCTGCGTGCATTGCTATGGCGAGGACGTCCGTGTTGAGGACCCAGAACCCTCGACGCGGAAAGTAACTCCGCGATTCTCGCGAGCGCAACCCGCGTTGTCAGAAATGCAACGTCGATTGCACGAACGCAACCGTGTGTGCACGCGTGCGCAGACTGCTTGCGGTTTGCGTTTCCCCTGGAATCGTTCATGGCGATGAGGAGAGGAATCGCCGATTGGACCGCCGCCGCGCTGGCCGTTGCAATTCTCGGGCTGGGCGGGCTCGTCGTGATCAAGCCCGCGCTCGATCACTGGGACGACGTGTACCGCGCCGACCCGTTCGTCGTCGGCACGACGACGCAGAAGGTGCAGAAGCGGCTGCCCGCCACCGGCAGCCGGCAGTCGCGCCCCCGGGTCAGCCGCACGACCACCACGACGACCGAGGACGCGTCGTCGCTGCCCGAGCGCCTGCTGGGCAAGGCCGGGACGCTGGCGCTGCGCCTGGGCCTGGTCGTGCTCGTGGCGTGGCTCGCGGCCGCGCTGCTCCAGCGCGCGCTGCTCGGCACATACGCGCTGCGCATCGGCCCGCCGCCCGCGCGTCCCCGCAAGGCGCCCGAGCCCGGCGTGAACGGCGCCACTCCACACGCGGCGGAAGAGGCGGACACAGCAGTGGTTCCAGCCCAGAACGGCGACCCTGCACCGGAGCCGGCCCCGGCGGCCAGCTTTGCCCCCGCGATCGCGAAACTCATCGCGACACGGCGCGAGGAGCTCGGCCTGTCGCAGCGCGAGCTGGCCAAGCGGGCCGGGATCAGCCACACGGTGGTCTCACGCGTCGAGGGCGGGGAGCACTCCCCGAGCCCGAAGACGCTCGAGCGCCTCGCCGACGCCCTCAGCTGAGCCGTTGCCCGCGCGCGGGCGTTGCTTTCGCGTTGCGATGCGGAAAACAACACCGCCGCGAGGTGGTGCCGGCGTAAAGCAACAGCAGACCGCGCGTGTTGCTCAGGGCTCGACGGGCGCCGGGCCTGTTGCCCGGGTGCGGGAGCCCAGCGCGCGAGCGCCGATGAACGCGATCAGCGCCACGCCGGCGACGATCGCGAGGGCCAGCGTGAAGTCGAGCCCGGCTTTGTCGAACAGCGCCAGCGAGGCCGCGATCATCACGACGCCCAGAGCGGTGCGCAGCACGCCCGTCGGCAGCCGCATGATCAGGTGGCTCCCGATCCACACGCCGGGAATCGACCCGATCAGGATGGCGGCCACCAGGCCGAAGTCGACGTTGCCGGCCACGATGTGGGCAACCGAGGCCGCCGCCAGGAGCACCGCGGCGTGGAACACGTCGGTGCCCACCACGTGCTTGGGCACCAGCCTGTAATAGGCGATCAGGAACACCGCGATCAGGGTGCCCGAGCCGGCCGAGGTCAGCCCGATGACGAATCCCGTGCACGCGCCGATCACCACACCCGCGATCTTGTGCCGGCGGGTCAGGACGAAGCGCTCCCGCTCCCGCAGGTGGTGCCCGTTCGAGAACAGCGCCCGCCCCAGCACGATCGTGCCGACCACGATCAGCGCGATCGCGAGCATCGTCAGGACGATGTCGTCCAGGTCGCTGCCGTAGCGGTCGTGAAGCCACTCGATCACCCAGACGCCCGCGATCGCTGCCGGGACGCTCCCGATGGCCAGCCAGAGCGAGATGCCCAGGTTGACGGTCTTCAGGCGCAGGTGCCGCCAGCCGCCGACGGTCTTGGTCACGGCCGCATAGGTGATGTCCGACCCGACCGCGGTCACGGGGGCCGTGCCGAACACCAGGATCAGCAGCGGCGTCATCAGCGACCCACCGCCCATTCCCGTCATTCCGACCAGAAACCCCACGCCGAACCCGAACGGGATCAGAAGCGGATCCATTTATCCCCCTGCACGCGTGCCGCCCTCAGGCAGGCACGCCCTGTCCCTCTGCGCTCTCCCGCATTGCGTCTATCAGTATGTCCGCAACTTCCGGCCTTGTGAACTCTTCCGGCGGCCGCTGGCCCGCCCGCAGCATCTCCCGGACCTTCGTCCCGGACAGGAACACCCTGTCATCCGGGCCCGCCGGGCTGGTCTTGCTGGTGGCCATGCCCTTCGTCAGCTTGCAGTAGAAGGAGTGCTCGAACATCATCGGCTCGATGCCCAGCTCGCTGGGCTCGAACTCCCCGAAGATCTCCTGCGCGTCATACGTGCCGTAGTAGTCGCCCACGCCGGCGTGGTCGCGTCCCACGATGAAGTGGGTGCAGCCGTAGTTCTTCCGGATCAGGGCATGGAAGATGGCCTCGCGCGGGCCGGCGTACCGCATGGCCGCCGGGTTGATGGCGAGCAGGACGTGGTCCGCCACGTAGTAGTGCTGGAGCAGGGCCTCGTAGCAGCGCATCCGCACGTCCGCCGGGATGTCGTCGGACTTCGTCTCGCCGACCAGCGGATGGATGAACAGGCCGTCCACGGACTCGAGCGCCGCCTTCGTGATGTATTCGTGGGCGCGGTGGATCGGATTGCGAGTCTGGAAGCCGACCACCGTCTTCCAGCCCCGCTCGGCGAACGCCGCGCGCGACGCGGCCGGGGGCAGGATGTAGTCCTGGAAGGCCTGCGGGTGCTCCGGGAGGTCGATCGCGCGCACGGGTCCGGCGAGGCAGCGCGTGCCCTCGGCCTGGACCGCCGCGACGCCCGGGTGCGCCTCGTCGGTGGTGCGGTACACGTGTCGCGCTTCGCGCTCGAGGTCGCGTTCGAACACCTCCTCGACGTCGATCACGCCCAGCAGGCGCCCGCCCTCGTCGTGCAGCGCGAGCCGGTCGCCCTCGGCAGCATCCGCGCCGGTCGCAAGCGTCACCGGGATGCTCCACGGCAGCCCGTCCGCGAGGCGCATCTCGTCCACGATGCGCCGCCAGTCGTCGGAGCCCTGGAACCCACGCAATGGGCTGAACCCACCGACGGCCAGGAGCTCGAGATCCGCAGCCTGCCTCGGCGTGAGCGAGACGGAGTCGAGCGAACCTGCTTCCTTCTTCAGCTCGTCGCGCTTCTCGGCGCGCGCGAGCAGGTCGACGAGCTCACCTCCGTGCGGCTCGATCATCGTCCCGTGCGACCGGCGACGCCGGCGCTTACTTGGACTCGGCGGGATGCAAGCCGCACTCGACCTTGTCCTGGCCGGCCCAGCGGCCCGCCCGGGGGTCCTCGCCGGGCATCACCTTGCGCGTGCAGTGGGTGCATCCGATCGAAGGGTAGTTCTGGTCGTGGAGCGGGTTGTACGGCACGTCGTGCTCGTGGATGTACGCCCACACGTCCTTCAGCGACCAGTCCGCGAGCGGGTTCGCCTTGATCAGGCCGAACTTGTCGTCGACCTCGACCTTGCGCGAGTTGGCCCGCGTCGGCGCCTGGTCGCGGCGGATGCCCGTGATCCAGGCATCCACGGACCCGAGCGCGCGCTTCAGCGGCTCCACCTTGCGGATCGCGCAGCACTGGTTCGGGTCTCGCGCCCACAGCTCGTCGCCGTGCAGCTTGGCCTGCTCCTCGAGGGAGATGTTGTGGTACCGCTCGAAGTTGAAGCCGTACCGCTCCACGAAGCGGTCCCTCGTCTCATACGTCTCCTGGAAGAGGACGTCGGTGTCGAGGTAGAAGATCCGGATTTCAGGCTCGATCCGGTGCAGCATGTCGAGCAGCACCGACTCCTCCTGCTGGAACGAGCACGCGACGTAGAGGCTGGGGTGGAACTGGTCGACCATCCACCGCAGCGTGGCCTCCGGTCCCTGGGGCTCGAGCTCAGCGGCGACCTGCTCCAGCTCCTCGGCTGTCCAGTTCTTGGTTGCTGTGGGCATCAAGGGTCCTTTCGAGGTTAAGCGGAGCTTTCCCGTCGGAGCCGACAAAATAACACAATCCCGACTGGATTTAGGTTATTTGACCTCTGATGGGGTTTTCGGCCCCGGGCGAGGGTCCTTTAGCGGATCGGCACGGTCCGGCACCGCGCCGCCTACTCGGAGACGCGCTCCACCAGGAAGGCGATGCGGACGTGCGCGCGCCACTCCTCGAGGTTGTCGCCGCGCAGCCCGGTCGAGACGACGTCCACCGCCTTGATGTTACGCAGCGATGTACGCGCCTCCGTGAGCGCCTGCCGGACCGCGTCGTCCGAGCTCTTGCTCGACGTGCCGATCAGCTCGATGATCTTGACTGCCGCCATTCGAATTCCTCCGTCGTCAGGTTGAGCAGCGCATTATGAGCACGGGCGTGCTCATAAAGACACGGGCGGAAAGCAAGCCCCGCCCGCTAGCGGCCCCAGGGCTCGCCGTCGCCCCAGGGTGTGGGCGCCTCCAGGCCGATGCCCTCGGAAAGCGCGGCCCGTTCCCACCCCGCGCGCGACACGGCGGCCGGCGCGATCACCGGGGCGGTGTCGTGCAGGAACCGCTCCAGCGCGGCGGCGATCGCGGCTGCCTGCTCGGGGCCGGCGGCCGGGGCGATCACCTGGATCGCGGGGCGGGGCGGACGTCGCTTGCCGTTCGTGGTCATTCTGTACGCAACCCGGTGCCCAAGATACCCGTACTCGACCACGACAGAGTCCTCGCGGCGGTCTCCTCGCAGGACGCTGTGGACCGCGTGCGCGACGCCTTCGTCAGCTTCGCGCGCGGCGAGTGGCACATGCCGCCCAAGGTCTACCTGCCGAGCCCGCCGAACGGCGACTTCCGCGCGATGCCGGTGCGCGGCGAGGGCCTCGCGATCCTCAAGTGGGTGACGTCGTTCCCCGCCAACCCGCGCCGCGGGCTCCCGACGGTCACCGGGGTGGTGCTCGTATCGAGGGCCGACGACGGCGAGCCGCTCGCGATGCTGGACGCGCGCGCGGTCACCGCGCTGCGCACGGGCGCCGCCGCGGTGGTGGCCACGCAGGAGCTGGCGCGCGAGGACGCGCGCACGGTCGGCCTCGTGGGATGCGGCCTGCACGGGCAGTGGGTCGGGCGCTGCATGGCCGACTCCGAGTACGGGCCGGGGGTGTGCTTCGACCCGGACCCGGATGCGGCCGGTGACGTGGCCGCCGACCTCGGATGGGAGGTGGGCGACCTCGCGGAGGCGCTCGCCTGCGACGTGGTGTGCACGATCACGCCGGGCGCCGAGACCGTCGTGCCGGAGCCGGCGTTGATGCCGGGGCAGCACCTGAACCTGCTCGGGGCCGACGGGCCCGGCAAGGCCGAGGCCTCGGTGCAGGCAATTGCGCGCGTGGCTGCCGAGGGACGGCTCTTCTGCGACGAGTGGGAGCAGGCCAGCCACGGCGGTGAGCTGACCGGGGCGGTCGCGGCCGGTGTGGTGCGGCGCGAGGACGTGACCGAGCTGGGAGCTGTGTGCGCGGGGCTTGCGCCCGGCCGGGGCGCGGCCCGGGAGATCACCCTGTTCGACTCGACGGGCCTTGCGATCCAGGACCTCGCGATCGCCCTCGGCGCCCTCGAGGCGCTACGGGCGGGCGCGGTGAAGGCCCAAACCGTGACGTTGTAGCCGCCGCGTCCTCCTCACTCCCGATCGCGCCCTCCAGCTTCAACAGCAGCACCTTGTTGTCGAGGCCGCCGCCGTATCCGCCCAGCCCGCCGCCGGAGTGCAACACCCGGTGGCAGGGCACCACGATCGGAATCGGGTTGGAGCCGAGCGCGTTGCCCGCCGCCCGTGCGGCCCGGGGACTGCCCGCGGCGCTGGCCATCTCCTTGTAGGTGGAAACCTTGCCGTAGGGGATCCGGGCGGTGTGCCTCAGGACGCGGCGGCCGAACCCGCCGGTCAGCCGCCAGTCGAGCGGCAGGTTGAAGCTGGTGCGCCGGCCCTGGAAATACTCGTCCAGCTCCCTGCGCACCGCGTCGAAGTACGACGGCGCTTCGACCACCCGCGGAGAGACCTTGTTGCTCAGCTCGAGCAACACCTCGTCCGGGTCGTAGTGGCTGCAGAACGAGATTCGCACCAGGCCGCGCTGTGTTGCCGCAACGAGCACCGGGCCGACCGGCGAGTCCACCGTCGTGTAGGCGACGTCCAGCAACCCGTCGCTGGCGGCCTGCTCGGCGAGCCGGCCGGCGGCCGCGCCGGCGGCCGCCGACACGTCCACTCGTCCCGCCCGCGAAAGGGCCTGCTCCAGCTTCTTCATCGATTCCATGTGAGCCTCAGCTTCTCCAGTCCTTCGTAGACGTTGCGCCGGGCCGCGTCCTCGGAGCACCCGAGCACCTGCCCGATCTCGTCGTGCGGCAGGTCGCTCGCGAAGCGCAGCACGACCGCCGCGCGTTGCTTGCCGGGCAGCTTCCGGACCTCCGCCCACAGGGCGGGGTCGGGCGCGGCCTCGTCATCCATGGCGCGCTCGGGGACATCGGCCACCGGCAGCGGGCGCCGCCCGTTGGCGCGGTGGGAGTCGAGTGCCTTGCGATGCGCGATCGTGAGAACCCAGGCCCGCAGGTTGGATTCCCGGCGCAGCCGCGGGTACGCGCGCATGGCCGACAGGAACGTCTCCTGGAAGCAGTCGTCGGCGTCCTGGCGGCCCACCGACGCCACCAGGAACCTGTAGACGTCGTCGCGGTACTGATCGAGGAACGCCTGGAACGGCGGCACTGACACAGTTATAGAACGCCCGGGGCCGCGTTCGCGTGAGACCGGCTGCGCCCTGTGGAGCTGCTAGCCGAGCCGCTCGCCGGAGCGGGCTCGCTCGAGGCCTACCCAGAGGACCTCCATCGCGAGGTTCACCATCATCCGCCGGGGGAGCTCCGGGTGGTCGTTCCACCACGATGCGAGCGACACGGCAGCGCCCACGACCTGCACCGCCACGCCCTCCAGCTCGACCTCGTGGGGCATGTCGCCGCCGCCCTCGTAGTCCTGCGCGGCCAGCGCGGCAACGGCCTGCACGGAGCGCCGGGTGACCTCCTCGCGGATGTCGGCGATGTCCGGCTCAAGCACGTCCTTCATCAGCATCTGCCACAGCTGCCGGTGGTTCTCGACGAACGTGAAGAACGCGTCCAGTCCCGCGCGGACGCGCTCGACCGTGGGGAGCTTCGGTGCGGCGGCTTCCGCGAGGTGGGCCATCAGCTGGCGGTTGGCGAGCTGCAGGATCTCCGTATAGAGCTCCTGCTTGCCCTCGAAGTGCCGGTAGAGCAGGCCCGGGGAGACGTCGGCCGCATCTGCGATCTGCTCGACGCGCGCGCCCTCGTAGCCGCGCTCGGCGAACACCTGGGTGGCCGCCTCCACCAGGCGCTCTCGCCGCACCTCGGGGGCCAGGCGTTGCCGCTTCGTCGATTTAGGCACCCGCACCCACCGAGACCATTATGTCTCGCGCCGCAGTCAGAGCGGCCGGTTCGCCGTCTAGGCGCGCGGGCGGAAGGCCGACTGGATCGTCGTAGGAGCGTCGGCGGGCTGATCCGAGAGCGCCCAGACCGCGCGCACGTTGCCGCGCTCGTCGACCGCGACCTGCGGCGCGAATGCGTACACCAGGCGGCCGGTGAGGGTCTGCACGGGCCCGAATGCTCCGTCCTTGGGACGGAAGGAGGACTGCACACGCAGGAACCCGGCCGGGGTCTCGGCGGTCCACACGACGGCGGCGCTGTCATCGGCCGCGATGCGGGGCGTGTAGTTGGTGAGCTGCTCGCCGGTGGCCGAGATCACTGCCGGGGCTCCGAACGACCCGTTCCAGGGCCGGAACGCAGTCTCGATCTGGCCCTCGTCGCCGACGAAGCGCGTCCACGCGGCGAGGGCGTTGCCGCTCTCGTCGAACGCGACCTGCGGCTCGAACACGCCGTCGGAGGCGATGTCCTGCGCGGCCGCGAAGCCGGCGCGGCGCGGACGGTATGCGGACTGGATCAAGGCGCCCTGCCCGGCGGTCCACGCCGCGAGCGCGTTGCCCCGGTCGTCGACGGCGACGTGCGGCTCCGACGCCGCCATGCCCGGCGGCGACAGCGTGGCAGCCGGCTCGAAGCCCGCCGCGGACGCGCGGCCGATGGCCCCTGCGACGTGGTCGCCGACCCCCGCGTACCAGGTGGCCACGGCGGTGCCGTCCTCACCGACCGCCACCTGCGGGCCGTGCGCCTCCTCGCCCGCGCGTGACACGGTCTGCGGCGCGAGGAAGCTCTCGTGCTCGGGCTTCACCGCGGCCTCGACGGTCGCGTCGGCCCCGTCGGTCTCGGACCAGACGACCACGGTCCCGCGGCCCGCGGAGACCTGCGGGGCGAATGCGTCGTCGCTGTCCGGCGACAGCTGCGCGGCCGGGACCCATCCGTTCCCGGCCGGCCGGAATGACGCGTGCACGCGCAGCCTGCCGTTCTCGTCCTCGGTCCAGGTGACGGTCGCATCGCCGTCGTTCTCGAAGGCGACGCGCGGCTCGTAGGCGACGTTGCCGGGGCCGGACAGCCGCTCCGGCGCCCCGAACGCGCCTCCCACCGGCGCGAACGCAGCCTCGACCCAGGTGGGGTTGAACGGGTCGGTCACGTCGGAGTCGACGGTCCACGTCGCGATCGTGTTGCCCAGGCGGTCGGTGGCGACCTGGGGCTCGAACGCCCCGGTGTGTGCGGCGGTCAGCGCCGACGACTCGCCGAAGCTGCCGACCCGCGGCCGGAACGAGAACTCCACGACCGGGAAGTCCGTCGTCTGGAAGTGCGTCCACACGGCCAGGACGTTGCCCGCCTCGTCCACGGCGACGTCGGGCTCGAACGAGTCCTGCCCGGGCTCGGACAGGGTCTGCGGCCCGCCGAAGGTGCCGCCTTGATGACGGAACGCGCCCTGCACGCGCACGGGACTGTCGCCCACCTGCGTCGACCACACGACGCCGGCGCTCTCGTCCACGGCGATGCGCGGCTCGTATGCGTCCTCTCCGAGAGGAGAGAGTGCCTGGGGCTCGGCGAAGTTGCCGTCCCGCGGCCGGAAGGACGCCTCGATGCGGGTGCCGACGTCGGACCGCGCCCAGACCGCCAGCGCGTTGTCGCGCTCGTCGAAGACGAGCTGCGGATCGAACGCCGTGCCGGACTCGGCGGAGATCGTCACCGCGGCGCCGAAGCTGCCGCCGGCCGGGCGCAGCGCCCGCTGGATGAAGTTGGGGTCGAACTGGTCCGCGGGGTCGGCGTCCGCGATCCAGATCGCGAGCGCGTTGTTGCGGCTGTCCACCGCGATCCGCGGAGTGAACGCCTGGAGCCCTGCGGGCGAGACGCGGGCCGGCGCGGTCCAGCTGCCGGTCCGCGGCCGGGCGGCCGACACGATCGCGGGCTCGCCGGGCGCGAGCTCCTCGGTCCAGACGGCGAGCGCGTTCCCGCGTTCGTCGAGCGCGACCTGGGGCTCGGACGCGAACCCGGGGCCCGAGAGCGTCTGCGCCGCGCCGAAGCCGCCGCCCTTGGGGCGGAAGCCTGCCTGGACGGACTGCGCGGCGCCCTCGGCGCGAGTCCACACCACGGCGGCGCTCTCGTCGAGGTCGGCGTGCGGGCCGTAGTAGTCCACGCCGGGCTCTGTCCCGGAGATCGTCTGCGCCGCGCCAAAGCTGCCGCCGGCGGGCCGGAACGCGGCCTGGATGCGCCCGAAGGCCGCGCCCTCCGGGCCTTCGTACCTCGTCCAAACCACCAGCGCGTTGTCGTGCTCGTCGAAGACCACGCTGGGCTCGAGGGCGTCACCTCCTTCTGCCGAGAGGAACCCGAGCGGTACGACGTCACCACCGGCGGCCCGGAACGCCGCCTGTATGCGGTGCGCGCCGCTGTCGCCCTCCGACCAAACGATCAGGTTGTCCCGGCTGTCCGTCGCGATGCGCGGCACTTCGGCCTTCACGCCGTCGGCAGACGCCCTGCTCGGATTGCCGAAGATGGCCTGCGCCGGTGCCTCGAGCAGGAGGGCGAGCCCGGCCATGAGCAACAGCGTCGCGGCAGCAAACCGCCACGCGGCTCGCCGCCCGGTCACGTCAAATCGGCCGATGCCGAGCATCAGTGCTCGCGCTCCCGGCACATATAACCTCCACAGACTTGCACCCCCTGGCCCAAATCCAACGTATTGGGACGCGGGCGCGCAGTCAACTGAATCGATTCCCGCGCGCCGGCGGGATCACAGGAAGCCTGCTCTAGAGCGGAATGTTGCCGTGCTTGCGCTTCGGCCGCTCGACGCGCTTCGTCTGGAGCGTCTCGAGTGCGTTGATCAGGCGGGGGCGGGTCTCGTGCGGGATCAGGACGTCGTCGATGTACCCGCGCTCGGCCGCCGTGTAGGGGTTGGCGAAGCGTGCCTTGTAGTCCGAGATCAGCTTCTTGCGCCGCTCTTCGGGCGTCGGCGACTTGTCCAGGTCGCGCCGGAAGATGATGTTGACCGCTCCCTCCGGGCCCATCACCGCGACCTCCGCGGTCGGCCAGGCGAAGTTGAAGTCGGCGCGCATGTGCTTCGAGCTCATGACGTCGTAGGCGCCGCCGTAGGCCTTGCGCGTGATGACGGTCAGCTTCGGCACGGTCGCCTCGGTGAACGCGTACAGGAGCTTCGCGCCGCGCCGGATGATGCCGCCCCACTCCTGGCTGGTGCCGGGGAGGAAGCCGGGGACGTCGCAGAAGGTGAGCAGCGGGATGTTGAACGCGTCGCAGAAGCGCACGAAGCGCGCGGCCTTCTCCGAGGACTCGATGTCGAGCACGCCGGCCATCGCGCGCGGCTGGTTGCCGACGACGCCGATCGGGTGCCCGTTGAGTCGCGAGAATCCGATGATGATGTTCTGCGCCCAGTGCTGGTGCACTTCGAAGAAGTCGCCGTCGTCGACGATGTGCGACACCACGTCGCGCATGTCGTAGGGCTTCTGCGGATCCGCCGGGACGAGCGTGTCGAGCTCGAGGTCCATCCGGTCGGGCGGGTCCGCGGGCGCGTAGTGCGGTGCCTTCTCGAGGTTGTTGAGCGGGAGGAAGCTCATCAGGTAACGCACGTCCTCCAGGCACTCCTCCTCGCTGTCCGCAGCGAAGTGCGCGACGCCCGACTTCGAGTTGTGCGTCATCGCGCCGCCCAGCTCCTCGAACGTGGGCTCCTCGCCGGTGACCGTCTTGATCACGTCGGGCCCCGTGATGAACATGTGCGAGGTCTCCTTGACCATGAAGATGAAGTCCGTCATGGCGGGGGAGTACACGGCGCCGCCCGCGCACGGGCCCATGATCACGCTGATCTGCGGGATCACGCCGGAGCAGTCGACGTTGCGCACGAACACGTCGCCGTATGCGCCGAGCGACACGACGCCTTCCTGGATGCGCGCGCCGCCGGAGTCGTTGAGGCCGATCACGGGGCAGCCGATCCTGGCCGCCAGGTCCATGATCTTGCACATCTTCTCCGCCATCACCTCGCCCAGCGAGCCGCCGAACACCGTGAAGTCCTGGCTGAACACGCACACGGTGCGGCCGTCGATCGTGCCGTGGCCGGTCACGACCGCGTCGCCCCAGGGCCGCTTCTTGTCCATGTCGAACTCGTAGGTCCGGTGACGGACGAACGTGTCGAGCTCCTTGAACGAGCCGGGGTCGAGCAGCTTCTCGACCCGCTCGCGGGCCGTCATCTTGCCTTTCGCGTGCTGCTTGGCGACCGCGTCCTCGGAGGCGGCGTGCGAATGCTGGAAGCGCAGCTCCTCGAGCTGGGCCAGCTTCTCCTCGTATGTCTCGGGGACCTTGGCTCTCATCCGGGAGGGGGCGGAATGGTACCCCTTGACCGGTCGGTCGGCGGGAGTAGGGTTGGCCCATGCGGCGCGGAGTCGCAGCAGGCGTCGGTGCCGTTTTCGCCGTCGTAGCGACGGTCGCACTCACGATGCAGCCGGCGGGCGCCTCGCACCCACGTCCGAAGACGGCATACCGGCTCAGCGTCTCGCTCGTCCCCGCCTACCAGGCGTGCACTGCGCCTGACCGCACTCACGGGCCGCCGCTCGCGTTCCCTTCCTGCTCCTCGCCGCAGCCGGTCTCGAGCCGCCTGACTGCCGGCAACCCGCCCGCGCAGGGGGCGAACCTCGAGGGGAGCTGGAAGATCCTGGTGAAGCCCGGCATCCCCGGGCCACCGGAGGATTCGGGAGCGCCCCTGATCCAGTCGATCGTCGACGTGCGGTGTGGCGCTCCCAGCGTCGGATGCCCGGCAGCCGGCGCCGACTATGCCGGGGAGCTGGAGGTGAGGGTTCCGGTGCGCATCTCCGACCACTGGAACCACCCCGACCCGGGCGGTGGAGCCCATCCGGCAACCGTGGTGGACGTCGAGCTCTCGTTCTGGATTCCGTGCGCGGTCACCTCCGACCCGGACATAGGGGCGACGTGCAGCCAGAATTCCGACGTCCTCTATCACTATCCGGGCCTACCGAAGGACACCAAGCGCATGGTGCTGGAGTTCGGCCCGGTGCGGGTGCTCGACGGAGGTGACGACGGCGACGCGCAAACCGACGACGACGCGCAGACGTTCCTCACCCAGGGCGTCTTCATCCCCTGACGCCTTCACCCGTTCGTTGGAGCATTTGGTACTGGGGACCAAAATGCTGCGGCGAGGCTGCGCCAGGGGCACGGAGGCGTAATCCCGTCCCCGCCCGGGTTGACTGGCGGGGTCAGACGGTTAGTGTGTGCTCGGGATGCGCGGGGTGGCTAGAGCCCTTGCAGTGGTCATGCTCGCGGCGCTCCTGATGGCGGCGCCGGCGGACGCCGGCCACCCGCGCGCGAAGAAGGCATTGTCCGTCTACACCTCGCTCGTGCCCGCCTACCAGCCGTGTACGGCCGCGAATCGCACCCACGGGCCGCCGCTCGCGTTCCCGTCGTGCTCTCCACCTGCCCAGGTGACCAACCGTCTCACCGCGGGCAACCCGCCGGCCCAGCCCGCGAATCTCATCGGCTACTGGCATCAGAGGGTGACCGTCGGCACCCCCGGCCCCCCGGAAGACTCGTGCGCCCCGAGCACGGCCTCCATCGACGATGTGCGCTGTAACGGGGTCAGCGGCGGATGTGCCGGGGCCGGCGCCGATTACACCGGTGAGGTGGAGGTTCGGGTCACGGCGCGGATGAGCGACCATTGGAACGCGGTCACAGCCGGTGGCGGAGTTGACCCGGCGACCGTGCAGGACATCGATCTTCGCATCCCGGCCATGTGCACAGCCACCTCCGATCCGAGCATCGGCGGGTCGTGCGGCATCACGACCGACCTCCAGGTCATCTACCCCGGCAGCATCAAGGACGGCAAGCGCGCGATCATCGAGATCGGGCAGGCGCGGGTCTTCGATGGCGGTGACGACGGGGACACGGCGACCGACGACGGCGCCGCGACGTTCCTGACCCAGGGCGTCTTCGTCCCCTGAGCTGCCGGTCAGCCGCGCTGCAGCGACTTCGCGCCGAGGTGGTCCATCAGCTCTTCGAGGCTGCGCTCCAGCTCGCGGTGCGAGTTGACGCGCTCCCACGGGACGCCCTTGGCCTTCGCCACGGCGCGGATCTTCGTCCCCCACCCGGAAGCCTCCAGCTCGATCACGCCGGTCGAGTCGGATCGCTTCCACTCCAGGCGGCTCGGTGACTCGGCCGCCTCGACGCTGACGTCGCCGAGCCAGCGCCCGAGCGCCTCACTAGATGCGATCTCGGACCACAGCTCGGGCGGGGACTTGACCAGCGTGCGTTCGACCTCCACGGGTGCCATGCCCGCGAGTTTGCCGTGGACCTGCGAACTCCTGCTCGAAAAAAGCTACGCGCGAGCGGACTGCCGCAGCGGCTCCAGCCACTCCGGCGGGAACGAGGGCCGTACGCGGCCCGGATACCAGGGATACAGGCGCCGTGCGAGGTCCGCTGCCGGGCGCATCTCGATCCGCTCGCGCACGTCGTCGAAGGTCATCAGCAGGGCCACGCTGGCCCCGATCTGGAAATCTGCCGCGTTCGGCTGCTCCGAGCCGAGGACCCCTTCCTCGATCCAGCTGTCGATGCGATCGAGCGCCGGGCCGATCGACGCCAGCGTCTGCCGCACGGTCTCGTCGGTCGAGTCGTTCAGCCGGATCGCCGTGCGCAGGATCGGGCCGGACGTCGCGACGGCGACCCTGGACGGCATCCCGAGCCGCGCCGTCGCGGCGGCGCCCTCGAGGTAGGTGGTCTGGTCGGACTTGTGCCGCTTCAGCGCCCACCACGTGATCGTGCGCGGCATCTGCTGGAAGACCTCGTCGCCCCAGCGCTCGGCCTCCTCGACGGCGGCGCGGCGCTCCGGGTCGGTCGGGAACAGCGGCGGGTCCGGCTCGATCACCTCGAGCTCGCGCGAGATGTCGCGCGACCCCTGCACCTTGCGCCCGTCGATCTTCAGCGCCGGCACGCGGTTGCCGGGGAACCCGAATGCCCGCATCAGCACGCGGCTCACGACGGGAGGAAGATCGACGCGCTGGTATTCGATGCCCTTGTGCTCCAGCATCGCCCGCGCTGCCGCGGCGGGGTGCGATCCGGGGATGGAATAGAGCTTTACGTTCACACGGGTGGCTTGTACTCGCCGAACACTTCGCGCATCACGTTGCAGACCTCGCCGATCGTGGCGCGGTCGCGCAGCGCGTCCTTGATCGGGTAGAGCAGGTTGCCGTTGCCCTGAGCAACATCGCGCAGGTCCTGTAGCCGCTGTGCGACCGCATCTTGGTCGCGCGCATCTTTCAATTGCTTCAGGCGAGCCACCTGGTTGCGCTCGGTCTCCGGATCGATGCGCAGGATCTCGACGTCGAGCTGGCCGTCCTCCTCGACGTAGTCGTTCACGCCCACCAGCACGTCCTGCTTCGTCTTGATGCGCGTGTGGAACGCCCAGGCCGCCTCCTCGATCTCACGCTGCAGGAAGCCGGCCTCGATGGCGTGGACGGAGCCGCCCAGCTCCTCGATCTGCGCCATCAGCGCACGCGCCTCGTTCTCGATGTCGGCGGTCAGCCGCTCCACGTAATAGGAGCCCGCGAACGGGTCGACCGTGTCGGCCGCGCCGGACTCGTGGGCGATCACCTGCTGCGTGCGCAGCGCGATCTTGGCCGACCGCTCCGTGGGCAGTCCGAGCGCCTCGTCGAAGCCGTTCGTGTGCAGCGACTGCGTGCCGCCGCAGACCGCCGCGAAGCCCTGCAGGGCGACGCGCACGATGTTGTTCTCCGGCTGCTGCGCGGTGAGCGTGGAGCCGCCGGTCTGCGTGTGGAAGCGCATCATCTGCGCACGCGCGCTCTTGGCGCCGAAGCGGTCGCGCATGATCTCCGCCCACATGCGCCGCACGGCGCGGAACTTGGCGATCTCCTGGAACACGTTGTTGTGACCGTTGAAGAAGAACGCGAGCTGGGGGCCGAACTCGTCCACCTCGAGGCCCGCGTCGATCGCCGCCTGCACGTACGCGATCGCGTTCGAGAGCGTGAACGCAACCTCCTGGACCGCGGAGCAGCCCTTCTCGCGCATGTGGTAGCCCGAGATCGAGATCGTGTTCCACTTGGGCACGTGCTTGTGGCAGTACTCGAAGATGTCCGTGGTGAGGCGCATCGCGCCCTCGGGCGGGTAGATGAAGTTCCCCCGCGCCGCGTACTCCTTGAGGATGTCGTTCTGCACGGTGCCCCGCAGCTGCTCGGAAGTGACGCCCTGCTCCTCGCCGACCAGCTCATATAGAAGGAGGAGGATCGCGGCCGGCGCGTTGATCGTCATGGACGTGGAGACCTCGTCCAACGGGATCTGGTCGAACGCGGTGCGCATGTCCTCGATCGAGTCGATCGCGACGCCGGTGCGGCCCACCTCGCCGAGGCACAGCGGGTCGTCGGAGTCGCGTCCCAGCTGGGTCGGGAGGTCGAAGGCCATCGAGAGGCCGGTCGACCCCTTCTCGAGCAGGTACCGGTAGCGGATGTTGGTCTCCTGCGCCGTCGCGTAGCCCGCGTACTGGCGCATCGTCCAGCGGCGCGAGCGGTACATCTCGGGATGGATGCCCCGCGTGAACGGGTACTCGCCCGGCTCGCCGAGGCGTTCCGCGACGTCGAGGTCGGCGATGTCGCCGGGCTCGTAGACCGGCTTGATCTCGATGCCGGAGTCGGTGAAGCGACGGGGGTCGTCGGGGCCGACGTCCGGTGCGATCCCGGGGTGCGACCCGGCCACGTTTCCCGGTCGCGGCGGTGCCTTGGCCATGGGCGAAGGATAGTTGTCGGGGGCGCGGGTGATTGGCTGCGCCCGAGCTACGACTCGTTTCACGCCCGGCACCGGTCCGTAATCGGACAGTTTTCCTGCAACGGCTTGATTTCCCGGAGAGCGGGCCGTTAGCTTCCGCTCAGAAGGGAGTGGAAGTCACGAAGCGTCGCAGCCGGGTTGCCCCGATACTGGTTGTCCTCCTCGTCGCGGCGGTGCCCGGCATCTCGCACGCGGCCTACCCCGGAGACAACGGCAGGATCGCGTTCGCACGCTTCACCAGTGCCGCCAGGGGCGCGGACGTCTTCTCCGTGAATCCTGATGGCAGCGGCCTGCTGAACCTGACCCGCAACCCCGGCATCGACGATCGCTACCCGGCCTGGTCGGGAGACGGGACCAGGCTCACCATGAGGTCCGAGCCGTACGTGTGGACGTCTGCCGCGGACGGGTCCGACCGGGTGCAGCTGCGGACGGGCGGCGATCCCAGCATCTCGCCGGACGGGACGCAGATCGCGTATGGAGCCACCGGGCGGTGGTACCCGGAGAGCAACGCAGAGATCTTCGTCATGAACGCCGACGGGAACGGGGTGCGGAACCTGACCAACGACCCCGTCGGCCCAGAGTGGCCCGACGACCGTGAGGCCGTCTGGGCCCCCGACGGCAAGCACATCGCGTTCGTGCGGGATGACTCCTTCTACGTAAGGGAGGCGTGGGTCCCCGGAATCTGGATCGCCAACGCGGAGGGCACCGAATTCACGCCGGTGATCGGCCCCGCGACGCAGCCGGACTGGTCGCCGGACGGCAAGCGTCTCGTCTTCAGGGCATATGGCGACCTCTGGGTCTCGGACGCCGATGGGCGGGGCGTGCGCCTCCTGACCAGCGCGCCGGAGGTCAGCTTTCCCGTCTGGTCGCCGGACGGCAAGCAGATCGCGTTTCAGCGCTTTCGGTGTTGCGGGGCCGTCTACGACGTGTGGGTGATCGACGCCGATGGCTCGAACGAGCGGGTGGCCATTCCCGACGGCATGGAACCCGACTGGCAGCCAAAGGTTCCCGGCGAGCCGGCCTGTTCCTACGTGTCGGTGTCGGCGCCCGTGCTGCAGCCCGTCGACCGCAGTCTTCGCAAGGTGACCCTCTCCGTGCCGGCTGATGCGGGCGGTCACCCCGTGGCAGTGGAGATCACCGGGGTGAGGCAGGACGAGCTGGTCGGCCTTGTGCCCGACGCGGTGCGGGTGCCCCGGCGGGACCGTGTGCGCCTCCGTGCGGAGCTCGGCAGGTCGAGCGACGGCCGCGTCTACGAAGTCGCCTTCAAGGCAACGGATGTCCAGGGCGCCGAGTGCACCGGCACGGCGATAGTCGAGGTCCGGCGGGACCAGTTCTCCGCCAGCAACTCTGTGCCGGCGAGCTACGACTCATTCACGCCCCGCACCACTCCGTAGCACTAGCATCCGCAGCATGAACATCGACGTGCGCCTGTTCGCGATGCTGCGCGAGCGTGCCGGCTCCGACACGGTGACGGTAGAAGTGCCGGACAACGGTGCGACGGTCCGCGATGCGCTCGAAGCCGTGTCGAACGCTCCCGGGCTGGCCGACGTGATGGCCCGGGTGTCCGTGGTGATGGCCGTGAACCGCGAGTACGCGGACGACGACAGCCCGCTCGCCGAGGGCGACGAGCTGGCGCTGATCCCCCCTGTCAGCGGGGGCGCGACCGCCGGCGCCACCGAGGCCTTCGAGAGCAGCGAGGGCTACGACCAGTTCATGGAGCTGGTCGGCAGGCACGCCCCGGAGCCGCCCAAGTACGTGGAGCTGCTCGGCATGCGCCCGCTGCTCACGGAGCCCGGTCACATGCGGTGGGAGTTCCAGGCGACCGAGCTCATGCTCAACCCGGCCGGCCTCGTGCAGGGCGGCTTCGTCACGGCGATGCTCGACGAGTCGATGGGCTGCGCGGCGATTGCCCAGCTCGGCCCCGGGCGCACCATTCCGACGCTCGAGCTGAAGGTGAGCTTCCTGAAGCCCACGCGGCCGGGACGGCTCGTGTGCGACGGGCACGTCGTGCAGATGGGGAAGTCGGTGGCGTTTCTCGAGGCGGAGCTGAGGGACGACGACGGGAATCTCGTCGCGACTGCCACCGCCACCGCGCGGGTCGTGACACTGGGAGACGGGAAGTGACGACGTCGGTCGCGCACGCGCGCGTCACCGCGGATCCGCTGTCGCTCGACGAGCTGGTGAGCCTGGTGCGCCGCGCCGGTGCGGGCGCGATCGTCACCTTCCAGGGCACGACGCGCGACGTCGAGTCGCTCGAGTACGAGGCGTACCGCGAGATGGCCGAGGAGCGGATCGCGGCGATCGTGGCGGACGCGATCGTGCGCCACGGGCTCGAAGCCGCCGCCGCGGAGCACCGCGTGGGCACCGTGCCGCTGGCCGAGGCCAGCGTGACGGTCGCAGTCTCCGCGGCCCACCGCGGCGAGGCATTCGCGGGCGCGCGCGAGATCATCGACCGCATCAAGGCCGAGGCGCCGATCTGGAAGAAGGAGGTCGAGGAGGGCGAGGGGCGCTGGGTCGAAGGGACTCGCCCGGGCAGCGATGCAGGATGACCGGCGGGCGCTTCCGTCCGTAGAACGTCTGTTGCAGACCGAGCCGTTGCGCTCCGCAGCGGAACAGAGCCCGCGCACGCTCGCCGTCGAGGTCGCGCGCCAGGAGCTGGAGCACTGCCGTGAGGCGATCGTGGCCGGCAACGGTGCCCCCACGCCGGAGGAGATCGCGGCTCGTGCCGCGCACGCGCTGGAGGAATCCGGGCAGATGTCGCTGGGCCCCGTGATCAACGCGACCGGCGTGGTGATCCACACCAACCTCGGGCGCGCGCCGCTTCCGTTCGAGGCGCTGGAGGCGATCGACAGCGCGGCGAGCGGATACTCCAACCTCGAGTACGACGCCGCAGCGGGGACGCGCGGGAGCCGCCAGTCCCACGTCGAGCCGCTCGTGCGCGAGCTCACCGGCGCGCCCGCGGCGCTGGTCGTGAACAACAACGCGGCGGGGGTGCTGCTCGCGCTGGCGGCGACCGCGCAGGACCGCGAGGTCGTGATCTCGCGCGGCCAGCTGGTCGAGATCGGAGGCTCGTTCCGGATCCCGGAGATCCTCGCGGCATCCGGCGCCCGCCTCGTGGAGGTCGGCACCACGAACCGCACGCGCATCGGCGACTACGAGCGCGCGATCGGCCCGGAGACCGCGGCGCTGATGCGCGTGCACGCGTCGAACTTCCGCACGGTCGGGTTCACCGAGGAGGCGGCGCTCGGGGAGCTCGCGGCGCTCGCACGCGCACAAGACCTCCTGCTGATCGACGACCTGGGTTCCGGCGCCATCGCCGCGCTCGGCGACGAGCCCACGCCCCAAGCGAGCATCGAGGCCGGCGCCGACATCGTGTGTTTCTCGGCAGACAAGCTGCTCGGTGGCCCGCAGGCCGGGATCGTGGCCGGCTCCGAAGCCGCCGTCGGGCTGATGCGCGCGCACCCGCTGGCACGCGCGGTGCGAATCGACAAGTTGTCCCTGGCCGCGCTCGAGGCGACGCTGCGCCTGCACCGCGACCCGGAAGGCGCGGTGCGCGACATTCCCGTGCTGCAGATGCTGGCGACGCCGCGAGCCCAGCTCGAGGCGCGCGCGGAGCGGCTGCGCGCGGGCATTGCCGCCGGCGCGCCGAGCGCCGGCGTGCGCATCGTGGCGGCCGCGGGCCGGGCCGGCGGCGGGTCACTGCCCCTGCTCGAGCTGGACGGCCCCGCGGTCGCAGTCGCGGCGGCGCACGCCCGTCCCGACGAGCTGCACGCGCGGCTGCGGACGGGCGACCCGCCGATCGTCGCGCGGGTGCAGGAGGACGCGGTGCTGCTCGATCCGCGCACCATCGCGGAGGTCGAGATCGACTTCGTCGTGCGCGGTGTAGTCGCGGCGCTTGCCTGAACGATGGCCGGCGAGCCGCTCACGCTCGGAACCGCCGGCCACATCGATCACGGCAAGACGGCCCTGATCGAAGCGCTCACCGGGGTCAACACCGACCGGCTGCCCCAGGAGCGCGAGCGCGGGATCTCGATCGAGCTCGGTTTTACCCGGCTGGTCCTGCCGTCCGGCCGCGACCTGAGCGTCGTCGACGTGCCGGGTCACGAGCGCTTCGTGCGCACGATGGTCGCCGGGGCGACGGGCACGGACCTCTTCCTGCTGGTCGTCGCCGCCGGCGACGGGGTGATGCCCCAGACCCGGGAGCACCTCAAGGTCCTGGAGGTGCTCGGCGTGCCCGCGGGAGTCGTCGCGCTCACCAAGATCGACGCGGCCGGGGACGAGCAGCGCGAGCTGGCGGCGGCGGAGGTGGCCGCGCTGCTGGCGACGACGCAGTACGGCCGCACGCCGGTGGTTCCCGTCAGCGCGAAGGACCACAGCGGGCTGGACCAGCTGCGTGCAGCACTCGATCGCGTCGCGGGCGATCTGCCGCCGCGGCCGGCACGGGAGGGTCCGGTGCGCCTGCACGTGGACCGGTGCTTCACCCTGCGCGGCATCGGCACGGTCGTGACCGGCACCCTGTGGGCGGGAGTCGTGGAGGAGGGGCAGGACGTCCTGATCGAGCCCGGCCGCAAGCGCGCGCGGGTGCGTGCCGTGCACGTACACGACGAGCGCATGCCGTCCGCATCAGCCGGGCGCCGCGTGGCGCTGAACCTGGCGGGGATCGAACGGGACGACGTGCGGCGCGGCGACGTGGTGCTCGGCCCCGAGGGCGGCCCGGCGCCGGCCTACTTCCTCGACGCGTCCATCCGGGTGCTGGCGGGCGCGCGCCCGCTGCGCCGCGGCGCCCGGGTGCACGTGCACCACGGCACGCGCGACAGCCCGGCTCGCGTCGAGCCGCTCGAGGGAGACGAGCTGCTTCCGGGGCAGGAGGGCTTCGTGCAGCTGAGGCTGGAGCAGCCGCTCGTGCCCTGCCGGGGAGACCGCTTCGTGCTGCGCCAGGTCGCGCCGCCCGACACGCTCGGCGGCGGCTGCGTGCTGGACCCGGCGCCGCGCAAGCACGGCCCCGGAACCGGCCATGTACGCAGGCTGCGAGCGCTCGCCGGCGGCGAGCCGCTGGAGGCGCTGCGGCTGGAGCTGGAAGCGGCGCCCTCGGGCCTCGGACCCGAGTCGGGCGAGGAGCTGCTCGCGCAGCTCGCGCGCTCTGGGGACGCCGCGCCCGCCGGGCGCACGCGGCGGCGCTGGTTCACGCCCGCGGGGCTGGAGCGCACCCGTCGCGAGGTCCTGCACGCGCTCCCGGACGCCGGCGCCGGTACCGGTGCGCTCTCCCGGATGCTGGCGCTCGACGTGCCGGCGGTTGCGGCGGTGCTGGAGGACCTCACAGCGGAGGGTGCCGTGCGCGAGCGCGACGGGGTTTTCGCCGCAGCCGGCGCTCCCACCGCCCTCGACGATCCGCTCGCCCGCCGGCTGGCCGGCGCCGTGCGCGCCGACGGGCCGGTGCCGCGCGCGCCGGACGCGCTCGCCGCGGCGGCGGGCGTGGACCGGGCGACCGCGGTGCGCGTCCTCGACCGCCTGACCGCCGACGGCGTCGTCGTGCGCCTGCGCCAGGGGGTCTACATCGGCGCGGAATCGCTCGACGCCGCCCGCCGCGCCGTCGTCGCGGAGTGCGTGCGGGACGGCTCGATCACGATCGCGCGCCTACGGGACGTGCTGGGTACCAGCCGCAAGCTCGCGCAGGCCATCCTGGAGCACCTGGACGCCACCCGGGTCACGCGGCGGCGGGGGGACGCGCACGTGCTGCGCTCCCGGTCCAACTAGTATCCGGTCTCCAATGCGCATGCGTCAGAGCATGGCCCAGCTCGAGCGGGAGTTCGAGGAGCAGGCGGTCCTCGAGCGCCGTGACCGCGAGCAACTGCGGCGCGCGGCGATCAAGCGCACCCGCACTCGCCGCCGCGCCAAGATCGAGCGCGGGCAGCAGCTGCGGTTCCTCGTGCTGATCGCCTCGATCGCACTCACGGTGGTGGTCGTCACCGTGGTGATGTTCGAGACGCTTGCCTGGCTGATGGGCTAGCGGGTCAGACCGTCAGCTGCGCTCATCGCTGGAGAGGTTTTCGAGCGCCTTTTCCACCTCTTCGCGGCCGCCTGCCGCCTTCTCCTGCTGGATCTCGAGGTAGACCTCTTTGCGGAACACCGGAATGGTGCGCGGCGCCTGAATGCCTATCCGGACCTTCTCGCCCATGATCGAGAGGACCGAGACCTCGATGTCATCCCCGATCATGATGCTCTGGTTCGATTTTCTCGTAAGGACAAGCAATGAATTTGGCCCTCCGTGCCCCAGGTTGACGCGCAGCGTCCAACTAAACCATCAAAGCGGGACCGAATCAACGGGGCAGCTCGGTTTCGCATCCAATCTTTCTTTCCCGGCCGGCCGCAACGATCCTGCTCGCCTCCCAACCCCTTAGAATCGTGCCCGGAGCCGAGTCGACCCCGGACCGGGGCGAGGGCTCCGTTCTACATTACTCCCCACCAAACTCACCCTTGCGACGACAGCCTTCCCTCCGAGCACAGCTGAATCAGATTCGTTTGTGGGTGAGGCAGGGCCGGACCGACGCCTGGATCGCGCACAAGCTTGACATCGGCGTCGACGAGCTGAGCCGCTTCAAGCGGGAGCACCAGCTCGACGATGACGGCGCGTCGCGTCTGCGTCCCGCCGACCCGCTGTCCGTCGAAGCTCCGGAGCCGGCCGCCGAGGGCCCCGACGATGAGGAGGACGAGGACGAGGAGGACGAGCGCCCCGCCCGGCGCCCGCGTGAGCGGTCTCGCCGGGGCGGGCGTCCATCGCGCGCCCGCGACGCGCGGGCAGATCGCGAGGACCGGCCCCGCGAGCGGCGGCCGGAGCGTGAGCCCGTCCGCCAGCGCGAAGACGAGGACGCCGACGAGGTGGACGGCGAACCGCGCCGCCGGCGCCGCCGCGGTCGGCGCGGAGGCCGCCGTCACCGCGCGCGCCGCAATGCGTTCGAGGCCACGTTCGACCACGGCGAGGAGGAGGGGTACGGCCTGTGGCTCGACCCGGCCGTGGTGGACAACCCGGTGTACTCACAGCACTGGGCCGGCCACCGCGCCGTGACCGTGACCGTGGAGGCGGACACGATCACGATCCGCCGCGCCGAGAACGACCGCCCTCCCGAGGGCGACGACGAAGAGCCCGACGCCGAGGACTGAGCGCTAGGCCGATCGGCGGGGGCCGCGCAGCAGCGGCACGAGCGCCCCGGTGAGCACGCCGAGGACCGCCACCACTGCGATGATCCGGAAGTAGGTCGTGCCACCGGTCTCGCCGACCAGCGCGATCGTCAAGAGCGTCGCCACCGCCAGCGCTCCCAGCAGGGATGCGGCCAGCAGGGCGGACACGATGCGGCTGTCGTCGTCCCGGCTGCGGTCGAGCGCCACGGTGGCGTACGCAAGACCGAAGGCGAAGAGGCCGAAAGCCCCGAACAGCTTGATCAGCGTCTCGCTGCCCGCGTCGAACTCGTCGTCGATCGACCACAGCGCGCCCATCAAAGCGCCGAAGGCAGCCACAGCGCTGAGCGCAGCGAGCCATCCCACCCACCGGTACGCGCCCCTCGACGACAGCCCGGCGGCCGCCGGGGCGCCGAACACGAGCAGTCCCCCTGCCGTGTATGTCAGATTGGTCTCGGGGTCGTAAGAGGGATCCGCGACGACGAGCGTGACGATCCCGGCCGCGGCCAGGATGCACAGCGAGCCGGCGAGGACCAGTTGTGCGGTCCTGCTCATCGCAGGGCGCGCATCGGCCGCCCGCCCGCGAAGTCCTGTGCCTCGCGCATGTACAGGTAGAACGCCGCGTCGCATGCCGCCGAGACGTCGGTGAGGTCCGAGCCGGGCGGCAGCGCCACCATCCCGACGTCGCACAGCACGTCGCCGCGCTCGCGGTACAGGTCGACCAGCTCGGTCACTGAGAAGCGGGATCCGAGCCGCTTGCGCAGCTCGTCCTGGACGGCGGTCACGACCCGGCCGAGCATCCGGTCCCGGTGTGCGTCCCCGCGCGTTGCCTGGACGCGGCGGTAGCCCTCCTCCCAGTCGAGGACGGCGGTGCTGAAGCCGGCCTGCAGATCCTCCACGGGCGCCAAGCTAGCAGGCGCATTGGGGTGCGAGCCTTATTTGGGCAGGCCGCGCACGACGTAGACCCGCTCGCCGGGGCGGGCCATGCCGAGCCGGCGCGCCTCGAGCTCCACGCGGGACGTGCGCTTCAGCTCGCTCTTGCGGGCGCGCAGGGCGGCGTTGTCGCCGCGCAACTGCTTCACCTCCGCCTGCGTGTCGCGGCTCAGCCGCCATGCCTCGAAGTAACGGGTCGCAGGCTTCACGTACAGGAGCAGTACGAGGCCCAGGGCGACGAGCAGGCTGAGCCGGGCCACCCGGTCCCAGCGGATGCCCCGCAGGGAGATGGCCGTCGTGGCCACGCCGGGGCGGGCGCGCGCGGGCGCGCGGCCACCCGATGCCCTCCGGGCACGCGGAGCGGCGGCCCCTCTCGCAGTGGAAGCCATCGCGCGCTGCTTCTAGCGCAGCGCGCGATTTCCTCCCCAGGGCGTAATCCCGTCGCCACCCGCGATTCGGCTATCCGAATCGCAGCCCTTGTCCCTACGGGCAGGGGTTCCCGACGTTCACGCGGCCGGCGCGGTCGACGTAGACCTTCTGGCTCTTGATCTGTCCACCCTTGTGGCAGATCAGCCGCCACGTCTCCTGGCCGCCACTGACGATGACGTCGGGCCCGGGCTCGAACAGCTCGGCCTTCATCGTCCACGCCGGGTTCACAGCCGAGAAGTTGATGACTCGCAACACGTAGGTACCGGGCTGCGGGTCGTCGACGAACGCGGTCTCCTTTGCACCGAGTGACCCTGTGGAGCTGGCGACTTCCTGCAGCGAGCCGTCGGCCTGCTTGAAGTAGACCACGAGGTCCCAGTCGTCCGGCGTCGCCCAGTCGAGGCTCACCTTGAGCAGCCGCACGCCGGTCTCGGTGACCGTGAACTCGTGATCGACCTCGTCGCCGGGCAGGCTCGGCTCGGAGCCCTCCCAGGTCTGAGAGCGGAACGGCGCCGGGGCCACCCCGCGGATGCGCTTCTCCGCCGCGATCGGACGTGTGGACGGATTCACGTGCCACTCGAAGCGGCCCGACTGCGGGATGTTCATCCACGTGTCCATCACGTCGAGGAACCGCTGCGGCGGGCCCACGTTGGCATCCTGGGCCTCCACTTCTTCGATGGTCACGGCGCCGTTGGACATCGTCCGGACCGGCGACGTCTGGGTCACGGCCGCCCTGCGCAGGCGCAGCTGAGCGCCGGCAGGGCCGGTGCCCTCGATGACGGAGTGCTTCGACGCGTCCGCGGCATTCTCCATCGCGAGCAGGAATGCCTCGCGGTTGCCCTTGCCGGCGTACGCCCCCGCACCGACGTACTCGTCGACGTACTGCTCGAACGGCGGGTGGAACTCGTTCGGGCCGATCTCGAACGTGTAGCCGAGACTGCCCGCGTTGTAGTAGGCCCAGTCCTCGGTCGAGCCGGTCGTGTCGTACAGGTCGTACGAGGGCTGGTTGAGGTAGCCGTTCTGGGCCGCCATGCGCTCGCCGAGCGCGTTGTAGATGGGCTCGTCCGGCGGCGGCCCCTGCGCGCGCACACCGGGTGGACGCAGCACGAGGTTGCTGAAGGTGTGGTTGGTGATGAAGGTCGTGACCTGCCGCTTGGAGATCAGGTCGCGGATGTTGCGGGTCTCCGGCTCGGAGAACGGCGCCGGCCCGCGGTACGTGTCGTATGCCGGGAGTGAGCTTGCGCCCGGGCCGCCCCACAGTCCGCCGTAGTTGCGGTTCGGGTCGATGCCGGTGGTGCGGAACGCTTGCAGGCCGCAGACTCCGGCGGGCGACGGCTGGCCGTCGACCGGCCGGCAGTTGCGCCGCTTGTAGGCGAAGAACGGCTCGGTCAGCGACATCACCGCGTAGGCGTCGTTGTCGATGCCGACGCCGGTCACGTCGCGCAGGTCGACCGGCGCCTCGCGCGACAGGTTGAAGCCGTCGGGGTTGACGATCGGGACGACGATGGTCCGCACCCTGTCGACCAGCGACGTGATGCGCGCGTCCTTGCCGTAGTTCATGGCGAGGTCGAAGCCGAACTCCATCGCGTGCTCGCCCGACGGCCACTCGCGCGCGTGGTGGACGCCCATCTGGAGGTAGACGGGCCGGCCGTCGCGCTGCTTCCAGGCGTTCTTCGTGATCTCGACGCCCTGCACCTCACGGCCCTCGTTGGTCTTGAAGGGCAGCGTGATCGGCTGGGCGAGGGTCGGGTAGTGGCGCGCCAGCTCCTTCAGCGCGTACTCGTACTCCCACAGGTGGCGGTACGCGTCGATGCCGCTCGGCAGCCGCGAGTTCGTCGTCGCCGCCGCAAAGGCGAGGTCCTGGCGCGCGTTGGCGCGGTCGCGAGCCGCCAGGTCCGGGATCTCGACCTCGTACTCCAGCCCGGCCTGCCGCAGGATGTCGGCGTCCTGGCTGCCGTACAGCACGACGTCGACGAAGCCCGCGCGGCCGTGCTCGGTCACGTCCAGGTCGAGCAGGTTCAACAGTTCCTTGTGGAACGGCGTGGGCGTCTTGACGCTCACCAGCTGCGCGATCTGCCCGTGGGTGCCGGTCGGCACCGGGGCGAACGAGACCTCGACGTTCGCGCTCCCGGCCGAGCCGGACAGCCGGCACGCCTGCACGGTGAGCGTGGCGGCGCGCCCGACGAACCCGGATGCGACCTCGACGGAGTTGAAGCCCGCCGAGCCCGCCACGGTGCGCCCCGTGGACGTCTCGAACACGGCGAGGTCCCAGTCTCCCCCGCCTGCGTTCAGCTTCGCCGACACGATGCCGCTCATCGGTGCCGCCACCTGGCGGGTGACCACGCCCGTCGCGCCGGGCGCGGCCCGGCCGGCGCACTCGCGCTGCGCGGACGACGCAGCCGACAGGGTGGTGGAGAGGAGGCCCTCTGCGCCTGCCGTGGCCGGCAGCACGCAGAGCGCGGCGGCCACGAGGGCCAGCGCGAGCGGGCTGCGCGCAAGGAGCGGTCTACGGGTCGACAGCAGGCTCAAACCGGGCATGGGCGACTCCTCGAGAGGACTGGACTTGACGCTTTGCTCGGGAGGTGGCCTCAGCCCCGGAGGTCGGGCCCCGCCCCCTACGTGGTGCCTGGGCGGCCGATCCCGCCCACGCGACCTTCCCCAACTACGGGCGGAAAGTTACCCGCGGGTCAGCGTAAGTAAACCGTTGTTTTCTTCAGCGCCGGTGAAGGGGAAAGGCCCGCCAGCCCGGAAATTCGGCCGCCCGTCCCAGCTCCTCCTCGATCCGCAGGAGCTGGTTGTACTTCGCCACCCGATCGGACCGGGCCGGCGCACCGGTCTTGATCTGGCCGCAGCCGGTCGCGACGGCGAGGTCCGCGATCGTCACGTCCTCGGTCTCCCCGGACCGATGCGACATGACGGCGGAGTAGCCGGCCTCCCGGGCGATCCGGACCGCCTCGAAGGTCTCGGTCAGGGTGCCGATCTGGTTCACCTTCACGAGGATCGAGTTGGCCACGCCCGCCTCGATGCCCCGCCGCAGCCGCTCGGGGTTGGTCACGAACAGGTCGTCTCCCACCAGCTGGAGGCGGTCCCCGACGCGGTCGGTCAGGAGTTTCCAGCCGTCCCAGTCCTCCTCGTCCATGCCGTCCTCGATCGAGACGATGGGGTAGCGGGCGGCGAGGTCCTGCCAGTAGGCGGCCATCTCCTCGCTGCTGAGCGTGCGGCCCTCGTGTGCGAGCTGGTACACGCCGTCCTCGAAGAGCTCACTGGTCGCGGGGTCGAGCGCGATCGCCACGTCCTCGCCGGGGCGATAGCCCGCGGCCTCGATGCCGGCCGTCAGCACCTCGAGCGCCTCCTCGTTCGATCCCAGGTCCGGGGCGAAGCCGCCCTCGTCGCCGCCGGCGGTGCTGAGACCCCCGTCGTGCAGGTGTCCCTTCAGGGCGTGGAACGTCTCGGTGCCGATGCGCAGCGCGTCCGCGAAGCTCTTGCCGCCGACCGGGACGACCATGAACTCCTGGAAGTCGACCCGGTTGTCGGCGTGTGCGCCGCCGTTCAGGACGTTCATCATCGGCACCGGCAGCAGGTGGGCGTCGTCGCCTCCCAGGTACCGGTACAGGGGCAGGCCCCGCTCGAGGGCCGCCGCCTTCGCGACGGCGAGGGAGACGCCCAGGATGGCGTTCGCGCCCAGGCGCGCCTTGTTGGGCGTCCCGTCGAGCTCGATCATCGCGCGATCGACCGCCTCCTGGTCCAAGGCCTCGAGCCCGGCGATCGCCTGCGCGATCTCGCCGTTCGCGTGCGCCACGGCCTGGCTCACGCCCTTGCCGTTCCAATCCGCGCCGCCGTCGCGCAGCTCGACCGCCTCGAACTCGCCGGTCGACGCCCCGGAGGGCACGGCCGCGCGGCCTGCTGCGCCGGACTCGAGCCGCACGTCGACCTCGACGGTCGGGTTGCCCCGCGAGTCGAGGATCTGCCGCGCGTGCACGCGGCCGATGGCGCTCACAGCGCGTCCGCCGTGCGCCGCAGCGCGATCTCGGGATCGACGCGCAGGTCGCCGGCCGCTCCGACCACCGCCAGCAGCAGCTCGCCGATCGCCTCGTAGGCCTCGTCCGAGCCGTGATGT
>Ga0209382_10001333_pt1 | contig 39037 bp, 35 predicted proteins | sample SoiMetdeltSBSDD5_FD_187599 | JGI IMG/M metagenome (GOLD analysis project Ga0209382, IMG submission 187599) | Bulk soil microbial communities from a Populus tree surrounding site in Tennessee, USA - Soil MetaG P. deltoides SBSDD5 (SPAdes) (version 2) | ecosystem: Environmental > Terrestrial >... | reverse complement strand
CAGCTACGCGTTGACGATCGCGCTCCATCGCCCGAACGGCAACGCGGCGCGGGTTGACGCGCGCTCTGGCGCGCGAGCCTGGGGCAAGGGCGACGAGCTCGACCTTGGAGAGGTGCTGGTCATTCGATGAGCGACGCAATACTCGTCAGCGAATCGAGCCGGCTTTCCTGGACTCGACGTATCCGCCTCTGGCTGACCTATGACCGTACGATCGCGGTTGCGGCGATCGGAATCCTCGTCGTCGCATTCGCGGCCCGAGCCTATGCGCTGCGTGACGTGCCGCGCCTGACGGATGAGACCGACGAGGTGATGCGCGGCCTGGCAATTGCCCGTGGCGAGATGTTCCCGCTGACCAACGTCGACGCGTACATCGGTCCGCTCTGGAACTACCTGTTGGCGTTCTGGTTTTTCGTTGTCGGTCCCACGACGATGCTGCCGCGGGCCCTCACACTGGGGGTCGCGATCTTGACGGTCGGCGCGACTGCCAGGCTGGCCCGTGAGATGGCATGCCGGACCGGGCTCGGCGCGAGGGCAGACCTCATCGGCCTCGGCGCAGCGCTGTTGCTGGCGTCGTCGTCGTTCCACGCAGTTGTGAGCTCCCGAATCGGCTGGTCGCACGCACTCACGCCGCTGGCAGTCACGATCGCGCTGATCCTGTTGTTGCGCTGGGAATCGAGGCGAGACAGTCGACTGCTCCTGCTGGGAGGCCTGGCGTACGGGTTCGCGGTGCACACCCATCCGACGGCACTGGCGCTGGCACCGGGACTCGGCCTGTGGGCGCTGCTCCACTGGCGCAACACGCTGGGAGATCGCGCGGGCTGGGGCGCGCTCGGCCTCTTTCTCCTGGCAAACCTGCCGATGCTCGCGCACAACGCACTCACCGGGTTCGGCTCGGTGGAAGCAGCCGCGCGGGTCCAGAAAGCGTATGCGGCGGGTGCCACTGCCCCAATCGACGGCTATCTGGGAAATCTCGACGCGTTGCTGAGATCAATACCGCTGCTGCTCGCCGGCGAGATTGGCGAGCATCGCGGCGTCATGCGAAGCCTTGATAACCCGTTCGCGTTCGTCTGGGCCGGACTGGTTAGCCGTCGGCCTGCTGGTGACGATCCGACGCCGAGTGTTCCTACCGCTCCTTCTCTTCGTGTCCGTGGCGCTGGTGATGCCACTCTTCAACGGCAAGTACGAGCCGCTATTCAACGGCCGATACCTTGCGCCCCTGCTGCCGCTGGCGTTCGTTCTTGGCGCCGTTGCCGTGGGCGCGCTTGTCGAGGCGCTTCGATGTTCGGCGGCCTGGAGGAGCGCAATGTACGCGACACTCGTGGTGCTCCTGTGTATCCCGTCAGTCGCATCGCTGGCGAGCTACATCAGTGTGACGGCCACGGACGGTCCTCACAATGGAGAGTTGTATCGCGCTGTCGCCATCGCGGCGGCTGCTGGCTCGTCGAAACCGGTTCTGGTAGACGCGACGATCTCTGGCACGCGGGCCTCCACGGGTCGCGAAGGGACCGGCGTCCTGGAGTACATCATGCTCGTCGATACGCCGCTGTCGGTGCGCCGCAGCCAACCAGCCGACCTGATCAAGAGCCTGGAGCGCGGCGAGTCCGACCTCGTCCTGGTGTCCACGCGGCTCCTGCATCGTCTCGACAAGGGATTCGTGCTCGAAATGCCGCCAGGCGAGGACGAGGCCCGTCCACGGCGTCGGGCGCCGTTCGCGGTCGCGCGGGTCGTCGGCCAGGCAGCGGAGCTTCCCGATCTCGACATTGTCGCCGCTGAACCGTGACACGCTGGGGCGTCCTGGCCGACATTCACGGAAACCTACCCGCGCTCGAGCGTGCGCTCGTCGGCTTCCAGATCCGCCAGGTCGACAGCATCTCAGTGCTTGGCGACAACCTCGGACGCGGCGACTCTGACGGCTGCATCGAGCTGATCCGGCAGGTCGCCGACGTCTCAGTTGTGGGAAACCGCGACCTGGATTGGCAGGATCGTGTTGGCACGGCAGCGCGCGAGTACGTGCTGGCGCTTCCGCGCGTCGCAATAGTCGATCGGCTCGCGTTCAGCCACGGCGACGCCCGCTTGACGCGCGACCTGTCGTCAGACGACATCCGGCGCGACTTCCGGCGGGCTCACGACTGGCTGGCCGCGAATGGCTGCCGAGTCTGGCTGTTCGGTCACACACATCGGGCGCGGATCTGGACGTCTGGCAGCGGGGATGTCTCGCCCCGGCTGCTGTTCGATGCGGCGACGGAGCCGCTGCCCACGACGGTGCGTCTGGATCCGACGGCGGACTTCTGGGTCGTAAACTCAGGCTCGGTCGGGCTTCCGTTCCCGGGGAAAGGACCGGCGTCCGCAACGGTGTTCGATACAGACGCCGACACGGTCGAGGTGTTCCCGATCTGAGGCGCTGGCGCTCGGGGTACGGAGGAGGGACGCCCTCACCCCAACTCTCTCCCAAAGGGAGAGGGAGATCGGCTCAGACGGGGCGAAGCAGGACGAGCGTGCCGGCGTCCGGATCGAGGTATGACTGCGCAACTCGCTGGACATCCGCCGCCGTGACGGCCGAGACGCGTCGCAGGTACTCGTCCAGCGGCGGCTCGACGCCGATCGCCTCGCGATCGGCGAGGTACTGGGCGAATGCGATGCTGGTCTGGAGGCCGAGAACAGCCCGGCCCTCGATATAGGTCTTGGCGTCTTCGAGCTCGCCGGCCGTGAGGGGTTCAGAACGGATGCGCCGCATCTGCTCGACGATCAACTCCACGACCTGATCGACGTTGCCCGGCGAGGTGCCGACCATCGACCACCAGCAGCCGACGTCCGAGAGCGTGCTGTAGGACGAGCCTACGCTGGATGCCAATCCGCGACGGTCTCGGATCTCGCCCACCAGTCGCCGTCCGACCTCGCCGAGCGTTGCGCTGACGATGTCGAGGGCGTACGTGTCGGCGTGATCGGCGCCCGGGGCGGGCAGCCCGAGGACGATCTGTGCCTGGGTGCCAGGGATCGTCTCCTCGATCCGACGCGACTTCGCGGCCGGCAACGGCGCCGTCAGAAACTCAGGCTTACCGCCGTTCGGCATCCGCTCGAAGGCGGCGGCAACTCGTTCGACCACGTCCTCGTGCTTCTGATCGCCGACAACCGCCGTCACGATGTTGCTGGCAAGGAAGTTCGCGTCGCGGAACGCCGTCAGCACGCGTCGGTCTGAGTTCGCGAGCGTCTCGCGGCTGCCGATTGGCAGGTTCCTGGCGGGATGCTCATCCCAGACGTTCTTGAAGAACAGTTCTACGGCGTAGCGGCGCGGATCGTTCTTGCCACGGATCAGCTCTTCGAGGACGACCTGGCGCTCCTTGTCGATCCGGTCTTCGGCGAACAGCGAGTTGACCAACATGTCGGCGAGGGTGTCCAGCGCAAGTCCGAAATCCTCGTTCTTGACGACAGCCTGAAAGTTGATGTTCTCGAAGGAGGTGTAGGCGTTCAGCCAGCCGCCTCGCGCGCTGATCGGGCCGAACACGGCGTCCGAGGTCGGGCGAGACGGCGTGCCCTGGAAGAACATGTGCTCCATGAAATGGGCAGCGCCGACTGTGTCGTCGTGCTCGTTGCGGGAGCCGCCACGCACGCTGATGCTGATCGCCGTGACGTCGGCGTAGTCACGCTCGCGGGTGAGCACCGCCATGCCATTCGGCAGGTCGTCACGCTTCGCATCGTCATCGTGGCTGGCATGGTCGCTCATGGCCGAATCACCACCAGGGTCGCCTCATCCGGGCGAAGGTACGTCCGGGCGACCCGCTGGACGTCGTCAGTGGTCACCCGTTGGATGCCGTCGCGGTGCTCCTGCGAGAGCACGCGCACGCCATAGGTCTCGTCGCGGATCATCTGGAAGGTCTGGGCTGCGAACGTCTCGAGGCCGACCACCAGGCTGCCGTCAAGGTACGCCTTGGCGTTCGACAGATCTTCGTGACTTAAGGGCTCGTCCGAGAGGCGCCGAACCTGCTCGTCGATGATCTGGACGACCGTATCGACGTTGACCGGATCGGTGCCGGCCGCCGCCATCCAGAGCCCGGCATCCGGGAACTGGACTACAGCTGGGGACGGATCGTAGGAGAGACCCCGAAGATCGCGGATCTCGCGGAAGAGGCGGAAACCGGAGCCGCCAAGGACGGCGTTCGCGACCGACAGCGCGAAGCGATCATCACTTCGCAAGCCGGGCAGCGGACCGCCCATGATAACGCGGGCCTGGGCGCTGCCAGCCTGTTCTTCGATGCGGCCGGGATTGGGCGGCGGCGGCGGGACGTCGGATGGCGGCGCGGCCTGGCCCGTTGGCATCCGCCCGAAGTACTTCTCGACATGGGCGAACGCCTGGTCGCCTGGCAGATTGCCGGCCACGGCAATCACCGTGTTGGCACCCACGACGAACCGATCGCGGTATTCGACGATCGTCTTGCGAGTCAGGCGAGGGGTGTTCTCGAGGTCGCCAGCCGTGGAACGCGCCAACGGGTGGCTCCCAAAGACGGCCGGGAAGAAGACATCCGCCGCCAGAACGTTCGGGTTTGCCTTGCGGGCGTTCAACTCTTCAAGGATCACGCGAGCCTCGTTTTCGATGCGCTCCTGAGCAAAGGTCGACTCGAGGAGGACGTCGGAGAGCACGTCGAGCATCGCGTCGAGGTCAACGGATCGCACCTGCGACTGGAAGACGACCATCTCAGATCCGGCAAGCGTCGAGACGCCGCCACCGCGGATCGTCAGCGGACGCTGAACCATCTCCGGTCCTGGTCGCCGCGAGGTGCCCTGGAGATAGAGCTTCTCGAGGAACTTGGCTGCACCGGCAGTCTCGTCAGTCTCGAATCGCGCGCCAGCTCGCGAGCCGATGCAGATCGCGACGATGTCCGGATCGGGCAGGTAGCGCGACAGTACGGTCGTGCCGTTGGGGAGGACCGCGCGCTCGATGTGCTCCTCGTGCAGGCCACGGCCCCGGTCGCCGCTTCCTGACGTCGCTCCTGCCACTGCTGATCCATCGTCAGGACCGAGCGGCGCTCCGAACGGTGTCGATCGCACGCGTGCTGCCCTTCCCAGAGTAGTCGATGGGCGGGTCGCGCAGGACCCGCCCACGCGAAGGATAGGTGGTGCCGGGCGGTCGTGGCAACAGACGGAGGGTCACAGGTGACGGGTGACAGGTGACAGGGAGAGGACCCCTGTCACCCATGACCTGTCACCTGAAACCAGACACCTACCGGCGGCTCCAGAGGTCCAGCCAGAGGTCTCGGAGCTCGCGCTCGGCCTGTGCCTCTGGCGGGAGCGTGAGATGCGCCCGCAGCCCACGTACGAGCGGCTGCGGCTCGGTGTCGACGTCTGGGCGGCTCGGCGCGCGCCCGGCCGAGGCCAGGATCGTCTGCGCATCCGGTGAGAGCAGGTAGTTTGCGACCAGACGGGCCCCGTTCGGCCGGTCAGTGTCGGCCGACACGACCATCGCCAGCGGCTGCGCGATCACGGGATCAGGGCTGGCCCAGGCGGTTTTGCCCCCGCCGCGACGCTCGCGCTCGACGACGTCCATTCTGGCGTCGATGGCGACGGCTTCGTCGCCGGCCGTCACGAACGCCACGAGCGTACGGGCGTCGCGGCGAAACGTCACCGCCTGTTGCGCGAGGCCGCGCACGAGATCGGAGGCGGCGTCACGGCCACGCACCTCGATCAGGCCCTTGAGCCAGGTCAAGTTGAAGTCTTCGATCGCCATCCGACCGACGTAGCCGGGATGGCGAAGCGCATCGTATGAAGGCGGGACGTGTGCCGGCGGAACCTGCTCGGTATGGTACTGGATCACGTGGAGCGTCGACGCGAGGGCGTACCACGCGCCCTCGTCATCGATCAGCACCGTAGGCAGACCGCGAGCTTCGGGAGGGGTCCAGCGAAGTGCGAGGCGGGCGGTCTTGAGTGTCGGGCCGCTGTCGCCGACGTAGACGTCCCAGGCGGAGGTGCGAGACCTCGCCTCGGATAGCGTCTCCTGGATCAGCGAGTTGTCTGCGCCGCGCTGCCAGTCGACCTTGATCTCGGGATAGCGCCGGGCGATCGCCCTCGTCAGCGCGTCGACCTCGGCCTGCGTCAGGTCGGCGCGCACGCGAACGACTTCTTCCGATTGCGCAGCGATGTACCAGGCGCTGACGGCGGCCGGCGGTTCGGCGGTAGGGCGCGGCGCGGGAGTTGGCGTCGGAATCGCCGTTGGCGCGGACGAGTCGGCGCCGAATCCGCACGCAGCTCCGGCGGTCAGGATCGCCAGGGTGAGGGCGAGCGCCATACTGCGACCGCACCCGGGGGCACGATGGCTGGCTTGACGCGAAGGTGGCACGCTCGGTACTGACATAGCATTCTGAAAGGCACTCGGATCATCGGGGACAGCAGCGACGGATCGCAAGCCTTCGGGACGCTCGGCGGGAAACCAGACCCGGTGCCAGGTCCGAACCTGCCATACTATTCTCGATTCTCAGGCCGGCGACCCAGACGTCGATCGCGAGCCCGGCCCTCTTCTGCCCTCTCCTCACTCCGTGGATGTATCGATGTCTCCAGTTCTGCACGATCAGGCGTTGTTGTTGATGGCGCACGGGAGCCGTGACGCCGAGGCCCGCGACGAGTATCGGCGCATACACGCGGCGCTGGCCGAGCGGATCGCGCCAACCCCCGTCGTCTTCTCGGTCCTGGAGTTTCCAGACGACGACGGCCTGAGCTCGATTCAGGACGGCTGGCGACAGTGCCTCAGACTCGGTGCCCGGCGCGTGGTGGGATTGCCGTTCTTCCTGTTTCCGGCCGGTCACGTCCGCCAGGATCTTCCGGAGGAGCTTCGGGCGGCACGCGCGAGCGTGGGCTGGGCCGAGCTTGACCTGCTGCCGCCACTCGGGGCAGCCGATGAGCTGCTCGACGCCGTCGAGACGCGCGTCCGCGAGGCAGCCGGTCCGGACGCGGGCCCTGATACGGCCGTGATTCTGGTGGGTGCCGGCACGAGCGACCCCGATGCGAACAGCGATCTCTGCAAGGCGGCCCGGCTGCTCTGGGAGCGCTGCAACGATCGGTACGCGCTGGTCGAGACCGCCTGGGTCAGCCTGACCCGACCAACCGTCGGCGAAGCCGTCGAGCGGTGCATTCGCCTCGGCGCTGAGCGAATCGCCGTCGTGCCGTATTTCCTCAATACCGGTGTCCTGCTAAAACGCATCGACGAGCGGCTGGCCGAGCTACCGGGGAGCGGCCCATCAGTCCAGATTGCTCGTGGTGCCCATCTTGGTCTCCACCCGCGCCTCCTGGATTTGCTCGAACGACGCGCGCGTGCAGGACTGGACCGGGTAGAGGATCTCGACGGGTTGATGGCGGTCTGCGGTCGGCCATCTTGCGCCTCGGTTGCCCGGGAGCGCAGCGGCCTCCTGCGGCCAGGCGCGAGCGTCAGCTGAGGTCGGCCGCCGCGCAGATGCCGCGCTACGGGTAGGCTACGAATCGCTCATCCGTTCGCCCGTTTGCAGATCGACTTTTTATACTCTGTACACGAACCCGAGGTGTGCCACGGAGGATCACGATTCATGGTGCGATGGCTCAGTGCCGTCGTCCTCGGAGTGATCCTTGGAGCGATCGGCGCCTTCGTCGTTCCGGGGTTTCTGCTCGAAGGGCCGCGAGAGCCACTTCAGACGAGCGACGCGATCGTCGTCATCAGCGGCGACGAGGCACTCGCCCGCTATCGAGACGGCGTCAGGCTGTACCGGGCAGGTTGGGCGCCTCGCCTGATCTTCTCGGGAGCGGCCTGGGATGGCTCACACTCGAATGCCGAGGTCATGCGTAACCTGGCGATCTCGGATGGCATTCCCGATTCGGCGATCCTGGTAGATCCCAGCGCCGACGATACGTACGGAAACGCGGTCCACACTCGCGATCTGATGGTGGCGCACGGGCTCAAGAGCGCGATCCTGGTGACGTCGCCGTACCATCTCCAGCGGGCGGTCTTGACGTTTCGCGGTGTGTACGACGGCACCGGCATCCGGGTGATCGGGCGGTCCGCGCCGGACGGCGAGTGGCGCAAGACGAACTGGTGGATGAGCTCCGAAACACGCGCCCTAACGGTCCGCGAGCTGGAAAAGCTCGGGTACGTCACGCTGACCGGGCGATACAACTAGACGAGGAGACAGAATACAGGAGACAGGAGGGATCAGCCCCTCCTGTCTCCTGTATTCTGTATTCTGTCTCCTGTCTCCCCGTTAGTAGCCGACGAGCTCGACGTAGCCCTGGCCGGCGATCGGCTGACCGTTCAATGTGCCGACGATCGTCTGGGCGCCCTCCCAGTAGACCATCGAGGTTGACGTGCGCGCGTCCAGCTCCTGGTCAGACAGGACCGGCGCGACCCGCACATCGAGAGCCGGCTCGCGAACGGTGGCACGCCAGCCGCTCGGGTAGGTGATGCCGGTGTGAGGGCTTGCCCAGGTGCCCAGGACGCTGACTTCGAACTGGTTCCCCGTCAGGTGTTTGAAGGTGCCGTCAGGCGCGACGTAGGTGCCGTACGCGATCGTGGTCTGGCCGGCCTGGTTGCGGATCAGGTTGAGCATCAGGTCGCTGCCGTCGTCGAGCTGCATGCTGAACCAGTCCCAGCCGCCGCCCATCACCAGGAAGTTGCCCCACTGCTTGTCGAACCACGCCAGGCCCTTGACCGGCACCCGCTCGCCGTGGTCGTCGATCGAGCCGGCGATCTCCATCCGCGTCCGCGAGTAGTAGTATGAGTCGCCGGCCGGGCCGAACGTCACGAGGCCGCCGTCGTGGAGGACGGGCGGTCGGCGGGTACTGAGCCGGAGATCGATGCCGTAGGCAGACATGGCAGCCTGGAGGGTGTCGTTTCCGAGGAGACCGGCCATCCGCCAGCCGCCGACGTCCAGGGAGAAGCCTTCTGGAGGCTGGGCCTGCGCGCCCTGACTCTGGCGATCTTCGTAGCGGAACAGTCCGCGCTGACGATCGGTGACGGCGAAGTGGGCGACGTAGTACGGCTGCAAGGTGGCACGCTGGATCTGGAACGTCACCAGCTCGAAGCCCCAGCGGCGGTTGTCAGCCGACTCCAGGTGGCCGGTGTAGTACCACCACTCGGTCAGGTCGTTGTGGGGCGCCTCGTCCCTGGGGAAGGCTACTGGTGGGTGCGCGGCCGGGGTTGGGACCGGAGCGAGGGGAAGGCCCGGCTCCGGCGGGCCAGAACAGGCGGCCATGAACGCCGCCGAGCCGAGCATCGTCAGGAGGCGTCGTCGGGAGATCGTGGCGCGGGGCATCAGACGGCTCCTCCAATTCGGGCTGGCAGCAATCGTAGGACGGCGCGCGGCGCCCACCAGTTCCAGTCGCCGAGCAGCTGCATCGTGGCCGGCACCAGCAGGCCGCGCACCACGGTGGCGTCCAGCAGAACGGCGATGGCGGTGCCGAGGCCGAGCGCCTTGATCAGGACGATGTCCGCGGCGATGAAGCTGCTGCTGACCAGGACGACGATCGCCGCCGCGCTGGTGATCAGGCGCCCGCTCTTTTCGAGACCGACGGCGACGCTGCGCGCGTTGTCGAGGCCGCCATCGTACGCCTCCTTGACGCGGGAGAGCAGGAAGACCTCGTAGTCCATCGAGAGGCCGAACAGGACGCAGAACATCACGATTGGCAGGGAGGCCTCGATGAAGCCGAGCGGCTGAAAGCCCAGCCAATCCGCGAACAGGCCATCCTGAAAGACGACGACCAGGGCGCCGTAGCTCGCCAGGATGCTCAGCGTGTTCATCACGAGCGCCTTGAGCGGCAGGACCACCGACCTGAACAGAAGGAGCAGGACGAGGTACGTGGCAACCACGATGAAGGCGAGGGCGCGCGGGAACTCGGCGTAGAGGCCTTCGGCGTAGTCGACGACGCCGGCAGTGCCGCCGCCGACGGTGAAGCTGAGGCCGCCGCCGATCGGCGTGTTGCGGATAGCTTTGACGAGCGACTTCGAGAGATCCGCGGTCTGGCTGCCGCGACTGACGACTCTGACCAGCGTGAAGCGTTCGCGGGTGGTCTCGGCGGCGAGGGCCCGAGCGTACGGATCGGCGATCTTCGTCGGATCGGCGAAGATCAGCAGGTGCTGATCGAGCGTCAGGCGGGGATCGAGGCTCACGATGCTGTCGACACGCTCGACGCGAGCATCGGCGCGGATGCGCGCGACGAGCTCGTCGAGGGCAACCAGCCGCTCCGGCGCCGTGATCGAGTCGGGCGCGGTTACGGCGATCAATATCGGCGCGATCTCACCTTCCCCGAAGGCAGCCCGGAGCTGGTCGAAGCCGCGCCGCGACTGGACGTCGACGGGCAGGATCGAGGCGTCGGGCGCCCCGAACCTGGCGTGCAGGAACGGGGCGCCGAGCAGGACCAGGAACGCCAGTACCGCTACGAACACCAGGCCAGCATGTCGCATCACGCGCCCGGCAACGGCGTGCCAGAGGCCGGTGCGGCCCGCACCCGATCGAAGGACGGGCAACGCGTCGATCCGCCTTCCGGCAAGGGCGAGCAATGCCGGCAGCAGTGTCAGCGCAGCCAGCACCGACAGGGCGACGACGATCGAGCCGGCAATGCCGAGCGAACGAAGCGCGTTGTAGCTGAAGGTGGTCAGGCCGAGTAGCCCGATAAACACGGTGAGGCCGGAGAACAGGACGGCCTTGCCGGCTGTGGCCATCGCGATGCCGAGCGCGTCGGGCACGTCACGCTCGCGGAGCTCATCGCGGAACCTGCTGACCACGAAGAGGGAGTAGTCGATCCCGAGGCCGAGCCCGAGCATGCTGACCAGGCTCATCGCGAAGATCGAGACGTCCGTGACTCGGGTGACGAGCACGACCAGGCCGAGTGTGACGACGACGGCGGTCCCGCCGATCAGGGCCGGCACGAACGCCGCGACCAGCGAGCCGAAAACCAGCACCAGCGCCAACCCGGCGAATGGGATCGAGATGATCTCGGCCCGTCGAAGGTCGCGCTCGGTGACGGACTGAATGTCGCCGAAGAAGATCGGCGCGCCGGTCAACGTCATGTCGAGGCCGCTCGGCTTGAGGGCGCCTTCGATCTGAGGGATGACGCCACGAAACTCGTCCGGCAGCGTGCGCAGCGCGATCATCGCGTAGGCCGTGTGGCCGTCGGGGGCGGCCTGCCGGGGGTTGTCGCGGTGCGTCGTGACCCGAGCGACGAGGTCGAGTGTCCGGAGGTCGCGTAGGGAGGCGTCGACGGCGTCGAGGTAGGCCGGGGAGTTGGTGTCCAGGGTGGGGTGGCTGAAGATGACGAGGAGCGCGGACGGGTTTTCGCCGAGCGCCGTCTGCATCGTCGCGCCGGCGCGGGCCGCTTCCATCTGCGCCGTCGCGAAGCCGCCCGGGGAGAGCGCACGGGAAGCGCTCGGGGCAGCCGGCAGCGCGGCGACCAAGACAATGATCCAGACGACGAGCACCAGCCAGCGATGCCGGTGGACCCGGCGACCGAGGCGATAGAACGGATCGGCAGCCAGTGGATGAGGGGACACGGTACTTTCAATACGCAGAGGTCGGAGGGGCACAGCGACCAGCATTCAGGTGCCGGAGGGCTAGCATAACCGTACGGAACGGTGCACGCAGACCGCCCGAATTCGGCGACGTCCTGGTGGTCGGATCGTAGCATCTGCACGCAGGCGGACAGCCGTATACTGGCCAGTATGAGCGACCGACCGGCAGGACCGGTGGCGTACACCGATGGCGGATGCGTGGGGAACCCGGGGCCGGGCGGGTGGGGCGTCCACCTGGAGTACCCGGATGGCCGCGTCGTCGAGCTTGGCGGCGCCGAGCTCGAGACGACGAACAATCGGATGGAGCTTCGCGCGGCGATCGAGGCAGCGCGGGCCGTCGCGGGATGGCCCACCGCGACGATCATCGCGGACAGCCAGTACGTGCTGCGTGGGATCACCTCATGGGTGGCTGGCTGGAAACGGAAGGGCTGGAAGACGGCGACCGGTCAGCCGGTGCTGAATCAAGACCTCTGGGAAGAGCTCGACGCGGTCGCTACGGACCGCGTCACGTGGGAGTGGGCGAAGGGCCATTCTGGCGTGCCCGGCAACGAGCGGTGCGACGAGATCGCGTCCTGGTTCTCGGCGAGCGTGCGTCCGCTTGACGGCAGACGGCCGAGCAGAGGGAGTTCGAGTCGACCGGCCTCTGTGGCGAACGGCCGGGCGGGACGGGCCGCCGTTTCGCCCGGCGCCTCGTACATCAGCATGGTTGCCGGAATTCCGGCTCGGCACGGTACCTGGGGCGAATGCGAGCAGCGGGTCAAGGGCGTGAAGGGCGCGCGGTTCAAGAAAGTCCGAAGCCCGGCCGAGGAACGAGACGTCTTCACGTCCTGGGGAGTGACCGACGATGACCTCTTCGGAATCTGACCGCTCGCCGGGGCTGTCGGAGCGATTCGTGGCGCAGTTCGGCCGTGCCCCGGACGTCCAGAGTTCGGCGCCGGGCCGGGTCAACCTGATCGGCGAGCACACAGATTACAACGACGGCTTCGTGCTGCCGCTCTCGGTCCCGCTGCGCACGCGGGTCGCCCTCGCCAGGCACGACGACGACCTGACGCGAGTCGTGAGCCGCGAGCGAGACGCCGACAACGTCGCCGAGTACCGCGTCGGTCACGAGCAGCCGGGGCGCGACTGGCTGGACTACGTCCAGGGCGTGTCGTCGGTCCTGCGCGAGGCGGGGCGCGTCCTCGGCGGCTTCGACCTGGCGATCGAATCGGACGTGCCCCTGGGAAGCGGACTGGCGTCGAGCGCGGCGCTGCTGGTGGCGGTGTTTCGGGCACTCCGTGAGGCGTTCGGCCTCGCGATCGACGACGTGACGCTGGCCCGGCTCGCGCAACGCGCCGAGGTCGAGTTTGTCGGTGCTCGCGTCGGCATCATGGATCAACTGTCCGCCAGCCTCGGCGACGAGGAGTATGCGCTGTTCGTGGACACTCGGTCGCTGGATGTCGAACGTGTCCCGTTCCCGGCCACGCTCGAACTGGCGGTGATCAACTCCGGCGTCGCCCACAGCAACGCTGCCGGCGAGTACAACACGCGCCGGAGCGAGTGCGAGCGCGCGTGTGAACTGTTGGGCGTACCGTCACTGCGAGGTGTGGGTGTGGCCGATTTGCCGCGCATCGACGCATTGCCGTCGCCGCTCGCCGGGCGCGCGCGTCACGTCGTCACCGAGAACCAGCGCGTGCTCGACACGGTGGCCGCTCTGAGGGAGGGCCGACTCGACGGGCTCGGGCCGCTGCTGGCAGCGTCGCACCGGTCGATGCGGGACGACTACGAGGTGTCGGTGCCGGAGATCGACTTGCTGGTCGAGCTGGCGGATGCGCGGCAAGACGTGGTCGGAGCTCGCCTGACCGGCGGCGGGTTTGGCGGCTCGATCGTGGTGCTCACGGAGGCCGGCCGAGCTGCCGACGCGGGCCGCGCGATCGTCGACGAGTACCGCGCGCGGACCGGTCGTCCAGGACGATTGCTGGTGCCATCCGTGATCTGAGGCCGGCGAGAGGCGTTACCGCGAGTGCGCCAGCGCCGCGTCCCCAGGAAGCCTGCCGCGCGCGTTTTACCTTCACACGCTGATCGCGATAGCGTCGAATTCAGCACGTCGCGCGGCGCGTTCGGCGCCAGTTTGACGGAAGTCCCGACGGGTGTCCGATCTGTTCCCACACAGATGGTCAGCGAGCGGGACGGTACGCTATCCTCCCGCCCCGGAGGACTGAATGGCCGTGCGAGCGCGCACCTGGCTTCTCGCCTGCACGACACTGCTCATGTTGCTAGTGCCGATCGCCGTCGGCGGCACGGTCCTGGTTGAGTCGAGCCGCGCCAGGGTTGCGATCGCGGCGTCCCAGCCGTACGGCACGACGGCCGCCACGCCAACTCAGTCCACCTCCGTCACGCGACAGGCGTACGACCTGCTGCTCGACAACTTCGTGATGCCGCCGCCGCCGTCCAGCCTCCTGGCGGCTACCGCGGCTGAAGTCGGGCGGCGCGCTGGTGACCGGAAGCCGGCCGAGTGGGTGACTCCGACGATCGCCGTCGACGCCACCCGCGACGATGCCTGGGCCGCGTTCGACGCGTGGCTGGACCGCGTTGCGGCGCTCCTTGCGCCCGTGATCGACCAGGACGCGCTGGACGATATGACCGTTCGAGCGCTCGCCGCCGCCATGGCGGAACACCACACGCGGTATCTGGATCCGCGCCAGAACGAGGAGCATCAGGCGTGGCGGCGCGGCGAAGTTCGCTACGAGGGGATCGGGGCGCGCCTGCGCCGGCCATCGACGGTGGTGCTGGAGGTGTTCGACGGCAGTCCAGCCGCGAAGGCGGGAATTCGGACCGGCGACCGGATCGTCGAAGTGGACGGCGTGTCAGTCTCTGGGGGGACGTCCGAAAACGCCATCAGCCGCATCCGAGGGGCGCTCGGGTCGAAGGTGGACGTGGTGGTCGAGCGTCGAGGGTCGCCCACGCCGCTAAGGTTCTCCATCGAACGGGCCGAGATCAAGCTGCCGTTCGTGCGCTGGGACGTGATTCAACGCGCGGACGGGCGGAAGGTCGGCTATTTGCAGATCAGAGGGTTCCCTGAGCCGAGCGTCGACGAGCGCGTCGGTCAAGCGCTCGTCGAGATCGACCAGCGCGGGGTGGACGGCCTGATCCTCGACCTGCGCGGCAACAGTGGCGGCCGGATCGACGTCGGCATGAAGGTGGCGAGTCGATTCCTGCGCGACGGCGTCGTGTTCCAGCAGGTTGACAGGACTGGACGTGAGCGCCAGGTGCGGCCGGCCAACGGTCAGTACTGGGAACGGTCGATTCCGATTGTGACGCTAGTTGACGGCGGCACGGCGTCGATGGGCGAGATCCTCGGCTCAGCGCTCCAGGAGGCCGGCGCCGCGAGGGTCGTCGGCACCCAGACGGCTGGCAGCGTGGCAGGGGCCCGCCTCTTCCCGCTGGCGAACGGCGGGGCACTCCAGATCACGGTATTGACGATCACGTCCGGGCGCGGCGTCGCGCTGAACGACGTCGGGCTGACGCCAGACGTCGCGATTGACCTCTCGGACGACGACCTGCTCGGCGGCGTCGACGTTCAACTCGAGACCGGCATCCGCATTTTGCGACTGACGCCCAGATCGGCTGGCATTTCATCTGGCCCGACTCAGATGCTGGACGGTCTGGCGGCGTGAGCGAGGCCGAGGAGGGCCGGCGTGGACGCGCTGCCTTCTGAACGACACGTTATCCTGGCACAGGTCATGCTGCCGGCTGACGCCAATCCCTCCGGGGACGTTCACGGCGGTACGCTGATGAAGCTCGCCGACACGGCCGGGGGGATCGCGGCGGTGCGCCATGCGAAGCGCCGCGTGGTCACGGCGATAGCGGACTCGATGACGTTCGAGCACCCGGTGAAGGTTGGGGATCTCGTGCTGATCGACGCGCAGGTGAGCTGGGTCGGCCGGACCAGCCTGGAAGTCGAGGTTTCGATCTTTGCCGAGAAGGTGTTGACCGGCGAGCGACGTCGAACGTCGCTGGCCTACTTCGTGTTCGTGGCGCTGGGCGACGACGGCCGGCCGCACGAGGTGCCGCCGCTGGAGCTTCGGACCGACGAGGAGCGGGCACGATTCTCACGGGCCGAGGACCGACGACGATTCAGACTTGCCCAGCGTGGACACCCGCCGACGTAGGTGACCGGCCTCCAACCATGCGAGAATGGGCGTACGCTGATACCGGGTTGCAGAAGGCATGGCGAGCACCGAAGCCCAGCGAGGACGCCTCCGTATCGTCTCCGGGATGGAGTTGCCTGTCAGTCCGCTCGGGCTGACGGGCCGCGACCTCTGGCGGGTCATCTCGCACCGGGTCACCTTGACGGTCGTCACCGAGATGCTGGCGATCGCCGTGCTGGCGGTCGCCGTCATGACGGTCTTCTGGCCGATGCTGGCCGGGATCGGCGTCTACGCCGAGTCAGACACATTCACGTTCTTCTATCCAGTCTTCGCGCAACTCCATGCGTCGCTGCGTGCGGGGGAGCTTCCGCTCTGGACCCCGAACGTGTTTGGCGGGTTTCCGCTCTTCGCCGAGGGTCAGATCGGTGCCCTCTACCCGCCAGCGTTGCTGGCGGCGCAACTCGCGTCGCCGGTCGAGGGGTTCTTGCTGCTGCGGGTGTTCCACGTGGCCGTCGCCGTGCTCGGCGCGTTCGCGCTGGCGCGGGCACTCAGGGTGGGTGTGACCGGCGCAACGGTGGCCGGCCTGACGTTTGGGCTAGGGAGCTTCGTGGTTGCCCAGCAGCACCACGCGAACTTGCTCGCGGCGACGGTCTGGCTACCGCTGCTGCTCGCGTGCGTCGAACTGGGACTGGCCCGACAGGGCTGGGTGGGGCACGGACTGTTGGGCATCGCGGCACTGGTGCTCGGCGTGGCGGCGCTGGCAACGCACGTGCAGCCGTTGATGCTCACCGGGGCACTGCTCGCCGCGTACGTCGTCGTTCGGCAAGGCTGGATGGCCGTCGCCGAGGTTCGGATGGGCGGAGTGCGCCGTGGGGGGGTGGTCGGCGGGGTGCTGCTCGTGGACGCCACCGCGACCGTGATTTTCGTGGGCGCGGTCGGCGCACTCATCGCCGCTGCCCAGATTCTCCCGCTCTACGAACTGAGCCAGGAGTCGTGGCGGGCGCACGGCTGGTCGTATCAGGACGCCGTGGAGTACTCGCTGCCACCGGTCAGCCTGATCACCCTGATCTTCCCGTTCTTCTTCAGACTGCCGGACGGAGGCCAGTGGTCGCTCTGGCAGGTCTGGGAGTCGGTGATTTACGTGGGTGTCGTGCCGCTGGTGCTCGCCGTGGTCGCGGCGCTGGCCGTCAGGCGTTGGGCGGTGACGTTCTTCGCAGTCGCGGCGGTCGTGAGCGGGGCGCTCGCGTTGGGTGGCTACGCGCCGTACGGACTGTACGAGTGGCTCTGGCACGTCCCGGGGATGAGCCTCCAGCGAGCCCCGGCGCGCTTCACGATGATCACCGCCCTGAGTCTTTCCGTGCTGGCGGCGTACGGTGCAGACTGGCTGGCGGGCTCGGCGATGACCGGAGGTGGTCGAACGAGCACCCGCCGTCGACTGCTGGTCTTGCAGGTCGTCGTGCTCGTCTTGCTAGGTACGCTGGTCATCCACCTGGTGATGTGGCGGGCATGGATCCAGGCGGATCGAGCATGGGCGATGCATGCGCTGACGCAGACGTACCTGGCGATGGTGAGAGATCCGCTCCAGGGACTCCAGCCGATGGACGTGGTGCTGGGCCTGGAATCCGCGCTCGATCTGGCGAACCCCAAGACGATGCTGCCACTGGCGCTCCTGGGCCTCTTCGCGCTGCTGCTGGTGGCGTGGCGCGAGCTTCCCCGCCTTCGCCCGGTCTGGCAGTCGGTGCTGGTGGTGCTGGTCGCGGCCGACCTGACGCTCTTCGCCAGCGACTTCCACCCGCTCGTCGACGTCTCGTACCTGGGCGACCCTGGGCCGGCGGGACGGGCGCTTATCGAACGGGCCGGACCGTGGCGCGTGCTGACCCGACCGGACGTCGAAGCGCCTCAGCCGAACGAGCTCCTGCCGCATAACGTCGCCGAGGCGTCCGGCTATAGCCCGCTTCAGCTCGAGCGGCACCGATGGTATGCCCAGGCCGTCCAGACCGTCGACAACGCCCTGCTCGATCTCTGGTCCGTCCGTTGGATCGTCGAGACGTCGCGGCCGGAGCCGATGCCGTCGTATCAGCTCGTGAGTTTCCATCCGCGCCGTCCGTTGATGATCGGGGGCGCCGATACCCCCAACGGCGAGATCGTCCTGCGGCCCGAGTCGAGCTCGGCGACGCATCTTCGACTGATCACGGCACTCAGCGGCGGCGAGTCGATCGCAGACGGCGAAATCGTCGGCGAGTGGCTGCTGACCGATGCCGACGATGTCCGCCACGTTCTGCCGATGCGGGCTGGTCGCCAGATGGCGGACTGGCGACCGCGCACGGCAGGACAGAGCGTCGCTCACCGACCGGTCCAGGTGGCGGCGACGATTCCGATTGGCGACCGCGGCACCGAGCGGATGCTGGCGTACGCCGAGCTGCCGCTCAGCAGGCGCATGACGATCACGGCGATGCGGTACCGCCATCTGAACCCGGCCGGCCGGACGATCCTGTACGGGATCGGACTGTACGACCGCGAGGAAGACTCGACGAGCCAGGTCACCCGCGAAGACCGGTACTCGATCGCCTATCGCGACGCCGACGTCACGGTCTATGAGAACGGCTCGGCATACCCTCGGGCGTTCGTGGTGCCGGAAGCGGTACTGGCAGCGGATGGACAGGCTGCGCTGGCCCGCCTGCGCGATGGGCCGCTCGATCCACGGCACCAGGTCGTCGTCGAGAGCTCGCCGGTGAGTGGACTCGGGCCGTTTCCTGGCACGCCAGCCGCGGACGCACGTGTCGTCGCCGAAGGCTCGGCGGTGCTCGACGTGCGCGCGGATGCGCCGGGCGGCGGCTTCCTGGTGGTGACGGACCCGTATTACCCGGGGTGGCGGGCGTTCGTGAACGGCGTGGAAACTCCGATTCTTCGGGCAGACTACCTGTTTCGGGCGATTGTGCTGCCGCCCGGCAGTCACGAAGTCCGGTTCGTCTTCGTGCCGACGTCGCTTCAACGTGGAACGATGCTCTCGGTGGCCGGCGTGGTGATCGCGCTGAGCGCCGTTCTCGTCGGGGTCTGTGCTCCGTTGGTGTCGAGGCGACCGTGGCGCCGATTATCAGATTTGAGACTCCTCAGGTGGCGCCCACGCCGGGGCGGGCAGCCCGCGCACGACGCGGGCGGCGAGCCGACAGATCCGCCTCGGTCCCCGAGCAGCGGCGACGACGATACGTGAGTCAGGCAAGCGGCCGGCCCATGATATACTCCCCACTGAACGTCTGAGCTCGTGCACCGGGAGTCATCACTGGAAGCGCAAGCACTCGCCAGGCGAATTGTCGAGATCGCATCCGACAAACTGGCTACCGATATCGTCCTGCTCGACATTCGACCGATTGCGACGGTTGCCGATTATTTCGTGGTCGCGAGTACGGCCAGCGAGCGGCAGATGCAGGCCGTCGTTCGGGATCTTGAACAGACGCTTCGGAACGACGATGGGGTTCGCCCGTTGCGAGTCGAGGGGCGATCGTCGTCGGGCTGGGTCTTGATCGACTATGGTGACGTTGTGGTGCACCTGTTCAGCGCGGAGCAGCGAAGCTTCTACCGACTCGAGGAGCTCTGGGCCGCTGCCGTTCCTCTTGTGCGGATGCAATAGTGAGCGACGACGAGGCCTCTATGCAGTGTCGGGCCGGAACGCTGTTTGGGATCGGATTGAGCGTTGGCGTGGTGATCGGCATCGCCGTCGGCACGGTCGTCGCAATGCGCGTCGGGTCAGACGCAATGGATGCGCTGCGAGGTTTGCTCGACCGCGTCTCCGGCCGGAATAACCAGGTCAACTTCGAGCTGCTGCTGCAGTAGCCGGTTCGGCCTCACAAGCAGGCCGTACGCGCTAGGTGCCTGGCACCGTGATCTGGAAGACCGTGCCGCCGCCTTCGCGCGAGCGGTGCTCGATACGTCCGCCCGTCGCGGCAAGTTGGCGTCTGGCGAGGTACAACCCAAGTCCGAGCCCGCGTACGCCAAACAGTCGCGCATTGGTGCCGCGCTCAAACGGTTCGTAGATCCGCGCGGCGTCGGCTGGGTCGACGGAGATGCCACGGTCGGCGATATCGATCTCGAGCTTGTTGCCACGCCGCCGTAGGTTGACGTCGATCTGTGCGCCTGACGGCGAGTATCTGACTGCGTTTGTCAGGACGTGAAAGAGAACCTGGCTCAGGATCGTGGGGTTGCAGCAGGCGATGCCCGAGCCCTGGACCAGGATCGGATGCGCGCCCGCATCGCGCCGTTCGATCTCGTGCACGACGCCATCCACGATCTGCTGAGCCTCGATCTCGATCGGCGCGACCACGAGATCTCCAGAATCGACTTCAGCCAGCTCCGACAACTCCGCGAGCATCGCCGAAAGCCGGGTCGTCTCGCGCACCACGACCGCCAGGGCGTTTGTGGCGCGTGGCTCGTTCTTCAGGGATCGCTGAAGTACCTGGGCGTAGCCGTGTATCGACGTGAGCGGCGTCCGCAGCTCATGGATGACGCTCGACGGAAGGCCAGGCGCCGGCGCGGGCGCATCCTTGCGTTCGTCTGGGAGAGAGTGGTCGTCCGCCGTGGCGCTTACCCCGTTCGACTCCTGGCCGCTTTCTGTTGGCGCGGTAACGTGTACGGCGACGTTTCTGCGCGTCAGCGATGAGACGCCTGACTGCTCGCCGGCTGACATTCGATACACTCCGGAGGACGGGATACAGGGACAGGCTGAGGCAAGACGGTGCTCGAGTGCCGCCACGCCCCACAGCGGGGTACTCACTGCACGAGGCGTGCCACCATGGCAAACGAACCACCAGAAGACAATCGTCGATCCGAGGAGCGCCCGGCGATCGTCGGCGACGTCGTGTTCGGCGTCATGGACAGTCCGGTGGCGGTCTGCACGCTCGGAAGCCGGGCGCTCCTGCCGGATCTGGCTGGGCGGGCGGAGATCGCCGTCGCCGGACGCGTCTTCACCGAGAACGTCGGCGTGGAGCGGATGATTCAGAACCTGGCGGCTTTCGAGATCGTCCGCTTCCTGATCGTCTGTGGTCGGGAGACCAGCCATCGGGTCGGCGAGACGATTCTGGCGCTGCATCGAAACGGCGTGGACGGCGATGGCCGTGTGATCGGCTCGGGCGCGCCCGAGCCGATGATGCCGAACCTGACTTCCGAGCAGCTACGAGCGTTTCAGACCCGAATCCAGGTCGACGACATGATCGGGACCGAGGATACCGTGGCAATCGTCGAGCGGGCGGCGGTTCTGGCGAAGCAGCCGGCCACCGATGTCGGACCGGGGGCCAGAAGTGCGCAGGCAGGCGATCAGGTTGACGTGGTCGTCGCGACGCGCGATCCAGCAGGGTCCTGGGAGTACGATCCGATCGGATACTTCCTGATCTTCGTGGATCCCTCGCGGCGGCTTCTACGGGTCGAGCACCATACGCGGGAGCACGCACTGCGGACGGTGTACGAGGGCCGCCGGGCTGAGGAGCTCTGTCATACGATCGTGCGGCGGGCTGACGTAACGCTGCTGGCGCACGCGGCGTACCTCGGTCGGGAGCTTGCGAAGGCGGAGACTGCCCTGGAGTTTGGCCTGGAGTACGATCAGGACCGACCCCTGGCGCTTTCGTCGGTTCGGCGCGGCGCGACGGCAGATGGTGGAGAGGGAGGATCGTAGTGGCGACGGTTCTGGCGATTGCCGCGCACCCTGACGACGAGCTGTTCGGCGCCGGCTACCTCGCGAAGCTGGCGGCAGAGGGCAACGAGCTGCACATCCTCTGCACGACTCGCGGCGAGGGCGGTGAGGTCGGCGAACCGCCGGTCGGACCGAAGTCGCGCCTCGGGGAGCTCCGCGTGGTCGAGATGCACAACTCCGGCGCGGCGCTCGGTGCGCGGTCGGTCCAGTTTCTCGACTTCGTCGACCCGTGGATGGAGATCGGCGGCGAGGCGCTGGCGATCGACGCCGAGCCCGGCGAGTTCGTCGCGGCGCTCGCGGAACGGATCGGAGCGCTCCGGCCTGACGTCGTCATCACGCACGGGTCGAACGGCGAGTACGGGCATCCGCAACACGTCTACACCCACCGGGCAGTCATGGCGGCGCTGGGTACGCTGGCACCGTGGCGGCCGGGCGAGCTGCTGACCTGGTGCGCCGACACCGGTAACGCGGCGACCGATCGCGTGGTAAACCAGGACGACCCGGCCGACGTCGACCTGGACGTCTCACCCTGGTTCGAGCGCAAGCTTGCCGCCGCGAATGCCCACGTGAGCCAGCACGCGATGTTCATGCGGAACAACAAGACGAACGACCTGGCGAACGCGCTGCGGCGCCAGGAGGCGTTTCGGCGATGGCCGACTGACAGCTTTCCGACTGTCGGCGAGGTCGTCCGGCCAGGAGGCCGAGAAGTGGACAAGTGGCGCTGACAAAGGCGGCGCCTGTCGATTCAAGCGTTCGATGATGGGTCAATCGCAGGGGTCGGCGGAGGCGGCCGGCCGGTACTATTCGACGCGGCGAGTGGCGCGGAGGCAGCACAGCCCATGCTGCGAGCCGCCGAGTCCAACATCTCAATGAGCGGGAGAGCGCCCAATGCCGCGTCTGACCACGTACGAGAGTCCATTCCAGGTAACACTCAAGGGGGTCGCCGCCGGACTGGTCGGCACGCTCGTGATGACGAGCGCGCTCCAGGCCGCCGCCCGCATCATCGGTCGGTCCGGAGATACCACGGAAGATGACCCCGACGACTACTCTGACGTCGGCGAGTTGACCGCGCTCGACGTGGCGCCGCCAGTCCCCGCGACCGAGCAGGTCGCCGAGCGGCTCGCGAGTCAGGTGTTTCGGCGCGAGCTCTCACAGGAGACGAGGCAACGGCTGGGTGTCGGCATCCACTGGGCGTACGGTGCGTTCTGGGGGGCGCTCTCGGCGCAGCTTCAGTTGACGCTGCGTCCGCCGGCGGTGCCGTACGGCGTGGCGCTAGGTATCGCCGTCTGGGCGGTGGGACCGGCCCGACTGGTTCCGGCGTTGGGCCTGTACGAGCGGCCGGCCTCGTCCGGGATCATGCGGCGCATGGTGGCGATCGGTCTGCACGTCCTGTACGGCGTGACCACGGCGCTCACCCTGGAGCGCCTCAGCACCTCCCGGTAGCGACCGAGCGGGGGCATCTGATTACAGAAGGCTTTAACTGCTTGACATCGGAGGGTTCGCCGCACGAATAATGAGTCTCGGGCGGTCCGCGCGCGCCGACTTCGGTACCGCCGCGGCAGCCAGGACGACGAGATTCTTATGGACGGTTCGGGCGAAGATGAAGCTTTCGCGACGCCTCTTCCTGCGAGCGGCGGCGGGTAGCGCCGCCGCCCTCGTGCTGCCGCTCACATCAGCTCCAGCTGTCGCCTGCGCCCCTGATGACGGGACGGGCGCGAATGCGATCTGCGGTCCGTCTCCGGCCTTGACGCGGCCGGCTGGCGACCCGCCGTTTCAGGCGTTCTGGGTGTCGACGTTCCTCGGCACGAAGCTCTGGCCGACTGCGTCATCCGTGCAGGGTGAGATGGGGGTAGTCGAGCCGGGGCGCCTGTTCAGGGTCGAGTCGCCGCAGAACGGCTACCGCCTGCTGGTCTGGGACCCGCGTGAGAACCGTCACGTCTACATCGGATCGGAGGCCGTCGGGCCGGCCGAGACGCCGTTCTGGTCGGCGTTCGCCGACGACGGCAAGTGGCTCGACGTGACGCTTTCGACGCCGCAGAACATCAAGGCGATGCAGGGCGATGACCTCAAATTTCGAGACCTGGTGACGGCCGGGCTACAGGGGACCACGAAGCCCGGCTTCTACCGGATCCTGCGGCGTGTCTACAACGAGACGATGGACAGCCGGACGATTCCGGGCCTGACGGATTCGTACTTCCTGAAGGACGTGATGTTCACCCAGTACTTCGCGCCCGACGGCGCGGCGATCCACTACAACTGGTGGGGCCCGCCACGCGGGTTCGGCAATCCGGGCTCGCACGGGTGCCTTGGGATGCGCTGGGACGGCTCAAAGTTTCTGTGGGACTGGGCGAACATCGGGACGCCGATCGTCATCCACCACTGAGACAGGTCACAGTGCGATTGCTCGGGGTGTTGAGTCGGCCGGCGACGCTGGCGCTGGTCGGCGTAGTGCTCGGCAGCGCGATCCCGCTGGCGTGGCTGACGAGCGGACCGTCAGTGTGCCCGTTCAAGATCTTCACGGGGCTGCCGTGCCCAGGGTGCGGCCTGACGCGGAGCGCGGTCGCGCTCCTCCATGGCGACCTGTCGACGTCGCTGTTCTACCATCCGCTCGGCGCGCCGATCGTCGTCGCGGCGGTGCTGGTCGGGCTCGTTGATGCGTGGTTCTGGTGGCGCGGCACGCGGCCGGGTCAAGAACAGGTGTCGCCGGCATGGCTGCTCGAACGGCTCGCGAAGAGTCCCGCGCCGTGGGTGGCCATCGGTGCGCTTGCCGTCGCCTGGCTGGTGCGGTTGCCGCTCTACGTCGTGGGCGCCTGGATGTTCTGATCCGGCACGGGCACGGCTCGCCACTGGAAACGCGCGATGCGGCGTACCAGAGCCCGGGCTAACACCGCGATGCCGACGCCCATTGTGACGACGTTCAGCACGACCAGCGGCGCGAAGTAGTGTGAGGAGTCGAAGCCGAGGTTCGGCGTGATGACGGCGTAGGTTGCCGCGAGCCAGCACAGGAAGAGCAGGGCCGGACCGGCCATACCCTGACGGAGCGCCACGCTGGCGCTCCAGGCGAGCGCGAGCAGACCGAGGGGAACCAGTACCAGATCTATCGGCAGCGGGAGCGGCCCTCGCGGAGTGGCGTAGCTGTCGAACGTGCGCCAGGCCACGCGGGAGATGCGAGATTGCAGATCCTCTGGGACGGCCTGGACCGAGAAGACCGACCGCTGGAACTGCATCTCGTCCTGGCGATGCTGGATCAAGCCGACGACGCGGTTGGCCGGATTGACGTAGAGCAGCGGATTCACCGCCACGAAGACGATCGCGGCTGCCAGGCCGACGTCGATCCACGAGCGAAGCCCGATCGTGCGGCGCGTCCGATGCAGGGCCAGGAGTTGCTGGACCATTGCGTACGCGCCCAGTCCGAGCGCTCCGAGTGCGCCATTCAGTTTGGTCGCGGCGGCGAGCGCCAGGGCGACGCCGATCAGGGGCGGAAGCCAGCTCTTGAACGTTGGCGTTCCGACCTTCGGCATCGCGTGCAAAGCGAGCGCCAGGGCGAGCAGGCTGAACGTCGCGACGATCGACTCTGCTAGCGCGCGGGTCCAGACCGTCGTCAGGAGAGGGTTGAGGAGCGCGAGGCCCGCCGCTGCGAGTCCCGCGGGACGTCCTCCCAGGCGTCGGGCGACCGCGTAGACCAGGGCGACTGAACCGACTGCGAAAACGAGCGTGACGCGGCGCGCCGCCCAGAGGAGGTCGAGGTCGGGCACGTTGCCGGCTCGCTCGTTGTACGCCCGGCTCTGGAGGCTGTCGTACCGGCCGTTGAGCTGCTCCGGAGCCCAGCCCTGAAGCCAGAGGCCGAAGCCGATCACGTACCGGGCGACGGGCGGGTGGGTGTAGACGAGGTAGTTCGGCTGCCAGGCGGGGCCGAAGAGGTCGCGGTCGACGAACGTGATCCAGAAGTAGCGGCTGGTTGCGATCCAGCGGCTCTCGTCGATTGAGAAACCCTGGCTGTCAGATGGCCCACGCAGGACGAGCACCGCCACCGCGACGACGAGTACCAGGACGGCGGCCTCGCGGAGGAGTGGGCGCGAGGCGACAGGTGCGAGCGCGGACCGGACCTGTGTCGGAACAGGCAACAGGCGAGACGACGCTGTGACGCCGGAGCGGTTGACGGCGGGCCCGCGATGTACGAACATACGTTCAGATCAAACGTTCGGATCAGTTGTTCGAATCGCGGTGCGAGAACCAGCGCGGACGTGGCACGTAGCCTGCGTTGTTCTGGTGGCTGCCGAACGCTCCGAATTGCCAGAAGCCAGCGCGTCACAATCCGGGCGGCGACCCGGAACAATTCGCTGGCGGGCGGCGTTTTGACGAGAAGAGGGATCTGACATGTTCGTAGACGAGACTGGGGCGCTCTGGTTGTCGAACCCGTGGATCGCGGTGATGCTGCTCGCGGCGGCCGTCGGACTGGTGTACTGGTGCCATCGCTGGCTCGAGAGTGGCAAGGCGCCGCTGCCGAGACGAACTGTGGCACAGCTGCGTGACGGCGCGCTGCGAGGGCGAACGATTCGCCAGCGGCAGGCGATTCGCCCCTCCGTGGTGACGGTGGCCCGATTCGCGTCGGCCGATAGTCCGTCGCTGCGGATGGTCCGTTCGGCAGGCGCTCCACGCTCGGCAGCTTGAATCGGATCGCGCCTGGCGGACGGCCCGCCCATCAATTGTCCGCGAGAATGGTCGAGGGGCCGTCGCCGATGGCGACCGGCAGGATCTCGACGGCGATGAACGTGGCGGGCCGGGCCGGTTTGTTCTCCAGGATGAACGGCTCGCGTCCGCTCTCGTAGAAGTACCCATTCGTGCCGTAGGTCTGGGAGCTGTTGTCCCAGTCCTTGCGGACGGTGGCCGTCCCCTCCTGGACGTAGAAGATCGTCGGCCCGAGGCGGGCGTGGGTTTCCGTCTTCGCCTTCGGGCCGAACGCCATCTCCGTGACGCGCAGCATCAGCGGCCCGGCCGGCAAATCGCGGAGCGGCACCTGGACGTACGGTCCTGAGCGCACTTCGCCCTCGTTGTGGCGGCCCTCGCTGGTGAACCGCTGCTGGCCGTCGAACCCCCGGCTGGCCGGCAAGATGTCGAACATCAGGACGCGGTTCGCCTCACGGCCGTCGTTCTGGGCGCGGTGGAGCGGCTCCAATCCCTCGAAGTACGCCTGGCCCTGCCGATAGGTGGCGCTGGTGCCGTGATCGAGGTCGTCGATGGTGATCGCACCCCGTACGACGACGTGCGCGCCGACGCCGATCTGACGGTGCTCGAAGATCTTCGCGCCGGGCTCCATCTCGAGCTCGGTCACGCGGAACGTGTACGGTGCGCCGGGCGGCATCTGGTCGAGGGGCTGCTGGAGCGGGACGCGGGTCTTGACGTTGTTGCCCCAGACTGCTCCGGGTGCGCGGGTCGGGAACGGCGGGAGCGCCCGTCCGCTCGCCGAGGTCGCAGCGCCGTGGTCTGTCGAGGCTGCACCGCCGCCACTATTTGCGAGGCGCGGCAGCAGTAACAGGGCTCCGAGCACCACTAGCGCGATGATGACCGGGATGAGCGCGGATGGAAGTCTGCTCTGGCTGGCGGGCGCGGTGGACACGCTCATGCTGGCGCCCTCCGCGGGCTGATCCTGCTCACCGGCCGCCTCGCGTTCGGACCGGGTTACGCAGCACGCCGATCCCAGTTACTTCGCACTCGACGACGTCGCCGTCCTTCAAGAACTCGGGCGGCTTGCGGGCGAAGCCGACGCCCTCCGGCGTGCCGGTCAGGATCAGGTCGCCGGGCTCCAGCGTGAGTCCTTCGGAGAGCGAGGCGATGGTCGTCGGGATGTCGAAGATCAGCTTGCTGGTGTTCGAGTGCTGCTTCTCGACGCCGTTGACTCGAAGGATGACGTCGAGGGCCGACGGGTCGGGGATCTCGTCGGCGGTCACGATCCACGGGCCGAGCGGGCAGAACGTGTCAAGGCCCTTCCCTTTGAACCACTGGCCGCCGTGACGGAACTGTAGGTCGCGGGCCGAAACGTCGTTGGCAATCGTGTAGCCGAACACGTGCTCGAGGGCCGCGCCTCTGGCGATGTCCGAGCCGCCCGGCCCGATCACGACCGTCAGCTCGACCTCCCAGTCAACCTCCCTGGTGACGTTCGTGTTGACCTCAATGGCGGCATCAGGACCGACGACTGTCGAGGGCGGCTTGGTGAAGAAGATCGGGAATTCGGGGTCTTTCTGGGCCACGCCGAACTGGGTCGCCTCGGCGGCGTGGGCGCGATAGTTGAGGCCGAGGCAGAAGACGTTGCGGCGCGGGCGCGGGATCGGCGCCAGGAGCGTGACGCTGGAGAGCGGCAGGCCGGCCGGGCGCCCATGCAGCACGTCGCGGGCGCGAGCGAGCGCAGTCGGCCCGGCCTCGATGAACGCGACCATGTCCGACGGCAGGGCGCCACCGGACGCGGCGGCGAGGTCGATCACCCGATCGTCGACGACGGCGCCAGATCTGGCCGCGCCATCAGCGGCTCGAAACGTCACGAGTCGCATCGTTCTCTCCTTCGCACTCCCGGTGGCCCGCGCCGCCGCTCGGCGAGTAGTTTACCGGTCGACGCCGGCCTCTTCGCGGACGCCGAGCAGCATCGGCATGATCGAGCGGACCCGGGCGACGACGTCCGGCATGACGCTGAGCAAGTGCTCGACGCCTTCGGCGGTCGTGGCGCGTCCCGTCGTCAGCCGAACGCTGCCGCGCGCCAGGTCGTCTTCGAGACCGAGCGCCGTCAGCACGTGCGAGACTTCGAGCGTTCCGGACGTGCAGGCCGAGCCGCTCGACGCGCAGATGTCGTATTGGTCCAGATCCATCAGGATCGACTCGCCGTCCGTCCCCTCGAAGACGAAGCTGGCGCTGTTTGGCAGGCGCAGCGTCGGGTGGCCGGTCAGCCTGGCGCCAGGCACCGCCGCCAGCATGCCTTCAATCAGCCGATCGCGTAGCGCGATGTCGTGCTGATTGCGGCTCGGGCGCTCGTCCTCGGCGAAGCGGAGCGCCTCGGCCATTCCGACGACGGCGGCGACGTTCTCGGTGCCGGCCCGGAGACCGCGTTCCTGACCGCCGCCGTGGGCGTCGGCGAGCAGGGGCGTGCCGCGACGGACATAGAGGACGCCGACGCCTTTCGGGCCGTAGATCTTGTGGCCGCTCAGCGAGAGCAGATCGACGCCGAGCGCGTTCGGGTCGATCTCCAGAGCGCCGGCCGCCTGCACGGCATCGGTGTGAAAGGTGGCGCCGTGACGATGGGCGATGGCAGCGGCGTCGGCGACCGGCTGGATCGTGCCGACCTCGTTATTCGCCATCATGACGGACACCAGGATCGTCCCAGGGCCGACTGCCCGCTCCAGCTCCGCAAGATCGACGACGCCGTAGCGGTCCACGCCGACGTAGGTTACCCGGAAGCCGCCGCGCTGCTCGAGCCACTCACAGGTCCGGAGGGCGGCGTGGTGCTCGATCTTCGTGGTGACGATGTGATCGCCGTCTCCGCGCCGGGCGAAGGCGACGCCCTTGATCGCCAGGTTGTCGCTCTCGGTGCCGCCGCTGGTGAACAGGACCTCGCTCGGGCGACAGTTGAGAACCTGGGCGACGGTGTCGCGCGACTCGTCGAGGGCCCGGCGCGCGACGCGGCCATGGCTGTACAGACTCGACGGGTTGCCCCATCGCTCGCGGAGATACGGCAGCATCGCCTCGAGGACACGCTCGTCGAGGGGCGTTGTGGCGGCGTGATCCAGGTACGTCAGGCGGGCCATCGACGCTCGAACCTTAGCACCTGACGCGCTGACCGGGCAAAACCGTCGCCACACGGCATCTCGGGCCACCCCGACACGGATCTGAATCGCCGCCAGTTACCGGCCTCTTGTCGGGAGGTGGGGGCGGTCCGTATAGTTCAAGTCCGTGGTGTGTATCAGAACTACGCCCGGACCAACGCCTGAAACGCGGCTCACACAGCCGCGAGCTTACCCCTCCCGCACTTCCAGGACCGGCGCCCCATTCGGGGCGCCGGTCCCCTTTTTGTGTCCTGAACGGCCGAGGGTGCGTCCTGAAGCCGGGTTGCAGAAAGCTTCGGCCGCGGAACTGGCGGCCGGCACATGCGTTCAGGTTCAGGTGGAGAGAGATTGAAAGGAGTGGACGTGACTCGCTACGTCTTCGTCAGCGGCGGTGTCGTCTCGTCGGTCGGCAAAGGGATCACGGTCGCGTCGCTCGGCCGGTTACTCAAGAGCCGCGGCATCTCGGTCGCCGTCCTCAAGCTCGACCCGTACATCAACGTCGATCCCGGCACGATGAGCCCGTACCAGCACGGCGAGGTGTTCGTCACCGACGACGGTGCCGAAACCGACCTGGACCTGGGGCATTACGAGCGGTTCGTCGATCTGAACCTGACCAAATCGAGCAACGTGACGACCGGCGGCATCTACTCCGGCGTGATCAGCAGGGAGCGGCGCGGCGACTTCCTGGGCGGCACGATTCAGGTCGTGCCGCACATCACCAATGAGATCAAGGAGCGGATCACCCGCGTGCCGCGGCAGACCGGCGCCGAGGTGGTGATCGTCGAAGTCGGCGGCACGGTCGGCGACATCGAGTGCCTGCCGTTCCTCGAAGCGCTCCGCCAGATGCACCGCGAGCTGGGGCGGGAGCAGTGCCTGTTCATCCACGTCACGCTGCTGCCGTTCGTCGGGCCGACGAAGGAGCTCAAGACGAAACCGACCCAGCACAGCGTCAAGGAGCTGCGGGGGATCGGTATCCACCCGGACGTGATCGTCGCGCGGTCCGACTACCCGGTCCCCGACGAGCTGAAGGACAAGATCGCCCTCTTCTGCGACGTCGACCGGCGCGCGGTGATCCCCCTGGAGACGGCCGAGTCGATCTACGAGGTTCCGCTCGTCCTCGAAGAGGCCGGTCTGGGCGAATTTGTCGTCGAGCGGCTCGGCCTGGACGCTTCGGAGCCGGACCTCGGCGAGTGGCGCGACATCGTCGCGCGGGCGAAGGCGGCGGCGCCCGAGGTCCGGATCGGCGTCGTCGGCAAGTACGTCGGGCTGGAGGACGCCTACATCAGCGTTCGGGAGTCGCTCCATCACGCAGCCTGGCACCACCACGTGCGGGCCAGCATCGAGTGGATCGACTCGGAGTTGTTCGAAGAAGGGAACGATCCTGAGCCGCGCCTGCGGCACCTCGACGGGATCGTCGTGCCGGGCGGGTTCGGGTATCGGGGCGTGGAGGGCATGATCCAGGTCGCCCGGTACGCACGTGAGCACCAGGTGCCGTACCTGGGGCTCTGCCTTGGGCTACAGGTAATGGTGATCGAGCTGGCGCGGCACCGGCTCGGCCTGGACGACGCAAACAGCGCTGAGTTCAACCTGTTCAGTCGCGATCCGGTCATCGACATCCTGCCCGAGCAGAAGGACGTCTCCGAGAAGGGCGGGACGATGCGGCTGGGCGTCTATCCGTGCCAGCTTGGGGACGGGACGCGCGCCCGGAAGGCGTATCAAGAGCCGATCGTCTTCGAGCGGCACCGCCACCGGTACGAATTGAACAATGACTATCGACCACAGCTGGCCGAGGTCGGGCTAGTGACGAGCGGGCTTTCGCCGGACGGCCGCCTGGTGGAGATCGGCGAGCTGGACGATCACCCGTGGATGCTGGGGACTCAGTTCCATCCGGAGCTGAAGTCGCGGCCGAACCGGCCCCATCCGCTCTTCCGCGATTTCGTAGGCGCGGTCCGCGCTCAGAGCCGGGGTGAGACTCGCAACGGTCATATGGCCGGCACGGCCGCTGCCGCGACGACGTAGCGAAAGCGTCCTCGATCATCGACCAGAGTCGACCAGCCGCCCGTCTACTCGGGCGGCTGGTTGCGTGTGGGAGCGCGATGTCGATGTCGATCTGCTAGCATCAGACTCGGGCTACGTCTCGCCGGAAGGCTCGCGGGCCGATCCCACCAGTGAGGAACCGTCTCGTGGAACACGGAACGGCCGTCGAGGCGGCCTGGCTCTCGAACATCAGGGACACCCGCGCGCTGGTGCGCGAGAATCGCGTCGGCAGCCTGGCGATCGTGGTCAGCGGCAGCGAGGGCGACCAGCGGTTCTGGCGCAGTCACGTCGGCGACGTCGCCAGGGATATCTTTCGGGCCGATGGCTCCACGACAGTGCTTTCTGTCCGCGAGAAGACGCCGAAGGGCAACTTCCTGGGGACGCTCAACGCCTGGCGCGAGGTTCAGCAGCAGGTGCGCCAGGGTACGGTCACGTTGCCGGACGTCGGCCTGCTCAGCATGGTGTTTGGGAAGGGGAAGCGCCTGAGTCCGTTCACCCAGGCACTCGGCAACTGCAAGGCGGCGCTGCCAACGCCGGCCAGGAGTGCCACGTCGGGGGAGTACCTGCGAGGCGGCGACCTGTCGAGCCTGTACACCGCGACCTGGCTCGACACGATCTCACGGGCCGGGTTCGAGGGGCTGATCGTCAAGTGGGGCGACGAGGTGCTGATCCCCGGGGCGCGCTGGACGGTGCCGCACGACGCGTTTCGGGAAGTTGACGCCATCCGCTTCGTCTGGCGGACTGAACCGGACGACGTGCTGGCGCGTGAGAAGGAGTGGATCGTCGTCGACGATGCGACGAACCTGATGGTGACGGAGTACTCGCGCCAGGATCTCGAAGCTATCCGGCGGCGCCGAAGCGAGCTCGGCGGCAAGCTGGCGATGGGCGTCAACCTCGGCAGTTTCGCGATCAGCTACGGGCTACTGGACGCCGCGCTCGACGTGTTTGGCTCGGACGTGCAAAACGAACACCGGGCGGCTGACTGGGATCCGTACGGCTGGCTCGCGCTGTGCTGCCGGACCGAGGAAGAGTGGCGGGCGGAGATCGCTCAGGAGGCGCAGGCTGGACGGATGGCGCTGGCGAAGCTGCTGGAGCGCTATCCAGACTTCTACGAGAAGATGCACGCCGTGCGTGCACGCCTCGAAGCGCGCCGCCACCGACCGCTGCGGATCGGCGTGCTCGACTTCGGCGAGTGTTTCTGGGTTGACATGGGGCTTCACCCGACGCTCCGCGCCTCGCTGGAGCGGCTGACCGAGCACTGGGCGACGGGACAGGTGGCCCGCGAAGTGTTCGGGATCTCCCAGGAGCCGGATGAGCGCGGAAACATCGTCGTCAACAGCCAGATCGCCAGCAGTGCTGACGTCCACGACTCGCTGATCGTCGACTCGACCATCGCGGACGGCTCGTCGGTAATCCGGCGCGGAGTCGTGATCGGCGGACGGCATGGTCGCGTCGCGATGCCGTCGGGCGGCGTCGCGCTGTTCTGCGCGCTGGACGATCTCGCGTTCGATGGTCCGTCAGCCGTCGCCATGCGGTCCGTCGGAAGCTCGATTCAGTTGCCGGAGGGCGGGCGTCACACGACGTTGCACCTGGCGGACGGGCCGGTCTCGATGCTCGGCAGCGAGGCGATTCGCAACTACGACGGGCCGGACTACACCACGCCGATCCTCGGCAACGCGCTCTCGTTCGGCGAGGCAAGCGACCGGCTGGACGACGTGGGGCCTGACGAGTGCGACCGGCGGTGGCGGGAGCGCTGGGAGCAATCCGGGATCGCTTAAGACAGGATGAACAGGACTGACAGGATCAGAGACTCATCCTGTCAGTCCTGTTCATCCTGTCAAAACGTACAGGTCAGGCTGACGCCGCCGCCGTCTCGGTCTGCCGGCCGCGTCCGCCGAACCAGCGCGTCAGCTCGCCGACCTCCCAGGAGTAGAGCAGCATGCTGGCGTTGAAGATCGAGCCGTACGTGCCGGCCGCGATGCCGATCAGGAGCGCCAGGACGAAGTTGCGCAGGGTGACACCGCCAAAGAGATAGAGCGCGACGAGCGTCAGGATCACGCACATCCCGGTGCTGAGCGAGCGAACCAGCGTCTGGGTCAGACTGTGGTTGATGATGTCGTCCATCGGCTCGCCGGCGTGCCGGACCATGTTCTCGCGGATGCGGTCGAAGACGGTGATGGTGTCGTGGACGGCGAAGCCGATGACGGTGAGCGTGGCCGAGATGAACATCGAATCCAGCTCGATCGCGAAGAGTCTGCCAAGGATCGAGAAGACCCCGAGGAGGAGCAACGCTTCGTGCACGAGCGCGGCCACCGCGCAGGCACCGTAGCGGATCGGGTGCGGAACCCGACGGAACGCCCACCAGAGGTAGAGCAGGATGCCGACCGATGCAGCGGCCACCGACAGGATCGAGAACCAGACCGTCTCGGATGCCACGATTGGCGACACCGAGTCGAGGCTGAGCACCTCGACCGGGCCGAATCGCTCGGTCAAGCCGTTGACGATCACCTGGCGCTCAGAGAGTCGCCCGGATTCGACCTGCTCGGTCACGGCCTGGTCGAATGGAAACGTCCGCACGACGAAGGTGCCGCCGTCGGACTGCTGAACGATCGCTTCCGGATGGTTCAGGGCGTCGAACGCCTCTCGCAGCGTGTCGCTGTCGACCGGCTGCTCGAACCGGAGGGTCATGATCGTGCCGCTGCTGAAGTCGATACCTGGCCGCAGGCCGCCCGGGAGGGCCAGGCTGATGACGCCAGGAACGATCAGCGCCAGCGAGATCGTATAGAAGAGAAATCTACGCTTGACGAAATCGAACGTCACGTGCTTGCTCCTCGCTGACCGAGCCGAAGCGGTCGGTTGCGCACCTCAACACGGTCCGAGGCTCCGATCTCCGAACCGAAGAGGGTCGGATTCTGAACGATGCGCAGGTTCACGATCGCTCGCAGGAAGGAGCGCGTGATGAAGATCGCGCTGAAGAGGCTGATCGCCACGCCGATCGCCAGGGTGACGGCGAAGCCCTGGATCACCGAGGCGCCGAACTGCTGGCCGAACCAGTAGAGGAGGCCGCAGGTGATCAGGGTCGTGACGTTGGAATCGAACACGCTGGACCAGGCGCGGTCGAAACCGGCTTCGATCGCGGCTCGCAGGGTCTTGCCCCAGCGTAGCTCTTCGCGCATCCGCTCGAAGATCAGGATGTTTGCATCGACGGCCATCCCGACCGAGAGGATGAAGCCGGCGATCCCCGAGAGTGTGAGGGTGATCGGGAAGAGCAGGAACGCCGCCAGCGTGATGAGCGAGTAGATGGCGAGCGCCGCGGTCGCCACCAGCCCGGGCAGGCGATAGGCGAGCACCATGAAGAGACCGACGATCGCGAAGGAGATGCCGCCCGCGATGACGCTCTTGCGGATCGAGTCAGAGCCGAGCGTGGCGTCGACGGTCCGTTCCTCGACGATGCTGATCGGGACCGGCACTGCGCCGGCGTTGAGCTGAATCGCGAGGGTCCGAGCCTCGTTCAGGCGCATGTTGGTGATGACGCCGTTGCGGCTGATGACGGCCTGGACGGTCGGCGCCGAGATCAGCTGGTTATCCAGGAAGATCCCGAGCGGCTTGCCGATCAGGCGCCGAGTGAGCTGCTCAAACAGGTGCGCGCCCTCGTCGTCGAACTCGAAGGCGACCTGCGGCTGATTGGAGCGCTGATCGAAGACGACCTGGGCGTTTGGGCGGAAGTACTTGCCGGTCAGCTCTTTCTCCTGGCCGTCGAGCCCGGTCGCGGTCGCGACCTTCCACTGCCCGGTGGCCTGGTCGAACTCGCGGAAGTCGAGCTGGGCCGTCTGACCGATCAGCTTCTTCGCCTCTTCGATGTCTTTGACGCCTGGGAGCTCGACGATGACGCGGTCGCTCCCGCGAGCCTGGATGATCGGCTCGGAGACGCCGTACGCGTTGACACGGCGCTCCAACACCTGGATGACGCCCTTGAGCACTTCTTCGGCGCTCTGGCCGGGCGCCTTACTCATGTCAGCTTGAAGGACCAGATGGGTGCCGCCCTGGAGGTCGAGACCGAGGGTGAACCCCGGCCGTTCGAGGCGGAAGTTGCCGATCTGAATGCTGAGACCACCGGGCCACGGCCAGACGATCAGGATAGAGGCGATCGTCACCAGGGCGATGATCAGAAGACGCCAGCGATTTCGCATGCAATGCTCCGACACGTGGACCGGACGGAATTGACACGGCCAGGACGATTATGCCAGCCGGGCGATGGCGGCGGACCGATTCGGCGCCTCGTCAGCGCTCTTCGTCGACTCTGACCCGTTTCAACCGGACGAGCGAGAGGACGCGTTCCGGATCGAATCCGCGCACGTACGGGCGAACCAGTGTCCGCGAGCCGTAGTGGAAGATCGGGATCGACGGGTACTCGGCCGCGAGAACCTCGTCTGCCCGGCCGTAGAGCGCCGAACGCTCGGCGCGGTCCAGCGTCATCGACGCCTCGCGAACCAGCGCGTCATAGAAGTCGTGCTTCCAGGCAGCGTTGAAGCTGCCGGCATCTTCGCGACTGTCCCAGATCAGATTGTACCAGTTGTACGGATCTTCGTAGTCGGAGAGCCAGCCGCCGCGCGCCAGATCGCCGTCGTTTTGCCACTCCTCGCCGCGCCGCCAGCGCATGTACGCCGTCCACTCCATCGGCTGAAGCTTCAGCTCGACGCCGAGGGTGTCCTTGTACCGCTGTCGGAGGTATTCACCAAGCTGCGTCCACTGCGGGCTGACGTTGAAGGCGAAGCCGATCGGCGGCAAATCCTTGCCGTCTGGAAAACCGGCGTCCGCGAGTGTCGACCGCGCGGCCTCGACGTCCTCAGATGGCCAGCGGGTCTCGTCGCGTCCGGTGATGCCGTCAGGCACCAGGGCGTAGGCCGGTGTCCCGACACGCTTCAGGACATCGCGAAGGACGCGCTCGCGCTCGATCACCTGACCGAGGGCTTGCCGGACTCGACTGTCCTGAAGGTGCGGCCGGCGGTGGTTCACCGCGAGAAAGAGCGTGCCCGACTGCGCGGTGGTGCGTACGGTGGGCCGGGCCACTGGTTCGGCCAGGATTCGCTCGGCGTCGGCCGGTGGAATCTCGAAGCTAGCGCCGGTCCCGAACACGTCGAGGGCGCCGCTCTCATACGCCGCCAGCACCTGAACGACGCCATCGTCTGGAAAGATCCGGAACGTTGCGCGGGGCATCAGACGATCCGCGCCGGAATAGGTCGGACTCCGGTCCAGTACGAGCTGCTTGTCGTGTACCCATTCGACGAGCCGAAACGGGCCGTTGCCGACGATGTTCTCGGGCCGGGTCCAGCGATCGCCGAACCGTTCGAGCGCTTCCCTCTTGAGTGGCGAGAACGTCACCAGCGCCGTTAACCGGGGGAAGTGCGCCACCGGCTCGTCGAGGTTGACGACCAGCGTCTTTGGATCTCGCGCGGTGACGCCGAGGAGGGCCGGGTCGAGCCGGTCGTTGTGGATTCGGTAGGCGTTCTTGATTGGGTAGAACAGGGCCGCGTAGTCCGAGGCTGTCCGCGGGTCGATCGCGCGGCGCCAGGCCCAGACGTAGTCGGCGGCCGTGACCGGCGAGCCGTCAGACCAGAGCCGGTCGGCGCGGAGCGTGAAGGTGAAGGTCCGGCCATCGTCGGCGATCTCCCACTTCTCGGCGCCGAGCGGAGCTGGCAGCCCGGCGTCATCGATCTCGGTGAGTCCCTCGAAGAGCTGGATGGCGACCTGGACCGAGGCGTGATCGGTCGCGAGGGCGGGGTCGAGCGTCGGAGGCTCGGTGGTCGGCATCCGGATCGACTGGAGCTGAGCGCGGGCGGTCGCGGTAGCGGCGGCGTTGGGCGTCGGCGGGGGGACCGGCGTGGCGGTGGCAACGGCGCCGACGGGGGTGGCTGGCGGGTCGTCTGGCTGAGGGGCGCCGCGACAGGCCGCCAGAAGCCCGCCGAGCAGCGCCATCGAGGCTCCGAGCGCCCGACGTCGTGAGATCGGACGCGTCAGCGGTCGAACGAGCCTGTCTGACGTGGTCACTCGGGTTCGGCGGGCTCGGCGGACTCGCCAGACTCGCGTCTCAGCTCGCGTCGACTGGTCCGTTGGAGGTCGTCCAGGCTATCCAGCCGGTCGACATAGACCATCCCATTGAGATGATCGATCTCGTGCTGGAGCGCCTGACCGAGCAGGCCCTCGGCGGCGGAGATTCGGATCTCCTTACCGTGCACATCGCGCGCCTTGACCGTCACCTTCTCGGCGCGCCTGACCTTGCCCCAGAACCCCGGGACCGAGAGACAGCCCTCGTCCAGGATGTGCTCACCCTCGGACTTGACGATCTCCGGGTTCACCAGGACGTAGAGCTCGTCCTTCTCGGCTTCGACGACGGCGACCTGGAGCGGCACGCCGATCTGCGGCGCGGCCAGCCCGACGCCAGGGGCGTCGCGCATCGTCTCGATCATGTCCTGGACTAGCGCACGGATCGCCGCGTCGAACCGGGAAACCTTCCGCGCCCTGTTTCGAAGAACGGGGTTGCCCAGCGCCACGATCGGCCGAACGGTCATCTGCGCCGCTCCTTCTGTCTCACGGCGAGATTGTATCAGCCTGCTGCACCGCGACCCGTCACGATGCGGTGACATCGAGGCCGTAGATCTCCTCGTAGACCCGCTCGACGGCAGAGAGCAGGCGAGCGTGGTCGGCGTCGGCGTGGAGCGCGGCGACGACCGCCGCGGCGCCGGCGCCAACTCCCTCCTTGACGAGGAAATCCTCGTACCGCCGTAACGGCATGTGGCGCGACGCGGCAAAGTCTAGATCGCTGGCGAAGACCGGCACGTCGGCGATCTGCGCGACCAGGCCGGCCAGGTCGGCGGTCGGATCGCGGGCAACCCAGCTGGTCGTCGCGATGCCGATTCGGTCCAGATCGAGCGGCTGATTCCGTTCGCGAGCGAGCGCCACGATTAGCGCCAGCACGGCCGCCATCTGGCTGCCGCCGGCCAGCAGGACGGGTGTGGTCGGCAGCGCGCCAAGAGTCAGTCCGGCCACGAACGGCTGCATCGGGTCGCCGACGGCGGCGGCGACGTCGAGCGCTGACCTTGATGGATGCCCTGGGTCAAGGGCGGCTGCCGCGAGCGCCGCTCGCACAACCGCGCCCTTCAGCGGGTGAGCGTTCTGGGGCATGCTGCTCGACACCTTGCCCCAGGCGTCGATGCCGAGGCCGCACAGCAGAGAGAGCGCGGTCGTCGTGCCGCCCGGGACACTCTCGGCGAGCATCAGGTACTCGGCGCGCGCAGCGAAGCTCGGGCCAAGCTCCAGGCCGCGTGCAAAGAGCTCGGCAGCGTGTGGGACGGCCTGTCCGGTGACGATCGAGGCGCCCCAGCGGTCAGCAACGACCGTCGTCGGCGCGTCCGGCTTTACCCGTAGCCCGGCATCGATCGCGACGACTTCGACGCCGGTCAGTCGCAGCCCCGCCAGCGTGATGATGACGGGGCCGGGCGCGCCACCAGGGTTCGACGGTACGCCAGCCATGCAGAGTGGCCGACCATGAAACAGCGCCTCGACGTCGGCGGCGGCCGTCAAGCGTCGGAGCTCGGCGGTCGCGCCGGCGCCTGACAGCCCGTCGATCTCAGCCGTCTCGGTGTGGGCCACCGTGCAGATGAAGAGCGGCCGAAGGCCGCGCAGCCGTTCCAGCAGACGGCGCCCACGCTCCGGGGTGTGGACCAGCAGGATCGGGCGACCGTCAGCGCGTGGATACGACCCGGGGGGCTTCTCGGTCATCGAGTGCTCCGCACGCGAGAGGCCAGACTCGCTCGGGCACGTCGAGCGAGGGCGGCAGCACCGAGCATCGCCGGGACCGCCAGCACAG
>Ga0209382_10001332_pt1 | contig 39041 bp, 36 predicted proteins | sample SoiMetdeltSBSDD5_FD_187599 | JGI IMG/M metagenome (GOLD analysis project Ga0209382, IMG submission 187599) | Bulk soil microbial communities from a Populus tree surrounding site in Tennessee, USA - Soil MetaG P. deltoides SBSDD5 (SPAdes) (version 2) | ecosystem: Environmental > Terrestrial >... | reverse complement strand
GCGTCTCCGGTACCTGGCGGGACCTGACCGAGAGCGTGAACCAGCTCGCCGGCAACCTGACCGCCCAGGTCCGCAACATCGCCCAGGTCACCACCGCGGTGGCCAAGGGTGACCTGTCCCAGAAGATTACGGTCGATGCCCGTGGCGAGATCCTGGAACTCAAGAACACCGTGAACACGATGGTGGACCAGCTCAGCTCCTTCGCCGACGAGGTCACGAGGGTGGCCCGCGAGGTGGGTACCGAGGGCAAGCTCGGCGGCCAGGCCCAGGTGAAGGGCGTCTCCGGTACCTGGCGGGACCTGACCGACAACGTGAACTTCATGGGTTCGAACCTGACCGCGCAGGTCCGCAACATCGCCCAGGTGGCGACCGCGGTGGCCAAGGGTGACCTGTCCCAGAAGATCACGGTCGATGCCCGTGGCGAGATCCTGGAGCTCAAGAACACCGTGAACACGATGGTGGACCAGCTCAGCTCCTTTGCCGACGAGGTGACCCGGGTGGCCCGCGAGGTGGGTACCGAGGGCAAGCTCGGCGGCCAGGCCCAGGTCCGCGGTGTCGCGGGTACCTGGCGGGACCTGACCGACAACGTGAACTTCATGGCGTCCAACCTGACCGCGCAGGTCCGCAACATCGCCCAGGTGGCGACCGCGGTGGCCCGCGGTGACCTGTCCCAGAAGATCACGGTCGACGCGTACGGCGAGATCCTGGAGCTCAAGAACACTGTGAACACGATGGTGGACCAGCTCAGCTCCTTCGCCGACGAGGTCACGAGGGTGGCCCGCGAGGTGGGTACCGAGGGCAAGCTCGGCGGCCAGGCCCAGGTGAAGGGCGTCGCCGGTACCTGGCGGGACCTGACCGACAACGTGAACTTCATGGCGTCCAACCTGACCGCGCAGGTCCGCAACATCGCCCAGGTGACCACCGCGGTGGCCCGCGGCGACCTGTCCCAGAAGATCACGGTCGACGCGTACGGCGAGATCCTGGAGCTCAAGAACACCGTGAACACGATGGTGGACCAGCTCAGCTCCTTCGCCGACGAGGTCACGAGGGTGGCCCGCGAGGTGGGTACCGAGGGCAAGCTCGGCGGCCAGGCCCAGGTGAAGGGCGTCTCCGGCACCTGGCGGGACCTCACCGAGAACGTGAACCAGCTGGCCTCCACGCTCACCACCCAGCTGCGCACGATCGCCCAGGTGTCGACCGCGGTGACCCGCGGTGACCTGACCCAACGGATCGCGGTCGAGGCGCAGGGCGAGGTCGCCGAGCTGAAGGACAACATCAACCAGATGATCGTGACCCTCCGGGAGACCACGAAGGAGAACGCCGAGCAGGGCTGGCTGGACTCGAACATCGCCCGCATCGGTGGTCTGCTGCAGGGCCAACGGGACCTGGACGAGGTCTACCGGATGATCATGACGGAGGTGACCCCGCTCGTCGACGCGCAGCTCGGTGCGTTCTTCACGGCCGAGACGCGAGCCGAGCCGACCCTGTTGCGCCTCGGTGCCTCGTACGGCTATGTTGCCCGCGACCACGAGCTGATCATCACGGCCGGGGAGGGCCTGGTCGGGCAGGCCGCGGTGTCGCGCCGCACGATCCGGGTCACCCCCGGGGAGTCCGGCGAGCTGATCCTCCGCTCGGGCCTGATGGCGACCCCACCGAGGGACATCGTGGTCCAGCCGGTGCTGTTCGAGGGTGAGCTGCTCGGCGTCATCGAGTTCGCCTCGGTCGGCACGTTCTCCGAGCTGCACCTGGCCTTCCTCGACCGGCTCGTCGCGACCATCGGCGTCGCGCTCAACACGATCCTGGCCAACCGCCGGACCGAGGAGCTGCTGGCCCAGTCCCAGCGGCTCGCGACCGAGCTGCAGGAGCAGTCCCGCGAGCTGCAGCGCACCAACGTGGAGTTGGAGCAGCAGGCGGCCCTGCTGTCCGAGCAGAACCGCAATATCGAGATCAAGAACCGCGAGATCGAGATGGCCCGGCTCGGCCTGGAGGAGAAGGCGCAGCAGCTCGCCCGCGCCTCGCAGTACAAGTCCGAGTTCCTCGCGAACATGAGCCACGAGCTGCGTACCCCGCTCAACTCGCTGCTCCTGCTCGCCCGCCTGCTCGCGGACAACACCGACAAGAACCTGACCGACAAGCAGATCGAGTTCGCCCGGACCATCTACAGCGCCGGCTCGGACCTGCTCGCGCTCATCGACGACATCCTCGACCTGTCGAAGATCGAGGCGGGTCGCATGGATGTCGAGCCGGTGGCGGTGGACTTCGCGGAGGTCCGCGCCTACGTGGAGCAGGCGTTCGCCCCGCAGGCCGAGGAGAAGGACCTGGAGCTGACCGTCGAGGTCGCTTCCGGCCTCACCGGCGCGATCATCACGGATGCCCAGCGGCTCCAGCAGATCCTGCGCAACCTGCTCTCGAACGCGGTCAAGTTCACCGACGAGGGCTCGGTCGCGCTGCGCATCGCGGCGGCGCCGGCGGACCGGACGTACGACGAGCCGGCCCTGACCGCCGCCGGGAAGGTGATCGCGTTCGAGGTCTCCGACACCGGGATCGGCATCTCCGACGAGAAGCTTGCTCTGATCTTCGAGCAGTTCACCCAGGCCGACGGCACGACCAGCCGGAAGTACGGCGGCACCGGGCTCGGCCTGTCCATCAGCCGCGAGCTGGCCCGGCTGCTCGGCGGGACGATCGAGGTGACGTCGCGACCGGGCGTCGGTTCGACGTTCACGCTCTTCCTGCCCGACCAGCTCAGCGGGGATTCGGTCGCCCCACCGACCGTGCCGGTCACGATCGGCCCGCCCGCCCGGCTCGGTCCGCCGATGCTGCGAGCGCCGGCCGATCGCTCGGTGCCGGCCGAGCGCCGGACCACCGATGCGGCCAACCAGCTCGACGGTGCCACCGTGCTGATCGTCGACGACGACGTCCGCAACGTCTTCGCCCTCACCAGCGCGCTGGAACTGCACGGCATGACGGTCCTCTACGCGGACAACGGCGCCGACGGCGTACGCCTGCTGGCCGAGCATCCCGACGTGGACATCGTGCTGATGGATGCCATGATGCCGGCCATGGACGGGCAGGAGACGACCCAGGCGATCCGGCGCAACGAGCGCTTCGCGAAGCTGCCCGTGGTGTTCCTCACCGCGAAGGCGATGCCGGGCGACCGCGAGTCGGCCCTCGCCGCCGGCGCGAGCGACTACATCACCAAGCCGGTCGACCTGGACGAGCTGCTCGAACTGATGGCGGCCTGGGTCTCCGGCGCCGGGCGGGAGGTGTGAGCGTGACCGAGCTGATCTCTCCGCCGGGCACGGCCAAGGCGCTGCTCGTCGATGACCGCCGGGACAACCTGATCGCGCTGGAGGCCATGCTTCAGGGCCTGCCGGTCGAGCCGGTGGCGGTGGAGAGCGGGGAGGCCGCGCTCAAGCAGCTGTTGATGGACGACTTCGCGGTCATCCTGCTGGACGCTCAGATGCCCGAGATGGACGGGTTCGAGACGGCCGGCCACATCAAGCGGCGCGAGCGGACCCGGCACGTCCCGATCATCTTCCTCACCGCGGCGGACCGGGACGCCCAGCTCGCGTTGCGCGGCTACGCCGTCGGTGCGGTCGACTACCTGACCAAGCCGTTCGACCCGTGGGTCCTGCGCGCCAAGGTGTCGGTCTTCGTCGAGCTGTGGACGAAGACCCAGCAACTCGCCGCGCAGGGCGAGGCCGTCCGCGACCGCGAGGTCCGCTGGCGGCGGCTGACCGCCGCCGTGGACGACGCCCTGACGCTGCTCACCGCCGCACCTCCCGACGTGCCAGAAGGTGTACGCCGAGCAGCCGCGCTCCTGTCGACCGCCCGCGACGACCTGGAGTGAGCGGGCTCAGGGCGCGCTGATCATCAAGGCCGAGCGCAACCCGGTGATGTCGAGCACACGGATCAGGAACTCTGCGACGTTGATGAGCACCAGCACGCTCTGCGCGGTGGTGGCCTTGCGGCTGAGCACGACCAGCGTGCCAAGGCCCTGCGAGTCGCAGAAGGTGACGCCGGTCATGTCCAGCACCACCCGCGGCGGCGGATCGGCGAGCAGATCGTTGACGGTCGCGGCCAGCCGGGACGCGGTCAGCATGTCTATTTCGCCCACCAGCGTCACGACTGCCTCGGCGGGCGCGATGTCTACGGAGATCTGAAGCTCCGGACGTTCCACGCTGGTCACCCTACCGACATCTCGGGTCCGGCGCGTCTCGAGAGACGTTGCCCCGGCTGAACGGGGGCATATCCACGCTGGCAAAATGGCCCGCATGTATCCGGCCGACGCGCCGTCCTCCCAAGCGCTCTTCGACCGCGCCCGAGCCATCGTGCCGGGCGGCGTCAACTCGCCGGTCCGCGCCTTCCGGGCGGTCGGCGGCACTCCCCGGTTCATGGTGCGTGGCGACGGGCCGTGGCTGTACGACGCGGACGGCCGTCGATACGTTGACCTGGTCTGCTCGTGGGGGCCGCTGCTGCTCGGCCACGCCCACCCCGAGGTGGTCGGCGCGGTCCAGGCGGCCGCGGCGCTCGGGACGAGCTTCGGTACCCCGACCCCCGGCGAGGTCGCGCTCGCCGAGGAACTCGTCGCCCGTACCCCCGCTGAACAGGTCCGCCTGGTCAACTCGGGCACCGAGGCCACCATGTCGGCGATCCGGCTGGCCCGCGGCTGCACCGGCCGGGCCAAGGTGGTCAAGTTCGCCGGCTGTTACCACGGCCACGTCGACGCCCTGCTCGCCGCCGCCGGGTCTGGGGTGGCAACGTTCTCTCTGCCCGATTCGCCCGGCGTCACGGGTGCCGCGGCCGGCGACACGATCGTCCTGCCGTACAACGACGTGGCCGCCGTGGAGACCGCGTTCGCCGAGGCGGGCGACGAGATCGCGGCCGTCATCACCGAGGCGGCGCCCGGGAACATGGGCGTGGTCGCGCCGCGGGACGGGTACAACGCGAAGCTCGCAGAGATCGCGCACCGGCACGGCGCGCTGCTGATCGTCGACGAGGTGATGACCGGCTTCCGGGTCTCCCGCAGCGGCTGGTACGGGCTGGACCCGGTCGACGCCGACCTGTGGACGTTCGGCAAGGTGATGGGCGGCGGGCTGCCCGCGGCGGCGTTCGGCGGCCGGGCCGAGTTGATGCAGCGGCTGGCCCCGGCCGGGCCGGTCTACCAGGCCGGCACCCTCTCCGGGAACCCGCTCGCCTGCGCGGCCGGCCTCGCCACGCTGCGCCTGGCCACCCCGGACGTCTACGTCAAGCTGGACGGCCTCGCCGCCACGGTCGGCAAGCTCGCCTCCGAGGCGCTCTCCGCCGAGGGCGTCGCGCACCGGCTCTCGTCCGCGGGGAACATGTTCTCGATCTTCTTCACCGGTACCGACGTCCGCGACTTCGCCACCGCGAAGACCCAGGACGTCGAGGCGTTCAAGCGGTTCTTCCACGCGATGCTGGCGCACGGGGTCTACCTGCCGCCGAGCGCGTACGAAGCATGGTTCGTATCGGCTGCCCTCGACGACGCGGCGCTCGACGTGATCGCGGCGGCCCTGCCGGTCGCGGCCCGGGCCGCCCGATGAAGACCGTGGTCCACGTCCTGCGCCACGGCGAGGTGCACAACCCCGGCAAGATCCTCTACGGTCGCCTGCCCGGCTACCACCTCTCCGAGCTGGGCATCCAGATGGCGAAGGCGGCCGCGGCGGCGCTCGTCGACCGCGACGTCGCCCAGGTGGTGGCGAGCCCGCTCGAGCGCGCCCAGGAGACCGCCGAGCCGATCGCGGCCCAGTTCGGGCTGCCGGTCGGGGCCGACGAGCGACTGATCGAGAGCGGCAACTGGTTCCAGGGCCGGCGGGTCTCGGTGGGGGACGGCGCGCTGCGCGATCCGCGTAACTGGTGGGTGCTGCGTGACCCGGTCACCCCGTCGTGGGGCGAGCCGTACGCGATGATCGCGGCCCGGATGTTCGCCGCGCTCCAGGCGGCGCGGGTGGCCGCCGAGGGACACGAGGCCGTTCTCGTCTCGCATCAGTTGCCGATCTGGACGCTGCGCCGGTACGTCGAGCGCAAGCGGCTCTGGCACGACCCGCGGCGCCGGCAGTGCGGGCTGGCGAGCCTGACCTCGTTCCACTTCGAGGACACCCGGGTCATCGGCATCGGCTACACCGAACCAGCCGCGCACCTGGGTCAGGGCACCGGTCGAGGGGCATGATGGCGCGGTTGGGGCGGATCGTCGCGGTGGCCCTGCTGGCCGTCGCGGTGGTGGCGTGCGGCGGACCGGACACCGGGGACCGTGCCGCGCCACCCGTCGCCGGAGAGCTGCTCTCCGGCGGTACCTACACCCTCGCCGACCACAAGGGCGAGGTCGTCGTGGTGAACTTCTGGGCCTCCTGGTGCGCACCCTGCCGGGCGGAGATCGCCGACCTGGAGGAGGCGTACCAGGCGACGAAGGGCAAGGGCGTCTCGTTCCTCGGCATCAACATCCGCGACCCGGACCGGGACAAGGCGAAGGCGTTCGTGGAGGGGCGGGTGACGTACCCGAGCATCTATGACCCGGCCGGCAAGCTGTCCCTCGCATTCAGCTCCTTCGGCGCCACCACGATTCCGGCCACCCTCATCATCGACCGGGACGGCCGGGTGGTCGAGGTGATCCGCGAGGCCGTCCGCCGGGAGAGCCTGGAACCGCTCGTTCTCGGGGTCGCCGGTGGGTGAGCAGTTCGCCGAGATCGCGCGCGGGGGGCCACTGCTGCTCGCCGTCGGGGTGGCCGTGCTCGCCGGGTTGGTGAGCTTCGCCTCGCCGTGCGTGCTGCCGCTGGTACCCGGATACCTGTCCTACGTGACCGGTCTGGCCGGCGCGGACCTGCAGGACGGCGCGGGCCGGCGGGGCCGGATCGTCGCGGGCGTGCTGCTGTTCATCGGCGGGTTCACCGCCGTGTTCACGCTCACCGGGGTCCTGGTCGCGAGTGCGGGCAGCCGGCTGCTCGCCCACGCCCGGACCGTGGAGCTGGTCATCGGGTTGGTGATCGTGGTGCTGGGCCTGGCGTTCCTGGGACTCGTGCCCGGGTTGCAGCGGGAATGGCGGCTGCACCGGCTGCCGAGCGCCGGGCTCGCGGGCGCGCCGGTGTTCGGCGCGGTGTTCGCGCTCGGCTGGGTGCCGTGCGTCGGGCCGACGCTCGGGGCGGTGCTCGGGCTCGCGGCGGTCGGCGGTGAGACGGGGCGGGCGGTGACGCTGGCGGTCGCCTACTGCCTCGGGCTGGGACTGCCGTTCCTCGTGTTCGGGTTGGGCTTCCGGCGGCTCATCGGCGTCTTCACCGCCCTGCGCCGCAACGGCCAGTGGATAACCCGGATCGGCGGCGCGCTGCTGGTGCTGGTCGGGTTGGCGCTGGCGACCGGTGCCTGGACCGCGTTCGTGAACTGGCTGCGGGCCGCGGTTGGCGTGGGGTCGGTCTCGATATGAGCCTGCTCCGGAACTCGTGGCGGCAGCTGACCAGCATGCGTACCGCGCTGGTGCTGCTCTTCCTGCTCGCGCTGGCCTCGATTCCCGGCTCGGTGCTGCCCCAGCGCAGCGTGAACATCGACCAGGTGAACCGGTACGTCGTGGCGCACCCCGACCTCGCCCCGGTGCTGGACCGGCTGGGGGCGTTCGAGGTCTTCTCCTCGCCCTGGTACTCGGCGATCTACCTGTTGCTCTTCGTCTCGCTGGTCGGGTGCATCGTGCCCCGGCTGCGGGACCACATCCGGGTGCTGCGGTCGGTACCGCCGGAAGCCCCGTCGCGGCTTGACCGCCTGCCGCAGCATGCCCCGGACGTCACGCACGACGGTGGCGTGGAGTCCCTCGCGAGCGCGCTACGCCGGCGGCGGTGGCGGGTGGCGGTACGCGGGGAGACCGTCTCGGCCGAGAAGGGGTACCTGCGCGAGAGCGGCAACCTGCTGTTCCACTTCGCGCTCGTGGGCGTGCTGGTCGGCGTCGCGCTCGGCTCGTTGTGGGGCTGGCACGGGAACCGGCTGCTGGTGGCCGGCCCGGACGGGGCGTTCTGTAACACGGTGCAGCAGTACGACGAGTACGGGCTCGGTACCCGCGTCGGCGCCGCTGACCTCGCGCCGTTCTGCATGGAGCTGACCGACTTCCGGGCGTCCTATCACGACAGTGGGCAGCCGTCGACGTACCAGGCTCTGGTCACTGTGGACGGTCGAGCGCGGTCGTTCTCGGTGAACTCGCCGCTGCGCCTCGACGGGGCCAACGTCTACCTGCTGGGGCACGGGTACGCGCCGATCCTGCGGTACACCGACCGGGACGGGAAGTCGCAGACCACGGTCGCTCCGTTCCTGCCCATCGACGACGTGCTGACCAGCGAGGGCGTGGCGGCGTTCCCGGACGTCAACGGGCGCAACCGGGCGCTGCAGATGGCGTTCGAGGGCCTGTACCTGCCGAGCGCTCCGGCGAGCGGGCCGTTCCTGCGGTCGGAGCACCCCGAGGAGCGCGCGCCGGCGGTGATGCTCTTCGCGTACCGCGGGAACCTCGGGCTGGACGCGGGTATCCCGCAGTCGGTGTACCGGCTGAACCCGCGGCAGGTGGCCGCGGGGCAGCTGAGCCAGGTGGGGGAGCCGACGCTGCTGCGGGTCGGCGAGGCGTGGACGCTGGACGACGGTACCAAGGTCGAGTTCCTCGGTACCCGGCAGTGGATCACGCTGTCGGTCCGGCACGACCCGGGTACCGTCATCGTGCTCGGCAGCGTGGCGTGCCTGCTCGCCGGGCTGGTGATGTCGCTGCTCGGCAAGCGGCGGAGGGTGTGGTTCCGGGCTACTACGCCTGGTAGTAACGTGTACGAGGCCGGTGGGCTGCCGCGCACCGACTATCCGGGGTTCGGCGAGGAGTTCGCCGCCCTGGTCCGGCAGATCGGGAGGATCTGATGGCTGCGCTGTCCGACCAGCTTCTGGTGGTGGCCATTCTGGCCTACCTCGGGGCGATGCTGCTCTGGGCGGCGGAGAACGCCTTCGGCGGCCGGGGCGCGGTCGCCCGGGCGGCCACGCGGGAGCTCGTAGGAGCGGGCGCGGGCGCTCCCGCGTCACGCACAAACTCCGGGGACTTAGTGGTCGTGGAGCGCCCGGAAACCACAAACTCCCCGCAGTTTGTGCGGCGTCGGGCGGTGCTCGGGCGCGCGGCCGTGGCGGTGTTCGGGCTCGGCGTCGCGGTGCACCTGGCCACGGCGGCGACCCGCGGTCTCGCGGCGCACCGGCTGCCGTGGGGCAACATGTACGAGTTCCTGCTGTCGGTGACCCTGGTCGGCGCGGTGGCCTGGCTCGCCGTGCTCTGGCGCCGGCCCGCCCTGCGGCACCTCGGCCTGTACGTCGCGTTCGCGCTGGTACTCCTGCTCGGCGTCGCCGGCATGGTGGTCTACACCGAGGTCGGGCCGCTGATGCCCGCGCTCAAGTCGACCTGGTTCGTCGTGCACGTCTCGGCCGCCACGCTGGCCTCGGGCGTCTTCCTGGTCGGGTTCGTGGTCGCCGCGCTCTACCTGATCCGCACCGGGCACGAGGCCGGCAAGGAGCGCTTCCCGTACTCGCTGGGACACCGGCTGCCGGATTCGTCCGCATTGGAGCCGCTGGCGTTCCGGCTGCACGCGTTCGCGTTCCCGATCTGGACGTTCGCGGTGGCGGCCGGCGCGGTCTGGGCCGAGTCGGCCTGGGGCCGGTACTGGGGCTGGGACCCCAAGGAGACGTGGGCGTTCATCTCCTGGGTGGTCTACGCCGGCTACCTGCACGCCCGGCTCACGCCGAGCGTGAAGCGCACGGTCGTCGCCTGGATCGCGGTGATCGGCTGGCTGACCATGATGATGAACCTGTTCGGGGTGAACATCTTCTTCAGCGGTCTGCACTCGTACGCCGGGGTGGACTGACTCCGTGCCGGACACCGCTAGCCCGGCGGGAGGCCAGCCAGATCCCCCAGGCTGATCGGCTGGGCGAGCGGCCGGTGCGCGAACGCGGCCACGTCCGAGGCGGCCAGCGGCCGCCCGACGAGGTTCGCGGTGAGCGCCGCCGTCGCGTACCCGCAGACCCGGCCCTGGCACCAGCCCATGCCGGGCCGGCAGAGCGACTTCACGGTACGGGCGTCAGAGGCGCCCAGCTCGGCGACGGCCGCCTGGATCCGGGAGAGCGGTACCTCCTCGCACCGGCACACCACGGTCTCCTTGCGCAGCCAGCCGGTCCAGCCACCGGGTGGCGCGTGCACCTCGTGCATCACCGCGGCGAACCGGCGCAGCGCCGCGCGCCGGCCGAGCAGCTGGGTCAGGTCCGCGTCGGTGTGCACGGCCGGCCGGCCGGCGGCTGCCGCGATGACCGCGCCGACCAGCTCGCCCTCGATGAGCGCCAGCCGGGCGCCGCCGACGCCGGTCACCTCGCCGGCCGCGTACACCCCGGGCACCGAGGTCTGGCCGGCCACCCCGGTGGCGAGGACCAGGTTGCCGTCCACGTCCAGCCGGGTGGCGCACCCGAGCGCCAGTGGCAGCTCGAGCTGAGGCGTGAAGCCGTAGGCGATGGCGAGCGCGTCGCATGACCGGCGCCGGGCCGAGTCAGGCACCGCCCGCCCCTCGCCGTTCAGCTGGACAATGTCCACGCTGGACACTGACGAGCCACCGTGCGCGGCGACGACCGCGTGCCTCCGCCGGTACGGGACCCGGTGTTTCGCCAGCACGGCCGCGTACCCGGCCGCCTCGCGCAACCGGGCCGCGACGCCGGCGACGATGCCCGGCATCCGCAGGTACCGCCGCGGGTCGCCGGCCTCGTAGACGCCGACCACCTGCGCGCCGGCCGCCAGCAGCCCGGTCGCGACCGGCAGCAGGAACGGTCCCGCACCGGCCACCACGACCTTGCGCCCGACCAGCACGCCGGAACCCTTGAGCAGCGCCTGCGCCGCCCCCGGCGTCACCACGCCGGGCAGGTCCCAGCCGGGGAACGGCAGGGCCCGGTCGTATGCACCGGTGGCGAGCACGACCCGCTGCGCGGTCACCTCGCCGCGGGCGGTGTGCAGCGTGAACTGACCGGCCGACTGCTCGACGAACCAGACCGCCGCGCCCGGCCGGTAGTCCACGGTGGAGCCGGTGAGCGTGGTACGCAGCCGGGTGAAGATGTTCCACGCGTGGTGCCCGCGGCCGTCGCCGTCGCGGTGCCGCCAGAACTGGCCGCCGAGGCGCGGCTGGGCGTCCAGCAGGGTCACCCGCAGGCCGGCCCGGAGCGCGGTTACCGCCGCGGCCAGCCCGGCCGGCCCGGCCCCGACCACCGCGACGTCCGCCGGAGCACGGGCGGGCTCGGGTGGCGAACTCTCGGGGGAGGTGCGGGAGGGAGGTGGGATGCCGGGTTGGGTGGTGACGGTCATGCCGGCCCGGGCCGGCACGATGCAGGCCCGCCGGTTCGGTACGCCGTCGATCGTCACCAGGCAGTCGAAGCAGATGCCGATCCCGCAGAAGAGGCCGCGCGGCGTACCGCGGTCACGGGTGGTCCGCCACGACCGCACGTTCGCCGCCCACAGCGCGGCGGCCACGGTCTGGCCCGGCGCCACCGGCACCGCCCGCCCGTCGAACCGGATCGTGTAACTCACGCCGCCCCCGTGGCGAAGCGCTCCGGCCGGAACGGCGCCGGGTCGAGGGGCGGCTTCCGCCCGGCCACCTGGGCGGCGACAATCGCGCCGGTCGCGGGGGCCAGGCCGATGCCGGCACCCTCGTGACCGCAGGCGTGGTACAGCCCGGGTACCCGCGGATCGGCGCCGATCACCGGTAGGTGGTCCGGTGCGTACGGCCGGAACCCGCGGTACGCCCGCAGCGCCGCGACCGAGGCGAGGAACGGGAAGAGCGCGATCGCCTGTGCGGCCAGGCGGCGCAGGATTGGCAGCGAGTACGTGCTCTCGAAACCCACCCGTTCCCGGCTCGCCCCGATCAGCACCGTCCCGGACCGGGTGCTCTCCACCACTGTGGACGTCTGCAGCCCGGCGTCGTCACTGGAGACGGTGGAGACGTAGTCGGCCGCGTAGACCTTGTGCCGGATGGGTGCCGGCTCGCGCCGCCCGCCGAGCGGCTCGGTCACGAGGATGAACCCGCGCCGGGGTGCGATCGGCAGCGTGACCCCGGCGAGCGCGGCCACCTCTCCGCCCCACGTCCCGGCCGCGTTGACCACGGCCCCGGTCGGGATCGTCTCGCCGTCCGCGGTCCGCACCCCGGTGACCCGGTCGCCCACGTCGATCCCGACGACCTCGACCCCGCACCGCAGTGCGGCCCCGCTGGCCCGGACCAGGTGTGCCGCGGCCAGCATCGGCTGGACCTGCAGATCCTGCGGGTAGTACATGCCACCGGCCAGGGTCGGCGCGATCCGTGGCTCGTAGTCGGCCAGCTCGTCCGGCCGGACCTCCACCGCCTCGACACCCGAGTCCCGCTGGGTGTCGGCCAGCTTCGCCACGTCCGCCGCGGCCGCCGCGCTCGTCGCCACCACCAGGCCGCCCTTGGGCTCCAGCTCGATGGCCTCGCCGCCCAGTGCCGCGCCCAACTCGCGCCACAGCCGTAACGAGGTGAGCGTCAAGGCCAGCTCGGGACCGGGCGCCTTGTCGGAGACGAGCAGGTTCCCCTCGCCCGCGCTGGTGGTACCACCCGCGATCGGTCCCCGGTCGAGCACGGTCACGGTCAGGCCGGCCCGGCTCGCGTAGTAGGCACACGCGGCCCCGACGACACCGGCGCCGATCACCACGACGTCCGTCATAAGAGGAACCCGGCGGGGAACGGGTCCTCGGGGTCGAGGAGGTACTGCGCGGTACCGGTCACCCAGGCCCGGCCGGTGATCGTCGGCACCACCGCGGGTACCTCACCGACGGTGGTCTCCGAGACGAGCCGGCCGACGAACCGGGTACCGATGAACGACTCGTTCACGAAGTCCTGGTCCAACGGCAGCAGGCCACGGTCCCACAGCTGGGCCATCCGGGCCGAGGTTCCGGTGCCGCAGGGCGAGCGGTCGAACCAGCCGGGGTGGATCGCCATCGCGTGCCGGGAGTGCCGCGCGTCCGACCCGGGCGCGGCGAGGTACACGTGGTGGCAGCCCCGGATGTCCGGATCGGTCGGGTGCACCGGCGGCGCCGCCTCGTTGATGGCGTCCATGATGGAGAGTCCCGCCTCGACGAGCCGCGGTGCCTCGGCCCGGTCGAAGGGCAGTCCCAGCTCCTCCAGCGCGACGATGGCGTAGAAGTTCCCGCCGTACGCGAGGTCGAAGCGGACTTCGCCGAGCCCGGGCACCTTGACCCGACCGTCGCGGACGACCGGGAACGAGGGCACGTTGCGGATCGTCACCGCCGTTGCCGCACCGTCGTCGCGTACCGCCACCTCCGCGACGACAAGGCCGGCCGGGGTGTCCAGCCGTACCGTGGTCACCGGTCGCGAGACCGGCACCATCCCGGTCTCGACGAGCACCGTCGCCACGCCGATCGTGCCGTGCCCGCACATCGGCAGGCAGCCGGAGACCTCGATGAACAGCACACCGTAGTCCGCGTCGGTCCGGGTCGGCGGCTGCAGGATCGCGCCGGACATCGCGGAGTGGCCGCGCGGCTCGTACATCAGCAGCATCCGCAGGTGGTCCAGGTGGGCCAGGAAGTGCCGGCGGCGCTCGGCCATGGTGGCGCCCGGAATGACACCGACCCCGCCGGTGACCACCCGGGTGGGCATGCCTTCGGTGTGCGAGTCGACCGCGTGGAAGAGGTGCCGGGAGCGCATCGTCAGCCCTTGCGGGCCAGGGCGACCGCGTCCGCGACGACCGCGGCCTGAGCGTCGGCGAGCGGCAGCCGGGGCGGGCGGCAGGGGCCGCCGTACCGGCCGGTCAGGTCCATCGCCAGCTTGATGGCCTGGACGAACTCGGTCTTCGAGTCCCACCGCAGCAGCGGGTGCAGGGCCCGGTACGCGGGGACGGCCGCCGCCAGGTCACCGGCGGCCGCGGTGCGCCACAGCGCCACGCACTCGGCCGGCAGGGCGTTCGGGATGCCGGCGATCCAGCCGGTGGCACCGGCCAGCGCCAGTTCGAGCACCACGTCGTCGGAGCCGACGACGAGGTCGAGCCCGGCCGGCATCTCGTACCCGCGCCGGACGTCCCCGGTGAACTCCTTGACCGCCACGATGAGCCCCTCGCCGTAGAGCCGGTCGAGAAGCGCGGGCGTCAGATCGACCTTGGTGTCGATCGGGTTGTTGTAGGCCACGATCGGCAGCCCGACCTCGGTCACCTCCCGGAAGTGGGCGACCACTGCGTCGTCGCTCGCCCGGTAGGCGTTCGGTGGCAGCAGCATCACGGCCGGGCAGCCCGCCCCGGCCGCCTGCTCCGCCCAGGTCCGCGCCTCCCGGGAGCCGTACGCGGAGACGCCCGGCACCACGACCGCCCCGGTGTCGACAGCGGTGCTGACCACCCGCGCCCGCTCCGCGGGGGTCAGCACCTGGTACTCGCCGAGCGAACCGTTCGGTATCACCCCGTCGCAGCCCGACTCGACGAGCCAGCGCACGTGCTCCGCATAGGCATCGAAGTCGACGGAAAGATCCTTACGGTACGGCAGCGCGGTAGCGACGAGCACACCGTGCCAAGGGGGTTTCATGTTTGCACCCTAGGCTGCGCAGTCCCTGCTGGCCAGGTGTCATATTGCAATTCCCACTCAAGGCGGTAACTGTCCCGAACGGCTGCCCACCGTACTGGCGACCGGGGCGGGCCGGATCATGGAGTGCGCCGGACCTCCGTCACGTGGGGTAGGGGAGACTGGCCATCATGGGGCGTGGCTTTCCGTACACCGACCTGGGAGAGTTTCTCGGCGCGCTCGACGGCGCCGGCGAGCTGAGGCACGTGACCGCCCCGGTCGACCCGACGCTGGAGCTCAGCGAGATAGTCACCCGGACGGTACGGGCGCGCGGACCGGCGCTGGTCTTCGATACGCCCACCCGGGGCGAGATGCCGGTCGCGATCAACCTGTTCGGTACCTTGCGCCGGGCCGCGATCGCGCTCGGCGTCGAGGACCTCGACGACATCGGCCGGCGGATCGGCGAGCTGATCCGGCCGGAGCTGCCGGTGGGTTTCTCCGGCATCGTGGACGGGCTGGGCAAGCTGATGCAGCTCAAGTCCGTACCGCCGAGGAAGGTCCGGACCGCGCCGTGCCAGCAGGTGGTCTGCCGCGACAAGGACGTCGACCTGAACCGCCTGCCGGGGCTGCAGACCTGGCCGGAGGACGGCGGGATCTTCCACAACTTCGGGCTGACCCATACCAAGCACCCGGAGACCGGCAAGCGCAACCTCGGCCTCTACCGGCTGCAGCAGCACTCCCACAACACGCTGGGGATGCACTGGCAGATCCACAAGGACTCCACCGCGCACCACGCGGTCGCCGAGCGGCGCGGGGAACGGCTGCCCGTGGCGGTCGCGATCGGGCCGGACCCGGTGGTCTGCTACGCGGCCGGCGCGCCGCTGCCGGGCGACATCGACGAGTACCTGTTCGCCGGCTTCCTGCGCGGCGAGCGCGTCGAGCTGGTCGACTGCCTCACCGTGCCGCTGCAGGTGCCCGCGCACGCGCAGATCGTCCTCGAGGGGTACGTCGAGCCCGGCGAGCGGGCACCGGAGGGGCCGTTCGGCGACCACACCGGGTTCTACACTCCGGTGGAGCCGTTCCCGGTGCTGCACGTCGGGTGCATGACGATGCGGCGGGACCCGATCTACCACTCGATCGTCACCTCGAAGCCGCCGCAGGAGGACTACGGGCTGGGCAAGGCGACCGAGCGCATCTTCCTGCCGTTGATCAAGATGTTGATCCCGGACATCGTCGACCTGGACATGCCGGAGCCCGGGGTCTTCCACAACTGCCTGATCGTGTCGATCCGCAAGCGGTACCCCAAGCACGCACAGAAGGTGATGAACGCTGTCTGGGGCGCGCACCTGCTGTCGCTGACCAAGCTCATCGTGGTCGTCGACGAGGACTGCGACGTGCACGACTACCGCGAGGTGGCGTTCCGGGCGTTCGGCAACGTGGACTACGCACACGACCTGCTGCTGACCAGCGGGCCGGTCGACCACCTGGACCACGCGTCGTACCAGCAGTTCTGGGGCGGCAAGGCGGGTATCGACGCGACCCGCAAGCTGCCGACCGAGGGGTACGCCCGGGGCTGGCCGCCGGACGCGGTGATGTCGCCCGAGGTGGTCGCTCTGGTCGACAAGCGCTGGCAGGAGTACGGCATATGACCCCGCACGCCGTCCCGGACAAACTCCCGGGAGTTAGTGGTAACGCCGGGCCCGATAGCCACAAAGTGCCCGCAGTTGGTGGGGTGGTCGGCCGGGCGCGGGCGTTCCTGCGGCTGGTCGCCATCGAGCACTCGGTGTTCGCGCTGCCGTTCGCCTACCTGTCCGCGGTCGCCGCCGGTGCCGGCGTAGCCGACCTGGCACTCATCACCGTGGCGATGGTGGGCGCGCGGACGTTCGCGATGGCGGCGAACCGGATCATCGACCGGCACATCGACGCGCGCAATCCGCGTACCAGCACCAGGGAACTGGTGACCGGGGCGGTGAGCGTGCGGACGGCCTGGACCGGCGCGGCGGTCGCTCTCGCGGTCTTCCTCGCCGCGGCGGCCGCGCTCAACCCGCTGTGCCTGGCGCTGTCCCCGCTCGCCGTGATACCGCTGGTGGTCTACCCGTACGGCAAGCGGTTCACCGACTGGCCACACGCGATCCTCGCGCTGGCCCAGGCGATCGGGCCGGTCGGCGCCTGGCTGGCGGTCACCGGTACGTTCGACGGCTCGGCGCCGGCCTGGGTACTCGGGCTCGCGGTCGGGCTGTGGATCGGCGGGTTCGACCTCATCTACGCCTGCCAGGACGCCGAGGTGGATCGCCAGATCGGGGTGCGCTCGGTGCCGGCGCGGTTCGGCGTGCCGTTCGCGCTACGGCTCTCCACCGCGGTGCACGCGGTGACGTTCGTGCTGTTCGTCTGGTTCGGTGCGCTGGTCGGGCTCGACTGGCTCTGGTGGCTCGGCCTGGCGCTGGCCGCAGCCGCGTTCGTGTACCAGCACTCAATCGTCTCGCCACGCGACCTGTCCCGGGTGAGCCGTGCCTTCTTCACCGCGAACGGCTTCGTCGGCATCGTGCTTTTCGTCTTCGGGCTGCTGGACCTGCTGCTCCAGTAGCCGCTTGAGCCCGCCCAGCCGGCTGCGCGTGGCGCGGCGCAGCAGCGGCAGGAACAGCGGGCCGAACAACCGGTAGAAACCGGACCCGGTGACGGTGGCGTCCAATGTGTACCGGGTTGCCGTGCCGTCCCGGAGCGGCTCCAGCCGGTAGACCGCCCGGAAGGGTGTGGGCGACCGGACCGAGACGAGCATCGCGTGGTGCGGCGGATCGTACTCGATCATCCGGACCCGGGCGGTGAACGCCCAGCCGAACAACCGGGTCACCTGTTCGTACTCGGCGCCCGCGCCGATGTCCACATCAGACACCACGTGGACCTCGCGGACGCCGCGGAACCACTGGGGGTCCCGGGTCAGGTCACTCACGAACGCGAACACCTCCGCGATCGGATGCTCGATGTCAACGCTCTCCGTCACCCGGCCGGCCCTCATACCGCATATTCTCCAGCAGCCTCTGTGTACGGGTTGGCGTAGAGCCGCTCATGGAAACGTACGAACCGGTCGATCAGGGTCAGCGGGCGCGGATCGGAGAGGCGTTCGCCGAGCACGGCCAGGCCGGTGGCGAGCCGGTCGGAATGCAGCGCGTAGAGGACCGCGTAGTAGTCCACCGCGGAGCTGAGCGCGGCGAGCGCGGCCGGCACCGAGTCGGCGAGCCGGACCCCGTGCAGCGCCACGTTGAACTCCCCGTGCCGTAGGTCCTTGCGCAGCCGGGTGAGCACAGTGGACGGGACGTCGTCGCCGAGCAGGATGGTGTCCACGCCCGCGCCGGGTGCCGCCCGGACCTGCCGCCAGACCTCGCCCCGGGCGGCGGCGGTACACGTGAGCAACCCGGGGCCGATGTCGTTGAGCAGCCGCACAAGCAGCGCCGCGTCGAACAGCGCCTCGGGCAGGGTGCCGTCCGCGACGCACGCCGGGAACCCGGGGTCCGGGTGCAGGATCTCGCCCATCGCACCCACGTAGTACGACAGCGTCGGCGCGACGAGGATCGCGTGCGCCCCCACGGTGGCGAGCTCGAACAGCGGAAGGTACCCGCCGTCCAGCGTGCGGTTGACCGCGTCGTACCGGCGCACCAGGCCGTCGCGCAGCACGCGCCCGATCGACAGGCCGGCGACCTGGTCGGCGACCGCCTGCGCGGTCGAGGCGTTGGCGACCAGGGCGGGCCACACGCCGTACTCGATGTCCCTGACGGTGCGGCCGGGCCGCTCCGCGACGAACCTGGTGGCCATCCGCCGGTGCGCCGGGCCGGCGAGGCTGTGCGCGAAAGCGGACAGCCGGCGGGTCGGCGGCTCGATCCCGGCGAGCAGCTCGGTGGGAAGCACCGGGTCGCCGCGCAGCGCGGCCACCATCGCCGAGTTGAAGACCTTGAGGACCGGCCTGGACTCCACGCCGGCGGTGGCGATGCCGAGGTTGTCGGAGACGATCTCGAAGAGCTGGTAGACGTTCATCGTCGCGGAGAGCCCGATCAGCCCAGGCCACGCGGCGGGGTCGATCAGCCCGTCGAGCAGGGTCACGGTGAGCTGGCAGAGCTGGCGGGCACCGATGACCTGGACGAAGTCGCGGTGCACGGGGTTGGCCGGATCGAGACCCCAGAGCCAGTAGTCGCGCAGGACACCGCCCGGGACGTCGCACGTGAGGCTGTGCCGCAGGGCCGCGAGCGTGGCGTCCAGGATGTCGCCGAACCGGTCGTCGGTGTTCGGCGGGACGGGAGGGCGGCATCCGAGGTTGGCGGTGGGTGGGACCCGGTGGATATTCGTAAGGGCAGGCGGCAGGCGAGTCCCTGGAGACCCCGCGGAACTTTGGTCGGCCGTGGGCCCCATGTCCGAATGTTAGCCGCGAATCGCCGTATGGTCGCCACCGGTTCGGCGCCTTGCGATCGCCCATCGGCCGTCGGGCACTCTTGACCCGTGACTGACACGCGCCGGCCGTGGGTGGTCGGGGTCTCGGGTGCCTCGGGTACGCCGTACGCGGCGGCCGTCCTGCGCGGGCTCTTCGCCGCCGGTCAGGCGGTCGACCTCGTGGTCTCCCGGGCCGCCCGGCTGACGATCCTCGACGAGACCGGCCACCCGTTCCGGGACGCGTACTGGCACGCCGACCTGGCCCGGTGGCTCGGCGACAAGCCGGGCGACGTCGTCTACTGGCCGGCGGGAGACCTTGCCGCCGGACCGAGCAGCGGGTCGTACCCGGCGCGCGGCATGGTCGTCGTACCGGCGAGCACGGCCGCATGCGCGGGCATCGCGATCGGGTTGTCGAAGGACCTCCTGCAGCGCGCCGCCGACGTGAACCTCAAGGAGCGGCGGCCGGTCGTCGTCGTCCCGCGGGAGACGCCGGTGACCCGCGCGCACCTGGAGCACCTCATCACCCTGTACGACGCGGGAGCGGTTGTGCTGCCGGCCAGTCCGGGCTTCTACGGCGCCGGCGCGCGGGCGACCGCCGACCAGTTGGTGGACTTCGTGGCCGGCAAGGTGCTCGACGCGCTCGGCGTCGGCCACGGTATGTTCCGCCGGTGGTCCGGCGAACTCGGTGCGGTCGACCGCTGACCAGCGGTACGGCGGGTAGCGGCGGGTAGCGGCGGCTAGCGGCGGGTAGCGGCGGCTAGCGGTGCGCCGGGCGGTGTGGCAGCTCGTTACGAGCGGGCGGCGTGTGGACCGGCGGCCGGTCGTCCATGTCGTCGAGCTCGCCCTCCCCTTCCAGCAGGGCCCGCACCTCGGACTCGCGGAAGCGCCGGTGTCCGCCGGGTGTCCTAATGCTGCCGATCCGGCCGGCCGCGGCCCACCGGGTCACGGTCTTCGGGTCGACGCGGAACAGGGCGGCCACCTCGCCTGGCGTCAGCAGACGGTCTCCAGTGTCCACGGCACCCCTCCTTGCGTCGACGACGGCGCTGGGTCTCGTACGTCCAATTACAGCACCGTGAGCGTGTGGTGTCCGAGTAACGGGGAAATCGCACCGGTTGGGAAGTTAGCGGGTACGATTTTGCGAATCCTTTTCAGAAAGAGGGGCCCGCCCCCGGACCCCGGGATCCGCGTGTCTACTGTGGAGACCTTCCTCGCCACCGGCGAGTTGACCGCCAGCGCGGGAAGGTCCGATCCGGGAACTCCGACGGCCGGCTGGTGGGCGCTGTCCAGAGTGGACACCCGTACCCTCGGCGTGGGTGATGCCGCGCGTTGCGTCCCACCGGGTGGAGCCGGTGGCCGGCTTGTCCCGTCCGCCGGGCTGTCCTCAGGCGGCACGTTCGGCGAGGCCCGGATAGGTGACGACGTACCCCTCGTGGTCCACGGCCAGGTTCGCGGTGAAGGTCCCGGACGAGAAGCGCACCCGGCCCTCGCCCAGCGCCGTGTACGTCTGCTCGACCCCGATGACCTCCAGCGACGGCAGCCGGACCATCGCCACGGGCAGGGTGTGCGTGGTGCCCGGGTCGGCGCTCAGCAGCCGGAGCCGCCGTACCGGAAGCGTGTTGAACAGCGGCGCGGCCCACAGGTCGAGATCCAGCACGTCGCGGAGCAGGCTCGGATCCTCCGTGCCCGGCAGGCCAACCGGCGCGCGACCGGCAGCGCGCAACGTCGCGTCCAGGTCACCCTGTTCCGCCGTGGTGACCCGCCACCGGCCAGCCGCGCGCTCCAGCCGGGCGGTGCGCAGCCAGCCCGCACCCTCGGCGTGCACCTCGAGCCGGACACTGGCCCACCCGTCGTCGGTGGTCAACTCGTACCGGCAGAGGAACGGGATCGGGGCGGTCGCGGCGGCGACGCCACGCGCGACGAGGCCGCGACGGTCGTCGACGAGCGCGATGTCCGAGCCGGCCGAGTCGACGCGCCGCCAGAAGAGTGCCCGCGGGAGGGTCGCCATGCTGGGACGCTAGCTGATCGCTCGCGCCGTGCGCGGTGGCACGGCAGGATCGATCTCGTGAACCCTCTCACCGAGCTGTCGATCGAGGAGCTCAGGGCGCGGCAGAGCCTGAAGTGGCGTACGTACGAGCCGGACGTCATCCCGATGTGGGTGGCGGAGATGGACACCACGCTGCCGTCGGCGGTGGCCGAGGCGTTGCGGTCCGCGGTGGGGCGGTCGGACACCGGGTACCCGTGGCCGGGCACGCTCCCGGAGGCGTACTGCGAGTTCAGCCAGCGGCGGTTCGGCTGGGCGCCGGACGAGGCCCGGTCGCGCCTCGTCCCCGACGTCATGCAGGGCATCGTCTACGTGCTGCGCACGGTCACCGCCCGGGGCGACGGCGTGGTGGTCAACCCGCCCGTGTACCACCCGTTCTTCCCGTTCATCCGCAACCACGCGGACCGGCGCGTGGTCACGGTGCCGCTACGGCCCGACGCCGGGCTCGACCTCGACGCGCTGGCCTCGGTGTTCGCCCAACCCGACGTCACCGCGTACCTGCTGTGCAACCCGCACAACCCGACCGGGCACGTATACGACCGGGCGACCCTGCTCGCGGTCGCGGAGCTGGCGCAACGGCACGGCGTGCGGATGCTCGTCGACGAGATCCACGCGGCGCTGACGTTCCCCGGCGTGACGGCCGTACCGTTCCTGTCCCTGGCCGACGAGGTCGAGGCGGCGGCCCGCGCGTTCGTCTTCACCTCGGCGTCCAAGGCGTTCAACTTGCCCGGGCTCAAGGCGGCGCTGGTCTTCGCCGGGCCGGCCGCAGCGGAGGACCTGGCCGAGCTGCCGTGGGAGGTCGTGGTGGGCGCCGGTCACTTCGGCGTGATCGGGTCGGAGGCGGCCCTGCGGTACGGCGATTCGTGGCTGGACGCACTGATCGGCGGGCTGACCGAGAACCGGGCGCTGCTGGGGCGGCTGCTCGGCGAGCTGTTGCCGGACGTGGGGTACCGGCCTCCGGACGCGACGTACCTGGCCTGGCTCGACTGCCGGGCGCTCGGGCTCGGCGAGAACCCGATGCAGGTCTTCCTGGACCGGGGCCGGGTCGGACTGGTCAACGGTGCCCCGTTCGGCGAGTCCGGAAGGGGCCACGTGCGGCTCAACTTCGCCACCCGTCCCGACCTGCTGGCCGAGGGCGTGCAGCGGATGGCCTCGGTTGTCAGCCGTTGATTCAGCTGTTGATGAGGTTGTCGAAGATCTCACTGACCGTGTCGCTGGCGAACGTCGCAGCGATGACCCCGACCAGCACCAGCACGCTCATGACCACGAGCATGATGACGATCACCTTGGCGGTCCTCGACTTCGGGGTCGGGCCGTCCTTCTGGCCCTGGGCCAGGATGTGGCCGGTGAGCGAGCCGGAGATCTCCATGTTGCCGGTCAGCTGCGTGGTCGGCGGCGCGAGGTCGTGGCCTCCACTGTAGACAGTTCCGGGCTTGGCCGCGGACGCGGGTTGCTGACGTTGCTGGGGCTGCACGGTCTGGCCCCGGGCCCACTGGTGGTACTGGGCGGACGCGCCGTTGGAGGAGGCGGGTTGGGCGGGTTTCGTGGCGGGCCCTGCCGGCGGCGCGGCCTGCGGGGCCGGGTTCTGCGGCGGGGCCGGGCTCTGGACCGCCGGTGGACCGCCCGGGGTCGCCGGCATGAGCGTGCTGCGCCAGTCGCGGGGTGGGTAGGCCGGCGGCGCGGGCGGAGGTGCCACGGTCCGCGGCGGCACGGGTGGAGGTGGCTGGGTCCGCGGTGGCGCGGGCGGCGGGGCTTCCGCGGCCGGCGGCGCGGGCGGCACGACGGGTACGGATGAGACCGGCACCGGCGGCGCCATGGGCGGCGGTGGCGGGTAGACCATCGCACCGGCGTTGGCCGCGGTCGCGGCCCGGGGCTTCGCGGGTCCCCCGGTCGGCGGGGTGGCCGGCGTGCCGGACGGCACCGTGTACGACGGCTCCGCGTTGGCCGGGAACGTCGGCTGCGGCCAGGCCGGCAGCGCGCCCGCCGGCACCTCGGTCCCGCGGGCGGCCGGCGGCGGAGGTGGGTACGGCGGGATCGGTGACGGACCCGGCGGTGGCGGGACCGGTGACGGACCCGGTGGGGGCGGGATCGGCGACGGGCCCGGAGGCCCGGGCGGCTGCGGGGGTGACGGAGGCGCCGGCGGGTGCGGTGGTGGTCCGGGTTCCGGTGGGACGGGCGGCTGGCCAGGGTCCGGGCCCGGCGGTGGGTAGGGCGTGGGCGGCGGCTGCGGTGCCGGGACGGGCGGCGGGAACGGGGACGGCTCAGGGCCGGGCGGCGGTGGTACCGGCGGCTCGGCCGGACGCGGCGGCTGCGCGGGCTCCGGCGGCTCGGCGGGCCTGGGCGGCCGCGCCGGCTCCGGGGGCTCGGCCGGCTGTGGTGGCTCCGGCGGACGGGGCGGTTCGGGCCGGCCCGGCGGCTCGTCCGCGGTCGCCGCCCGGTAGACGCCCGGCTGTTCGGTCCGGGTCGGGTGGTAGACACGGAGCTCGCCGGCCGGCGCGGCGGGGGAGCTGCCCTCCCGCTCGGCCGGGCTGAGCCGGCTGCCGGCGGGGACCGTCGCCGTCGCGCGCGCCACCGTACCCGCCGGCTTGGCGGTACCGACCTCGTCTCCACCGGCGCGCTGCGCGGGGATAGCGGGCGGTGCCGGCGACGCCGGGGGTGCCGCGACCGGGACGGGTGGGACGGCCGGTGCGGGGACGGCCGGTGCGGGGACGGCCGGCGCCGACCGGGCGGCGGCTGGTGGCGCCGGCTTCCCGCTGTCGGACTCCCGCCACGGCTGGGCGAACGCCGCCCACGGCGAATCGGCCGCGGTCCGCGGGGCGAACTGGCCGGGAGTACGGGTCGGCATCGGCGCAGCCGCGCCCGCGGGCGTGACGGGTGGCGCGGGCGGAGCCGGTGGCGTTGCCGGAGCCGGGATCGGGGGTGCGGGCGGTGCGGGTGACGGCGGCGCCGAGACTGCTGGCGGAGCCGACGACGGTGGCCCGGCCGGCGGTGCCGCGGGGGGCGAGGCCGGAGCGGCCGGCGGTGAGGCCGGAGCGGCCGGCGGTGAGACCGGACCGGCTGGCGGCGGGGCCGGCTTGGCCGCCTCGGCCGGCTTTGCAGCCAGCTCCCCGGACCGGTACGTCCGGCCGCTGGACCGTACCACCGGCAGCTCACCCGGTGTCGGCGCGGAGATCGCCGGCACGCTGACCCGACCGATCACGGTGGGGGCGCTCGGCGACGGCGGCGAGGACGCCGGCGAGGACGGCGGCGAGGACGGCGGCGAGGAAGCCGGCGAGGACGGCGGCGGGGCGTCGTGCGCCGCCTCGGCCGCCCGGGCCGCCTCGGCCGAGGGTGCGGCCTCGACGAGGGCCACGTCGACCGGGCGGGACGAGGGTGCGTATCCCGGCCAGAGAGCACCGGCCGGTGGTGGAGCCGGCAGTACGAACGCGTCCGGCAGGTCCTCGTCGTCGTCGCCGTCGGGCAGGCGGGTCCCGACCGCCGGAGGCAGGGGAAGCGGTGGCATCTCGTCGTCGTGCCGGCGGGAATGAAGTGGTGCGCCGCAGGTCGCGCAGGTCCGCGCGGCATGCGGCACCGATTCACCGCAGAAGGTGCACCGCTGATCGTGCCGATCGTCCATCAGTAGCCTCCCACCCGGGCGCCCGCCATCCATCCAACCAGGCGGGTGCACATGCCGGGTTCACGGTGTCACATCCGGACCGAGTGTGAACCGCGAGTCCGTGCCACCATCATTGTCGCGTCGGCCGCCCTGGTCGAGGCGTCACGGGACGGGAACGGCCGACCCCGTCGGTGACGGCGACGCGCTCTCCTGGGTGGACGGTGGCGGCGACTCGGGCTGCGTCGGGGGCGGCGCGGTGGTCGACCCCGGCGTCGCCGTGGGCGACTCGGGCTCGGTGGGAGTGGGGGACGGTGAGGGCGCCGGCTTCGTCGACCGGGGCAGCGGCGACAGCGGAGGCGCCGGCGAAGCCGGCGGAGGCGTGGTGGCCGGTGGCTGGGTCGTCGGAGGCGTGATCACCGGCGGCGCCGGGACCGCACCGATCACCCGGGTCGCGCCGAAGAACCGCGACCACCACACGGTCGAGATCTTCACGACGTCGCCGGTCGACGGCGAGTGGACCATCTTGCCGTCGCCGATGTACATGCCGACGTGGTGCACGGTCCGCCAGTCGCTCCGGTTGGTGCCGAAGAACACAAGGTCACCGGGGAGCAACTGGTCGACCGGGATCGGCGTGGTCGTCCGGTACTGGTCACGCGCCACCCGGGCCAGCGTGATCCCCACGGACCGGTACGACGCCCACATCAGCCCCGAGCAGTCGTACGTGCTGGGACCCTCGGCCCCCCACTCGTACGGCTTGCGCAGCTGCGACAGGGCGAACCGCACCGCGGCGAGCGCCTTCGGGTGGGACGCCTCGCCGTCGACGTTGATCCCGGCCTTGCCGTACTTGCCGGACTGGCTCTGCTCGTACGCCTCGCGTTCGGCCTCGATCCGGGCGAGCTGCTGGGCATTGTCGGCCTTGAGCTTGATCAGTGCCGCGTTCTTCTGGGTGAACGACGCCTCGACGGTCGCGTGCTGGGAGAACAGGCCCGACTCGGCCAGCAGCGCGTCACCGTACGCCCGGAACGTGGTCCGCTCGTGCTCCTCCGCGCGGCTGATGTCCCACGGGGTGATCTGCGGTTTGCCGTCCTCCGGCGTCTCCGTGCGCGGCAGGAGCTTGCCCAGGTCGAGGATGTCGGAGCCGAACCCGCCGTACGGCGAGAGCTCGTTGGCCGACTTGTACGCCGCCTCGGCGTCGCTCTGCACGGCCGCGCGCAGCTCGGCGACCCGCTCGGCGGCGGCACGCCAGGCGCGCTCGGCCTCGCTGGTCGTCGCCTGGGCGGTCGTGAGCTGCTCGGCCAGCTCGGTGCGGCGCTCGCCGAGGATGGCGACCTCGATCTCCGCCTGCATCACCAGGGTGGCGAGCGGACCGGGGACCGGAGCGATCGAGGCGGGCTGCGACGGAGCCTGTCCCGGCAACCGCAGCTGGCCGGCCGGCATGGGCCGGCTACCGGGGTCCGGCACGGTGGTCGGGTCGGCGTGCGCGGGACCGGCCACGGCCACCGCGAAGGCCGCTCCCACCACCGCTGACCAGGCGATCGGGCGGAGGGCAGCCATAGGACGGGTGCCCGGCTTGTGGGTCACCGCTTCGCTGCGGTTCGTCTGCCGAGTCCGTTTTATGCGCTTCGCCATCTCACCATCCCCGCCTGTCCCAGCCCATTCTGTCTTACCTCATATGCGCAACGGTGTCGATGTGCACGGGGTGACAGGTGGTTAACAAGAACCTGTGCGTAGCCTGGGTTCGTGGCGGAACAGTACAGGCGACAGATCGAAGAGAAGGTGTACGCCGGGGAGCGGTTGACCCGGCAGGACGGGGTGGCCCTCTACGAGTCCGACGACCTCGCCTGGCTCGGCCGGCTGGCCCACCACGTCCGGACCGTCAAGAACGGTGACCAGGTGATGTTCAACGTCAACCGGCACCTGAACCTGACGAACGTCTGCGCGGCCTCGTGTGCGTACTGCTCGTTCCAGCGCAAGCCGGGTGAGAAGGACGCGTACACGATGCGGGTGGAGGAGGCCGTCGCCAAGGCCCAGGAGATGCGGGACGAGCAGCTCACCGAGTTACACATCGTGAACGGGCTGCACCCGACGCTGCCCTGGAAGTACTACCCGAGGGTCCTGAAGGCCTTGAAGTCTGCCCTTCCGGACGTGAGCCTCAAGTGCTTCACAGCCACCGAGATCCACTGGTTCGAGAAGATATCCGGCCTGCCGGCCGACGAGATCCTCGACGAGTTGATCGACGCCGGGCTCGCGTCGCTGACCGGTGGTGGCGCGGAGATCTTCGACTGGGAGGTCCGGCAGGACATCGTGGACCACGCCACCCACTGGGCGGACTGGTCCCGGATCCACCGCCTCGCTCACGCGAAGGGCCTGCGAACCCCGGCCACGATGCTGTACGGGCACGTCGAGGAGCGCCGGCACCGGGTGGACCACGTGCTGCGGTTGCGCGAACTGCAGGACGAAACCGGTGGGTTCGTGGTGTTCATCCCGCTGCGCTACCAGCACGACTTCCACGACTCGGCGGACGGTGTGATCCGCAACCGGCTGCAGGCGCGGACCACCATGGCCGCGCCCGCGGAGTCGCTCAAGACGTTCGCGGTCTCCCGGCTGCTGCTGGACAACGTCCCGCACGTCAAGTGCTTCTGGGTCATGCACGGGCTCTCCGTGGCCCAGCTGTCGCTGAACTTCGGCGTCGACGACCTGGACGGCTCGGTCGTCGAGTACAAGATCACGCATGACGCCGACGCGTACGGAACCCCGTCCACCATGCACCGCGAGGACCTGCTGCACTTGATCTGGGACGCGGGCTTCCGGCCGGTCGAGCGCAACACCCGGTACGAGGTGGTCCGGGAGTACGACGCGCCGCCCTCGCTGGCCGAGCGGCGCGCCGAACCCCAGGACGTCTGGACCTAGTAGTCGCACACCCCGGTCGGGAAGATCTGCTCCAACCGGGTGCGCTCGGCGGCGGTCGGCTGCCACGAGCCGTACAGTCCGCGGTCGATGGCTCGGGCGACCGACTGCCGCTTGCACGCGTAGACGCCGCCCTCGATCGGTCCACCGGCGACCGTACGTGACGTCCCGTAGATCGGGAACGTGGCCGTGCAGATCCCGTCCGGCCGGTCGTCGAGGATGCCGTCCCAGACGTGCTCGCCCCGGGCGATCTCGACCCCGGCGGTGGTGAAGCACCGGTCGACCGCGAGCGGCGGCTTGTTGCCGACCACACCGCGCCACGGCCGGGTACGGATGTTCGCCATCCACTGGTCGATCACGGTGAGCGCCTCCGGCGTCTGGTCGAACGCGACCGCCGGCCGCGCGTCGGTGAACCAGATGACCTGGTTGCCGGCCCGCCCGTCCCGGTTCAGCATTCGCTGCCGGGAGGCGAACGACTGGTGCGAGTTGTGCATGTCGAGCTGGTCCTCGAGGTAGTGCCGCCAGTCGATGACGGGCATGTCGATGTCCCCGGTGAACACCAGGCCGGCCTGGTACGCGGCTCCGATCGCCTCGCGCGAGCCGGTGGTCCGCGGTGCCGGGGTCACCCCGCCGTCCGGCGAGAGCCGCATGTTGCGGGACGACCACGGGTCGAACTGGGCCGGGTCGGCACAGGCGGCCGGCACGAACGGGCACCCTTCCTGAACCATGTCCCGCTGCGCCTTCCACGAACCCACGCGGGCGTTGAGGTCGAGGAACTCGGCCGGGCTCAGGAAGCCGGACCGTAGCGCGGAGAGTCCATACTGGACGCCGACATTGTCCCATGTGGACCGGGCGTACCCGTCCGACCCGACACCGTATATGTTGACCAGATCTGCCCAGTGGGTCCACTGTACGGTCAGTTGCACGCCCGGTGGGTCCATCTGTGCCCAGAGTGGATCGGTGATCGGGCCGAACAGCGGGTTGAGCGTGAGCGGACTCAGTCCGCGCCAGCCGCGGACGCACTCGGTGGAGCCGGGGGCGTTGCCACGGTACGGGTTCGGCACGGTCGCGCTGGCGTTCATGCCGATCAGGGCGGTGCGGTTGTCCCAGTTCTGCCACTTGGGGTTGGCCCCGTCCGTCACGTCCATGTAGTACTCGAGCAGTTCACAGTCGCCCACGTGGATGGTCTGGGTGACCATGTCCGGGTACGAGTACTGCGGGATGGCCGCGTCGAGCAGGTCCCGGCCGAAGTTCTGGCCGTAGACGTACTGCTGGATCGCGCCGCCCGAACCGCCGACGCCGACGGTGTAGAGCGGCACACCGTACTGCTCGACGAACCTCTCCTTGACCATCAGCGCGGTCTCGCCACCGACTACGAGGTTGTAATGGGTGTTGGTACGGGTGCCGGTGGAGTAGAGAATGGCGTACCCGAGCGACAGACCCTCGTGGTAGAGGTGGCCGCCCGGCAGCCGGCCCTGGTCGTGACCGATCGCGACGCCGCCGTCGAAGCGGTAGATGACCCGCCGGTTCCAGGCCGACTCCAGCACCGCGATCGAGTAGATGAAACGGTTGATGGTGCCGCGCTCGCGACGCACGACGTAGTCGACGACCGTACCGTCCAATGTGGTCGTCGTGGTCATGTCCGCGGGGCGTTCGGCGGGCATCGGCTTGAACGTGCCGTCCGTCGCTCGGTAGACCCGGTCGACCAGGGTCTGCGCGGAGCAGTCGCGGCTCCAGCCGACGACCTGACCGTCCGGGCCGCGTACCCGCATGCCCTGTGCATCCTGGTTGTCCACGATGGGCTGGCCGAGCCCGGTCTGCTCGGTGCGGCAGAGGAACGGGTACTGCTGGGGGCCGGAGAAGATCGGCCCGGTGATCGGGTGGTTGGTCAGCCGTACGGTCGTGTCCGACTCTCTGCGGATGGTCGCCCGCAGCAGGTTGGTCCCGTCCCGCAGGCCGGTGAGCACCCCGGAGCGGGAGCGGCCGTCGGACGGCAGTGCGTCGGTGACGTCGACGCCGTTGAGCGTGACCCGGGCCGCGGCGGGCGTCACCCGGATCAGGGCGTCGCCACCGCTGACCCGATCGGGCCGGCTGGAGAGCACCTCGACGCGCGGATCGCCGTCGTCGTGGCCCGCGAGCGCGGGGGCCGGCGCCACGGCGGCGAGGGTGGCCACCGCGAGACCGGCGAGGGAAAGGGTTTTGAGGACGGTCATGACCGACGATGTCACGACGGTCGTCAGCTTGTCGAGGGTGCCGCCGTCGGGTGACCGGCTCCTCCCGTACCCTCATGGGGTTATGGATTTTCCACAGCGTGACGAGGACGGGCGGGTCGTCCGCCTGATCGACCTGCTGGCGATCCTGCTCGCCGGGATCTTCGTCGGGCTGATCGCCGTCGTGCTGATCGACTGGACGTTCGCCACGTTCGGTGCGGGCCAGTTCGGCCGGTCCAGCGGGTGGCTGGCCGCGGTGCTGCCGTTCCTGGTGCTGCTCGACGAGTTCCGGGCCTGGCGCCCGGTCCGCGGCCGGATCGCGCTCGCGGTCGGTGCGGCGGTGGTCGCGTTCGTGCTGGGCACGCTCGCCCACGGGGTCGCCAGTTACCTGCCGCGGACGCTGGCCGGTGCGGTCGGCGCGACCGTGGCGGTGCTCGTCTACGGCGTGCTGTGGTTCTACGGGGTGAGGAGGCTGCGGTGAGTCCCGCGGTGAAGTACACGCTGGGCCGCATCGGCCTGTTCCTGCTGGTCCTCCTGCCGCTCTGGCCGCTCGACATGGACCTGCTGCTCAAGCTGATGATCGCGATACTCGCCTCGGCCGGGTTGTCCTTCTTCCTCCTGCGCGGGTGGCGCGAGGAGATCGCACAGCGGCTCGCGGGTGCCGCCGAGCGGCGCAAGGCGGAGAAGGAGAGGTTGCGGTCGGCCCTGGCCGGGGACGACTCCGACGGTCCGGACGACTCAGCCCCGCGCGACTGACGGGGTCCGCACCGCGCGGACGCATTCATCGGCATTGGTCGATTTACGGCTGCGCCGCCGCAGCATGTTGAACGTTCAACTCTGCTGTGGATCGGCCAACGTCCAGGTATGAGGCCCGCCCCCGGGCCTGCCTGGCTCCGGCCCGCGATGGCACGTGCCTGCCCACAGTGGAGGATCGTCCGGTTGGCGGCACGGCCGGCCTCCCGTCGTGCGGTAACCGCCGGACGGTCGAGCCGGCCACCACGAACGGATGACTGCCGTCCGGCGGTGCGAGTCCTCGCTGCCTGGACGATCCCGCGAGGATTCCCTCGATGATAGTGATCCATATTGATATGGCTACCTAGTTCGTGGTGCACTACTGCTCACTTGGCGGAATCACCTTCCCACCCCAGGAGGTCCTTCATGAGATTCCGCGTTCCACAGTCCGCGCGCCGGACCACCGTCCTGGCCGCGACGGTCGTCCTCGCCGCGTACGCCATCCTCAGCAACGGGCCGGCGGTCGCCGATCCACGGCCCGGGGACGGGCCGGCGGTCGCCTACCGGGTTAGCGGCCCCCGTACCTGGGCCGATGTCAACGCCATCGCCCAGACCGGCGCCTCTGTGGACGGTGTCGAGCACGGCATGGTGAACGTGACCGCGACCCCGCAGGAGGTCAGGCGGATCCAGCTGCTCGGGTTCAAGACCGAGCTGGACGCCGTCGCCCGGGTGCAGGAGGAGGGTGTGGGCATCCTCAACTTCCCGCCTGCCGACGCGAACTACCACAACTACGCGGAGATGGTCTCGGCCATCAACACCGATGTGACGGCGCACTCGAACATCGCCCAGAAGCTGTCGATCGGGACCTCCTACGAGGGCCGGGACATGCCCCTCATCAAGATCTCGGACAACGTCGGTGTCGACGAGAACGAGCCGGAGATCCTGTTCAACGCGCACCAGCACGCCCGCGAGCACCTGACCGTGGAGATGGCGCTCTACCTGATCGACCTCTTCACGGACGGGTACGGTAGCGACCCGCGGATCACCAACCTGGTGAACACCCGCGAGATCTGGATCGTGCCGGACATGAACCCCGACGGCGGCGAGTACGACATCGCCACCGGGTCGTACCGGTCGTGGCGCAAGAACCGCCAACCGAACGCGACCAACGTCGGTACCGACCTCAACCGCAACTGGTCCCACCAGTGGGGCTGCTGCGGTGGCTCGTCGAGCAGCACCGGCAGCGACACCTACCGGGGCCCCTCGCCGTTCTCGGCGCCGGAGACGCAGCGCCTGCGGGACTTCGTGCTGAGCCGCCGGGTCGGGGGAGTGCAGCAGATCAAGGCGAACGTCGACTTCCACACCTACTCCGAGCTGGTGCTCTGGCCGTACGGCTACACCACCGCCAACACCGCACCCGGGCTGGCGGCGGACCAGCAGCAGACGTTCGCCACGATCGGTAGGCAGATGGCCGCGACCAACGGGTACACCCCGGAGCAGGCGTCCGATCTGTACATCGCGGACGGTGTGGTGATCGACTGGATGTGGGGGAACCAGGGCATCTTCTCGTACACCTTCGAGATGTTCCCGACCGGTGCCGGCGGCGGCGGGTTCTACCCGGCCGACGAGGTGATCCCGGCGCAGACGAGTCGCAACCGCGAGGCCGTGCTGATCCTCTCCGAGTACGCCGACTGCCCGTACCGGGCGATCGGCAAGGAGGCGCAGTACTGCGGCGGTGGTGGCGGGACCACGGTCTACCAGGACACGTTCGAGACCGCCACGGGCTGGACGACCAACCCGTCCGGTACGGACACCGCGACCACCGGGGCCTGGGAGCGCGGCGACCCCGAGGCCACCAACTCCTCCGGCGCGAAGCAGCTCGGCACCACCGTCAGCGGGGTGAACGACCTCGTGACCGGGCGGCTCGCCGGTAGCTCCGCGGGTGCCAACGACATCGACGGCGGGACGACGAGCATCCGCTCGCCGCTGATCCCGCTGCCGGCCGGAGCGGGCACGCTGACGCTGTCGCTGTCGTGGTACCTCGCCCACGGCTCGAACGCCACCAACGCGGACTTCCTCCGCGTGTCCATTGTCCACAATGGTGGGACGACGCAGGTGCTGTCCCGGATCGGTGCGGCATCCGATCTGGACGCGGTATGGACGAGCGCGTCGGCGAACGTCTCGGCGTACGCCGGCCAGTCGATCCGGATCCTGATCGAATCCGCCGACGCGGCCACCGCGAGCCTCGTCGAGGCGGCCGTGGACGACGTGAGGATCACGGCGGCGTAGCCGGCCCTTATCCGCACAAACTGCGGGCAGTTAGTCCCTTTGGGGACGTCCAGAACCACAAACTGCCCGCAGTTTGTGCGTAACCGGACGTGCGATATCGTCAGACCCGACCGCTCCGCAGCGAAGCCGGTGCGATTCCGGCGCTGTCCCGCAACTGTGAAACCGCGCTCGTCGTGGTGAGCCAGGTCGCCTGCGTGATCGGTCGCGACCAGCGCTCTCGAGGAAGGGCGCCTCGCGGGCGGGGCACCCGGAGACCCTGTCGGCGAAGCACTCGAACCTCGGCCGACAGGGAGGATCGAATGTTCAGACGTATCCCCGTGGTGGCCGTGATCGCCGCCACCCTGGCTCTCGGATCGGCGGCCTGCGCCGACCGCGGCGACGACGACCCCGGCACCGCACCGCCGAGCACCGCGGCGTTCCCGGTGACCGTCGGCACGCTCACCCTCGACAAGCGACCGGAGCGGATCGTGTCGCTGTCCGCGAGCCTCACCGAAACCCTCTTCGCGGTCGGCGCCGGCAAGCAGGTCGTCGCCGCCGACGACACGTCCAACTACCCCGCGGACGCGCCGAAGACGTCGCTGTCCGGGTTCAAACCCAACGCCGAGGCGGTCGCCGGGTACCGGCCGGACCTCGTGGTGATCTCCAACGACATCGACAAGATTGCCGAGGCGTTGACCCGGCTGAAGATCCCGGTGTTCCTGGCGCCGGCCACCAAGACCCTTGACGAGGCGTACGCGCAGATCGCCGACGTTGGCAAGCTGACCGGCCACGCGGCCGAGGCGACCGCGGTCACCACCCGGATGAAGGACGAGATCGCCAAGCTCGTCAAGGACCTGCCCGCCCGGGCGAAGCCGCTCACCTACTACTACGAACTCGACACGATGCTCTACTCGGTCACCTCGAAGACCTTCATCGGGTCGCTGTTCACGCTGGCCGGGCTGACGAACATCGCGGACCCGGCGGACAAGGACGGCGGCGGCTACCCGCAGCTCTCCGCGGAGTCGCTGATCAAGGCCAACCCGGACATGATCTTCCTGGCCGACACCAAGTGCTGCCAGCAGACCGCGGAGACGGTCAAGGCCCGCCCCGGCTGGTCCACCATCACCGCGGTGAAGACCGGGCAGATCGTGCCGCTCGACGACGACATCGCGTCGCGCTGGGGCCCGCGGATCGTCGACCTGGTCCGCGTGATCACCGATGCGGTAGCCAAGGTACCGCCGGCGTGACCGCTGCCATGCCGGCAGTGCCAGCACAGCCGGCGCGGCTCAAGCTGCGCTGGCTCGCCGCCGGCCTGGCCGCCGTGGTGGTCGCCACGCTGGCCGGGCTGGCGGTCGGCGCCGTCCCGCTGCCCCCCGGCAGCGTCGCCGCCGAGCTGCTGAACCTGCTGCCCGGCGTCCGCCTCGATTCGGGGCTGACGCCACAGGAGATCGCGATCCTGACCGAGCTGCGGCTGCCGCGCGTCGTGCTCGGCCTGCTCGTCGGCGCGATGCTCGCCCTGGCCGGCGGCTGCTACCAGGGCGTGTTCCGTAACCCGCTGGCCGACCCGTACCTGCTGGGCGTGGCGGCGGGTGCCGGCCTGGGTGCCGTCGTGGCGATTGCGCTGCGCGGCACGGCGGGTGGGGACGAGACGGTCGGGCTGCCGGCGACGGTCCCGGTCGCCGCGTTCGCGGGCGCGCTCGGCGCGGTCGCGCTGTCCTACGCCGTGGGTACCGCCGGGCGGCGCGACCGCGGGCCCGCCACGCTGGTCCTCGCCGGCGTGGCCGTGACGGCGTTCTTCACCTCGATCTCGACGTACGTGCTGCAGCGCAACGTCGACACGATCCGCGAGGTGTACTCGTGGATCCTGGGCCGGCTCGCCACCGCGGGCTGGCATGACGTGCTGCTCCTGCTGCCGTACGCGGTGGTCACCGCCGCCGTCGTGCTCCTGCACGGGCGCGAGCTGGACGTGCTCAGCGTCGGCGACGAGGAGGCGGCGGGACTCGGACTGCACCCGCAGCGGTCGCGCTACATCCTGCTCGCCGCCGCCTCGCTCGGTACCGCCGCGGCGGTCGCCGTCTCCGGCCTGATCGCGTTCGTCGGTCTTATCGTGCCGCACGTCGTCCGCATGCTGGCCGGCACGAGCTACCGGTCGGTGCTGCCACTGTCCATGTTGTTCGGTGGCGCGTTCCTCGCGCTGGCCGACGTCGCGGCCCGGACCGCCGCCGCGCCGAGCGAGATCCCGATCGGCGTGATCACCGCTTTCTTCGGCGCACCCTTCTTCGTGCTCGTGCTGCGGACCGCCCGCCGGGGCGCGGGATGACCGCGGTCGAGGTGACCGGGCTGCGGGTCGACCTCGGCGGGGCCCGGATCCTGGACGACGTCGACCTGATCGTCGAGGGCGGCGAGTGGGTCACCGTCATCGGACCCAACGGCGCGGGCAAGTCGACCCTCCTGCGCGCCATCGGCGGCCGGCTGAGGTTCGCCGGCTCGATCGCCCTCTTCGGTACGCCCGCCGCCCGCCTGCGCCGCCGCGAGCGCGCCCGGCTGGTGGCGACCGTGGCGCAGACCCCGGTCGTACCGCCGGGCATGTCGGTCCTCGACTACGTGCTGCTCGGCCGGACACCGTACATCCCGCCGCTCGGCCGGGAGTCCGTCGCCGACCTCGAGGTGGTCCACGACGTCCTCGCCGGCCTGGACCTGACCAGGTTCGCCGGCCGTGAGCTGGAGACCCTCTCCGGTGGTGAGCGGCAGCGGGCCTTCCTGGCCCGCGCGCTCGCCCAGGGCGCGACGTTGCTGCTGCTGGACGAGCCGACCTCGGCGCTCGACATCGGTCACCAGCAGGAGGTGCTGGAGCTGGTCGACGCGCTGCGCCGGGACCGCGGGCTGACCGTCCTCGCGACCATGCACGACCTCTCCATCGCGGGCGAGTACGCCGACCGCCTGGTGTTGCTCGCCGACGGTCGGGTGGCCGCGGCCGGCAGCCCGCGCGAGGTGCTCACGCAGGAACTCCTCGCCCGGCACTACCGGGCCCGGGTCCGGGTCGTCGACGGCGACCACGGACCCCTCGTCGTGCCGGTACGGCCCGGGCCGGTGGCGTCTGGACTGAGGAGCGAAGCGACGAGGGAAGGCGGTACCTGAGGTGGCCCGGGCCCGCGCGAGCGGAGGCGAGCGCCACCATTTGCCGCGGCCTACGGAGTGAAGTCGGGACTCGACTTGATGATCGAGAAGAAGGCGCCTTCCGCGTCGCTGAGCACGGCGAACCGGCCGGCGGGCGTGTCGGTCGGTGGGACGGAGACCATGCCGCCCAGCTCCTCGGCCTTCGCCGCCACCGCGTCGGTGTCGTCGACCTCGAAGTAGACCATCCAGTGTGACGGCAGGTCCGCCGGCCACATCTCGCCTTCCATCGGCATCATCCCCGCGGCGGAGGTACCGCCGATCTCCCAGACGGTGTAGGTGGCGTCCTCGTACGGCACGTCGCGCGGCTGCCAGCCGAGCACCGCCGGGTAGAACGCCTTCGAACCCTCCGGGTCCCGGGTCATCAGCTCGTTCCAGCTGAGCGAGCCGGGCGCGCCGACGATCTCCGCGCCGCCCATCTCGTTCGCCTGCCACACCGCGAACGCCGCTCCGGCCGGATCCAGGTAGACGGCCATCCGCCCGTACTGCATGACGTCCATCGGTGCCAGCAGCACCTTGCCGCCGGCGGCCTCGACCCGGCGGGTGGTGGTGTCGGCGTCGTCGGTGGCGAAGTACGTGGTCCAGGTCGGCGGCTGCCCCTCGCCCATCATCGGTCCGACCGCGGCGACCGCCTTGCCGTCCTTGGAGAAGGTCGTGTAGCCACCGGCCTCCGGCTCGGGCGCCACCTGGGACGTCCAGCCGAACAGCTGCTCGTAGAAACGCCGCGCGCCATCCACATCGGTGGAGGCCAGGTCCACCCAACTCGGCGCGCCCTCCGCATACGTACCCATGGTGGTGATCCTGGCACTGCTCGGTGACCGAATGCGGGCGTTCCCGCGAACTCAGCTGAACCGGCGGCCCTCGTCCCGCCGGTAGGCCCAGGTCGCGCCGGCGGCAAGGACGACCGTCCATATCGCGAGCATGAGCACGGCCGTCCGGTCCGGGGTACGGTCGCCCACCGCGGCCCACATCAGCTCGGCAGCACCTCGGGTCGGCAGGTACGGCGAGATGACCTCGACCCAGCCCGGTGCCTGACCCGGTGCGGACATCAGCCCACCGCCGAAGGCGAGCGGGAAGAACAGCAGCTGGGCGACGGCGAGCGCGGCCTTGGACGGCAGCGCGTACCCGATGGTGAGGCCGAGCAACGTGAACGGCACCGCACCGGCGACCAGCGCGCCCAGCCCGAGCGCCAGTTCCACGGGCGACGCGGTCGCCTCGGTGGCCACTGCACCGATGACGAGCACCGGTGCGAACGAGAGCACCAGGAACACCAGGCCGTTCAGGATGCGGCCGGCGAACCGGGGGAACGCGCCCGCCGGAAGCGTCCGGACGTACGGGTCCCACGGCTGGGCCCGGTCCTCGGAGACCCCGATGCCGTACTGGAACAGGCAGGTCGTGGACGTCGCGAAGACCACCATCGACGCGGTCGCGTAGGTGGCGGCGACCGGGTTGTCGCCGGTGGACGGCACCACGAAGAACGCCATCGAGGCGGCCGGGAAGAACATCGTGCCGATGACCGCGACCGGGATCCGGATGGTCTCCAGGAACTGGTACCGCGCATGGGTCATGACGAGTGACATGTCACGTCTCCGTGGTGAGCGTCAGGAACGCCTCCTCCAGCGAGGCGGCGTGGATCTCGAGGTCCGAGAAGGGGGCGCCGGTGCCGACGAGCTCCCGGACGAGCTGGTCCGAGTCGGCGGTCATCAGGTGGGTACGCCCGTTGTCGTGCGTCATCGACACCACACCGGCCAGCGGCGGCAGGGTGGTCGCCTGCACGCTCACCCGGCGCAGCGCGACGAGGCCGCGCACGGCCGCGACCGTGCCGTCCGCCAGCACCCGACCCTGACCGATCACTACCACCCGGTCGGCCAGCTCCTCGATCTCCTCCAGGTAGTGGCTCGTGAGCAGCACCGAACCCTCGAAGGCCCGGATCGCCTCCCAGAGCGCCCGGCGGGCGGAGACGTCCAGCCCGGTCGTCGGCTCGTCGAGGAGGACCAGCCGTGGCCGGCCCACGAATGCGAGCGCCACCGCCAGCCTGCGCTTCTGCCCGCCGGAGAGGCCGCCGGTCTGCCGGCGGCGCAGATCCTCGATGCCGAACCGGGTGAGCAGCTCGTCGCGGTCGACCGGATCGGGGTAGTGAGCCGCGACGAAGTCGACGACCTCGCCGACCCGCAGCGTGGGCGGCAGTCCGGTCTCCTGCGGCGTGACGCCGATCTGCTTGCGGCGTACCGGATCCCGCGGGTGGCCACCGAACAGCTCGACCCGTCCGGCGGTCGGCCGGCGCAGGCCGACGAGCAGGTTCAGCAGCGTGCTCTTGCCGGCGCCGTTGGGCCCGAGCAGCCCGACGATCTCACCGTCTCCGACGTCGAGCGACAGGCGGTCCAGCGCGAGCACGTCGCCGTAGCGGCGGCTCACCTCGATCGCCCGAGCGAGGGGTTCGGGCATGTAGTGCTCCTATTCGGATGCTCTCAGGTGGACATCGGGGGCAGCAGTGCGCGGACCGCGACGGTGTACTCCTCGAACGCCAGCTGGCCGCGCCGGCTGAGCCGGACGAGCGTGGTCGGGGTACGCCCGGAGAACGTCTTGGTGATGTCGACGTACCCGGCCGTTTCGAGCTTGCGGAGGTGGACCGAGAGGTTGCCGGCGGTCATGCCGAGGATCTCCTGCAGGCGCGGGAACGTGATCCGGTCACCTTCGTCCAGAGCGGACAGCGACGCGACCACGCGCAGCCGGGCCTGCGCGTGGATCACCGGGTCGAGCTCCTCCACTAGGTCGCCGCCCGGGTGCGCGCCCACAGCACGAGGCCGAGCACGAGCATCGCCCCGCCGCCGGCGAGCGAGATGACCAGCGAGTGCCAGCCGGAGCCGATCGCGGTGCCGACGATGTTGATCGCGATGGTCCAGACGCCGAGCCCGAACAGCGTCCGGTCGCGCCAGATCGCGCCGCCGGCCATGTGCAGCGTGGTACCCATGCCGAGGAACGTGATGAACCAGGCGAAGCCGTACATGGCGCCCTGGACCGCGGACCGCCCGTACACGTGCCGGTAGGACCGCCCGGCGATCACGCCGGACGCCACGGCCGCGGCCGCGAGCAGGACGAACAGCAGGACCACCGGCAGCCAGTCCGGCATCGGCAGGA
>Ga0209382_10001331_pt1 | contig 39043 bp, 41 predicted proteins | sample SoiMetdeltSBSDD5_FD_187599 | JGI IMG/M metagenome (GOLD analysis project Ga0209382, IMG submission 187599) | Bulk soil microbial communities from a Populus tree surrounding site in Tennessee, USA - Soil MetaG P. deltoides SBSDD5 (SPAdes) (version 2) | ecosystem: Environmental > Terrestrial >... | reverse complement strand
CCGTCCTTGCTCGACAGCATGATCACCGGGATGGAGCGGAATACCTTGTTGTGCTTGATCAGCGAGCACGTCTGGTAGCCGTCCAGGCGCGGCATCATGATGTCCACGAACACGATGTCCGGCTGGTGGTCGGCGATCTTCGACAGCGCGTCGAAGCCGTCGACCGCCGTGTACACCTCGCAACCTTCCTTCGACAGCAGCGTCTCGGCGGTGCGGCGGATCGTCTTGCTGTCGTCGATGACCAGCACCTTGAGGCCCGCGAGCCGGGCGGACTGGGTCGTTGCTAGGTTCTCCATCATTACCTCACACGGGAGTCGACACACCGCTCCGACGCGCGCCGCAAAGTACGAAAATGGAGCTAGGAATCGTGTACTTGCGAGTCTTGGGCGAAGGCCGGCGCAACACGCGAACTTTTAACATATTGGTTATAGGGCCGCCATCGCCCACCTCTCTATACTATGAAGCTCGTCACACCGACTTTTGCGCCGTGATTTCGCCGTCACCGCCGCGGTGTGAAGTGCGTCGCCATTTGGTGAACTGATGCCTTCGAGACCTTTTCAATCGCCGCTGCGCGTGCTCGTCGTGATGGATCCCATCGACGAGATCAAACCCGCCAAGGACACCACGCTCGCCATGCTGCTGGCGGCGCAGAAGCGCGGCTGGGAGCTGTGGTACGCGGAACAGCGCGACTTGTGGCTCCGTGACGGCCTCGCCCTCGGCCGTGTGCGCCCGATCAAGGTCCGCAACGACCTGCAGGACTGGTTCACGCTCGATACGGCGCATACGCGGCCGCTCGCCGAGTTCGGGGCGATCCTGATGCGCAAGGATCCGCCGTTCGACATGGAGTACATCTACACGACCTACATCCTCGAGCGCGCCGAAGAACAGGGCGTGCTGGTCGTGAACCGCCCGCAGGGCCTGCGGGACATGAACGAGAAAGTGTTCACCGCCTGGTTCCCGCAGTGCTGCGCGCCGACGCTGATCACGAGCAACATGGCCGACATGCACGCATTCCTGCGCGAGCACCTGCGCATAGTCTGCAAGCCGTTGTACGGCATGGGCGGGCGCTCGATCTTCGTCGTCGACCGCGGTGACAAGAACGCCAACGTCGTGTTCGAGACGATGACGGAGTACGGCACGCGGTTCGCGATCGTGCAGAGGTACATTCCCGACATCGTGAGGACCGGCGACTCGCGCATACTGGTGATCGACGGCGAGCCCGCGCCCTACGCGCTGGCGCGGATCCCGCAGGAGTCCGACAATCGCGGCAACCTGGCGGCGGGCGCGCGCGGCGAAGGCCGCGAGCTCAACGAGCGCGACCGCTGGCTCGTGAGCGAGATCGGTCCGACCTTGCGGCGACGCGGGATGCTGTTCGTGGGCCTCGACGTGATCGGCGGCTACGTCACCGAGATCAACGTGACGAGCCCGACCGGCGTGCGCGAGCTCGACAAGCAGTTCGGCACGGAGATCGCCGGGCTGTTGATGGATGCGATCGAGAAACGACTGACTGCATGAACGCGACTGCGCCCGACAGCCCGCCCCTGCCGCTCGAAGTGCGGGAGGGCACGGCGCCTGTCAAAGATCGGATGACGACGACGCTGTTCCTCGCTGCGCTGTTCCACGGCGTCGTGATCCTCGGCGTGACGTTCGCGGTGCCGCTGCTGGACAAGCAGCCGGCGACGTCGATCGAAGTGCTGCTCGTGACCGGCGAGGACACGCGCGCGGCCGACAACCTCAGCGCCCAATATCTCGCGCAGCGCAATCAGCAGGGCAGCGGCACGACGGACGAGCACGTGCGGCCCGCGAATCCTGCCTCGTCGGCGATCGCGGCCCAGCAGGCGGGCATCCCCGACGGCAACAGCAGCGAGTATCGCGAAGCCGTGGCCGGCAAGCAGTCCGCGGAGATTCTCAGCAGCCGTAGCGAGCACAGCGAAGTCGAGTATCGCAGCGGGGACGATCGACCCGCCCAGGAAGCGCAGGCGCCGTTAGCGCTCGCACCGACCACGCCGCGTCCGATCGCGACCAACGCCACCGACGTGACGCTGCGTCTGCGCGGCAAGCGCGCGGACGGCACGTTCGACATCGTTCCCAATACGCGCGAGTCGAAGCTCGCACCGTACCTCGACGCATGGCGTCGCAAGGTCGAGCGGCTCGGCACGCTCAACTTCCCGCAGATCGCGCGCAACGGCGCCGGCAATCCGATCCTGGAAGTCTCGATCCGCCGCGACGGCAGCCTCGGCGAGGCGATCATCAAGCGCTCCAGCGGCCGCAAGGAGATCGACCAGGCGGCGTTGTCGATCCTGCGCCTGGCTTCGCCGTTCGACCCGTTCCCGAAGGAGCTGGCAAAGCAGTACAGCGAGCTGCGCTTCGCGTACGAATGGCAGTTCCTGGGCAGCGACTGAACGTGTGACCTGGCTCAACATTTCGCCCATATTCCGCTGTAATCTTGATCCCATGTCCGGTGACTTCCTCACGAACCAGTTTCTGATCGCGATGCCGGCAATGACCGACAGCAACTTTGCGCAGACGGTCACTTTTATCTGGGAACATAATGCGGACGGCGCGCTCGGCATCATCATCAACCGGCCGTTGCAGATGCGGCTGCTCGATGTGTTCGAGCAACTCAAGATGCCGACGGCGCCGGGCGTGAGCGGCGATCAGCCGGTCCTGCAAGGCGGCCCCGTGCAGACCGATCGCGGTTTCGTCGTCCACCGGACCGGCGGGCAGTGGGAACACACGCGGGAAGTCTCATCGCGCATCCAGGTCACCACGTCGCCGGACATCCTCGACGCGATGGCGCGCGGCGGCGGTCCGGAGACGGCGCTGGTCGCGCTCGGATACGCGGGCTGGAGTGCCGGGCAGCTCGAGAACGAGATCGCGCAGAACGCCTGGCTGACCGTGCCGGCCGACGAGCGCATCCTGTTCGACACGCCCTACGAGCAACGCTGGCGCGCAGCCGGCCGCCTGCTCGGCATCGACCTCGCCACCATCAGCCCGCACGTCGGACATGCCTGATGGCGGGCAAACCCGCAGCCCCGCCCCAGCTCATCCTCGCGTTCGATTTCGGAACCCGCCGCATCGGCCTCGCCAGCGGCGACACGCTGACGCGTACTGCACGCGGTCTCAAGACTCTCGACTGCTCGCGTGGCACGCCTTGGCCGGCGATCGACGAGGTTTGCAGCGACCTGCAGCCGGCACAGCTAGTCGTCGGTGTGCCTTCCAACATGGACGGCACGCCGACAGCGCTGACCGCTGCGGCGCGCAGCTTCGCTGCCGACCTGGCGGCACGCTATCGCAAGCCTGTGGCCCTGGTGGACGAGCGACTCAGCTCACGGGAGGCGGAGGCCGAGTTGCGCGAAGCGCGCGCCTCGGGCCTCAAGCGCGGTCGCACGACGCACGCCGACGTCGACATGACCGCGGCGCGAATCCTGCTGGAACGCTGGTTCGCAGGCGAAGGCGAAGCTTCTACAATGCGCGGCCATGACTCATGACCCCAGCGTATCCGTGCAGCGCGACGCCGAAGGGCGCCTGCGACACCTCATCACACTGGAAGGCCTGACCGCCGCGGAGCTGACCGGCCTGCTCAATCTCGCCCAGTTCTACCTGCGCGATTCGGGCGACCTGCCCGCGCGCGACCAGAGTCTCTGGGGTCGCACTGTCGCCAACCTGTTCTTCGAGCCGAGTACGCGTACGCGAGTGTCGTTCGAGCTGGCGGCGCTCCGGCTCGGCGCGGACGTGGTGAACCTGGACATGCAGTCGTCCTCGCGCGTGAAAGGCGAGACGGTGCTCGACACCATCTACACGCTGCAGGCCATGCATGCCGACATCCTGGTCATGCGCGATGCCGAACCCGGCCTGCCGGCGTACGTCGCGCGATTCGTCGCGCCGCACGTCTCCATCCTGAACGCCGGCGAGGCGACTGTGTCGCATCCGACGCAGGGTCTGCTCGATGCACTCACGGTGCGTCAGGTAAAAGGCGACTTCGCACCGCTGCGCGTGCTCATCGCGGGCGACATCAGCCACTCGCGTGTGGCGCGCTCGGCCTGGCAGGCGTTCACGACACTGGGCGTCGCCGAGTTGCGCATCGCCGCCCCGGACGACCTGATGCCCGGTCCGCGCGAGTTCGCGGACGCGACGCGCTTCAACGACATCGATCGTGCCATCGACGGCGTCGACGTCGTGATGGCGCTGCGTATCCAGCGCGAGCGCATGAGCGGCGCGCACATCCCCGACGACGCTTCCTATCACCGCGCCTTCGGCATCACGGCGGAGCGCATGAAGAAGGCGCGCCCCGGTGCGATCGTGATGCATCCCGGTCCGATGAACCGCGACGTCGAGATCGCCAGCGACGTGGCCGACGGCCCGCAGTCGGTCATCCAGCGTCAGGTCGCCAACGGCGTAGCGATACGCATGGCGGTGCTCGCGACGATCGCGAGGAACGTGCAGTCGCGGCGTCACTTCCAATGAGCGCACAAGCCAATCTTGTGGCCAGGCCTCATCGCGGCACGATCTTCGAAGAGCGCGCCGAAGTCCTCGCACACGAGCGCTTCGCGGGCGACCAGTTCATCCTGACGCTCAAGGCGCCGAAGTGCGCGCGGGCAGCGACCCCAGGCTCCTTCGTCCACCTGAGCTGCGACGAGCAGGTGCCGATGCGCCGACCGCTGTCGATCATGCGCGCGCACCCCGAACGCGGCTCGATCGAGGTGCTGTACAAGATCGTAGGGCCCGGCCTGGGTGCACTGGCCGCGCGTCGCGTGGGCGAGTCGATCAACGCGCTCGGTCCGATCGGCAACGGCTTCGTCCCGCATCGCGAGCGACCGCGCACGCTGCTGGTCGGCGGTGGCGTGGGCATTCCGCCGATGGTGTTTCTCGCCGAACGGCTGCGCGAGGACTCCGCGACGCCGTGGCAACCGCTGGTGCTGATGGGCTCGGAGGTCCCCTTCCCGTTCCGCGCACGCCCTTCGACGATCCTGGTGCCGGGCATGCCGGACGGCGTGATCGCGTGCATGCCGCTGCTCGACGAATGGGGCATTCCGAGCCGACTCACCAGCCTTGCGGGTTATGCCGGCTGCCACGAGGGCTACGTGACGGAGCTGGCTGCAACGTGGCTCGCGTCGCTCGATCGTGCTGCGCTGAGCGAGGTGGAGATGTTCGCGTGCGGCCCCACGCCGATGCTGAAGGCTGCGGCTGCGGTGGCGCGCCGCTTCGGGATCGCGTGTCAGGTGTCGCTGGAAGAGTTCATGGCGTGCGCGGTGGGCGGGTGCGCGGGATGCGCGGTCAGGGTGATGACGCCAAGCGGACCGGCAATGAAGCGCGTCTGCGTCGACGGCCCGGTGTTCGACGCCAAGGCCGTGTATCCGGAACTGTAGGTCGGGCTTTAGCCCGACTCTGTAACTCGGCACGGATTGTCGGGCTGAAGCCCGACCTACAGGGCTTTAACCGAAGTTGATCTTCGCTTCGAGGTTCGTGCGCGAATCCGCGTAGGTCAGCGCGTCTTCCAGCGTGATCCGGCCGGCGCGATAGAGCTCGTACAGTGCCGTATCGAAGTGCTGCATGCCCTTCTCGCTGCTCGTGCGCAGCGCTTCCTTCGCGCCGATCACGTCGCCCTTCTTGATCAGCTCCTGCACGTGCGGCGTATTGATCAGCAGCTCGACTGCCGCAGCGCGGCGCTTGTTCTTACCCGGCACCAGGCGCTGCGCGATGATCGCGCGCAGGTATTGCGACAGGTCCAGGAAGATCTGCGTGTGCTGATCGCGCGGGAACATGTTGATGATGCGGTCGAGTGTCTCGGCCGCGTTGTTCGCGTGCAGCGTTGCCAGCACCAGGTGGCCCGTGCCCGCCAGCATGATCGCCGACTCCATCGTCTCGCGATCGCGGATTTCGCCGATCAGCAGCACGTCCGGCGCGGCGCGCATCGCGCTGCGCAGAGCGCGGCCGTAGGACTTGGTGTCGAGGCCGACTTCGCGCTGGTTGATGATCGACTTCTTGTTCGAGTGCAGGAACTCGATCGGATCCTCGATCGTGATGATGTGGTCGGAGGAATTCTCGTTGCGATAGTTGATCATCGCCGCGAGCGTCGTCGACTTGCCGGAGCCGGTGGCGCCGACCATCAGCAGCATGCCGCGCTTCAGCATCACCAGGTCCTTGAGCAGCTCCGGCAGGCCGAGGTCGTCGAGCCGCGGCATGTCGGCGGTGATGTAGCGCAGCACCATCGCGGGGTTGCCGCGCTGGTGGAACACGTTGACGCGGAAGCGGCCGAGCCCGGGCTCGGAGATCGCGAAGTCGATCTCCAGCTCGTCGTTGAAGGCGTCGATCTGCTCCTGCGTCATCAGGCCGTACGCGGCCTGGCGCACCACTTCCGGCGTCAGCATCTGCTTGTTGACGGGGAAGATCTGGCCTTCGATCTTGATCTTGATCGGCGCATACGACGTGAAGAACAGGTCGGACGCGCGCTTGTCGACCATCAGTTTGAACAGCGGCTTGGTGTTGAGGACGACTGCACGGTCGTCCCCACCCATCTCGTTGTCGAGCGTTTCGCCTTCAGCGGCCATGTCTACCTTCCGATTACGCCTTCAGTCTCTTCTTCCATGATCCGCAAGGAGGCACCCGCTTCGTCGGTCAGCTTGGTCTCGCGCTTGCTCTCGAGCTTGATGCGCAGACGCACTTCGTTCTTGGAGTCGGCATTCCGCAGCGCGTCCTCGTACGAGATCATGCCGGTCTCGTACAGCTCGAACAGCGCCTGGTCGAACGTCTTCATGCCGAGGCGGTTCGACTTCGCCATCACTTCCTTGATGGCCGCGACCTCGCCCTTGAAGATCAGGTCGGCGATCAGCGGCGAGTTCAGCATGATCTCCATCGCCGCGATGCGCCCGGTGCCGGATTCGCGCGGAATCAGCCGCTGCGAGATGAACGAGCGCGTGTTGAGCGACAGGTCCATCAGGAGCTGCTCGCGCCGGTCTTCCGGGAAGAAGTTGATGATGCGGTCGAGCGCCTGGTTGGCGCTGTTGGCGTGCAGCGTCGCCAGCACCAGGTGGCCGGTCTCGGCGAACTGGATGCCGTATTCCATCGTGTCGCGGTCGCGGATTTCGCCGATGAGGATCACGTCCGGCGCCTGGCGCAGCGTGTTCTTCAGCGCCATGTGCCAGCTCTCGGTGTCGACGCCGACCTCGCGGTGCGTGACCACGCAACCCTTGTGGTTGTGCACGTACTCGACCGGATCTTCGATCGTGATGATGTGGCCGCGCGTCTTCTCGTTGCGGTAGTTCAGCATCGCGGCGAGCGAAGTCGATTTGCCCGAGCCGGTGCCGCCGACGATGATGACCAGGCCGCGCTTGGTCATGACGATGTCCTTGAGGATCGGCGGCAGCTGCATGTCCTCGAGGGTCGGGATCTTGGCGTTGATGGTGCGCACCACGCAGCCGATCAGGCCCTGCTGCACGAACGCGCTGACGCGGAAGCGGCCGATGCCGACCGGCGCGATCGCGAAGTTGCACTCCTTGGTGGAGTCGAACTCCTTGGTCTGCTTGTCGTTCATGATCGAGCGCACCAGCACCGCGGCCTGCTCGGGCGTCAGCACGCGCTCGGACTGCGGGCGGATCTCGCCGTCGACCTTGATGGCCGGCGGGAAGCCCGACGTGATGAACAGGTCGGAGCCCTTGCGGTCGACGAGGCGCCGCAGGAGGTCCTGCATCAGTTTGATAGCTTGTTCGCGTTCCATCAGAAGGCCTCTTTGTTCTGCGCTCTGAAGCGCGCCTCTTCCTTCGTGACGACACCCTTCTGCAGCAGGTCCTGCAGGCATTGGTCGAGCGTCTGCATGCCATCCTTCTGACCGGTCTGGATCGAGGAATACATCTGCGCGATCTTGCCTTCGCGGATCAGGTTACGGATCGCGGGCGTACCGATCATGATCTCGTGCGCGGCGATGCGGCCGCCGCCAATGCGCTTGAGCAGCGACTGCGAGATCGCCGCACGCAGCGATTCGGACAGCATCGTACGCACCATTTCCTTTTCGGCTGCCGGGAACACGTCGACGATACGGTCGATGGTCTTGGCGGCAGAGCTCGTGTGCAGGGTGCCGAACACGAGGTGGCCCGTCTCGGCGGCGGTCAGCGCCAGGCGGATCGTTTCGAGGTCGCGCATTTCGCCGACCAGCACCACGTCCGGGTCTTCGCGCAGTGCCGAGCGCAGCGCCTCGCTGAAGCCGAGCGTGTCGCGGTGGACTTCGCGCTGGTTCACGAGCGAGCGCTTGCTCTCGTGCACGAACTCGATCGGATCTTCGATGGTGATGATGTGATCGGGCTTGTTGTCGTTGACGTAGTTGACCATCGCCGCGAGCGTGGTCGACTTGCCGGAACCGGTCGGGCCGGTGACCAGCACCAGGCCGCGCGGCTGCATCGCCAGGTCCTTGAAGATCTTCGGCGCGTTCAGATCGTCGAGCGACATGATCAGCGACGGGATCGTTCTGAACACCGCGGCGGCGCCGCGGCTCTGGTTGAAAGCGTTGACGCGGAAGCGTGCGAGCTTGGGAATTTCGAAGGAAAAGTCGGTCTCGTAGAACTCTTCGTACGCCTTGCGCTGCTTGTCATTCATGATGTCGTACACCATGCTGTGCACTTCCTTGTGGGTCAGTGCAGGCATGTTGACGCGCTTCATGTCGCCGTCGACACGGATCATCGGCGGCACGCCCGCCGACAGATGCAGGTCGGACGCGTTGTTCTTGACGGCGAAAGCCAGGAGCTGCGCAATGTCGACAGGCATGAATTCCTACCTTCAGAAATCGCCCACAGCCTTTCGATGCGCGCAGGTGCGGACCTTGGGCAATGAGGCCACGAGTATAACGGAGCGATGTCGAGCTCAATATGTTAACTGGTCCGCACTTTTCGGCTGATCAGGCCGGTGGCGCGGCGGCCAGCAATGTACGGGACCGACTCGTCGATACACGGAACCGCATCGCATCCGCTGCAATGCGGTACGGGCGCGATGCCAATTCCGTGCGGCTCATCGCCGTCTCGAAGTCGCAGCCTGCCGCCGCGATCCGCGCGGTGGCCGAGCTCGGTCAGCGCGAGTTCGGCGAAAACTACGTGCAGGAAGCGCTGCCGAAGCTCGAGCAGCTCGCCGACCTGAAGCTCACGTGGCACTACATCGGCCAGCTCCAGACGAACAAGACGCGTCCGGTCGCCGAGCACTTTCACTGGGTCCACACGCTCGATCGCGAGCGCATCGCCGTGCGCCTCAGCGAGCAGCGCAGCCCGCACGCTGCGCCTCTCAACGTCTGCATCCAGGTGCGGCTCGCCGATGAGCCCGGCAAGGGCGGAATCTCCAAGACGGAGCTCGCAGCACTGGCTCGCCGCGTGGTGGAGTTGCCGCGCCTGCAACTGCGCGGTCTGATGTGCATCCCGCCGCCGCGCGAAGGCTTCGAGGCGCAGCGGCAGTTGTTCGCCGAGCTGGCGGACTGCGCGCAGGCGCTGCGCGACCAGGGCATGCCGCTGGATACGCTTTCGATGGGCATGTCCGGCGATCTCGAAGCGGCGGTGGCGGCCGGCGCAACCTGCGTGCGCATCGGCACGGCGATTTTCGGAGAGCGGCGTTGAACATCGGCTTCATCGGTGGCGGCAACATGGCGCGCAGTCTCATCGGAGGTCTGCTCGCGCGCGGCTGGCGTGCCGAGCAGATCGCGGTCGCGGACCCGATGCCTGAGCAGCTCGATGCTCTCCGAGCTGAATACGCAGTCCGCGTGACGAATGACAATGTGGTCGCCGCACGCGATGCGGACATCGTCGTGCTCGCAGTGAAGCCACAGGAGATGCGGCGCGCTGCCGAAGGCATCCAGGCCTCGATCGCCGGCAAGCGTCCGTTGCTCATCTCCGTCGCGGCCGGCATTCGTGCATCGGACATTCAACGCTGGCTCCCGGGAATTCCCGTCGTGCGTTCGATGCCCAATCGACCTGCGCTGCAGGGCTGCGGCATGACCGGGCTCTATGCGACGGCAGATGTCTCCAGCGAGCGACGCGCACAGGCCGAGCAGATCCTCGGTGCAGTTGGCGCAACGCTGTGGCTCGAACGCGAACAGCACATGGACATCGTCACCGCCGTTTCCGCCAGCGGGCCGGCCTATTTCTTTCTGCTGATCGAGATGCTCGAACAGGCCGGCGTTGCGCAGGGGCTGTCGCCCGAAGTCAGCCGCAAGCTCGCCATCGAGACTGCCTACGGCTCGGGGACCATGGCGCACGCAGCAAGCGAGCCTCCTGCAGTGCTGCGCGAACAGGTCACCTCCAAGGGCGGTACGACCGCGGCAGCGCTGCGTGTCCTCGAAGACCGGAACGTCCGCGAGGCTTTCAATGCAGCCGTAGCGGCTGCGACCCGGCGGGCGGCCGAGCTCGCCGACGAGTTTGGCTCCGGATAGCGGAAGCGATTGGACTCTCGCGCGGGCGTAGTCAAAATACGCCCCCATGCGAGCAATCATCTTTGTCGTCGGCGCACTGCTGCAGCTGGTGGTCACGATCTTCCTGTTGCGCGTGCTGCTGCCGCTGGCGCGGGCCGATGCGCGCAACCAGCTCTCGCAGGCCGTGATCCGCCTGACCAATCGTGTCGTGCTGCCGCTGCGCAAGCTGCTTCCGCCCGTCGGCAAGGTGGACACGGCCTCGGTCGTGGCACTCGTAGTGGTGCAGCTCATTGCGACCGGCATCCTCTGGTGGCTGCGTCAGTACCCCTGGGTGCTCACGCCGCCGCAGTTCTTCCTGGTCGCGCTGGGCAGCCTGCTCGGCACGATTCTGATGTTCTATACCTTCGCGCTGGTGCTGTACGTGCTGCTGAGCTGGGTGGCGCCCGGGACGTACAGCCCCGCTTCAGCGCTGGTTTCCAGCCTGTGCGAGCCGCTCCTGAGGCCGGTGCGGCGCGTGATTCCGCCGCTCGGCGGCATCGACTTCTCGGCGTTGTTCGTCATCATCGCGCTGCAGGCGCTGTACATCGCCATCGGCGAATACCTGCTGACGCCCGGCTATTGAACCGCACCGCTGCGGCGCATAGTCTTGCCCGGTCGCTGTCTCGACGGGAGAACCTCGGTGCCATCCACAACACGGACTCTCGCAGCAGCGCTCACGGGGTGTGTACTGCTCGCGAGCGGCTGCGACTTCTCCAAGCAGCACCAGGTCCCGACGGCGCAGCCGAGCGAAGAGTCGTTCCGCGACTTCGGCAGCTACGAGGTTCACTACAACGCAGTGCGCACCGACATGCTGACCCCCGAGGTGGCGCGCAACTACGGCATCCAGCGCAGCACCAACCGCGTGATGCTCAACGTCACCGTGCTCCACAAGGAAGCAGGCGCCGCGCGCAAGCCGGTCGAAGCCGACGTGAAAGTCGATGCACGCAACTTGAACGAGCAGCTGAAGGACCTTGAGTTGCGACGTGTTTCCGAAGGCGAAGCGATCTACTACATCGGCGAAGTTTCGATCAGCGGCACCGAGATCCTGGTGTTCGACATCACGGTGACGCCGGTCGGAACGCAAGCGCCGCTGTCGGTCAAGTTCACGCGTGAGTTCGTGACGACCTGACGCTCGCGAGCGCGCGCAGCGCTCCGAGGCTGAAAAAATAGGCAAAAAAAGTTGGCGCGCTAGTTAATCCGCGGCAAATCTTGTGCTATTTTCCCGCGCGCCTTTGAGGTTCCCGCGAGCGCTCCTCTCCCGATAGACGGCAGACGGCGACTCGTTACATACGTACAGGAGATTAGAAATGGCAAAAAAGAACGCAGCGCCGACCAAGTCGGAAATCCTCGCTCAGATTTCCAAAGATACCGGCCTTGCCAAGAAGCAGGTTTCGGATGTGTTCGAATCCCTCGGCGGAGTGGTCAAGAAGAGCCTGAAGGGCTCGGGCCTGTTCACGTTGCCGGGGCTGCTGAAGATGAAGGTGGTCAAGAAGCCGGCGACCAAGGCTCGCGAAGGCGTCAATCCCTTCACCGGCGAGAAGATGATGTTCAAGGCCAAGCCGGCCAGCAAGAAAGTGCGCATCGCGGCGCTGAAGAACCTCAAGGAAATGGTGAACTGATCCACCCGTTCATCGATGTGCGCGCGCGTTCCGCTGGGACGCGCGCCTTTCTTACTCGTCGAGCCGTCCGGCCACGACGACTTTCAACTTCAATCGCACTCGGTCGCGATCGGAAATGTGCAGCAGCCCGGCGATCCGCTGGATGAGCTGCTCTTCGTGCTTGTCGATGCGGCCGTCCGCGTGACTGATTCGCCACAGCATCTCGACGATCCCCAGTTTCTCGCTCTCCGGCAGCTCGCGATTGAGCCGGTGCGTGAATTCGTGCAGTGAAACCGCATCGTCGACGCGCCGCCCAGCCTCCGCCAGCAGCGTTTCCACAGCCTCGGCGCTGAGCCCGAAGCGCTTCTGCAGCAGAGCACGGATCGCGTCGAGCTCGGCTGTCGACTCGGAGAAGTCCGAGCGCGCCAGCTCGATGAGCAAGGCCGCTGTCGCGAGCTCGAGCGGCTCGCGCTGCTCCAACAGCCCTTGCACCGCGGGCTGACCCGCGAAGATTCGTTTCAGGTGCTCGATCATTCGTCCGCCTGGGTCGAGTCCAGCCATTCCAGCACTACGCGGCGCAGCTCGTTGAGGCGACGGTGAAAGAAATGATCGACGCCTGGCAGCACCACGAGCCGCGGCGGATGCGCGAGAGTGGCCACCCAGCGTTGGATCTCGCCAGCGTCCACCAGTTCATCGTTATCGCCCTGCACGAGCAACCACGGACACTGCGGAAGCTGCGCACCATCGACAGCGAACCGATGCACCGCGGGGGCAACCGTGACCAGGCGTTGCGCGTCGCGCGCCACCGCTGCCCGCACGGCAATCGCGCCGCCGAAGGAAAAACCAGCGGCCCAGAGCGCTGCGCCCGGAAAGCGCTGCAGAGCCCAATCAATCACGGCTAGCGCGTCCTGCGTCTCGCCAGCGCCTTCGTCGTAGGCACCGGCGCTCGCGCCCACGCCGCGGAAATTGAAGCGCACGGTTGGCACGCCGCGCTCGTTGCACGATCGCGCCAGCATGTGCACGACCTTGTTGGTCATCGTGCCGCCGTAGACGGGATGTGGATGACAGACCACACCCACGCGCGCGCCGTCCGCGCCTTCTGGAATTTCCAGGAGCGCTTCCAGGTCTCCGGCGGGGCCGGCGATCGTGACAGCTTCGGTGGCAGGACGCAGCGGGTCGGCGGACATCCTGAGCGATACTACACGAGGGAACATCGCGTCACGCCCGGTGTTCCTGCAGACATTCACCGACGCGGGAGACGACTTCATGAAGCTCACCTCCGCCAGCTTCCTCGCCGATCAGCGCATTCCCGAACAGTTCGCGTTCGGCGCACCGGACCCGGTCCTGCACGTGCGCCTGGCCTCGAACCACAATCCGCACCTGAAGTGGAGCGGCGCGCCGGCGCAGACGCGCTCGTACGCGGTGATCTGCGTCGACGTCGATGTGCCGACGAAGCCCGACGACGTGAACCAGGAAGACCGCGTGGTGCCGGCGAGCTTGCCGCGCGCCAGGTTCTACCACTGGACGATGGTCGATATTCCGGCGGCCGTGACCGAGATCGCAGCGGGCGAATGCTCGAACGGCATCGTCGCCGGAGGCAAGAAGGAGTTGCGCGGGCCGCGCGGCGCGCGCCAGGGCGTCAACGACTACACGGGCTGGTTTGCCAGCGATCCCGACATGGCGGGCACCTACCGCGGCTACGACGGGCCCTGCCCGCCGTGGAACGACACGCTCATCCATCACTACCATTTCACGGTCTATGCGCTGAGCGTGGAGCGTGTACCGGTCGAAGGCGACTTCACGGCATCGCAGGTGCTGGACGCGATCCGCGGCCACGTCGTCGACGAAGCGACGCTCGTCGGCACGTACTCGCTGAACCCCGGGGTGGAATGAGCTATTTCGGCTCTTCGATCTTCAGCAGCTCGACGTCGAAGACGAGCGTGGCGTTCGCCGGAATCGGGCCCTTGCCTGGCTCGCCGTAAGCAAGATCCGGCGGAATCACCAGCCGGCGCTGTCCGCCCGGCTGCATGCCCTGCACGCCTTCGTCCCAGCCGCGAATCACCTGGCCCGCGCCGATCATGAACGAGAACGGCTCGCCGCGATCGCGCGAGCTGTCGAACTTCGTGCCCTGCTGCTCCGGCGCAGTCGGATCGTAGATCCAGCCGGTGTAGTGCACGACTGCGACCTGGCCCTGCGAGATGCCTTCGCCCGTGCCCTTCACGACGTCGATCTTCTGCAGCTCGGTGGGCGCCGGAACCGGCGTCGTCGGCTGCGGCGCCGACTGCTGCTTGTTACCGCAGGCAGCCACGAGCAGAACCATCGCGAACATCGTCACGGCCGGTAACGCTTTCATCGTCGCTCCTCGCAGAACGCTGCAACGGCCGCGAAGATTACCTCAATGGATCGTGAGCAGCAGCCGGTTGAGCCGTTGCACGAACGCTGCGGGCTCCGCGAGCTGACCGCCGTCGGCGAGCGTTGCCTGATCGAAGAGCAGCAGCGCCAGGTCGTCGAAAGACTCACCTTCGCCGGTCGACTCGATCCGCTGCAGCAACGGGTGCTTGACGTTGATCTCCAGCACCGGCTTGCTGACCGGCACCTTCTGGCCGGCCGCTTCGAGAATGCGCCGCATCTGCGCACCCAGGTCGTGCGCGCCGAGCACCAGGACCGCCGGCGAATCGGCAAGGCGGTTGGTCACGCGCACCTCGCTGACCCGATCCTGCAGAGCCTTCTTGATGCGCTCGACCAGTGCGGCGTGCTCCTTGGAAAGCGCGTCGCGCTGCTGCTTTTCCTCTTCGGACTGGATGGCGCCGATGTCGAGCTCGCCGCGCGCGACGTTGCGCAGCGGCTTGCCCTCGAACTCGCGCAGATGATCGACCAGCCACTCGTCGACGCGGTCCGACAGCAACAGCACTTCGATTCCCTTGCTGCGCAGGACTTCCAGGTGCGGGCTGGACTTCGCGGCTGTAAAGGTGTCGGCAATCACGAAGTAGATTTCCTTCTGCTCCGGCTTCATGCGCGCGACGTAGTCCTCCAGCGATACGTCCTGTTCCTCCTTGTCGGCGTGGGTGCTGGAAAAACGCAGCAGCTTGGCGACGCGCTCCTGATTGGCGTGGTCCTCGGCCGGACCTTCCTTCAGGACGGTGCCGAACTCCTTCCAGAACGACGCGTACTTCTCCGGCTCATCCTTCGCCATCTTCGCGAGCAGGTCGAGCACGCGGCGCGCCAACCCGGTGCGCATGCTGTCGATGGCTGCATCCTGCTGCAGCATCTCGCGCGAAATGTTCAGCGGCAGGTCGGCCGAATCCACGACGCCCTTCACGAAGCGCAGGTACAGCGGCAGGAACTGCTCGGCGTCGTCCATGATGAACACACGTCGCACGTACAGCTTGAGGCCGCGCGCCGCTTCCCGATGCCATAGATCGAACGGCGCGCGCGACGGCACGTACAGCAGGCTCGTGTATTCCTTCTTGCCTTCGACCTTGCCGTGCGACCAGGCGAGCGGATCGGTGAAGTCGTGGGTGATGTGGCGATAGAACTCCTTGTATTCCTCGTCGTTCACTTCCGTGCGCGGCCGCGTCCAGAGCGCCTGCGCGTGATTGACCGTCTCGTATTCCGCCTTCTCGCCGTGCATGCGCACAGGAAACGCGATGTGATCGGAGTACTTCCGCACCAGCGAGCGGATGCGATGCGCGTCGGCGAAGTCCTGCTCGCCTTCCTTGAGATGCAGCACGATGCGCGTGCCGCGCTCTGCCAGTTCCACCGTCGCGACGCTGAACTCGCCGTCGCCGCTCGATTGCCAATGCACGCCCGCCGCTGCATCGAGGCCGGCCCGGCGCGAATAGACGTCCACGCGGTCGGCAACGATGAAGGAGGAATAGAAGCCGACGCCGAACTGGCCGATGAGCTGTGCGTCCTGCTTCTGGTCGCCGGTCAGGCGCGCGAGGAATTCGGCAGTGCCGGACTTGGCAATCGTGCCGAGGTGCTCGATCGCTTCCTCGCGGCTCATGCCGATGCCGTTGTCGCTGATCGTGATCGTGTGCGCCTGCGGATCGGCATCGATGGTGATGGCGAGCTCGCCGTTCCCCTGGAGCAGCTCGGGACGCGCGAGCGCCTCGAAACGCAGCTTGTCCAGCGCGTCGGAAGCGTTGGAAATCAGCTCACGCAGGAAGATTTCCTTGTGGCTGTACAGCGAATGGATCATCAGCTTGAGGAGCTGCTTGACCTCCGCCTGAAAGCCCAGGGTCTGCGAATCTGTCTGCATTGGGGTCTGCGCCTGCGCCGCATCGCTCATCTCGAGTACTCCCTTCGGTGCGCGTGAAAAGCCCGGAATGATAGGGGACGCCCGCGCTTATGGGGACCCATGCGCGGGAATCAAGGTCGAGGGAGCGGGCTATTCGCTGTCTTCGGCAGCTATACGCGAGCGGCGGCGACGCAGAGTCTCGAACAACGTCGCAGACAGGATCACGGCGAACACGGCGAGCGTGACGTGGGGTGCGACCACCAGCGCGAAGCCGGTGGCGGCGAACAGCGCGAGGGCGACGATCAGGCCGAGGATCCGCGGGGCGTAATGACGCAAAACTGCCAGCGCATCATCGAGCTCGTCGGCCCACAGCAACAGAAATTCCATGCACGCATTCCCCGTAAAGTCCGCAACGACTGTACGCACAACATTCCGGGCGGGATGTGAGACGACTCACAGCGTCGGCCACTGCAAATGGTGAACATCGTCACACTGCGCCGCGGCTGCACTTTCGCCTTAAGCGCACCAGAGGGTTCCGACTAGAGCGTTCCGGCCATCGCTCTGCAAGTCTGCGGAAACACACTGCCGGGGGACAATGTTCAATCGTCACGATTGCACTTCGGTTGCAGCGGCCCGTACCGCTGCGTAGGCTTCCACTGTCAAATCGGATCGTGCGGCCCGCATGCAGAAGATCGTCCTCCTCAATCCAAAGGGTGGTTCGGGCAAAACCACGATCGCGATCAATCTCGTCAGCTATTTCGCCGTCTGCGGCCTCAGGCCCACGCTGCTGGACCTGGACGCGCAGGGCTCCAGCACGCGCTGGCTCAGCAAGCGCGCCAAGGGCCAACCGGCGATCCACGGAATCGCAGCGTACGAGCGAAACTCGCGCGTAACGCGCAGCTTCGCCACCCGGGTCCCGCTGGATACGGAGCGACTGGTCGTCGACACCGCCGCGGCCGTCGAATCGCAACTGCTTCCCGACATCACGCGCAACGCGACGGCAGTGCTCGTGCCGGTGCTGCCCTCGGACATCGACATCCACGCGGCGGCGAAATGTATTTCCAACCTGCTGCTGGTCGCGAAGATCCGCCGCGAAGAACAGCGCATCGCAGTGATCGCCAACCGCGTGAAGAAGAACACGCTGGTTTACAAGTCGCTGATGAAGTTCCTGGAAACGCTCAACATCCCGGTGGTCGCGACGCTGCGCGATTCCCAGAATTACATCCGTGTCGCCGAATCGGGCCTGGGCCTGTTCGAGATGAAGCCGAACCAGGTGCGGGAAGACATGGAGCAGTGGCTGCCGCTGATCGGCTGGCTGGCGCAGCGCAGGCCGCTGCACATCCCGCCGGGCACGCCTGGGATCACCTCGGGGACGAGTGTGAATGCCTTGCCGGATGCGACGGCGCCTACCGCCATTGCGGCTGCACCCATGAGCTCCGTGATGACTCCGGTTCCGGTCGCGAATCCGGCAGCCACGCCGGTCGAGGAACCATTGCCGGCGACGCCGCCGCCGGTCGACTAAGCGGCTTACTTACCGCTCTTGTCCTTGTCCCAGTTGCTGCGGACCTTGTCCGTCCAACTCTTGTAGTTCGACCAGCTGTTCAACGACCGCGTGATAGCGGCGTGACGCGGGTTCGCAGGCGGAGGCGCCGGCGTGTGCGGCACGTGGGCACGGTCGAGCCAGTTGCGCTGCGGATCGCGTGGCGCTCCGGCGCGCACTACGGGGCTGGCCGTCTCGCCGGTCCAGACACGGTGCGATCCAGTCGCGCTGAGTTCATCGCCTTTGTGCTCTGACATCGGTGCTGCCCTCTCCTGTAGTGAGCACCGTATCGACTCGCTGCCGGATTAAGTGAGGAACTGCTTCACAGCGATCTGCTGTCGTCGCGCAAGTGCGACAGGCATCTCGCTAGAACGCTGCAAGTGCGGAATTTCGCAGGCGAATTTAACAGGCCGTTATCTATTATTGGAGCAATCGCCGCGTTGCGTGCGCAACACGACGTGCATGCATCACGCGCTCGGCGGCGTCTCCTTCAGCAGCGCGGCGAATGCAGGTTTGATCTCGCCGAGGATGTCGTGGATCGCGGCGGGCACGAGACTGCTGTACACGTCGAGCAGCACGATCGCATTCACGATCGCATCCTGGCGAGTCGCGGCCCGCAGGCGCTGTGCCATCCCGCGGTTCACGGCGTGCACGCCGCGATACACACGACCGAGGTCATCCAGCGTGAAATCGGCCTTGCCGCCGTCGCGCGTGATGAAGTGCTGCGCGACCAGGTACATCGCGGCCACGCGATAAGCAGTCTCGGACTCGTTGGAAAACGGCAGGTGGAAGCGTGCCATCGGGCGGAACACCGCCGTGCGCGGGCAGCCGCTCGACGCCATGATCAATCCCATCAGCGACGCCAGCGCCTGCTGCGCGGACAGCGTGGCGATGACGGCGCGCTCGTCGGTCTCGACCTCGACACGCACCTTGTCGTACGAAACGAGGTCGGTGAAGCCGTCGATGACCGTCGACAGGTGCACCGCCGCGGGGCAGTGCGAAACCTTGTCCTTCTCGAACGGGCAACCGGTGCACTGGTGGAAGCCCAGCTCGGTCCAGGCCGGCGGGTTCGGCTCGGTCGGCGAGCTCAGCTCGGCTGTGTCGCGATCGAGCTCCAGCTCGAAAGTGCGCTCGCGCGAGTCGGGAAAGGTGAAGTGATACTTGAGCGCGACCTTGCTCATGCAACCAGCCGATAGCACGGCCGGTACTCGCCGGCGAGCTTCATCCGCTTCTGCGCCACGAACGCGGACAGCAGCTCGTCCATGAGTCTCATGAGCTCCTTTTCGCCGTGCAGCTCGAACGGCCCGCGCTCCTCGATCGCCTTGATGCCGTGCTCTTTGACGTTGCCGGCGACGATGCCCGAGAACGCGCGGCGGAGATTGGCGGCGAGCACGTTCGGCGCGAGATTCCGGCTCAGATCGAGCTTCGCCATGGCTTCATGCGTCGGCTCGAACGGCCGCTGGAAATCCGGCGGGATGCGCAACAGCCAGTTGTAGTTGTACGCGTCGCTCTTGGTGCGACGGTAGTCGCGGACAGTTTCCACGCCGCGCAGCACTTCGCGCGCCGCCTGCGCAGGATCGCCGATGACGATCTTGTAGCGCTTCTGGGCGTCCGCGCCGAGCGTCGCGGCGATGAAGCGGTCGATGTGACCGAAGTACTCCGCGGCCGAAGGCGGCCCGGTGAACACGATCGGCAGCGGCTGATCGGCGTTCGCGGGGTCCGTCAGGAGGCCGAGCAGGTAGAGGATCTCCTCGGCAGTGCCCGCGCCGCCGGGGAACACGACGATCGCGTGCGCGCAGCGGACGAACGCCTCGAGGCGCTTTTCGATGTCCGGCATGATCACGAGCTGATTGACGATCGGATTCGGCGGCTCGGCCGCGATGATGCCGGGCTCGGTCATGCCGATGTAACGCCCGTCGCGGATGCGCTGCTTCGCGTGGCCGATCGTCGCGCCCTTCATCGGGCCCTTCATCGCGCCCGGTCCGCAACCCGTGCAGACGCTGAGCGCGCGCAGGCCGATCTCGTAACCGACGCGCTTGGTGTAGTCGTACTCGGTCGAGCCGATCGAATGCCCGCCCCAGCACACCACCAGGTCAGGCTTGCCGCGGTAGTCGAGGATCCGCGCGTTGCGCAGGATGTGATAGACGGCGTTCGTGATGCTCGCCGAATCGTTCAGGTCGAAGCGGCTGGTGCCGAGAATCGCATCGTGGATGTAGACGATGTCGCGCAACACCGCGAACAGGTGCTCCTTGATGCCGCGGATCATCGAGCCGTCGACGAAGGCGCTCGCCGGCGCGTTCTTCATTTCCAGTTTCACGCCCCAGGCCTGGCGGCCGAGGCGGATCTCGAAGTCCTTGTAGCGCTCGAAGATCGCGCGCACGTCGTCGGATTCCAGGCCCGAAGCGAGCACGGCCAGCGCGCAGCGCCGGAACATCTCGTAGACGCCGCCGTGGCCGGAGCTGAGCAGCTGCTGCACTTCGCGCTGGGAAAGATTCTCGAGGCTCCCGAGCGGGGAGACCCGCGCATCGACCAGCCCTTCCGCTTCGAGTTGCGTGACCGACGCGGAGGCCCGCGCGTCGTTCGAAAGCGCGCTCACGGCCTGATCTCGATCGGCGTATCCGGTGGGGTCATGAGCCAGATTTCGACCATGTCGGAGTTCGACACGGCGATGCAACCCTCGGTCCAGTCGACGTTGCTGTAGTAATCGCGCGGCTTGCGCGGGATGTTCGGCTGGCCGTGGATCATGATCGCGCCGCCCGGCCGCTGGCCGAGCCTGCGGGCGCGCTTCACGTCGCGCTCGTTCGGGTAGTCGATCTGGATCGACAGGAAGAATTCGCTGTTCGGGTTGCGCCGGCTCAGGCGGTACTGGCCTTCGGGCGTGCGGAAGTCGCCCTCGTACTCCTTGTGTCCCTCGGGACGCAGGCCGAGCGCGATCTTGTAAGTTCGCAGCACTTCCCCGTTACGCAGGAGCTGGAGTCTGCGTTCCGCCTTCTCCACCAGCACACGATCCGCCATCGGCAGCGCAGGCTCGACGCTCGGCGTCAGCAGCGCGGAAGCGGGCAATGGGCTCTCGGCACAGGCGGGGCCGGCGACGGCGGTCAGGGCCAGAAAGAGTGCAACCAGTGTGCGCGGCATGGTCGAAAAGTTGAGGAACACGCGAAGGATTATAACCTGCTGGATTTGTCGGACTCGTAGCGCGTCAGAAATCCACCGTCTGAAGTGTGACCTGCGTGCATTCCCGCAGCCCCGGACCCGTCTCCGCGACCAGTTTGTACTGTCGCCCGGCGAAGACTTCAGCATCGAGCGAGTGCCGGGTCGTGTTCTTCCGGTCCGCGTCCGCGATCCGACAATCGACCAGCAGCCGGTGCTTGCCGGGCAGGACCTCCACCGTCGTCTGGCTAACGTTCAGCGCAACGTCGTCGACCTCGCGCAGCACAACGGTGATCGGCAAGCCGGCACTGATCGACGGGTCGCCGCTGATGCGAGCGACCTCCTGCGAGCTGAGCCTCGGACCGTCGTAGAGCTGCACGGTCGCGCATCCGCTGCACAGGGCGGTGAGCGCGAGCGCGGCGAGCCGTACGTTCATGCCGCGGGCAAGGGCTCGGCCGCGGTCGGCTCGACGATCGGAATCACCAGCTTCGTACCCGGGCGGATGTCGCCGAGGTCGAGATCGGGGTTGTACTGGCGCAGCAGCCAGATCGGAATGTTGTAGCGCTGTTGCGCGATCACCCAGATCGACTCGCCCGGGCGCACGACGTGCGTGGCGGTGTCCTTGATCCGGAACTGCGTGAAGAACACTTCCTGCAACTGGCGGTGGTATTCCATGCGCCGCGCTTCGAACTGATCCTGGGTGACCTTGGCGAAAGACAGCTTGACCTTGCGGCCAACGACGACCGGCGTGGCGAAGGACATCTTGTTCAACCGACGCAGGTCGCTCGCGCGCACGTCGAGCCATTCGGCGTAGTGACCGAGCGTCTCGGCCGCCTGCACCATGACCGTCTCGTCGGCGCCGACGGAGTAGTCGGCGGGATCCGCGGAGTCGGCAGCCTGCGTGCCGGCCACGAGTGCCGGACCGATCTCCTCTGCCTCGCGCTCGGAAGTGGGCTCGGCTGCTTCCGTGTCCTCGGCGGGCTCCGGCACCGGCGCGGACGCGACGACTTCGACCGGGACTTCCGCCTCGACCGGCGGCGCCGCGCGCGCGGACCTGGCCAGCGCGAGCACTTGCCCTTCGTAGAGGAAGTTGCGGTTGCGGATGTTGTTCAGCTCCATCAAGGAATCCTGGCTCAGACCGTGCTTCGCAGCGATCTTCTCGAGCGTATCGCCGCGCTTCACGACGTAGCGGTTCTCCTCCCCGCCCACGACGCCAGTCGGCGGCGTCGGTGGCTTCGGCGGCGGAGCAGCAGCTTCCGGCCTGCCTGCCGACGCGACCACCGCGACCGGTGCCTGCTGCCGGCTGCCCGGCAACGCGAGCACCTGCCCCGCCCGAATACGATAAGGACGATCCAGGTTGTTGAGTTCCGCGATCGCCGCGATGCTCGTGCCGTAGCGCGTCGCGATCGACGACAGGGACTCGCCGCTGCGGACGCGATGCTGGGTCTCGGCGACCTGCGCGTCGTAGTGCTCGCCGCCGGAAAGCTGGCCGAGCACTTCATCGAGATTGATCGTATTCGGCACGCGCAGCTCGAAACCGCGCGGCACGTGGCGCGCGCCGCGCCACACTGAGGGCAGCAGCGAAGGATTGAGACGGCGCAGCTCATCGCGATCCAGCTCGAGCACCGTCGCGAGGCGACTCGCGGGAACGAACGCCGGCACTTCGAGAACCAGGCTGGTGTCGTTCGCGTTGCGGCGAATCTGGCCGAAGAATTTGTCCGGATCGCTGTCGATCTCCAGCGCCGCGAGGAACGCGACGTAGAAGTTGCGCGAGGCGAAGCCGAACGAGCGGCTGTTGTACTTGCGCACGACCGTGACGATGTCGCTGGTGCCGAGTTGCTCCTGCGCCCGCTTCATGCCGCCGGGGCCGTGGTTATACGCAGTCAGCGCGAGCGGCCAGCTCCCGAGCACGATGTAGTTCTGCTCCAGGAAGCGCGCGGCAGCTTCGGTCGAGCGATAGGGATCGAGGCGCTCGTCGACTGCTGCGTCGATGCGCAGGAAGCGTCGACCCGTGCCACGCATGAACTGCCACATGCCCGCGGCGCCGACCTTGGAATACGCATACGTGTTGAACGAGGACTCGACGTGCGGGAGCGCCGCGAGCTCCGTCGGCAGGCCCATCTTCTTGAACGTCGCCGCGATGTGTTCGCGCCACGCGCCGGAGCGCACGATGCCTTCGCGGAAGCGATCCGATTGACCAAGCTGGAAGCGCACGCCTTCGGCGGCTTCCTCGAAGCGCGAACGACGCGTGCCCTTCGGCCAGAGATCGAGGACGCGCTGCTCCTCCTCGCTCAGATCGGTCGCGCCGGCGGCGAGACGGTCGAGAATGCGCGAGTACTTCTTCTTCGCGTCCTCGATGCGCTTCTGGCGCTGCTTCTGCGAAAGGTCCGAGGGCAGCTTCATGACCTCGTAGACGACGCCCAGGTCGTCCTGGTCGTGCAGCAAGCCGCCTTCGGTCGTGACCTCGGTGTAGACCCGGCGCCAGAACGCGATGTCCGGCTCGAGCTCCGCGGGACGCACGAACGGGCTTTCCTCTGCTGCGGCTGTCAGCAGCGGCAGTGAAACGGCGGCAAGGACGACAATAAGAAGAGCGAGGCAGCGCCGAAGCTTATTCATTAACTGCAACAGACCATCGACTCCGACGGGAGTGCCGCAAGACTATGTAAAACAAGCCTAGGGTGACAGTGCTCCAGTTCGCAATTGGACAGATGCAGGGAGCGCCTGATCCCTTAGGTCACTGCGACCGAAAGAAGGTGCCGCAAACGCGGCCGGCTTGAGATCGAGCTAGTGAATCCTGGCGACGGGCCGCCACCGGTGGCAGCGGACTCGCGCTTTCACCGGATCGCCGGCAGTGGGCCCCTTCGCGGGAGCGACCTCGTGTCCCACCGCCGTGCACTGCCGCCGCGCCGACGCCTTCCGGGCAGCTCGCGCCGCCCGGGAAGCTCGTGCTGGCGGCAGCGTCACCCGCACTTGCTGTCTCCGCAGTTCAGGCACGTCATGCAGCCGTCCATCAGCACGACCGCGGCCGTGCTGCACTTACCGCAGAGCTGCGCGCCTTCGGGGAAATGGCCCTTGGCGAACGCGTCCGTCTGCTTGTTGCGCGCTTCGAACTCCGCCTTCTTCTCTTCGATGAGCTTCTTGCGCTCGTCATCGAGCTCCGGTGCCTTCAGCAGGCCGATCATCTGCAGGTGCTTTTCGACCACGTAGCCGAGCTCGGCAATGATCGACGGCATGAACTTGCCGCCGGTCTGCCAGTAGCCGCCGCGCGGATCGAACACGGCCTTCATCTCGTCGACCAGGAACGTCACGTCGCCGCCCTTGCGGAACACGGCCGAGATGATGCGCGTCAGCGCCACGATCCACTGGAAGTGATCGAGGTTCTTCGAGTTGATGAAGATCTCGAACGGCCGGCGCTGCTCGTACGGCGTGCCTTCGTTCAGGACGATATCGTTGATCGTCACGTACATCGCGTGATCGGACACCGGCGTCTTGATCTTGTACGTCGAGCCCAGCAGCATCTCCGGCCGCTCGACCTTCTCGTGCATCCAGACGACGTTCGATTCCTTGCGCGCGGCCTCGGCCGGCGCGGCCTTTTCCTGCACCTTGTCCTTGTCGCCGGGCTTCTCCACCCGGTACTTGACGATGCGCTTGTCGATTTTCGTGCTCATAACTGTCCCAGATTCAGAACTTCCCGTAGTAGCCTTCTTTGAGCGCATCGAAGAGGTTCGCGGCGGTGTGCATCTCGCCGTCGTACTCGATTTCCTCGTCGCCCTTCACCGTCATCTCCGTGCCGTCTTCCAGCGTGAAGACGTAGGTCGTGTTCTTCAGGTCCTCTTCCTTGACCAGCACGCCCTGGAAAGCTTCCGGATTGAAGCGGAACGTCGTGCAACCCTTCAGGCCCTGCTCGTACGCGTACAGGTAGATGTCCTTGAAGTCCTCGTACTTGTAGTCGGTCGGCACGTTCGCGGTCTTGGAGATCGACGAGTCGATCCACAGCTGCGAGGCCGCCTGGATGTCCACGTGCTCGCGCGGCGTGATGTCGTCCGCGGTCGTGAAGTAGTCCGGGAGCTTCTCGGCAGCGTTCGTGGAGTTCGGCATCGCGCGCGGATTGATCATCTCGCGATACGCCAGCAGCTCGAACGAGAACACGTCGATCTTCTCCTTCGACTTCTTGCCCTCGCGGATCACGTTGCGGAAGTAGTGATGCGCGAACGACGGCTCGATGCCGTTCGACGCATTGTTCGCCAGCGACAGCGAGATCGTGCCGGTCGGCGCGATCGAGCTGTGATGCGTGAAGCGGCCGCCGACTTCGGCGAGCTCGTCGACCAGTTCCGGCGCTGCCTCGGCGACGCGCTGCATGTAACGGCTGTACTTCGCATGCAGGATGCGGCCGGGGACGTTCTGCCCGACGCGCCAGCCGTCCCGCGCCATCTCCGGCCGCTTGCGCAACATCTCGGCGGTGACCGGGAATTCTTCGAGCATGATCGGCGCCGGACCTTTTTCCTTCGCCAGCTCGAGCGCCGCTTCCCAGCCGGCGATCGCCATCTCGCGCGACACGTTCTGCGTGAACGCCACGGACTTGCGCGAGCCGTACTTCATGCACTGCATGGTGATGGCCGAGCCGAGGCCGAGGAAGCCCATGCCGTGACGGCGCTTGCGCAGGATTTCATCGCGCTGCTCGCCGAGCGGCAGGCCGTTGATCTCGACGACGTTGTCGAGCATGCGCGTGAACACCTTCACGACCTTGCGGAACTCTTCCCAGTCGAAGCGCGCGTGTTCGGTGAACGGATCGACGACGAAGCGCGTGAGATTGACCGAGCCGAGCAGGCACGAGCCGTATGGCGGCAGCGGCTGCTCGCCGCAGGGATTGGTGGCGCGGATGTTCTCGCACCACCAGTTGTTGTTCATCTCGTTGACGCGATCGATCAGCACGAAGCCGGGCTCGGCGAAGTCGTAGGTGGAGGACATGATCACGTCCCACACGCGGCGTGCCGGCAGCGTCTTATAGACCTTGCAGCACACCAGGCCGGTCTCGTTCGTCACGTAGCCGCGCGTCGTCGGCCATTCGCGCCAGATGTACTTGGCGGTGTCGTGCAAATCCTCGCCTTCGGCCTCGCGCTTCGTGACCGGGAACGCGAGCGTCCAGTCGCCGTTGGCCTTCACGGCCTGCATGAACTCGTCGGTGACCAGCAGCGAGAGGTTGAACTGCCGCAGCCGGCCGGCTTCGCGCTTGGCGCGGATGAAATCCATCGCGTCCGGATGACCGATGTCGAACGTGCCCATCTGCGCGCCGCGGCGACCGCCGGCCGACGACACGGTGAAGCACATCTTGTCGTAGATATCCATGAAGGACAGCGGCCCGGACGTGTACGCGCCGGCGCCGGAGACGTACGCGCCGCGCGGGCGCATCGTCGAGAACTCGTAGCCGATGCCGCAGCCCGCTTTCAGCGTCAGTCCGGCCTCGTGCACCTTCGCCAGGATGTCGTCCATCGAATCGTGGATCGTGCCGGAGACCGTGCAGTTGATCGTCGAGGTCGCGGGCTTGTGTTCCTGCGCACCCGCGTTCGAAATGATGCGGCCCGCGGGAATCGTGCCCTTGCGCAGGGCCCACAGAAATTGCTCGTACCACTCTTCGCGCACGTCCTCGCGCTCGACGTCGGCAAGCGCACGCGCGACGCGTTTGTAGGTCTCGTCCATCGAGCGATCGATCGGCGTGCCGTCTTTGGCGCTCAGCCGGTACTTCTTGTCCCAGATATCGAGCGAGGCCTCCTGGAAGGGAATGCTGTTGACGTCCATGGGCTCAAACTGAACTGGAATAGCAGTCTTCATGCCGGATTGACTCTCGATTTCGATCGGGCGGTCCCCACTCGACTCCTGCCCGACGGCGCCGGGTCTTACAGCCCGGGCGCTGCCGTGGCAGCCCACCTGACCACTCAGCGGCTGCGCTTCTGCGATGGATGTCTGCGGACGGGCCGCAGCCGTTTTTGTACATCGCGAAACACAACATATTGTGTCAGGGCTGCAAGCCTATGCCTGCCGCGAGCGGCCCGTCAAGAAAATGTAAGACGGAAAACGGTTCTATTATCTGCATTGATATCAATGCTTTGCGCGATTGTGCTGACGATTTTCCACTGCGATTTTTTGCGGGAGAAAAATCGTCCGTGTAGAGACTACACACAAGATCTTGTGTCCCCTGCAATCACACAGGTTATGCACACGATGCTCACTTTCCTGCTCACAACTTGTTCCTTGCGGGGTCGGCGCACGTCGGGAAGACGGCGGCAGTGCGGCTAGAATTCGCACTCGTCCACGACAGGATATGTGCATGAGAAAGCAGGCGATCAAGGTCTTGGTTCTGGCGGCGAGCGGCGTGCTCTGCAGCGTCGGCGCCGGCGCACAGTTGCCCGAGAAAGTCGGCGATGCACCGGTGCCTTCACTGGCGCCCATCGTGAAAAAAGCTTCGCCCGCCGTCGTCAACATCGCGACGCGCGGCACGCTGCGCGAGAACCGGCGCAATCCGCTGCTGGAGGATCCGTTCTTTCGCCGCTTCTTCGACGCGCCCGAGCTGGCGCCGCGCGAGCGGCAATTCCAGAGCGCCGGCTCCGGCGTGATCGTCGATGCGAAGCAGGGCTACATCATCACCAACGCGCACGTCGTCGAGAACGCGGACGAAATCACCGTCACGCTGCTCGATGACCGGCAGATCAAGGCGAAGGTCATCGGCAGCGACAAGCCTTCCGACGTGGCGCTGCTGAAGATCACTGCGAACAACCTGGTCGAGATGCCGCTCGCGGATTCGAGCAAGGCCGAGGTCGGCGACTTCGTGCTGGCGATCGGCAATCCGTTCGCGCTCAGCCACACGGTGACGTCCGGCATCATCAGCGCGCTCGGCCGCTCCGACGGCAGCGCCGATTCCTATCAGGACTTCATTCAGACGGACGCGCCGATCAACCCCGGCAATTCCGGCGGCGCACTCGTCGACCTGAAGGGCCAGCTCGTCGGCGTGAACACGGCGATCTTCTCCGGCAGCGGCGGCAACATCGGCATCGGCTTCGCGATCCCGTCGAACATGGTCAAAGCCGTGATGACGCAGCTCGTGCAATACGGCGAGGTCAAGCGCGGCATGCTCGGCGTGCAGCTCGCCAATCAGTTCACGCCGGACATCGCGCAGAGCCTGGGCCTGGAGAATGCGAAGGGCGCGCTGGTTTCGGAGGTCGTCGAGGGCGGCGCCGCCGACAAGGCTGGCATCAAGGCCGGCGATGTGATCACGATGATCAACAACCGCACGATCGCGAATGCCACCGAGCTGCGCAACAGCATCGGCCTGCTGCGGATCGGCGATAAGGTCGAGATCGGCCTGCTGCGCGAAGGCAAGCCGCGGCGCGTGACGGCGGTCATCGGCGAGCGCAGCGCTACGGAGGCCGATGCGGCCGCGCAGATTCACCCGGCGTTCGAAGGCGCCACGTTCATCACTGCGGACGGTGGCGGCGGCGTACTGGTACAGACGGTCGCGGCAAACAGCCCGGCGGCGCAGGCCGGCCTGCGTGCGAACGACGTCATCCTGGGAATCGGCCGCGAGCGCATCGCGAACCTCGATCAGCTCCGCGCGGCAGTGAAGGGTGTGAACTCGTTTGCGATCACGATCCAGCGCGGTCGCTCGCGACTGGTGTTCCCGGTGGGGTAACCGCCCCGCACACGGCGAGCTCGCGCGCATCCTTGTCCATGCGCGCGAGCCGCTTCGCTTCTTCGTAGAATCGCGGCAGATCCCCGCCTACCTCGCTCAGCACGCGCTGCAATCCCGGCACGCAGCCGTAGTACGTCGCGGCCGAGACGAGGTGCGCGTTGCTCAGGGTGCGATCGAACCAGCGGTCGTAGCCGGAATAGCCGTTCCACTGTTGCTTGAGGTGCGCGTAGTCGAGCTTCAACTCGCCGAACTCGTATTGCTTGCGGCTGCGTTTTTCGTCGTCCGCCAGCGCCGATTCGTACAGCTCGCGCAGCTTGTCGCGCGTCTTCAACAGCAAGGCGATGAATTCGGACTGGCGCTCGCGCTGTTCGCGCCATGCGACCAGGTCCTGCTCCCGCTGACGCGCTGCGAGCCAGCGCTCCAGGCCGGCTTCCTCGACCACGGTCGCGAACGATTCGTTGAACTCGGAATCGCCCGGCACATACACGACCTGGTGCGCCAGCTCGTGGAACAACGTCCCGGCAAGCTGCGCGTCGCTCCAGCCGAGCATCGTGCTCAGCACCGGATCGTTGAAATGTCCTAGGGTCGAATAGGCGGCGACGCCGCCGACCGCGACATCGTCGCCGCGACGTCGCAGCTTGCGGGCGTAACTGCGCGCGGACTCCTCATTGAAGTAGCCGCGGTAGACGACGCAGCCCGCGATCGGAAAGCACCAGCGACGCGGCTCGACGGAGAACTCCGGCGCAGCGAACACGTTCCAGACGACGTACGGGCGTCCGAGGTCCGCATAGCTGCGATACGACTCGTTGTCCGGCAAACCCAGCTCACGCGATGCGAAGTCGCGTGCGGCGGCGACGTACTCCAGCCGGGCACGCAACGGCGGCGGCGTCGCCGAGTCCGCCAGCACCTCGGCAATCGGCTCGCGTTTCGAGGAGATCGCCATCTGGCCGGTCGCAGCCTGCATCAGGTAGCAGCCGGTGAGCGGCAGCAGTGCGGCGGCAATCGTCAGCAATCGGGCAATTCGATACAGTGACATGGCTATGCAAATCTATCTCGTCGGCGGCGCAGTGCGCGATGAGCTGCTCAATCTGCCGGCGCGGGAGCGGGATTGGGTGGTCGTCGGCGCGCGCCCCGAGGATTTGCTGGCGCGCGGGTTCAAGCCCGTCGGCAAGGATTTCCCGGTGTTCCTGCATCCGCAGACCGGCGAGGAATATGCGCTCGCCCGCACCGAGCGCAAGACCGGGCCAGGCTATCGCGGCTTCGAGACCCTGTTCGCGCCGGACGTGACGCTGGAGCAGGACCTGGAGCGCCGCGACCTGACCATCAACGCGATCGCGAAGGATCCCGACAGCGGCGCGCTGATCGATCCGTTCGGCGGACAGCGCGATCTCGACGATCGCACGCTGCGGCACGTCTCGCCGGCCTTCGTCGAAGATCCGGTACGGGTGCTGCGCGTTGCCCGCTTCGCTGCGCGCTTTGCGCAGCTCGGGTTCCGGGTCGCTGCCGAGACGTTGAGCTTGATGCGCGAGATTGCCGCCCGCGGCGAGCTCGACGCGCTGGTCAGCGAACGCGTCTGGCAGGAGACGCAGCGCGCACTGGAAATGCCCACGCCGGCGCGCTTTTTCGAAGTGCTGCGCGACACGAACGCGCTGCCGGTGATCTTCCCCGAGCTGCATGCGCTGTTCGGCGTGCCGCAGCCCGAGCGCTGGCATCCGGAGATCGACTCCGGCGTGCACACGCTGATGGTGCTGGAACAGGCGGCGAAGCTCAGCGCAGACCCCGTCGTGCGATTCGCAGCGCTCACGCACGATCTCGGCAAGGGCACGACTCCGCCGAGCGAGTGGCCACGCCACATCGCGCACGAGCAGCGCGGCGTCGCGCTCATCGAAAAGCTCTGCGATCGACTGCGGATTCCCAATGCCTATCGCGAGCTGGCGGTGCTCGTTTCGCGTTATCACCTGGACGCGCATCGCGTCACGGAGTTGCGCGACACCACGCTGCTCGAGCTGCTGGAACGTCTCGATGCATTCCGGCGTGCGGCGCGCTTCGAGCAGTGGGTCCTTGCGTGCGAGGCGGACGCGCGCGGTCGCAAGGGGCTGGAGAATCGCGACTACAGCCAAGCGGATTACCTGCGTCGCGCGCGCAAGGCTGCCGCGAGCGTCACTCTCGATGCCACGGAGCTCGACGGCTTGGACGGCCCGAAGATCGCAGAGAAGCTACGCAAAGCGCGGCTCGCCGCGCTGGCCTCACAACGTCGCGGCTAGATCCCGGACAGCGAAGCCTCGCAGCGGCTGCTCGAAGTTGCGGGTCAAGCCAATCACCTTGAAGCGCTCGCCCATTTCACCGGGCAGTGTCAGCAGCATCGCCTGACGCGCGAGCTGCACCCGCGACGCGATCTCATCGTTCGCGATCGGCGCCATCAGCTTGTCCAATCCGTTGCCGATCAGGAAATGCGCCTGCGTCGCAAAGCCCGCGACCTTCAACCCCGCGGTGGACGCCGCTTCGGCGACAGCAGTGAAGTCCACCCACGCGCCGATGTCCTGCACCCCGACGTTGATCAGAGGGTCGTCGTGGAAGCGATGCCGGAAATGGCACAGCAAAGTGCCCTCGCGACGCGCGCTGCGATAGTACTGGCGCTGCGGCAAGCCGTAGTCGATGAACAGCGCCACGCCCTCGCGAAGTGCCGCTGCGACACCGGCAATCCAGGGCGCCAGCCGCAGGTTGATCTCGGACGTGTAGCCGTCCGGCATTCGTTCGCCGACGTTCGTCTCGATGCGCCGCACGGCCGCTTCGAGCTGCGGATCCGCAATGGTCTCGGACCAGTCGAGCCTGCCGAGTTGCCACGTGACGCCGAGCGACGTGACCTGGTCGCCGCGAATACGGAAACGCTGCACCGGCAGTGCATCCAGAACTTCGTTCGCCAGCACGACGCCGCGGAATTCCTCCGGCAGACGATCGAGCCATTCGACGCGCGCGGCATGCGCCGGTGCCCGCTCGCGCACGAGCGCCTGCTGCCGCTCACGCAGGTCCGCACTCACTTCGAGAATGAAATAGCGCTCGGGCAGAGCGCCCTGCGCGCCCAGCTCGTTGAGCAGATCGGCGGCCATCACGCCCGAGCCGGCGCCGAATTCGAGGATCGCGCCGCCGCTGACGTGCTGCAGGATTTCGGCGCACTGAGTCGCGAGGCAGCGGCTGAACAGCGACGACACTTCCGGCGCCGTGACGAAATCGCCGCCCGCACCGAGCTTGCTCGAGCCCGCGCTGTAATAGCCGAGTCCGGGCTCGTACAGCGCCATCTCCATGAAGCGCTCGAAGTTGATCCACCCGGCCTGCGCGTCGATGACGTCATGAATGCGGTCGACCAGCCGCGCGCTATGGGCCGATTGCGCCGGAGTCAGCTCTGGCAAGGCACTGGGATGCTGCATCGGTGCGACATGATTGCAGGTTTTGCGGACTATAATTCATTCGTCGACCCGCGAGAGATTCACCGACAATGTCCGAAGGCCACGGCGAATTCGCCAACCTCGATGCGCGCATGCTGCCGGAGTCGTTCATCCGCACGGCGCTGCGCAGCGACCTGAACCTGACCACGCGTTGCAAGCCGGCACCGCTGTAGCACGATACCGAGGAGGCAAGTTGCGAAGGGTCCTCATTACAGGCGGCGGCACCGGCATCGGCGCCGCGACGGCGCAGCGACTCGCGAGCGCCGGCGACGCAGTCACGATCTGCGGCCGCACTCGAGCGACGCTCGAGAAGACTCGCGCCGACGTGCAGGCAGCGCAGCCGATTCAGTGCGTGGTGCTGGACGTCGCCGACGAAGCGGGCGTGGCGCAGCTGTTCCGCGCGCAAGAGTTCGACGCCGTCGTGTGTGCAGCCGGCATCATCAAGACAGCGGACGTGTTCGAGCTGAGCACTGCCGATTTCCGCAGCGTGCTCGACGTCAATCTCATGGGCACGTATCTCGTCTGCCGCGAAGCCATGCGACAGCTCCGCGAGCGCGGCGCCCCCGGAGACATCGTGACGATTTCTTCGCTCGCCGGCATTCGCGGCATGCAGGTGCGCTTCCCCGGCTCGTTCTCCTACGTCGCAGCGAAGCACGCAGTCGCCGGCCTGTCGGAAGCGCTGGCCATCGACGGCCGGCCGTTCGGCATCCGCGTCAATTGCCTTTCGCCCGGCCGCGTCGATACGGAGATCGCGCGCCAGTTCGGCGGCATCCCCGAGATCAAGCCGGCGCAGATCGCGGCGCTGATCCAGAGCCTGCTCGACCGCGAGCGCATGGGCGGCTTGTCAGGCAGCAACATCGAGGTCTATTCCCATGACTGACCGCACCTCTGCGCCCATCGCCCTCCTGCAGCGGTGGGAAACGTTCTGCGCAGCACACCGGCTCTACGACGAGCGCATGACGCCCGAACAGAACGACGCTCTGTACGGTCCGTGCGCGCGCGAATTCGGCCACGGCCACAACTACCGCATCGGCGTCACGCTGAAGGGCGGTGTCGATGCCCGCACCGGCATGATCGTGAACATCACCGAGATCAAGCAGGCCGTGCAGGAGCTGATCCTCGACGACATGGATCACCGCCACCTCAATCACGACTCGCGGCTGATGCGCGGAATCAATCCCACGGCGGAAAATCTCGCAGTGGTGTGCTGGACGGTGCTCCACGAACGGTTCGGCGCGCTGCTGCACGAAGTGCAGATCGAAGAGACGCCGAACAATCTCGTGATCTATCGCGGCGAGCGCGGCTAGCTCGCGGCCGAACGCTCGATCGTCACGCCGACGTCGCCGCTCCCGGCCAGCGCGCCGGGCTTGCGCACGGTCAGGCGAATCCAGCTCAGGGCGAATTCTCCGAGGAGGAACGTCGCGGTCCGCTCGGCGAGCGTCTCCACCAGCTGAAACTGGGACTCGGCGACGAAGGCGCGCATGCGATCGCTCACGCGCTTGTAGTCGATCGTGTCTTCGATGCGATCGCTCGCGGCCGCACGGCGAATGTCCGCGGCCATCTCCAGGTCGAGGATGACGGTCTGCCTGACCTGCCGCTCCCAGGCCCAGATGCCGACGATGCAGTCGACGGAAATCGCGCTGAGAAAAATCTTGTCCATTCGAGGCTCAGGGTCTGTGCGGCGGCGGCTGCAGCGTGTCGAGCGGCCAGCGCGCGGTGGCGCGGATCTTGAGTTCGTCGTGCTCGCCGCCGGCGAGTCTGCGGTAGCCAGCGTACGCGATCATCGCTGCGTTGTCCGTGCAGAACTCCGGCCGCGGATACAGGATTTTCAAGCCGGCGCGCCGACCCAGCGCTGCGAGCTCGTTGCGCAGCGACTCGTTCGCACCGACGCCGCCGGCGACGACGAGCGTCGACATTCCAGTCTGCGTCGCTGCACGCGCGCACTTCGCGACCAGCGTTTCGACGACGGCTTGCTGGAATTCGCGCGCGACGTCGGCACGCGTCTGATCGTCGAGCTGCACGCCGCGCGTCGCGACGACCACGGCCGTCTTCAACCCGCTGAAGCTGAAATCGAGACCGGGGCGATCCAGCATCGGCCGCGGGAACTGGAATTTTCCCGGCCGACCGCTCCGCGCCAGCGCGGCCAGCGCGGGTCCGCCCGGGTAAGGCAAACCAAGTAGCTTGGCGGTCTTGTCGAACGCCTCACCGGCAGCATCGTCGAGCGATGAACCGATGATCTGGTATTCGCCGAGACCCCGAACGACAGCCAGCAGCGTGTGACCACCCGAAACCAGCAGCGCCAGGAACGGGAAATCGGGCCGCGTCGCTTCGAGCATCGGCGCCAGCAGATGCCCTTCGAGATGATGAACGGCCACTGCGGGGCGATCCCAGGCGAACGCAAGGCTGCGGGCGACCGCACCGCCGACCATCAATGCGCCGACAAGCCCCGGCCCCGCGGTGTAGGCCACGCCGTCGATCTGCTCCGGCTCGGTGCCGGCGTCGGCGAGCGCTGTATGAATGAGTGGCAGGAGCCTGCGGACGTGATCCCGCGACGCCAGCTCGGGCACGACGCCGCCGTATGCGGCGTGCATCTGCACCTGGCTGTGCAGGCAATGGGACAGCAGCCCGGCCCGGTCGTCGTACACGGCCGCCGCGGTCTCATCGCAGGAGGTTTCGATGCCCAGCACCCTCATGTCAGTTGAACTCTCAAGTTGCCGTCTCTGCTTTGATTTTCACCCGCCGCCTCATTACACTGGCGCGCTCTCGAATGCCTGTCCGCGCCCGGTCGACCTTCGGGACATGGCCCGTCCAGGTAGACAAGTCCCGGGAATTCATAGAGGTACCGATGCCGAGCGTTCGCGTCCGTGAAAACGAGTATTTCGATGCCGCCCTGCGGCGCTTCAAGCGCGCCTGCGAAAAGGCCGGAGTCCTGACCGAGCTGCGGCGGCGCGAATTCTACGAGAAGCCCACGCAGGAACGGAAACGCAAGAAGGCCGCGGCCGTGAAGCGCCACATGAAGCGCGTCACCCGCGACGTCAGCGGTGGTCGCAGCGGCCCGCGCCCGGCGCGCCAGTACTAGACCCGTCGTTTTCGCACCCATCCAGTTCCGTCCCCGTCGATGTCGCTCAAGGACCGCATCACCGAAGACATGAAGGCGGCGATGCGCGCCAAGGAAAGCGAGCGCCTCGGCACCATCCGCATGATCACGGCTGCCATCAAGCAGCGCGAAGTCGACGAGCGCATCCAGCTCGACGACGTCCAGGTGCTGTCGGTCATCGAGAAGATGATCAAGACGCGCAAGGAATCCATCGAACAGTTCAAGATCGGCAGCCGGGACGACCTGGTCGCGCGCGAGTCCAAGGAAATCGAGCTGCTGCAGGCCTACCTGCCGGCCCAGCTCTCCGAAGGCGAAGTAGACGCCCTGATCCGCGAGGCGATCGCCGAGTCCGGCGCAACCTCGATCAAGGAAATGGGTAAGGCCATGGCGCTGCTGAAGCAGAAGGCGCAGGGCCGCGCCGACATGGCGGCTGCCAGCGCCAAACTGAAAGCGAAGCTGTCCGGTTGACCTGTAGGTCGGGGCTTCAACCCGACTCTGTGCCCGTTTCTTGCTTACCTATGCCGGCGCGTCGCAGCGGCATATCCTTTCCGCGCTCCCTATGGCCGGCCGCATCCCACAACACTTCATCGACGAGCTGATCGCCCGTGCCGACATCGTCGAGCTGATCGGCAGCCGCGTGCCGCTCAAGAAAGCCGGCAAGGAGTTCAAGGCCTGCTGCCCGTTCCACGGCGAGAAGACACCGTCGTTTCACGTCGTGCCGGACAAACAGTTCTATCACTGCTTCGGCTGCGGCGTGCATGGGACTGCGATCACATTCCTCATGGATCACGACCACCTGAGCTTCGTCGAAGCGGTCGAGGATCTCGCGTCGCGCGTCGGCCTCGAAGTGCCGCGCGAAGAACAGCTGGGTGCGCGGCAAGCGCCGCCGACGGAAGGTCTGTTCGCGGTGCTCGATCAGACTGCCGAGCTGTACCGGCGCGAGCTGAAGAATTCGGAACGCGGCAAGGACTACTTCAAGAAGCGCGGTCTCACCGGCGACACGGCAGCGCGATTTTCACTGGGTTACGCGCCCGACGCCTGGGACTGCGTGCTGCAGCAGTTCGGCGCGAGCGAAGCGGATCGCCTGAAGCTGCTGCAGGTCGGCCTGGTGATCGAGCGCGAACGCAAGGCCGGCGTGACGCCCGGCTACTACGATCGCTTCCGCGATCGCGTGATGTTCCCGATCCGCGATGCGCGGGGTCGGACGATCGGTTTCGGCGGGCGCGTGCTCGACAAGGGCGAGCCGAAGTACCTGAACTCGCCGGAGACCGAGCTCTTCCACAAGGGCCGCGAGTTGTATGGCTTGTACGAGGCGCGCCAGGCATCGAGAACCCTGACCCGCCTGCTCATCGTTGAAGGCTACATGGATGTGGTTCGTCTTCACCAAGCCGGCGTTACATACGCCGTCGCGACGCTCGGCACCGCGACTACGCCGGAGCACCTCTCCCGCGTCTTCCGCATCTGCAACGAGCTGATCTTCTGCTTCGACGGCGATCGCGCCGGCCGTGCCGCGGCGTGGCGCGCGCTGGAGAATTCGCTCAGCCAGGTCCGCGAAGGCCGCCAGCTGCGTTTCCTGTTCCTGCCGGACGGGCACGATCCGGATTCGCTGGTTGGCGAGGAAGGCCGCGAAAAGTTCGAAGCGCGCCTCGCGCAGGCGATGCCCCTGTCCGAATACTTCATCGCCCACCTGCAGTCGCAGGTCGACATCAACACCGTGGACGGCCGCGCGAAATTCGGCGAGCTCGCCAAGCCCCTGCTCGAGCGGATTCCCCCAGGCATCTACCGCGAGCTGCTCGCGGATGAGATCGCCAGAGTCGTCCGCCTGGATCCGCAGCGCCTGGCCGCCGCACTGAACACCGGCGCACCCGCAAACACGAGGGCCGCCGAGCGCAAACCCGCGCCGTTGCCGCCACGAAAACCCGCGGTCGGCGGCCGCAGGAACCTGGTTCGCCAGGCGGTTCAACTCCTAGTGCACTACCCCCGGATCGCCGACAAGGTCCGCGATCTGACCGCCCTGGCGTCACTGGAGCGGCCCGGAATCTCCCTGATCGTGCAGCTCGTAGAGGAATTGCATGATCAACCCTGCGACAAGACAGCCGTTTTGCTTGAACGCTGGCGCGGCCGCCCCGATGTTGAGCACCTCGAAAAGCTCGCCGCCATGCAACTGCACATCGCGGACGAGGCCGGGGCCGCCCAGGAACTGGTGGGCGCCCTGGAGCGATTGCTCAAGGAGGAGGAGAGCCAGCGGCGTTACGACGAGCTGGTGAGCAGACATAAGCAGGATGGGTCGCCAGGCCGCCCGGAGGCCGATTCAGACCCCCCCGGACCGGGCCGGTCCACACCGGCGCCCGGGAGAACCTAGCGTGTCGAACCTAGTATCCGGGGATCGATCCAAGTACACTGCGCGGTCTTTTTAAGCCCGCGCACCGCTCCAGGTGAATCCCGGGGCGAGTCCGAAGCGAATTCAGAGGGCCTCTATCTTGAGCAAGACTTTGGCAGCAAAGAAGGAACCGGCACAGATTGCCGACGAGCGTCAGTCGCAGCTGAAGCTGCTGATTGCGCGCGGCAAGGAGCAGGGGTTTCTGACTTACGTCGAGGTCAACGATCACCTGCCCAGCGAAATCGTCGATCCGGAGCAGATCGAAGATATCGTCAACATGATTAACGACATGGGCATTCCCGTTTACGAGAAGCCCCCGGAGTCCGAGTCGCTGCTGCTGACGGAACCGGTCGTCGCCGACGAAGAAGCCGCCGAAGAGGCCGCTGCCGCGCTCGCCACGGTCGACGCGGAGTTCGGCCGCACCACCGACCCGGTGCGCATGTACATGCGCGAGATGGGCACGGTGGAATTGCTCACGCGCGAGGGCGAAATCCGCATCGCCAAGCGCATCGAGGAAGGTCTCGACGCCGTGCGTACGGCGCTGTCGAGCTACCCGATGACGTTCGAATTCATGCTGCGCCAGTACGAGCTGGTGAAGGCCGGCCAGGGCCGGCTGGTCGACATCATCGTCGGCTTCATCGACCCGAACGCGCCCGACGAGATCGCGGCGCCGGTCAATCCGAAGCTCGCTGCGGCGGCCGCTGCAGCCGCGCCCGCCGCCGAGTCCGAGGAGGACGACGAGTCCGAGGAGAATTCGGAAGACGAGGAAGTGCTCGAGACCGGCCCGGATCCGGAAGAGGCGGCGCGCCGCTTCGTCTCGATCGCGAAGCTCCACCAGCAGGTTCTGAAGGCGCTGCTCGAAAAGGGCCTGAAAGACCCGAAGACGCAGAAGCTGCGCAAGAAGCTCGCCGGCGAGTTCATGGAGCTGAAGCTGTCGCCGAAGATGTTCGACGCGCTCATCCAGCAGCTCCGCGACAACGTTGCCGAGGTCCGCAACCTCGAGAAGCAGATCATGACGATCTGCGTGCGCGACGCCGGCATGCCGCGCAAGGACTTCATCCAGACGTTCCCGAAAAACGAGACCAACATCAAGTGGCTCGACAAGCACATCCGCGCCAAGCGTAAGCACTCGGCGGCACTGCATCGGCTGCGCGAGGAGATCGAGCGGCAGCAGAAGAAGCTGCAGTCGCTGGAAGAGCGCGTGCACCTGTCGATCGCGGATGTGAAGGAGATCAACCGCGAAGTGGCGGTCGGCGAGGCGAAGGCGCGGCGCGCCAAGAAGGAGATGGTCGAGGCGAACCTGCGCCTGGTGATCTCCATCGCCAAGAAGTACACGAACCGCGGCCTGCAGTTCCTGGACCTGATCCAGGAAGGCAACATCGGCCTGATGAAGGCGGTCGACAAGTTCGAATACCGCCGCGGCTACAAGTTCTCGACCTACGCGACGTGGTGGATCCGGCAGGCGATCACGCGCTCGATCGCCGACCAGGC
>Ga0209382_10001329_pt1 | contig 39060 bp, 30 predicted proteins | sample SoiMetdeltSBSDD5_FD_187599 | JGI IMG/M metagenome (GOLD analysis project Ga0209382, IMG submission 187599) | Bulk soil microbial communities from a Populus tree surrounding site in Tennessee, USA - Soil MetaG P. deltoides SBSDD5 (SPAdes) (version 2) | ecosystem: Environmental > Terrestrial >... | reverse complement strand
GCGTCCGGGAACCGCGCGCTCGTCCGGGCCGAGGGCCAGCGTTCCAGCCCGGCCGCGGCCACGAGCACGATCGCGGCCAGGCCGAAGAGCGCGCGGGCGGCGCCGACGCCCGCGCGACCCGTGACCACGCGTCGCACCCAGGCCGCGAGACCCGCGGACAGACAGATCCACGCCAGGATGCGTGCCCAGAGTCCGGGCGCGCCCTCCGCCCACGTGCGGATGAAGAGGTTCGGGACATAGACGTTCCCGTCCGCGATCGCGCTGCGGGCCAGGAGCAGCGCGCAATCGTTGGCGGCATGGGGGTCGTTCCAGAGAGCCGCCGCCACCAGCGCGCTCCAGGCGGCGAAGGCCAGGAAGACGGCCAGCACACCGCGCCGGCCGGCGGCCGCCACCAGCGCCAGGGCGATCAGCGCCGCGGCGTAGGGAAGCGCGGGCATCACGTAACGCCCGAGGTTGCAGACGGCGCCGCTCCAGTTGTCGGCGGCGGCGACGGTCAGGTAGTAGACGAGGACGGGCAGGGCCCCCCGGCGCAGGACGCGCGCGGCCGCGCCGGGAAGGAAGAGCCCGCCCAGCGCGAAGAGATAGATGGGCACGTAGGGCAGGAGCCCGTAACGCGCGTCCAGGGACAGGCCGAAGAGCCCCTGCCCCCAGCGCGCGGAGCTGACGCCCGCCGGGCCCCAGGCCAGGTACAGCGCGTCCGGACGAACGCTGCCCGTGATGCCGAAGTTGTAGAGGGCGATCAGGAAGAGCGAGACCGCCTGCGGCGCCAGCAGCGCCATGAGCGTGCGCGCGGTGACGAGCTCGTCCACCATCTTCACGACCGCCATCGCCACCAGCAGCGCCCACACGGGCAGGAACTTCTGGTGCAGCCAGGGCAGGAAGGCGAGCAGCAGGCCCAGGGCCAGTGTCCCGCGCGCCGTTTCCGGTGGCCGCAGCAGGATCGCGCGCAGGGCGAGGGCGAGGGCGAGCGCCCCCAGCATCTCCGGGTAGAACTGGTACGAATAGAAGACGAGCGGCGGCAGGAGCGCGGTCAGGCCGGCCAGGGCCGCGGCCGCTCCCGGCCCCGCCCCGCCGTCGCGCGCGAGAAGGAACACGGCGGCCACCAGCGCCGCCGCCAGCGCGTTCCAGAAGACGACGGTCACGGCCAGGCGTCCGGGCGTGCCGCGCGCGAGGTTCAGGGCGCGGTCGATGCGCAGCACGGGCGCGAGCAGGAAGGACGGCCCGGGCGCGAGGACGGTGAAGACGCCGCCTTCCTTCCCGCGGATGGTCTGGCGCGTGATGCGCGTGGCCCGGATGGCGGACGCCCCCACCGCGCGCGGGCCGTGCGCGAGCGCCGCGACCATGCGGGCGGATTCGCGGACAAGGCCGCGCGCGGCGTCCGCGGCCGCGGAGACCAGCGGTCGCGGCGTCAGCATCTCCATGCCCGCGCTCACGCCCTCGACGTCGAGGGTGAGGCCGTGGCCGAGGGCCACCGCCATGCGCAGGGTCTTGGGCTCGTTGCCGGGATGGCCTTCCCAGCGCCGTGCGGACTCCGGCGTGAGCAGCGCGTAGGCCAGGAATGAGGCGAAGGCCAGCGAGAGGGCGCCCGGCGCGGGAAGGCGGACGCGGGGCAGATGCGCGGCCACCAGCGCGGCCAGGATCGCGGCATCCACGGCGATGGCGAGGTCCTGGCCGAGCGCGACGGGCAGCGTGAATCCGTAGGGATAGGTGGGCTGGATGGCCAACGAGACCAGGGCCAGAAGGGTCAGCGCCGGGCGAAGGTAGAGGACCGCGAAGGCGTCTCCCGCGGAGGCCAAGGCCTCCCCGAAGGCGATGCCTTCCGACCGCGCGCGCAAGGCGGCGAGCGCCACCCATGCCGTGGCTCCACCGGCGGCCCATGTCAATGCGTGTCGGGCGCAGCCGGCGACGTCCAACAAAGACAGCGCCTGTCCGACGAAACCCGGCAGGTCCAGCGTGGTGTGCAGCAGGAGCCCGACGGGCGTGTCCACGTCGCGGGCCAGGGAGTACAGGAGGAAGGGCAGGAGGGCTCGGGCGACTTGCGCGGCGCCGGATCGGCGCCCGGCGGCGGGCATCGGGCGATTGTAGTGTCCGGGGGCGAGGCCCGGCTATTCGATGCGCAAGGCCACGACGGGGTCGGCGGCGGCGGCGCGCCGGGCCGGCACGAGGGCGGCCAGCAGGACGACGGCGAGGAGCAACCCGCCTCCCGTCGCGAACGAGGCCGGATCGCCGGGCACGACCTCGAACAGCATCGACCGCAGGGAGCGCATCAACACGCCGGCGGCCGCGCCTCCGACGGCGATCCCGACCAGCCCCAGGTTCAGGCTCCGTCCGACGACGGCCTTGAAGATCCGCGAGGGGCTCGCGCCGAGTGCCGAGCGGACGGCCAGCTCGCGGCGGCGCTGGACCACCTCGTAGGAGATGACGCCGTACACGCCGAGCCAGGCGAGGCCGACCGCCATCAGCGCGAACAGGCCCGTCACCGTCACCGCCGTACGCGGCCGCGCGAGCTCCTTCGCGAGCTCCGCGTCCATCGTGGAGACGGACACCACCGCCGCCTGCGCGTCCTGGGCGCGGATGGCGGCGCGGAGGGCCGGGACCAGCGTCTCGGGAGCGAACCGCGTCCTCACGACGAGACAGCCAGGGTCGAAGAAGAAGAAGCTCGGGGCCGGGAAATACACGACCAGCCAGTTGCGGGTCAGCTCGCGGTAGCGCGTGTCCGCGGCCACGCCGACCACCGTCACCCAGGGGAAATCCGATGTGAGCCGCAGCCGCTTGCCGAGGGGGTCTTGTCCGGGCCAGTACCGGCGCGCCACGGCCTCGCTCACGACCGCGACTCCCGCCCCCGCGTCGCTGCGATCGGTCGCAGCAAGGCCGCGACCGCGGACGATCGGTATGCCCATCGTCTGGAAATACGACGGCGTGACCGGCTCCCAGCCCGCCCAGGGGTTCGTCTTCGCTTCCTCGGGAGTCTGTCCCTCGAAGACCATCCCGGAGCTGAGGCCGGTGGTTCCGGTGCCGGGGCCGGTGTGGTCGGTCGTGGCCGCGACCACGCCTGGGATCGCCGCGACACGCGCAAGAAGCTGCTCGTAGAAGGCGAGGCGCGCGGGCGCATCCGGGTAACGCAGCTTCGGGACGTTGATCCGCACCAGCTCGAGCCGAGTCGAATCGAAGCCGCGGTCGATGGCCTGGAGCCGGAGGAGCGACCGCGCGAGGAGGCCGGCGCCGACGGCGACGACCAGGGCGGCCGCGATCTCCGCGACGGTGAACGCGCGGAGAGCGCGCGTCCCCCTCTCGCCCCGCGTGGAGAGGCCGGACGACCCGAGAGCCGGGGCCTCGATCCGCCGCCGGCTCCACACCGGCGCGGTTCCGAAGACGAGGCTCCACACCAGGGCCGCGGCCACGCAGAAGGCCAGCACTCGGAAGTCGAGGGCGGCCTCGGCCAGGCGCGGCACGTCGCTCGTGCCCAGCGTGCGGGCGAGGCGGACGAAGACGCTGGCGAGGACGAGCCCGCCCGCCGCCCCCACCGTCCCCAGGAGAAGGCTCTCGGTGAGCGTCTGCCGCACGAGACGCGCGCGTGTCGCCCCCAGGGCGATTCGGACGGCGACCTCCTTCTTGCGATCGGAGGCGCGCATCAGGAGCAGCGCGGCCACGTTGACGCCGCCGATGGCGAAGACCAGGCCGGCCGCCCCGAACAGGAAGAGAAGGACGCGCCGCGTGTCGCCGAGGACGGTATCGGTGAGAGGCGCGACCTCGACCGGCATCGCCCGGGCCCAGGGGTCCCCCGGCCGCTCGGCAATCATCCGCGCGTGGAGCACGTCGAGCTCGGCCCGCACCTCCTCCCGCGAGCGGCCGGGAGCCAGGCGGCCGATGAGCTCGAACTGCGGAAGCGAGTCGGTCTCGATGTCGACGGGGTGCGCCAGCTCCTTGAAGAACGGGGCCACCGGGACCCAGGCATCCGTACCGAGCGGCAAGTCGAGACCGGCGGGCGCGATCCCGACCACGAGGATCGTGCGGCCGCCGCTCCACGTCAGCCGGCGTCCGACGAGCGCGGGGTCCGATCCGGCGAAGCGCCGCCAGAAGCGCGCGCTCACGACGGCCACCACGTCGGCGGCCTTCCGCTCGTCGGCTTTCTGGAGCCAGCGGCCGTAGAGCGGCGGGACGCGGCCGGTGACCGTGTCGAAGAAGCTGGCCGAGACGGGAGCCACCGTCACCACCGCCGGCGAGCCCTCACCGTCGAGGACGATCGTGTAGGTGTCGCTGTAGTCGATGGCGGCCAGCGCGTCCAGCGTGCGCGTCTCCTCGCGCCAGCGCAGGAACTCTGGGTACGCGATCGGATGCCGCGCCATGCCGCGGGCGGAGTCCTGCATCCAGATGCGCACGAGGCGGGCCTGGTCGTGGGCGAACGGGCGCAGCAGCGCCGCGTCCACGACGGCGAAGAGGGCGGTCACGACGCCGATGCCGAGGCTGAGGGTGAGAACGGTGACCGCGGCCAGGACCCGGCGCCCGCTCAGGCCGCGGAGCGCGTACCGGAGGTCCTGCCGGACGACGTCGAGCATCTGCACCGCCATGTGACGACGGCCAAGCCTAGGCGATGAAGCGCCGCTTGGCCAGGCCTTCACGCGTGCCGAGGGGTAGGAAGCCCAGCGGACTTCGCGCGTGGGGCATCCAAAGGGGCAGGTACAGGCGGGCCCGGCGCCGGGACACGATGAGGGCGGCGTGCGGGGGCAGCCGCGCCGCGTCGCGGGCGTCGACCTCGACCTTGACGAAGACGAGGTCGCGCGCGTAGTCGAGCGAAGCGCGCTCCCCCGCCGCCTTCAGGAGCGCGGCCAGCAGCAGGGCGGGCGCCACCTCCGGTCCGGCCACCCGCACGAGCACGTCCACGCCGTCGCGAAGCTCGGCCGCTTCCCTCTCGCCGGCGGCGAGCTGGGACACGAACGTGAAGAGGGCGGCCACGCGAGAGAGCCGGTCGCGGGCGTCGAGCGCGCGCAGGATGCGCGCGGCCGCGAGCACGACCCGCGCGTGCCGGGCCAGGGAGAGGCAGAGACGGTGGAGGGTACGGCGGCGGTGGAGATGGAAGGCGGGAGAAGCGACGGCCGTCCGCGGGACCGCGGCCCCGCGGGCGGCGGGGATCAGGCCGACTCCTCCAGGAGCTGCTCCAGGCCGTTGGTCAGCGCGGCGAAGTGGCCTTCCTGGATCTGGTGCGCGTAGGCGATGAGCAGGCGGACCTCCTCGTCGCTGAGGCTGTCCACCAGGTCGTGCGCGAGTTGCCGGACCTTGTCCATGCCCCTCCTCTAAGGCGTCAGACGCTCCAGGACCGGCCCGGGGCGGCGTGACGCAGGTACGACGCGAACCAGGCCACGCCGCGCTCGGCCGCGGCCAGACGCCGCGCGGCGGGCCCGCCCTGCTGCAGCTCCCAGACGTCGGGGGGCGCCCCCAGGAGCGCGAGCGAGCGCTCGAGGTCGCCGTCGTAGTCCACCCCGACCTGCTCGAGGGCGGCGCGGCACGCCGTCTCCACGGCCAGCCGGCAGGCCGTGGCCACCAGCGGCTCCGGCCGGCCCTCGTGATGCAGCAACCGCGCGATGCCCAGGCTGTTCCGGCAGTGGTCCCACAGCTCGTCCGGCCCGCGGTGGTCGCGACGGAAGGGAGGGGCGCTCAGGGCCATGTCGGTCGCCCTTAGCTGCACCCGCTCGTGGATCCGCAGTTGGAGCAGCGATAGCAGCTTCCGTTGCGGGTCATGATGCTGCCGCAGTAATGGCAGGACGGCGCGTCGGCCTGGCTGCGGAAGGTGACGCTGCTCGCGCTCGGCCGCTCCGCCGTCCCGGAGGACGCGGAAGCGGGACGCGGCGTCACCGGGCCCGTGCGCGGCTCCACCGCGGCCGTGTGGTCGTTCCCCTGTACTCCGACCGCCTGCGCCTGCTCGCTGGACAGGAACTTGGAGGCCAGCCACCGGAAGATGTAGTCGGTGATGCTCTTGGCGTAGGGGATGTCCGCGTTCTTGGTGAAGCCGCTCGGCTCGAAGCGCACGTGCGAGAACTTCTCGACCAGCGTCTCCAGGGGCACCCCGTACTGCAGCGACATCGAGATGGAGGTCGCAAAGGCGTCCATGAGGCCGGAGATGGTCGAGCCCTCCTTGGCCATGACCAGGAAGATCTCGCCCGGCTTGCCGTCCTCGTACATGCCGACCGTGATGTAGCCCTCGTGGCCGGCGATCGAGAACTTGTGGGTGATGGAGTGCCGCTCGTCCGGCAGCTTCTTGCGCGCCGGCCGCGCCTCGGTCGCGGTCCCCGCGGCGGCCGTGGGCGTCACCGTCACCTTCTCGTCCTTCGAGGTGCTGAGGGGCTGCGAGCGCTTGCAGCCGTCGCGGTAGACCGCGATGGCCTTGAGGCCGAGGCGCCAGGCTTCCGCGTAGGCGTGGGAGATGTCCTCCGGGGTCGCGTCCGCGGGCATGTTGACCGTCTTGGAGATGGCGCCGGAGAGGAACGGCTGCACCGCCGCCATCATCTTGATGTGGCCCATGTAGTGGATGGAGCGCTTCCCGTTGGCGGGCGGGAACGCGCAGTCGAACACGGCCAGGTGCTCGGCCTTGAGGTGCGGCGCGCCCTCGATCGTCTCCTTCTCGTCGATGTACTTGATGACGTCCTCGACCTGCCCCGCGCTGTAACCCATCCGCTTGAGCACGCCGGGCACGGACTGGTTCACGATCTTCATCACCCCGCCGCCCACGAGCTTCTTGTACTTGACGAGGGCGATGTCGGGCTCGATGCCGGTGGTGTCGCAGTCCATCATGAAGCCGATGGTTCCCGTCGGCGCCAGCACCGTGACCTGGCTGTTGCGGTAGCCGTTCTGCGCGCCGAGGCGGTAGGCCTCGTCCCAGATGGTGACCGCGGACTCCAGCAGCTCGCGCGGCACCTGGGTGGAGTCGATCATGTGCGCGTGCTGGCGGTGCTTGTCGATCACGCGCAGCATGGGCTCCGCGTTCTTCGCGTAGCCGGCGAAGGGACCCAGAGCGCCCGCGATGCGCGCGGACTGGGCGTAGGCCTCGCCGTGCATGAGCGAGGTGACGGCGGCGGCATAGGTCCGTCCGGCGTCGGAGTCGTAGGGCAGGCCGCGGTCCATGAGCAGCACGCCCAGGTTCGCGTAGCCGAGGCCGAGAGGCCGGTAGTCGTGGCTGTTCTGGTCGATGGCCACCGTGGGGTAGCTCGCGTTGTCGACCAGGATCTCCTGGGCCGTGATCACGGTCCGGCAGGCCGCCCCGAAGGCCTCCACGTCGAACTCGCCGTCCGCCTTCACGAACTTCATGAGGTTGAGGGAGGCCAGGTTGCAGGCGGTGTCGTCCAGGAACATGTACTCCGAGCACGGGTTGCTGGCGTTGATGCGCGCCGTGTTCGAGCAGGTGTGCCAGTCGTTGATGGTGGTGTCGAACTGCATGCCCGGATCGCCGCACTGCCAGGCCGCGTCCGCCATCATCTTCATGAGGTCGCGCGCGCGGTAGGTGTCGGCCACCTGGCCGCCGCCCATCACGTACTTCGTCTGCCACTCGCGGTCCTCCAGCACCGCGCGCATGAACTCGTCGGTCACGCGCACGGAGTGGTTCGCGTTCTGGAAGAACACGGAGTCGTAGGCCCCCCCGCGCACGTTGAAGGAGCCGTCGTAGCCGGCGTCGATGAGGGCCCAGGCTTTGCGCTCCTCGTCCGCCTTGCAGGTGATGAACTCGGTGATGTCGGGATGGTCGGTGTTGAGAATGACCATCTTGGCCGCGCGGCGCGTCTTGCCGCCGGACTTGATGACGCCCGCGAAGGCGTCGTAACCGCGCATGAAAGAGACGGGCCCGGAGGCGGTGCCTCCGCCGGCCAGCGGCTCCTTGGAGGAGCGGATGGACGAGAGGTTCGATCCCGTGCCCGAACCGAACTTGAAGAGCATGCCCTCCGTCTTGGCCAGGCCGAGGATCGAGTCCATCGTGTCCTTGACGGAGTTGATGAAGCAGGCGGAGGCCTGCGGGTGCGGCTCGATCCCGACGTTGAACCAGACCGGGCTGTTGAAGGCGGCCTTCTGCTGGACGAGCAGGTGCGTGAGCTCGTCCGAGAAGCTGGCGAGGTCCTCGGGGGTCGCGAAATAGGCCTGCTTCTCCGCCCAGGCGGTGATGGTGTCCACCACGCGCGAGATGAGGCCGCGCACGCTGCTCTCCCGGTCGGGAGAGCCCATCTGCCCGCGGAAGTATTTCGAGGCCACGATGTTGGTGGCGGTCTGGCTCCAGGTCGCGGGAACCTCGATGCCGTGCTGCTCGAAGACGGGCTGGCCGCGCTCGTCGTTGATCACCGCCGAGCGGTGCTCCCAGGTCAGCTCGTCATACGGATGTCGTCCGGGCTTGGTGAAGTACCGGGCGAAGGTGAGGCCTTTGGAGGTCGCGCCTTTGTGGGCTCGGGGCTCGGGCTTGTTGTTCTCGATGGGGTGAGTGGACATGTACGCCTCCGAAGGTCGATTCCGAGTTCTATCCCTCGCCCGGGTCTCCCCGAGCGCGATCCGCTCTTGGTGACGAGTGGCGAGATAGTGCGCCCGTCGCCGAAGGCTGTCAAGAGGAAAGTACAACAGGTAGTGGGGGTCGGGCAGCCGGGCAACAACCCATTGTCGTCGAAGGGACGACGACATGCAAGTGATGGAGACGCCGGGATTTGGGTCTGCGGGGAGCTTAGCTCGGGCCCGGGACGGAATAGGTCTCTTCGTGGAAGGGCCGGAATCCGCGGGAGACGTAATTGGGGAGGGCGGCGGGATCGTCCAGGGAGCAGGTGTGGAGCCAGACCCGGCGCGCGCCGAGGGACCAGGCGCGCTCCACCGCTTCCGTCAGGAGGTGCTTGCCCAGCCCCCGGCCGATGAACTCCGGAAGCAGGCCGAAATAGGCGATCTCCACCGAGCCGTCGGGGGCGGCATTGAGCTCGAAGTATCCGGCGGGGGCGGCCCGGACGGTCAGGAGCCAGAGGGAGACGGAGGGGCTGGAGAGATGGGCGCGGATCTCGTCGTCCGTCCAGCCCAGGCGGTCCACCCAGCGATAGGCGCGCCCCACCTCCGCATACAGGTACCGGTAGAACGAGGCCGGCGCGCCCTCCACGCGCTCGACCCGCGCGTCCGCGTCCGCGCGCCGCGCGGGCCGGAGATCGCCCGGTGCCGTCATCTCGAGGTACGTGCGCTTGACCTCGACGTTGCGCGAGCCCGCCATGGGAGGCAGAGCATATCGCGGGCCGCCCCCGGCGCCAGGCACGTCTTTTTGCTTGACCCTCGAACGCGTTCGACGGTCTATGGTGGCGTCGTGGGGCGTGAGGAGGCGCGATGAAGCGACGGGACGTGGTCATGGCCGTCGGTCTGTTGGCGGCGTCCATGGTGGGGACGGGTACGGTGTTCGCGGATCAGGCGCACGACCACGCCAGTTGTCCGCATCGGCCGGCGGATGCGCACGCGGCCGGCGTCGACCACCGACACGACGAGACGACGGGCATGGCTCCGGACACGTCGGTCCATCACTTCGAGATCACGGGTCGCGGCGGCGTCATCCGGCTGGAAGCGGCGAGCGCGACGGACGAAGCGGGGCGCGACCAGGCGCGCGGTCATCTCCAGCACGTCGCCCAGGCCTTCGCCGCCGGCGACTTCTCGATGCCGATGTTCATCCACGGTCAGGTTCCACCCGGAGCGTCGACGATGACGCGACTGCGGGATGCCATCCGCTATCGCTACGAGCCCACGGATCGGGGCGGCCAGATCACGATCGACACGTCGAATCGCCAAGCCCGGAGGGCGATCCACGACTTCCTGCGCTTCCAGATCCAGGACCACCGCACGGAATGACGGCGCGACCCGCGTAAGATCGATGGCCATGGCCGCGGGGATGCGTCGCGCGGGAGAGGTGGCCCGGCGGGCGGGCGTCAGCACCGACACCATCCGGCACTACGAGCGCAAGGGCCTGCTCCCGCGCGTCCGGCGCTCGCCGAACGGGTACCGCGAGTACCCGGAGGGAACGGAGCAGGCAGTGCGGCTGATCCGCAACGCGCTGGCCGTGGGGTTCTCGCTGGAGGAGCTGTCGCGGATCCTGGCCGCGCGCGCCCGCGGCGAAGCGCCGTGCCGGACGGTGCGCGCCCTCGCCGGCGAGAAGCTGCGCGCGATGGAGGACCGCCTGGCGGAGCTGCAGGACGCGCGCGACCGCCTGCAGGCCGTGCTCGCGGACTGGGACGCGCGCCTCCTGCGCACGCCCGCGGGCCAGCGCGCGGGGCTGCTCGAGGCGCTGACCGGCCTCGTCGAAGAGGGCGCGCCGCCACCGTTCCTGTCCCCCGAGCTGCGACGGGGGAAGCGCCGCTAGTCCGCGAGCCCGCCGAGAGCCGCGCTCGCGGCCAGGCGCGCCGCCGAGCAACCGCTTGACATCCAGTGCCACGGTGTACTATTACTGTAATACAGTGACACCCGAACGCGGCCTGCGCGTCGATCCGGCGGCGGCGGCGCCCCTCTGGAGCCAGATCGAAGAAGGCGTGCGCCGGCTGGTCGCGTCGGGCGGGCTGGCCGCGGGCGCGGCCGTTCCCTCCGTCCGCGATCTCGCGCGCGATCTCCGCGTCAACCCGGCGACCGTCTCCAAGGCCTATCAACGCCTGACCGACGCCGGCGTGCTCGAGGTGCGCCGGGGGGACGGCACGTACGTTTCGGCCAGCGCGCCCGCGCTGTCGCGCGGGCAGCGGTCGCGTGCCCTGCGGGAGGCCGCCCTGCGCTATGCGAGCCTCGCCGCCACCTCGGGCGCGAGCCGTGACGAGGCCCTCGACGCGCTGCGCGCGGCCTGGAGCGAGCTGATGCGCGGCCGGAAAGGAGAGCCGGCGTGAACGCGGGCACCGAAGTCCTTCCGCTGTCGTGTGAGCACGTGTCGATCCGCTACGGGCGGACGCGGGTCATCGACGACGTGTCTTTCGCCGTGCCCGCGGGATGCGTGTACGCGCTCCTGGGCCGCAACGGCGCGGGCAAGTCCTCGCTGGTGCGGTGCCTCGTCGGGCAGCAGCGGGCGACAGCGGGACGCGCCGTCCTCTTCGGCGGCGACGTCTGGCGCGACCGCGCGGGCTTGATGGCGCGCGTCGGCCTGGTGCCGGAAGAGCCGGATGCGCCGCCGGAGCTCTCCCCCGCCCGGCTCCTGGCCCTCACCGGCCGCCTGTACGACCGCTGGGACGAGGCGGGGACGCGCGAGCGCCTCCGCCGCTTCGCGATCCCGATGGAGACCCCGTTCGCGCGGCTCTCCAAGGGACAGAAGGGCGCGGTGCAGCTCGCGCTGGCCCTGGGGCACGCACCGGAGCTGCTGATTCTCGACGACCCCACCCTCGGCCTCGACGTGGTGGCCCGCGACCAGGTGTTCCGCGAAGTCATTGGCGAGCTGGCCGACCGCGGCACGACCATCCTGATCACCACCCACGACCTCGCCGCCATCGAGGGCATCGCCGACCGCGTGGGAATGCTGCGCGAGGGCCGCCTGGTCCTGGACGAGCCGCTGGAGGCGATGAAGGAGCGCTTCGCGCTTCCCCTCGAGCGCATCTTCGCCGAAGTCACGAGCGCGAGCGTGGGAGGGGCGCGATGAGCGAACGCGTGGCCGTAAGGGGCCTCATGGCGATCGCGGTCCGCGAGGTGTCCGAGCGCGCCGCGCTCCTGGGCGTGGCCGTCTTCCTGGCCGTCGTTCCCTTCGTCGCGCCCTGGATGGGGATCGGGGACCGCCCTCTGCTCGGGGCGTTCCTGGGCACGGTGATGGTGTTCGCGGCCGCGGCCCTGACCGGCTCCTCCGTCGTCGCCCGCGACCTCGCCGAAGGGCGGCTCGGCTTCTTCCTCTCCCGCCCCGTGCCCTGGTGGTCGATCTGGGGCGGCAAGATGCTCGCGGCGCTGGTCCTCACTTTCGCGGCCGGGATGATCGTCCTCGGGCCCAGCACGCTCGGGGGTGAATGGAGCCTCCCCGCCGGCGGCTGGTGGGCGATGATCCTCGCCCCCGGACTCGTCGCGCTGATCGGGATCGCCCACGCGCTCGCCGTCGCCTACCGGGCGCGTAGCGCATGGTTCGCCCTGGACCTCGCGATGGCGGCCGCGCTCGGCTGGCTGGTCGCGCGCACGTTCCGCGGGCTGATGGCGTGGGGCGTGTACACGGGCGGTGTCGACTTCGTGGCCCCCGCGGTCTGGATCCTCGCCTTCGCGGTGACGGCGGCGGGCGCCGCCCAGGTGGCACGGGGCCGCGCCGACATCCAGCGGAGCCATCGGATCCTCGCCATCGTGATCTGGTCGGTTCTCACCCCGGCCGTGGTCGCCTACGCCGCCTGGGGGATCTGGATCTCGCGCTTCGCGCCCGCCGATCTCCGAACGGTCGTCTCCGCCTGGCCATCGTCCGATGGATCGTGGATCGTGGCCACGGGCCGAGCGCGATGGCCGCGCCCCGAGACGTTCACGCCCACGGTGCTGATGGACGCCCGCGGCCAACGGTTCCTGCGCGTCGCCACCGCGCGATTGGAGCAGGGGCCGGTCTTCTCCGAGGACGTCACGCGAGCGGTCTGGGTCGTGGATGCCTGGACGGACTCGCCCCGGCTGATGGCCGCCGACCTCCGCTCGACCCCTCCCTCGGTGTCCCGCGTCCCCCTTCCCGTCCCTCCCGGTGCGGTGGCCGGTGTCGCGCTCTCCGCGGACGGGGAGAACGTCGCCGTCGTCCAGCGGAGCCAGGCGACCGTGTTCAAGCTCGGGTCCTCACAGGCCACCGTCACCGCGCCCGTGCGCGCGGCCTGGTGGCGTCCGATCGTCTTCGATCGCGATGGCCGGGCTCACATGATGAGCGGACCGGCGGAGCCGTTCTCTCCCGGGAACCTCGCGGTGACGGTTCTGGATCCGGCCACGCGGAAAGTGGCGACGACCGGACAGATCCCGACGCGCGGCCACGCCGGCGAGCGGTGGGGACCCGGCGCGGCACGCGTGGCCGTGGGCGATTCCCTGGGGCCGCGTCGTCCGAGCCTCACGCTGCACGACGGGTCGACGGGGGACCTCATTGCGACCCTCGTCCCGGAGGGCAGTGCCGGCCAGATAGCGGTCACGTTCATGCGGGACGGCCGGCTGGCCGTCGTCGAGCACGGCCGCCGCATCGTCCTTCGCGTGTTCTCGACCGAAGGCGAGGAGTCCCTGTCGCTCGAGATCCAGCCCACCTTCGGTTGGGCCCGGCTGGCCGAGGTCGCACCGGGCGTGCTCGCCGTGGAGCTGCCATTGCCCGGGAAGGCGGGCTCCGATTCCGTCCTGGTGGACGTGTCCGCCGGGCGCGTGCTGCGGCGCGAGCGTGGTCTCCGGCCGGCCTCGTTTTCGTACCCCTTCGGAACCGAAGCCGCGGACGCCGGAGGCCTGTTCATCGACGACCGGGGGGCCCTCGTGCGCATGGACGTGGCCACCGGTCAGCGGCGCGTCGTCCTCGGCGGGCATTAGGACCCGGTCGCGATCACCCGTTCTAGAACGGGTGAAGTTCAGCGTACGCGCAACAGGCCGGGCCGGACGGGCACCGCCAACGGAACGCGCACGAAGCGCGCGCTCACCTGCGGGAACGTCACCTCGCCGACGCCGTGCCGCGGGTCGCGGAGGAGGGACAGGGTCGCGTCGGCCAGGCTGGCCCGGGCGGCCACCGGCGTCCAGCTCACCCCGTCGCTCGAGACCTCGACCGGCGGCGGGTCCAGCCACGGCGCGTCCGACACCTCGAACACGACGGACTCGACAGGGCGCGGCGCGTCGAGATCGGCGACCACGTGGGTCGCCGTCCACCACGTGGGCACGCCGGTGCCCGGTTCGGGCACGCGCGCCGCCGGCCCCGAAGGCACCTCGTACACGCGCTCGTCACCGGACGCGAAGGCCACGGGCAGGGCCAGCGCCTCGCGGCCCACCACGTGCCGCACGTCGAGCGCGCGCAGGAGGCGAAGCGCGTCGTCGCCGGCGGGCGCGGCCAGCAGCTCCATCTCCCGCGTGTACGGCCGTGGCATGAAGCCGGAGTCGCCGTTGACGAGCGGACGCCAGTGCGCGGCGGCGTCCAGCATGACGTCGGTGTCCCGCTCGCTGAGGGGAACGGCCACGACCGCACCCGGGCGCCCGGCCAGCCAGCGCGCGGTCTCCGAGGCCGCGGGCGCGGGCGCGTAGCGGATCGGCACGTTGCTCGACTCCACCAGGAAGAGGGCGAGGACGACGAGGGCCATCCGCCAGCGGCGGGCCAGCGCGAACCCGGCCAGCACGGAAAGGGCGAGGACGGGGACGAGCGAGAACCGCGACAGCGCGCGCACGCCGCGCACCAGTACGAGGTGCTCGTGCAGGAAACGGTAGGCCGCCGTCTCCGGGCCGAGCGAGAAGACGACGGCCACGAGCGAGGCGGTCACGGCGAGGGCGCGGTAGCGCCGCGGGGCGGAGGCAAGGCCGATCAGGCCGCAGACGAGGACGGCGAGGCCCGGGAACAGCGTGTCCTGCACCACGGCCGGATCGAGGTGCTTCTGCGTCACCGGGCCGTAGAGGCGCGTGCCCGCGGCGGCGTAGGACTCGAGCGTCGTCGCATAGCTGGCCACGTCCGCGATCGTGAACTCCACGCCCTCGAACGCGCGCATGCGCAGGTAGGGACGGACGATCGGGGCCAGGAGGACGCCGGCCAGGGCCAGGCCCAGCGCGAGCCGGCCCGCTTCGCGTGGGCGCAGGCCGCCGAGGAGGGCCAGGGCGACGGCCACCGCGACGACGAGGGCGGCGATGGCGCCGAGGTAGACGGACGACAGGCCCTGCAGCGCGAGCAGCAGCCCGACGAGGGCGGCCCGGCCCAGGGTGCGCCGCTGCCAGAAGCGGTCGAAGGCGAGAAGGACAAAGGGCAGGAAGAGCGTCACCTGCGCGTGGAGGTGGGCCAGGCGGATCCAGCGATGCGCGCCCGCGGCGAAGAACGCGCCCGCCACGAACGCGGCCAGCCGGTCGCCGCTCTCGCGGCGGACGAGGAGCTGGACGCCCAATCCCGAGACGAGGAGGCTCAGGAGGAGGACGACGTTGTAGGCCAGCACGGGCCCGCCCAGGGACTGGAAGGGCGCGCCGAGGACCGCGGGCACGAGCAGGTTCTCGGAGAACGCGAGCGTGTCGGGCAGCGGGTGGAAGATGGGGGCCTGGAACAGGCGGCCCGGGGCGTGGGCCAGGGCGTGGGCGTCCCAGGCCAGGATCCACGCGTTGAGCCGTCCGTCCGGCCGATCCATGACGCCGAGGCCCGCGAGGTCCGTGACCAGGGGCCAGCTCATCAGCGCGAGGAGCGCCGCGTACCCCGCGAGCGACCAGCCGATCTCGCCGCGCGTCACCGGCGAGGCCACCGGAGGCGGACGCGGCACGTCCCAGGGCGTTCGCCACAGCAGCGCGCCCACGAGCACGGCGGCGGCGATCGCGAGCGCGTCGATCCCGAGCCACCAGGCGCGTGCGATCGGCGGTCCGAGATCGCGCGGGAGCAGGATCTCGTCGTAGCGGCCGGGCCGTCCGTCCCCCTCCGGCCACGTCCAGCCGAGCCGGATGCGGGGACCGGGGCCGGTACGCGTCAGCACCACCTCGGCCCGGTGCGGCCCCTCCGCGATCGGCACGTCGGCGCCGCCCACCAGCGGGTCGCCCTCCGCTCGCAACACCACGCGGCCGTCCAGGGTGACGGTCACCTCGCCCCGTCCGCCCGCCCACAGGCGATAGACACCGGAGCGCGGCGCCCGTAGCTCGCCCTCCCAGCGCAGCGTCCACTTGCGCGCGGCGGGCAGATGGCGGAGATCGGGACCGGCGGCGTCGATCGCGCCCATCGGGGACGATCCGATCGGCCCGCGCGGGTCGGACACCGACGCCGTCAGCCCCGCCGCCGGCCGCAGGGCGACGAGGACGGCCAGCGCGGCCAGCACCGCGCCCAAGGCCATCAGCAAGGGACGCAGCGGGCGACGCGGGCGCGGACCGCCGCTGAGCGCGGCCAGCACGGCCAGGATCACCGCGGGCCCGGCCAGGGTGAGGGCGCGGACGTCGACCAGGGGGCGCGCCCACACCGGCGGCCAGCGCAGCACGGCCAGCACGATCAGCCCGACCAGGACGGCGACGCCGGCGCGCGCGATGGTGGAGAGGAGCCGCCTCACGGGCGGAGGCGCCGGCGTCCGCGCGGACGGATCACGCGCTCTGGTTCGTGAGAGAGCGGTGCCGCCGGAGGAGGGCCACGATGACGACGAGCCAGAGGGCGATGAGGCCCAGGTTCACGACGGCCATGCCGCGAGACGGCACGGCCGCGGCCGTGGCCGCGAAGACCAGGACGGCGGACAGGACGTCCCCCGCCCGGACGAAGAACGTGTCGATGGCCTGCTTGGCCTTGTACTTCTCCTCGCGGCGGGTCGGCAGCCACAGCATCTGGCGCCCCGTGTTCATCACGGAGTAGTCGGCCGCGTTCTCCGTCATCTTGGCCCACCGGATGACGCCGATGCCCGCCCCCGCCGCGATCATGGAGTTGCCGCCCAGCGCCACCAGGGGCATGGCCAGCAGGACGCCCGGCATGCCGAAGTACTTGACGATGCGCGAGACGACCAGGGCCTGCAGCAGTACCACCAGGACGTTCTGGTAGAAGCCGAAGGAACCCAGCACGCTTCCGATGTAGGCGGTGCGGTCGATGGCCGGGTTGGCGGCCACGGCCGCGTCCGCGGCGCGCACCACCGCGGAGTTCCACACGAAGTTGCCGTTGGTGTTCACGAGGTTGAGGATCACGATGAGCACGGCGATGAGGCGCAGGTAGGGATTCGCGAACACGAGGCCGAAGCCTCCGCCGGGCGGGATGGGCGCCTCCGCGGTCGACGCCGCCTCCGCGCGGCGCTTCACCTCGCGCGCCTGGATGAGCGCGTAGAGCACGAGCTGGACCAGGAGCAGGCCGGCCGCGATCTGGAGCATGAGGGCGGGGCGCACGCCCGCCTCGAACAGGATCTCCGAGAGCTTGGAGCCCAGGGGCGCGCCCAGGGTGGCCCCGATGGCGACGATGGGAAAGAGGCGCTCGCCCGCGTCGCGGCGGTAGAGGTCGTTCGCGAAGGACCAGAACTGGGCCACCGCCGAGTTGTTGAAGATGCCGACCCAGATGAAGTAGGCCAGCGCCACCAGCTTCGGGTTGCCTCCGAAAGCGGCGCTGAACACCTCCAGGTTGAGCACGAAGAACAGCGTCACCCCGAAGATGAGCTTGGCCCGGTTGGCCCGGCTCGCGAACCAGCTGTAGGCGGGCACGAACCCCAAGAGCACGACGGCCATGGCCGCCGAGGCGTAGGACTGCACGGCGGCGCCGCCGGTGGAGAGGATGACCGCGTCACGGACGGTGCGGATGATGTAGTAGCTCACGAAGAGGGCGAGGAGGTTCAGGAACATCAAGAGGACGGTCGCGCCCTCCCCGGCCCGGACGTCGCTGAAGACGCGCAGAGCACGGTCGAGCACCCCCGGTCGATCGGCGGGCGGCGCCCCGGCTTCGGCCGACATCATTCCTCCCGTTCCACGCCCACCACGCTCGGACCGCGCAGGTAGACCTCGACCGCCTTTTCCCAGGCCGCGGACGCGCCCTTCGTGCGGATCCGCACCACCGTGTAACCCGCCGCCGACGGAACCTCGATCTCCGGGCGCGCCGACGTGCGGGCGTCAGTCCGGCGCCGGCGCGCGCCCGTGTCGTTGTCGAAATCGAACCAATCGTACTCGTAGCCGGTGGCGCGCCCCAGGCCCGCCTCCTCGCCCAGGTTGCGGAAGCGCAGCGCGGACCCGCCGCCCGCGCTCACCACCGCGAAATCCGCCAGCGGGTTGAGCTGGCCAAAGCACCAGGCCACCACCTTGTCGCGCCGGCGCCGGAGCACGTCCGCCAGGTGGGCCTCCGCTTCGGGGTCGGTGAAGCCGCCGGTGTGGACGATCGCGCGCACGGCCTCGTCCGAGAAGCGCGACACGATGCGGCCGGCCCAGAAGGCGTCCGCGGCCTGCATTCGCTCGAAGGCGGGATTGGGGTACTCGGGACGCCAGTCCGCGGGCGAGAAGAAGTCCGCATCGATGCGCCCGATCTCCGGGAACACGCGATAGCGCGCCCGCCGCCAGGGCCGCTCCCACCAGCCCAGGGTCACCGCGGAGCGCAAGCCGGGACCAAGCTCGAGGATGTACTCGTTGCCCGCGCGGGGGTTCTGCCCCGAGATCTCCTTGCGCGCGTTGGACCCGCTGCCCAGAGCGGAGGAGAAGTCGATCAGGTGATGCCGGACGTAGTGCCGGCCTCCCTCTTCGACGTGGACGTCGAGGCTGTTGATGGCGCGCGAGTCGTCGTGGTTGAGCCAGGCGCTGAACACGCGCAGGCCGCGCAGCTCCCGGCGGTCCTGGTGCGGAAAGACGTCGTTGGCGTCGTCGCCGCGCGTGCCCAGGTACTCGAAGGGGCCGACGGGCTCGCCGGCCAGGCGACGGCTGGCCACCACCCGCACCGCCCCGTCCGCCCGGCGCGCCGCGCGCCGCAGGCTCTCGTCGAGGTCCGCGTGCGTCATCTCCCGCTTGTGGCCTCCGCGCAGGGTGAGGCGGGTGCCGGGCGCGATGCGCAGCTGGTCGCGGCGCAGGTAGCCCACGTAGTTGTCGGGCACGTTGTAGCCGAAGGCGTGGAAGAACTTCGCGCCGATCACGTCCGCGGCCGTCGAGAGGTTCGGCCAGTCCTGGGGGTCGAGCTTGATGAAGTAGACCTCGCCGCGGGAGTCGCGGATGGTGAAGCCGGGGGTGATGCCGCCGGACTTGGCCGCGATGACGGTGACGGGCGAGTCCAGGTCGGGCCCGACCGGCCGGTCCGGTCCCCGCACCAGCTCGGGCAGGTCCAGGACCCGCGCGCCCATGCGGTTGGTGAACCAGCTCGAGTCCGGGACCTCGCCGAGCGTGTTGACGTTGACCGCGGGAGGGGTCCGTCCGGAGGGGCGGGCGGTGAAACTGCGGGCGATGACGTCGTAGATCGTGCTCAGCTCCAGCCGGCGCGGACGCGGCACGTCCGCGGTGTCGTCGTCGCGCCGCACGGGGTCGTCGGGCAGGAAGTGCTGGGCCCCGACGGGTCGCGGGCCGAGCGCGAGCAGGCTCGCCGCCATCAGGAAGGCGCCGGCCGTCCGCCGACGAGCCCGCATCAGAACGACGACCCCAGGCGCAGGACGGCCCGCGTGCCTTCGCGGCTGAACGCGGTGTCGAAGTGCAGCACGGTCGCGTCGGACGTCTTCAGCCGGAAGCCGAAGCCCCAGTCGTGCTCGAGGTCGCGGAGGGAGAGGCCCTCGTCCGTGGTGAACACGCGGCCGGCGTCGGCGAAGAGGGCCAGCTCCAGGGCGGGCCAGGCCTCCCAGCGATACTCCGCCTGGCCGAGCACGACCTTGGTGCCGCGGAAGCGATAGGTGTGGAAGCCGCGCAGGTCGTGCCCGCCCCCCAGCGTCTCCTGGAAGTAGAAGGGCACGACGCTGCCCGCCGCCGCGTGATCGGACGACACGCGCGCGCGCAGGGCCACCACGCGCTGGCGCGAGCCGACGGGGAGGAAGGCTCGCGCGTCCGCGGAGAAGCGGTCGAACCGGTACGACGAGGAATCGAGGTCGTCGAAGGCGTCCCACCCCGCGGCCAGCATCGCCCCGCGATGGGGAGCGCCCGGCTCGTCGCGCCCGTCGAGGAGGACGGAGGCCCCCCAGTGGACGAAGTCGGGCTGGCGCGTGAGTCCGGGCGCGGTGGTGTCGTCGAAGCGGGCCTGCGTCACCGGCGACCTCTCGTCGCTTCCGGGGCCGATGAACACCTGCTTGATCCCCGCGCGCACGCGAAAGCCGAGGCGGGGACTGGGCTGGTAGCCGGCGACGCCTTCGTAGGTCGCGTGCTGGTAGAGGAAGGTCGTCCGCGCCGAGGCCAGCGAATCGCCGAGGCCGTAGAAGGCGGTGCGCGGCTCGTGCAGGTAGCGCAGGGAGGCGTAGGCCGTGAAGCGGGGGCCGGTCGCGCGCAGGTCCCCGAGCTCGTAGACGTCGTCGCCGCGCGTCGAGCGAGGGGGGAAGCCGCGCCCGCGATGGGGCAGGCGGCCGAGCTCGACGTCGTAGAACTCGTACTTGCGCAGCGAATAGAACGCGGAGGCCTCGACGTCCAACGGCGTCCCTCCGATCGCGGGCCGCCACAGCCGCAATCCGGCCGCGGGCTGCGAGCCGCGGGCGATGTTCTGGACGCGCGGATAGACGCCGGCCAGGTTGAGGTCCAGGAGGCTCGGCCGCTCCGCCTTCTCGATGGTGAGCAGCGTGCGCTCGATCCGTCCGGGGCGGCGGGGAGCGAGGCGCTCGCGCTTGCTGCGCCGCAAGGCGCGCCAGCGCTCCTCGCGGGTGTCGGGCTCGACCGCCTCCGCGCTCGCGTCGCGGGCCGGGGTCTCCCCTCCCGCGTTCTCGGCCGCGGCCGCCCGCCCCGCCATCAGGGCCAGCGCGGCGGCGAGGGCGATGGGGGCGGAGGAGCGGCCAGCAGCCGCCATCAAGCGGCGGGCCCCGCGGCCGGCTCCAGGGCGGGTGCGGGATGGGATCCGGATGCGGCCTCCGGCTCGCAGCCGTAGATGCGGGTGAGGCGGTCGCGCGAGACGAGCGAGCGGTCGAGGATCTCGAGCAGCCAGCGCGCCTGCACGGCCAGGTAATCCATCGCCATCGCGAAGTTGTCCTCGAAGACGTCGATGAGGTACTGCATGTTGGCCTGGAGCGCAACCACGGGCGTCTCCGTCACCGCGGTGAACCAGCGCGGCATCTCCGCGACGGCGTCGAGGGAGCCGAGCACGATTCCGGGACCGGCGGCGAAGTCGTGCCCGCGCGACGAGGTGCAGCGGATGGATCCGCTCACGATCATCGACCCCCAGCCCGTCGTCTCTCCCTCGGACCACAGCCGCGTGCCCGGCGGCATCCGCACCTCGGTCAGGCCGCGCGCGAGCTGGCCCAGGGCGCTGATGCTGGCGTTCAGGAACACGGGCGACTTCCGCAGGAGGAAGATGCGCTCCACGAGGTCCAGCTCCCGCGAGGGCGTGGGCGGCCCTGCCGTCGAGGGCTGGAGCAGGAAGACGGACGCCGGGTACTTCACCAGGTGCTCGACGATCTGGACCGAGACCTCGCGCAGCACGTGCTGGAGGATCGCGAAGTGCTCGTCGAAGATCTCGATGAGCGTGTCCGCGCTCAGCTCGAGGGCGATGGTGTCCGTCTCCGCCACCGCGCCCAGGCCGCGCTCGTCGCGGGCGAGGACGTGGAAGGGCCCGACGGCGAGGCCGGGCCCGGCATGGCCGATGACGCGCCCGCCCCGGGTGAGATGGATCCGACCCTCGACCGGGAAGTAGAGCGCGCCCGGGGCCTCGCCCTCGCGCAGCAGCACCGATCCCTTGGGGAAGAAGCGCTCGCCGATCTGCTCCGCCACCAGCGCGAGCTGCGGCCCGGTGAGGGTGCTCACCATGGGCAGCCGCTTCAGCAGGAGCACGCGCTCGACGGGGCCGGAGATCCTCTGCTCGTGGCCGAGCAGGCGGCCGTCATCGAGCATATTGGAGCCTCCCCGGGGCGTTGCGCAGCAGGCCCAGCGCGCGCTCGACGACCCGTAGCAGGAACAGGCCGGCCCCGCGCTCCGCGCGCACCGCCTCCAGCCGCGGCTGCAGGGCGGCCAGGCCCAGCTCGCCCACGTGGTAGACGGCCAGGCAACGCACGGTCTCCCCCGGCTCCTCGATGAGGCGCGCGAGGAGGTCGTCGTAGGCGAGGGGGGTCGCGCGGTAGAAGGCCCCCGCGCGCAGGAGCCGCGTCCGGTCCGGCACGTCGTCGACGAGGGCGAGGATGGCGTCGCGCAGCGGGGGCTGGACCAGGTTCTCCAGGAGCTCGCGGCTGCCCGCGCGCACCTTCGCGCTCGAGCTGCGAAGTCCGCGGTAGATCTTCTCGAAGTCCTCGCCGCGGTACTGGAGGCCGAGGAGGCGGAAGAGGCGCTCCAGGGCGTGCGACTCCTTGTCACGCAGGAGCGCGATCAGCAGCTCCTGGCCCGGCGTGGCCCGCCGGGCGTCCGCGGCCGCGCCCTCCTGCAGCACCGTCCGCCAGTAGATCAGGCGGAAGATCGCCTCCAGCGTGCGCTCGGTGCCGGCGTGCAGGACCGTGCGGTCGAGCGGCAACCCGGGGTTCTCCGCGGCCAGGCGGCCCAGGCCGCGCAGGATCTTGTAGCGCACCATCCCGTCCTCTTCCTGCACGACCTGGCGCAGGAGGAGGGGCGCCGCCTCCTCAGCCGGGAAGCGGCTGATGGTGCGCGGCACGTGGCTGCGCACCTCGTGCGGCAGGTGGGGATCGCGCAGGGCCTCGTCGAGGTCGGCCAGGGCCGGTGGCCCGATGGCGACGAGGGCGGCGCGCGCGACCGGGCGCAGGTGGGTCGAGGCCAGCATGGGCAGGAGGGCGGGCACGAAGGAGGGGAGCCGCAACGCCCCCATGGCCGTGGCCGTCTCCGCCTGCACGCCCTCGTCCGGATCCTCGGCCAGGCGCAGCAGCAGGGGCTCGAAAGCGGGGACGGGGACGTGCTGGGCGCCCATGGCCGCGGCCAGGGCGGAGCGGCCGGTCGCGGACGGGCTCTTCATCAGCGCGTCGAGCGCGACCTGGGCGTCGTCCGTCATCCAGCCCCCGGAGAGGAGTCCCATGAGCGCGGTCGCGGACACCAGCGGGTCGGGGTCGGAGGCGGCGCGCCGCAGCAGCGATTCGTCGGGCGTGACCGTCGTGCGCGCGCGCAGGGCGGCCGCGCGCACCTGCGCGTCCTCGTGGCTGAGGAGGCGATCGGCCACGGAGACGAAGTCGGTGCGCTCCGCGGCCGCGAAGATCTCCAGCGCGCGCAGCACCACCGTCCGCGAAGGGTGGAACAGCACGAGGGCCGGGATCAGCCGCGCCCGCCCTCCCGCGGCCAGGAGCTCCATGGCCCCGATCACCTCGGAGTCGTCGCGGCTGTTGAGCGCGGTGAAGAGCGCCTCCAGCGAGCCGAGGTCCAGGGCGGGCAGGTCCCCCCGCGCGCGCAGCGCTCCTTCGCGCAGGGCGGAGCGGAACAGGTCGAGGTAGTGGCCCTTGAGGTCGGCGGCCCAGGCGATCCACACGACGCTGAGCGCCGCCGCCGCCACCGCGAGCACGGTGTTGCCGCGGTTCTGGGTGATCTCGGCCAGGATGAGGAGCGAGGCCACGGCCTGCCCGCCCCGCTGGCCCACCACGTCGATCACGGGCTTGGCGCGCGCGCGCAGGCTGTCCGGCAGGGGCACGAAGAGCAGCTCCGTTCCCGTGCGGTGCAGCGAGTAGCGCAGCGTCCCGTCCGCGCCCTTGAGGAGAAGCGCGGCCAGGAGGCCCCCGCCCAGGGCCACCCCCGCCGCGCCCATGAACACGAAGGCGGGCAGGACCCAAAGCGTGCGGTGCAGTCCGAGCAGGCGCAGCAGCCACCCGGCCAGGATGAGCTGCGCGCCCAGCGCGAGCACGTTGAGGATCATGTAGAAGCTGGCGAAGAACGTGCCCAGCTGCGCGGGCGCGACGGTCTGCGCGACCGTGCTCTTGAAGACGTAGTCCGCGAGGGTGAGGGCCACCGTGGAGACGAGGACGAGCCCGCCCAGGGCCTTGATGTAGGGATCGTTGCGGAAGAGGCGCACGGTCTGGATGATCGACGAGGCGGCATGGCCGGCGGCGGTGGCCAGGGCCGCCTTCGGACGGCGGATGCGCATGGCCGGACCGAGCCCGGTCAGCACGAGCACGATCGCGGCGGCCAGGATGAGGTGCTTGGTGGGCCAGACCTGCGTGAGGGCGCGGGCGATGGCCGCGCCCGCGATCGCGCCCAGCACGGAGCCCGTGCCCACCACGCTGTAGATGCGCTTGGCCTGGGTGACCGTGTACAGCTCGCCCAGGATGATCCAGAACTGCAGGGCGGCCATGGTGCCCAGGATCCCCGTCCACACGTAGAGAGCGCGCAGCGCCCAGGGGCTGCGCGAGGAGTGGAACGCCCAGAAGACGAACGTGGCCACACCCGAGGCCACGAGCAGGACGGAGAGACCGTAGCGTCCGCCCACGCGCGGGGCGCGCCACGGGCCCTGGAAGACGGCGATGGCGATCACCGCCATCACGAGATAGACGCCGGGCAGCTCCGAGGGCGGAAGGCGCGCGAGGAACAGCGCGTCGCGCGCCGTCTCGAGCAACGTGTGGCCGGCCAGGATCCCGAAGATGGTCAGGAACGCCGCCACCGCCCCCCGCCGCTCGCCGGGCCGGACGTCACCGAGGGGAGCCAGCATGGCGTCCGCAAATATACCGCGTTTGCGGCGGGGCCCCGTTTTGGCGAAGATCCCTGCGGAGGTGGGATGAAGGAGTATCTGCGTCTGGCCCGGCTCTACATGCTCGTCCTCGCCATCTTCACGGTCGGCCGGCTGGCGACGGGTTTCCGCGGCGTCCCGTACGAAAGAGGGCACGCCATCTTCAGCCTGGTCACGATGTCGTTCATCGCTTGCGCGTTCTACGGGGCCTTCACCCGCAAGTGGCTCGGCTTCAGCGTGACCAGGGCCATGGGCCTCGGGGCGACCCTCGGCCTCATCGGCCAGATCGTCATCCTGACCATGACCGTGCTCTCGTACGCGCTGCACATCGACACGTACTTCGTGAACCCGCGCGCCCTCAACGCGACCGAGCCGCTCCCCTTCGGCGCCGCGCTGGTCGGGCGCATCGGCGGCCTCGTGGTCAACTGCGTGATGTGCGCGATCGCGGCCGCCATCGGGTGGGTGATGGGGACGGCCCTTCCGCCGCCATCGAAGGTCTCTTGAGGGTGGCGTCGGGCGGCGGCGCGCATTAGATTAAGGATATGAGGGCGGCGCTGCCGGCAGTCCTCGTCGTCCTGGGCCTGGCCGCAGTTGCGGGTGCGGAAGACTCGGCCCCGGCGCCGACGCCCGCCGCGGCCCCTTCCCCGGCCAAGCGCCTGAACCTCGGGCCCTACCGCTCCGTCGCCGCCGACGATCCCGCCGAGCTGGCCGACACGCTGCGCTTCCAGGAGCAGGTCGAGGTGCGCGGCAAGGCCATGGACCGGCGCAGCCTCACCATGAAGCTCGAGTGGTGGATGAAGGACTTCGAGCCCATGCGTGGGGCCACGCCCGCCTCGATGAGCGCGCCCAGCATCGCGGAGATGCGCGCCTACCGACCGGCTCCCTCTGACTCCATCGGCCACCATACGGCGGAGCCGGTCGACTTCATGCCCGCGATCCAGTGGCTCACGGACAAGTTGGGCAAGAAGAAGAAGGACTGAGGCCGCCCCCGCGTCTTGAGCGGCCTCTCGATCCGTCACGGCCCCGACGAGCCCGCCGCTCCCCCACCGGACCGCGAGGCCATCGTTCGAACGTGGGCCGCGCGCCGGCGCATCCTTCAGCGCTTCCAGTATCTCGGGATCGTGATCTTCCTGGTGGCCGTTTTCGGCGTGGATTTCCTGCTGCCGGCATCGCTCGCCGATCACGGCGTCGCCGTGCGCGTCGCGGTGGTACTGGCCCTGATCGCGCTCTACGTGGCCGTGCAGGTCAAGTACTGCCGTTGCCCGAAGTGCGACCAGAACCCGGGTCCCAAGGGGCCGCGGAGCGGAGCGCCGGCCCACGTTCGCAACAGCCCCCGCTTCGACATGGAGAACTGGGAGGCCTGCTACAAGTGCGGGACGGATCTCCGCTAGCGCTGGAGTGCGAGAGTGGCGGAGTCGTTCGAGAAAGGCAGCGAAGAATGACGGGGCCAGACCGCAGTCGAGTGATCCGGCTCGCCGAAGCCCGCACTCGTATTCCCGGGCCCGCCGGAGAGCATTCGGCCAGCCTCCTGCGACACGGCACCCTCCACGTGAAGCTCTCCCTTCCCGTCCGTCCGAATGTGCAGACGCCTCACGAGCAGGACGAGGTGTACGTCATCGTCCGCGGCAAAGGCATGCTCGTTCACGACGGGAAGCGCGAGCAGTGCCAGGCGGGGGACCTCATGTTCGTCGCTGCGGGCACTGACCATCACTTCGAAGACTTCACCGATGATCTTGCGGTTTGGGTGGTGTTCTTCGGCCCACCGGGCGGCGAGGTGGTCGCAGAGTAGAGGAAGTAGGAGGAGCGGCGGAGCGGACCTCTAGCCGCGCTTGCGTGGCGGATCGAAGAACGGCAGCGCCTTGACCGCGACGCCCACGTGCTTGCGCTCGTGGTTCACGGTGAACTCCATCTCCAGCTTCGTGCCCGGCGCGGCCTGATCCGAGGAGAGAGTCGCCAGCGCGATCATCTTCTTGAGCGTCGGTGACCACGTGCTGCTCGTCGCCTTCCCCACCTGCTTGCCGCCGCGATAGACCGGCACCGCCACGCGCGAGGCGGTGAGCGGTAGCTGGGGCGGCAATCCGGCCGCGTCGTGCAGGCGGTCCAGATCGTCCCAGTCGACCTCCAGCCCCACGAGCTGCCGCGCCGCTCCCCGCTTGGCTTCCGCGCGCAGCGACTGCTGTCCGATGTAGGGCGACTTCTCCAGGTTCACCAGGCGCCCGAGGCCGATCTCGTACGGCGAGTACTGTTGCGACGGGATGAGCGCCTTGCGCGAGCTCACGTAGTCGACGTCGAGCAGGATGAGGCCGGCCTCGATGCGGGCGACGTCGAGGGCCAGCATGCCCGTCGGCGTGATGTCGTACGGCCGTCCCGTCTCCATCAGCACGTCCCAGACCGCCTCGCCTTGATCCCACGGCACCCAGATTTCGTAGCCGAGGTCGCCCGTGTATCCGGTGCGTGAGATCTCCACGGGCAGGCCGCGCACGCGCGCGGGCGTCACCCGGAAGTACTTGAGGTTCGCGATGTCGGCGCCTTCCACGCACTTCTCGAGGATGGCGCGGCTGGTCGGGCCCTGCAGGGCGAGGGCGCCCAGGCGGTCGGAGATGTCCTCGACCGTCACCTGCAGGCCATGGCTGTTCATGTGGATCCAGCGCAGGTTCGGCTCCGCCGCCGTCCATCGGTAGACGTTCTCCTCGAGGCGGGAGACGGTGCCGTCGTCGATCACCTTGCCCCGCCCGTCGCACCAGTGCGTATACGAGACCTGGCCGTTCTTCATCTTCGGCACGTCGCGCGTGACCACGCGGTCCACCAGGCGCGTGGCGTCCCGGCCGCTCACGCGGTACTTGAAGAGAGGCGAGACGTCGATCAGCGCGGCCGCGTTGCGGATGGCGTTGTACTCGCGCTCGTGGTGGACTTCGTAGCTCGAGACGGCGAAGTAACCGGCCCAGTCGCGCCAGCTCATGCTCTCGCAGAGGGCAGCGGTGCGGGTGTGGAAGCAGGTGCCGATCGGCATCGGCCGATGATAACCGGATCGCTAAACGGACGGGGACGGAGACGGGGACGGGGACGGTCCGGCGGGCGCGGCCGCGCCCGGAGGCGGCGGCACGACCTGGATGAGCAACGAGCGGTCCGCCTTCGGCGGCTTCTTCCCCATCCGCGACGTCACCCCCACCCGCAAGGCGTAGACGCCGGGCGGAATGTCCTTGAGCGGGATCTGCGCGGTGTGGACGATGGCCGCGCCCTTCGCGGTGGCGGTCGATCGCTCCTCCGCCACGCGGTAGGCCACCTTTCCGTCTCCCGCGGTGAGGGTGGTCGAGACGTCGAGGGTATGCGCCGTCTTCTCGCCGTCGTAGATCTCCATGAAGAGGGCGAGGGTGTCGATCGGATAGAACGTGCGCGTGGCCGTGGGCGGTCCGGGCAGCACTTCCTTCACCAGCGGGGCCGCGCCCGCGGTGGGCACGAGGCCCGCGGTGGCGGAGGTGAGGACGAGCCCGGACAGGGCCAGCGGCTCCTTGTCGAAGTCGGGCACGTCGAGGTCGTAGAACACGGAGCCGGTGCTGCCGGAATTCTCGGAGCGTCCGGCCACGCGCAGCTGCCAGCGCCCGGGCGCGACCTCCATCTCGGAGAGCACGCGGAAGCCGGTGGCGGTGAGGAGCTGGTGCGTGCGCGGCTTGAGGTTCAGGGCCACCTTCTGGTTCTTGCCCGTCGGCTTGCCCGCCGCGTCCACGCTGAGCACCGACAGGTCGAGCACGTCGTGGAAGGCGCCGTCCTTCTCCGTGAACTTGAAGCCGTCTCCGGCCAGCTCGATCGTCATCACCACCTTCGCCTTGCTGTCCTTCTCCGTCCCGCCGCGGAACGCCCCCGCCTGGACCTGCATCGGGAACCCGGACCGCGGCAGCGGACTGTCCAGCATCTCGGCCAGGACGGCGGGCGTGTCGTGGGCGGCGAGCGATGGTGGCTTGGCCGGCTTGGAGTGCGGGGTCGAGTAGCCGTTGCGCGCGCGCACCTTGAGCCCCGGCCGCGAGACCTTCACCTCGAGCCGGTGGAAGCGGCCGTCCTTGCGCTGCCCGGGCGGGTAGTAGCCGAGCACGTAGTAGGCGCTGTTGTCCTTGACCACGCGCGCGAAGGCGGTGTTGAAGTCGTTGGTGTTCACGGCCGCGAAGCCGGAGGTCTCGTCGGCCAGCACGCGCAGGCTGTCCTGGGAGATGCGGAGATCGCTATCGAGCCCCTGCGTGTTCAACCCCAGGCTGGGGTCGTCGAAGACGGGCTGGATCTCCATCATCTCCGCGCTCAGGCCGCCCAGCCCGCGCGGGTCGATGGCGTAGAAGCTGACGTTGGCCCGCACCGCGGCCGCCGTCGCCTCCTTGATCGCGTCGAGCACGGAGGAGGCCTCGCGGTTGTTGATCTGGTCGTAGGTGTTGTAGTCGATGCCCTCGCTGAAGAAGAGGACCGCCTTGCGCCGCCCGTGCAGGCGGGAGAGCCACTCCGAGACGCCCTTGAGCACGTCGAGGGAGGAGCGCGCATCGTAGGCCCGCTTCATGTCGTCCGGATCGTTCACGCGGTCGCCCTGCTGGCGGTAGTCCTGCGTGCGCCGGTACTCCTCGATCCGGCTCATGGTCACGGAGGGCAGCTTCTTCCCCGCGAAACGGTCCACCGCGGCCAGGAGCATGTTGCGGTCGCTGGTCAGCCCCTGACCCGCCTCCGCGGGGCCGAAGGTGTGGACCACCGCGGCCAGGTCGCCTTCGCCGAAATGGCGTTCGATGAACCGGCGCGCGGCCGCGCGCACGAGCAGGGAGCCGGAGATGCTCGTGTGCAGCTCGTCGAGCACGATCACGTACACGCGTCCCTCGAAGGGCACGGTGTTGGTCTTCACGTCCAGGGGGACGGGGGCGGGCGCCGCTGGCTCCGGGCGCTCGTAGGGAATGTCGATCAGGGTGAAGAGGTCGATCTGCTGCGGCTTGCCGTCCTCGAGGACCGTGAAGTCCTCGCGCCGGAGGTCGCGCACGGGCTGGTCGTTGCGGTCGGTGACGATGGCGTCGACCTCGACGTATCCCACCTCGACCGCGAAGGTGACGGGAGGAGGCGGACTCGGGCGGCCGCTCCCCGGCGCGGGCGGGGTCTGGCCGCTCAGGGAGCCGGCCATCAGGAGGACGGCGGCCGTCAACAGGCGCTTCATCGTGTGGTTCCTTCCAGAGGCGAGGCCGGCGTCCCCGACGGAAGAGCCGCCGCCGCCAGCGCGTCCACGTCGGCGACCATCGCCGCCACCAGCGCGTCCGCGATCCGCTGGCCCTTGCGCCAATCCGCGAGTGTGGGATCGCCGAACACGCCCGACGGTGAGACGTGCCCGGTCGTGCTGGCGACGTTGCGCGTGAGCGGGCCGGAGCGCTCGCTGAGGCCGTCCGCGACCGCCTTCTCCATGCGCACCGAGCCCGGGGCCAGGAACAGCATGGCCGAGGTCTCCATCTCGTCCGCGTGCGTCCCCGCCTTCTGCTGGCGCACCGCGTCCTCGGCCGGCTTGCCCGCGGCGATGATGTCGGTGAAGCGCATGAGGATCCCTTCCGCGGCCAGCGCTTCCGCCGCCGCCTTCAGCGGACGCGCGGTGGAGACGCCGGTGTTGAGGACGTAGAACCGCCGCGGCCCGTAGCGGGCGAGGGAACGGCAGATCTGGATGACGACGTCGCGCTGCGTCTCGAAGGAGAGGGAGACCGAGCCCGGGTATTCGAGGAACGCCGGATAGAAGCCGTAGGTCAGCGTGGGCAGCAGGGCCACCGGCCGCGCCTGCAGCACGCGCGCAGCCAGGGCGTCGGCCAGGAGCTGGTCGTTGCCGAGCAGCAGGTGGGGGCCGTGCTCCTTGGACCCCGCGCCCAGGGGCAGCACGACGACGCGATCGGGGGCGAGGACCTTTTCCGCCTCCGTCCACGGTATGTCGCCGAGGCGCACCCCGCTCACCGCGGCCGGGCTGCGCAGGAGGCGCTTGGGGAACTTGGCCACGACGGTGTACAGCGGATCGACCATGTTGCCCACGCGGATGACCGCGGACTGCGAGACGAGCTGATAGGCATCGGCTTTGTCGAATCCGTGTTCGGCCACCAGCCAGTTCACGAGCTCGACGAACCCGATGCGCAGCGCGTCCGACAGGGGGCGCGCGCTCCCCGCCACCATGAGGTACTCCGCGTCCTCCAGGCGCGGCCAGGAGATCGCCTTCTTCTTCACGAGGTCGAAGCGGAAGGCGACTTCCATCGACGTCTCCAGGCCGGAGCCGCAGACTTCCCCGTCGCCCTGGGCGGCGTGGCCGTCGCCGAAGTAGAAGAGCGCGCCGGTATGGAAGACGGGCAGGGAGACGGTCGTGCCCTCGCGCACGTCGGAGACGTCCATGTTCCCGCCGAAGGGGCCGGGCCAGAGGCCGCCGAACTGCTCGTCGCCCTCCGGGGCGACGGCGACGCGGCCCAGCATCGGGCGCAGCGGGATCGTGACCGACTTGATCTTGCTGCCGGGGAGGTCGACGGTGCCCGTCATGCGCTCGCGATCGAGCCGCCACACGTAACGGCCGCGCGGGAAGGTCTCGTTGAGGAAGGCCGTGCTCTGATCGGGGACGAGGGCGCCGAACCGGCCGCCCTGGGTGGAGACGGCGGTGGGCCGATTGGGCCGGACCTTCAGGATCTCCACCACCAGCGTGTCGCCGGGCTCGGCCCCCTCGATCGCGATCGGCCCCACTTCCCCCGGCCACTTGCCGCCCGGCTTCTCGTACCACTCGCCCCACAGGCTCTCGCTCTCGAGGACGTCCCCGGGGCGCACGGTGAGGACGGGCGGGCGGACGGCGAACGTGGGATGCCCCACCTTCGGCACGAGGTGATGGGTCTCGGCACGCGCGGAGGCGGCGGTGGCCATCAGCAGCATCACGGCGACGGGTACGGCGCGCAGCCGGCCCGCGCCGAGGGCGAGGCCGATCCCCACCACGACGAGTTGGATGAGCGCCGCGCCGGTGCCCGCTCTCGTCCCCAGGAACGCGATGCGTGCGAAGGTCAGCAGCGTCTCCGTGAGCGTGCCGATGAGGATCGCGTACCAGGCCCAGCGATCGCCGCGACGGTAGGGACCGAGGGCGATCAGGAGGAGGAAGGTACCGAAGCCGGCGGCGTAGGCGGCCGCGGTCGCACGGCGGGCGCGCAACGCGGTGACGACTTGCGGGTTCCCGTCGGCCAGCGTGTCGATGGCGACGCCGCCGATCCGCTCCTGGCCGCTGAAGTAGGCGTTGCTCAGCGAGGCGAGGCTGGCGAGGAGCGTCAGGGCACCCGCCAGCGCCAGCACGATCCAACTCGCTCTGTTCATGATGACCTTTCTGTCTCCGCATCCTGGCCCAAACGGGTGCGCACCCGCCACAGGTCCGGGAAGGCGCGCTTGGGCAGGGTCGACTGCAGATAGCCCACCCCCGCGCTGCCTCCCGTCCCGCGCAGGGACCCGATCATGCGCTCCACCATCTGCACGTGGTGCGCGCGCCAGAGGGAGAGGCACTCGTCGATCTCGATGAGCACCTCGCACAACGCGAGGAGGTCGGCCTGCCCTTCCGGATCGTCGTAGATGCGCACCAGCGCGTCCACCCGCCAGTCCTCCTCGCGGGCCGGCCCCGACGCCACCGCTTGCGTCGGCGCTCCCGCCGGCCCCAGCCCCCGCCGGACGAGGAGCGCGTCGAAGACGTCGCTCACCGACGGCGCGGCCAGCCGCGCGTTGAGCCGCTGCGTCTCCTCCGGCTCGCAGACCAGGCGATGGAACACGACCGGGTCCTTGAGGCCCAGGCGGAACTCGATCTCGCGGAACTGGATGGATTGGAAGCCGGAGGCGGGGTTCAGGTGATAGCGGAAGCCGAGGAAATCCTGCGGCCGCATCGTCTCCAGGATCCGGACCTGACTGATGAGCAGGCGCTGGATCTCCACCACGCGCCGGAGAAGGCGCGTGCCCTCGTAGATGTGATCCTGTTCGATCTCCTCGGCCGCGCTGTCCACCTCGTGGAGGACGAGCTTGAACCAGAGCTCGTAGACCTGATGAATGATGATGAAGAGCGCCTCGTCGTGGTGCGCGGGCGAGGAGAGGCTCTTCTGCAGGTCGAGGAGCTGCGGGATCCGGAGATACGTCCCGTAGGTGAGCGCCTTGTCCGCCATGGGGAGATGGTAGCGCCCTCGGACCCGCCGTGGCGGCGCGGCGTCATAGGGTAGACTGACCATTTGGACAAAGGATGGTGAGGGTGGCCAAGGCGGCGGCGCGACAAGGGAAGCTCTTCGACGGGCCCGCGGCGGAGCCCGAGAAGCCGGCCGCCCCTCCCCCGCCGGCCCCTCCGCCCCCGGCGCCTCCCGTGCCGGCGGCGGCCGGACCCCGACCGGTCCCCGCGACCCCGGCGCGCCGCGTGAGCGCGGAGACGCTGGCCAAGGGACAGCGCGAGATCTCCGTCTCCGAGTTCTTCGTCAAGAACCGCCACCTCCTCGGCTTCGACAATCCGTCGAAGGCGCTCCTCACCACGATCAAGGAAGCGGTCGACAACTCCCTCGACGCCTGCGAGGAGGCCGGCCTCCTGCCCGAGCTGCACATCGAGGTGCACGATCTCGCCCTGGAGGCGGCGAAGCCCAAGGACGCCGAGCTCACCAAGGGCGAGGGCCGCTTCCTGGTGGTCGTGCAGGACAACGGACCCGGCATCGTGAAGGCGCAGGTGCCGAAGATCTTCGGAAAGCTCCTCTACGGCTCCAAGTTCCACCGCTACAAGCAGGCCCGCGGCCAGCAGGGCATCGGGATCTCCGCGGCCGCGATGTACGGACAGCTCACCACGGGCAAGCCCATCCGCGTGACCAGCCGCATCGGCAAGAAGAAGGACGCCCACGTCTTCGACATCCAGCTCGACACGCGCAAGAACGAGCCGGTGGTGACCCACGACGAGATGCTGTCGGAGTGGCACCAGGAGCACGGGACGCGCGTCGAGCTCGAGATCGTGGCCAACTGGCAGCAGGGGCAGCGCTTCGTCAACCGCTACGTCGAGCACACCGCGCTCGCGAACCCGCACGCGACCATCCACTACACGCGCCCGGTCGGCGCCGCCCAGCGCGCGGGCACCGACAAGCCCGGCAACGAGACCCTGACCTTCCCCCGCGCGACCACCGATCTGCCCAAGGAAGCGCTGGAGATCAAGCCGCACCCGCATGGGGTCGAGCTGGGCGCGCTGATGCTCATGGCGCGGGAGTCGAAGAGCCGGGACGTGCGCGGCTTCCTGCAGACCGCGTTCAGCCGCGTCTCTCCTTCGGCCTCCGCGGACATCCTGGCCAAGGTCCCGTGGGGCAAGAAGCCCGTGCGGCCGCGCGTCCTCGGCGAGAACCGCGCCATGGCGGAGGACCTGCACAAGGCCATCGCGGCCACCAAGCTCATGAGCCCGCCCACGAACTGCCTCAGCCCCATCGGCGACGAGCTCATGAAGAAGGGGCTCGTCAGCTTCCTGAGCGTGATCGAGAGCGAGGGCGAGAGCGGCGACGAGAACGCGCAGCTCGACCTCGACGCCGCGGCCATGAAGCCGACGAAGAAGGCGGCGAAGGCGGCCGAGAAGGCCGGCAAGGCCGCGCCCGCGCCCGCGCCGGAGCCGGTCCCCGACGCCCCGCGCGAAGAAGGCGTGGAGAAGATCAAGGGCCACAACTACTTCATCGCGACGGTGACCCGGCCCCCGAAGGTGTACCGCGGCAATCCCTTCCAGGTGGAGGTCGGCCTGGCCTACGGCGGGAGCTGGCCCGCGGACAAGACGATCGAGCTGTTCCGCTTCGCCAACCGCGTGCCGCTGCTGTTCCAGCGCGGCGCCTGCGGCATCACCGAGGGCATCGTGCGCACGGACTGGCGCAACTACCTGCTGAGCCAGCCCAAGGGCTCGCTGCCGGTGGGACCGATGGCGCTGCTCGTCCACATCGCCTCCGTCTGGGTGCCGTTCACCAGCGAGTCCAAGGAGGCGGTGGCCCACTACCCGGACATCATGAAGGAGATCCAGCTCGCGGCCCAGGAATGCGGGCGCAAGCTGGCCGCCTTCATCCGCAAGCGCAAGGCGCTCGACTACCAGGCCCAGCGGCGCAGCATCTTCGAGCTCTACATCGAGGAGGTCGCCGCCGCCATCGGCAAGATCACGGGCCGCAAGCCGGGTCCGATCAAGAGGGAGTTCCTCAAGGTGGCGCACAAGGTGACGGCGGCGGAGATGGAGGAGGAGGAGAAGGCGGCGGTCGAAGCCGGTGAGGCGAAGGCGAAGCCGAAATCGAAGCGCGCCGAGGCGGAGGAAGATTAGTGGCCCCGCGCAAGGACGCCATCTCCAAGAAGACGGTCGCCAAGATCGAGAAGCTGGCCGAAGGCGTGCTCAAGACAGTGGACGCGGGCAAGAACCCCGCCCTCGACATCCCCATCCGCTCCCTGGCCAACGTGAACTGGAGCGAGAAGAAGCGCCTGGTCGAGCTCGGCAGCCAGAAGCAGAAGCGCTACTTCTTCAACGTGTCGATGGCGAAGAAGTTCATGCAGACCTTCCTGGTGAGCGAGGCCTGCAAGGAGCTCATCGACTCCGGCAAGACCACCAGCATCCGCGACCTCTACTACGTCACCAAGCACACCATGGGCGACACGCGCCAGAACACGTTCGAGGAGCAGGACGAGTCCGATCCGATCATCGAGGACCTCGAGGTCACGGTGGATGCCCTGCGCGAGGAGCTGCACCTCTTCGCCGCGCGCAAGGGCTCGATGGTGGGGCCGATCACCATCACCGACACCGGCGACACCATCGACCTGCGGCGGATGGGCTCCGGGGGCTGGGCCGTGCCGTCCATCGTCGAAGAGAACGTCATCACCTTCCGCAAGCACGAGGCCAAGTACGTCCTGCTCATCGAGAAGGACGCGGTGTGGACGCGCTTCAACGAGGACAAGTTCTGGAAGCGCAACAACTGCATCATCGTCCAGGGCGGGGGCCAGCCGCCGCGGGGCGTGCGGCGGCTCGTGCAGCGCCTTCACCGCGAGCTCAAGCTTCCGGTCTACGTTCTCGTCGACAACGATCCCTGGGGCTTCTACATCTACAGCGTCATGAAGCAGGGCTCGATCAACCTCGCTTACGAGTCCATGCGCATGGCCGTGCCGGACGCGCGCTTCGTCGGCCTGTCCTCCTTCGACAAGGATAAATACGCGCTGCCCAACAACGTCGCCATCAAGATGGACGACGGCGACAACAACCGGGCCAAGCAGATGCTGGCCTATCCGTGGTTCAAGCAGGCGCGCTGGCAGCGGGAGATCCAGGAGATGGTGCGGACGGGCCAGAAGTTCGAGCTGGAAGCCCTCTCCCGGCGCGGCATCAGCTTCATCACCGAGGAGTACCTGCCCAAGAAGCTGAAGGACCGGGATTGGTTGGAGTAGGGTTCCTTCTCGCCATCGCGACGGCGGCGAGCCCTTCCCCACCCGCGTCGCCGGCGCCGGTCACCTCGCCTTCGCCCGCTGCTTCCCCTTCAGCTACACCGCCGCCCGCTCCCGTCGTCACCCCCGGCCTGGCCAACCTGCCCGCCGCGCAGGCGGCCGCCCTCGACGCCGCGATCCTGGCCGCCCTGCCCCGCCTGGGAGCGCCCGGCCTGTCCATCGGCGTCGTGCGCGACCGCGAGCTGCGCTGGTCCGCGGGCTACGGCCTCGCCGACCTCGAGAACGAGGTGCCCGCGACGCCGATCAGCGTCTACCGCCTGGCCTCGGTGGCCAAGCCCATCACCGCCACCGCCGTCCTGCAGCTGTGGGAGCGAGGCAAGCTGGACCTCGACGCGCCCGTCCAGCGCTACGTGCCCGGCTTCCCGGAAAAGCCGTGGCCGATCACGGCCCGCCACCTCCTCGCCCACCAGTCCGGCGTCCGGAACTGGACGACCGAGGAGTTCCACAACACGCGGCGTTTCAGCTCGATCACGGAATCGCTGGAGCCGTTCAAGGACGACGCGCTCCTCTTCGAGCCCGCCACCCGGACGCAGTACTCGAGCCTCGGCTTCACCCTGCTGGGGGCGGCCCTGGAGGGCGCGGGCGGCGCGCCGTTCATGGAGCAGCTCCGCGCCTCCGTGTTCCAGCCCGCGGGGATGGAGGCGGCGCGCGACGACAACGTCTTCGCGATCGTCCCTCACCGCGCCCGCGGCTATTTCCGGCACGGCGACGGCTCCCTGGCCAACGCGCCCCTCACCGACACCAGCAACCGCACTCCCGGGGGCGGGCTGGTGGCCACGGCCGAGGACGTGGCGCGCTTCGCCTCCGCGCTGCAGCGCGGCCTCCTCCTGAAGCCGGAGACCCTGCAGATGGCGCTCACCGCCCAGAAGCTGCGCGGAGGACGCGTCACCGGATACGGCCTCGGGTGGGTGGTCGGCCGCCGCGGCGCCCGGCGCGAGGCGTACCACGTGGGCGGCCAGCCGCAGGTGAGCACGGTCGTCTACATGCAGCCGGACGCCGGCGTGGCCGTCGCCATCCTGGCCAACCTGGAAGGCGTCGAGAACGCGCTCCTCGACCTGGCCCGCCAGGCCGCGGCCATCGTCGCGCCCTAGCCCCATGCGACACGGTGCGGCCGTCGTCCTGCTGGTGACCGCGACGCTCGAGGCCGCGCCCCCGCGGCGCGAGGCGCCTCCCTCGACCCTGATCGTCAACGCCGTCGTGATCGACGGCACGGGCGGGGCGCGGCGGGCGGGCGCCGTGCGCCTGCGCGGCGACCGCATCGCGGAGGTCGGGGACCTGCGCGCGGCCGCCGGCGAGAACGTCGTCGACGCGCACGGCCTCGTCCTGGCCCCCGGCTTCATCGACACCCACAGCCACGGCGATCGCGTGCTCTTCGCGCATCGCGACGCGCTGGCCGCGGTCAGCCAGGGCATCACCACCATCGTGGCCGGCCAGGACGGCGGCTCGCCCTGGCCGCTCTCCGACTTCTTCGCGCGCCTCCAGAAGGAGCCCGCCGCCGTCAACGTGGCCGCCTACGCCGGCCACGGCCGGCTCCGCCACGAGGTGATGGGCCAGGACTTCCGGCGCGCGGCCACGCCCGCGGAGGTGGCGCGGATGCGCGCGCTCCTCGAGCGCGAGCTGCGGGCGGGCGCCCTCGGCCTGTCCACCGGGCTGGAGTACGACCCCGGGATCTACTCGGCGCCTTCCGAAGTGATCGACCTGGCGCGGGTGGCGGCGGCGGCGGGCGGCCGCTACATCAGCCACGTCCGCAGCGAGGACCGCCACTTCTGGGAGGCGATCGACGAGATCGTCACCATCGGGCGGGAGGCGAAGCTGCCCGTTCAGGTCTCGCACGCCAAGCTGGCCATGCGCAGCCTGTGGGGGCAGGCGGACCGGCTGCTGCGCACGCTGGACGAGGCCCGCGCCCGCGGCATCGACGTCAGCGCCGACGTCTATCCTTATCTGTACTGGCAATCCACGCTCACCGTCCTGTTCCCGGAGCGGGATTTCGACAACCGCGCGGCCGCCGAGTTCGCCCTGCGCGAGGTCTCGGCGCCGGATGGCCTCCTGCTCGGCCGGTTCGCGCCGGAGCCCGCGTACGCGGGCAAGACCCTGGCCGACATCGCGCGCCTGCGTGGCACGGACCCTCCGGCCACGCTGATGGATCTCATCCGCGAGGCGCTGGCCTACGAGAAGAAGACGGGCCACGACGACGTGGAGAGCGTCATCGGCACCAGCATGAGCGAGCCGGACCTCGAGCGCCTCCTCGCCTGGCCCCATGCCAACATCTGCACGGACGGCGAGCTGGACGGCCGCCATCCGCGCGGGTTCGGGACCTTCCCGCGCGTCCTCGGCCGCTACGTGCGCGAGCGCGGCGTGATCTCCCTGGAGGACGCGGTGCGCAAGATGACGAGCCTGGCCGCGCACCACGTCGGGCTTTTCGGCCGCGGAGAGATCCGGCCCGGCGCCGCCGCCGACCTCGTCCTGTTCGATCCGGCCACCGTCCTCGACCGCGCGACCACGCAGGACCCGCAGGCCCTCGCCACCGGCATCGGGACGGTGTGGGTCAACGGCGCGGTCGTGTACGAGGAGGGGGCGGCCACGGGCAACCGCCCCGGCCGCGTCCTCCGCCGGGCGGGCGTGCGCTAGGGCAAAATCCGCCCGCCGTCTGCGCATCCCCTCCGCGTGTGACATGCTGTCCGGAGGAGGTCGGGCATGTACAAGCTGAGGTACGTCGCGGTGGCACTTGTCGCCGGCACGGTCGGGGCCGCGGTGGCACTGCTCCTCGCCCCGGACACGGGCCGGAACACCCGCCGCAAGATGCTGCGCCGGTTGCAGCGCGAGCGCGACATGCTGGTGCGGCAGGGCCGCGAGATCGCGGAGGAAGCGGGCGAATACGTCGAGGCCCGCCTCAAGGACGGCCGCAAGATCGTCGGGCGCGTCGTCGAGGACGTGGCCGAGGACGTCCAGGACCGCTTCGAGAAGGGCAAGAAGAAGGTCACGAAGTTCGTCGGGGCCTGAAACGGAAAATCGATCGGCCTGGGTTAGCAGAATAGAGGTTGTCACCCAGGTCGGTCTGTCATCAGGACTCCCGCGACGAACCCTCGGATTGCTCCCAGGACCTCTTCTGCGCGGTCGCGATGCGGCGAATGGCCGCATTGCGCGAGCCTCAGGATCTGCGCGTCCGGGATTGCGCTCCCGATCCGATCCATCTGCTGCATTGTCCCGTACTCGTCCTCCTCCCCCTGGATGGCGAGTACGGGACACGCGATCCGCGGCAAGTACTCTTCTATCGACCAATCGCGGAACTCGGGCCGTAGCCACACGTCGTTCCATCCGCGGAAGGCCCC